>Ga0164242_10009668_pt1 | contig 10378 bp, 9 predicted proteins | sample OricomgcompostMG_FD_108783 | JGI IMG/M metagenome (GOLD analysis project Ga0164242, IMG submission 108783) | Miracle-Growth compost microbial communities from Emeryville, California, USA - Original compost - Miracle growth compost (MG) ... | reverse complement strand
GATCGGTTCGAGCAGCACCTGCCTGCCCAGCGTGCGGTACCCGTTCGCGTAGCCGTGCGACAGCATCCACCAGGAGCCCTCCGCCGCCTGAAGCATCGTCGCGTGACCCCGAGACCACCACGCGTCATCGGCCGACCAAGTGCGCGCAACCGGGTTTCCCGGAGCGTTCTCCCACGGCCCGTCGACGGACCGCGAACGGGCCACGATGACCATGTGTCCGGTCGCCGGACCTCCCGTGCCGCCGACCGCGCTCACGAGATAGAACCACTCGCCTCGACGGAACAGCTTCGGGCCCTCCAGCGCATACGCCTCGGTGATCCACTCGTCGGGGTAGCGCCATCCGTCGTACACGTGCTCGAGCCCACTGACCGCGTGCAGCCCGTCGGCGCTCAGCCTGCATCGACGGATGCCGTTGACGAAGAGATAGCGCTCGCCGTCCTCACCCGCAATGTGCCCGGGATCGATCGCCCCGGAGACGCCCGTGAAGACCGGTTCGCTCCATGGTCCTTCCGGGTGGTCGGCGTGGACGACCCACACCTGTGGCTCCGTGATCGTCTCCGACCACTTGCTCGGGACGTAGGGAAAGTAGATGTAGTACCGTCCGGCGTGTTCGACGAGGTCGGGAGCGAACACCGTGCTCGCCGGCCTCTCCAGCGCAGAGGCGACGAACGTCCAATTCACGAGATCGGGCGAGCGCCAGATCGCCAGGCCCGGGGCCGCGTCGAACGAGGAGCAGGTCAGGTAGTAGTCGTCTCCCACCCGGAGCACGCTCGGGTCCGGCCGGTCGCCGGGCAGCACGGGGTTGAGGAACGTTCCGTCCCCGAGGTCGGAGGCGGGCCGGGTGGATTGTGTCATGGGTCAGCCCTTGAGCCCGCCCGCGTAACCCTGGATGAACTTCTTCTGCGCGAACGCGTAGAACGCGAGGATCGGGATCATCGAGATGATGACGACCGAGAAGATCAGATTCCACTGCGAGACGAGTGAACCCACGTAGCTGTACATCACGACCGGCAGCGTCTGGTACGGTGTGCCGTTCAGGAAGATCAACGCGGTGAAGAAGTCGTTCCACACGATGAGTCCGGCGAGGATGGCCACGGTGCCGGTCGCGGGCGACATCAGGGGGAACACGATGCGCCAGAACACCTGGTAGCGGTTGGCGCCGTCGATGACCGCGGCCTCCTCGTACTCCGGGCCGAGATTGCGGAAGAAGTTGGCGTAGAGGAACACCGACAGCGGCAGAAGCATGCCGGTGTAGATGAGGATCATGCCCCACGGATTGCCGACCAGGCCGAGATTGCGGGCGCCGATGTACAGCGGCAGGGTGCCGAGCTGCGTAGGAAGCACGATCGCCACCAGGAACAGGTAGTACGCACGGCGGCTCCACCGGCTGGTCGACCGTGAGATGGCGTACGCGGCGAGCGACCCCAGCACGATCAGCAGGATGATGCTGCCCGCGGTGATCACCGCGCTGGACGCCAGTCCGGTCCAGATGTTGCCCGAGGATGCCGACGCCGGCGAGAGCAGCTGGATGAAGTTCTCGATCGTCGGCTGCGTCGGCGGCGCGACCGCGGGCGTGGCGAGGATGGCCGGCAGGGTCTTCAGCGATCCCATCAGCAGGATCCAGAACGGGAGCAGCAGGATGGCCGTGCCGAGGATCGTGACGATCTCGATCACGAGGGTCTTCTTGGTGTAGCGGAACACGGTCAGGCTCCCTTCTCGGAGCGATCGCGGGTCGCCCACTGCTGCGCTAAGGAGAAGATCAGGATGAGCACGAAGAGCACGAGCGCCAGCGCCGCACCGAACCCGAACTGCTGGTAGGTGAACGCCTGCTGGTAGACCTCCAGCGCGAGCGTCTGGGTCGCTCCGGCGGGGCCGCCGTTCGTGAGAGCGACGACCTGGTCGAAGACCCGTAGGCCCTGGATCAGGGTGAGTGTCGTGGCGATGGCGACGGATGGCTGGATCAGCGGCAGCACGACGGATCGGAACCTCCGCCACGGGCCCGCTCCGTCGATCGCCGCGGCCTCCTCCATCTCCACCGGCACCGTGGCAAGCCCGGCGAGGTAGGTCACCATGATGAAGCCGATGTTCTGCCACACCATCACGATCAGCACGCACCAGATCGCGAGCGTGGGACTCGCCAGCCAGTTCTGCTTCTGCAGGCCTACCGCGACAAGGATCTGGTTGAGCGGGCCGTTGTAGTCGAAGATGAACTTCCAGATGTACGAGACGGCGATCGGGCTCACCACCACCGGCATGAACACGAGGGTGCGCAGCAGGTAGCGGGTCTTCAGCCCTCGGTTCAGGGCGAGCGCGAACAGCAGTCCGAAGACGTTCGTGAAGATCAGGAAGCCGATCGCCAGGAACAACGTGTTCCAGAGGGATCCGATGAGCTCGGGCGTCTGGAAGATCTTCACGAAGTTCTGGATGCCCGTGAACTGGAACGCTCCGACGCCCGACCAGTTCGTGAAGGCGAAGAATCCGCCTGCAACGGTCGTCACGTAGATGACGAACGCCATCAGCACCAGGGCAGGCAGCGCCCACCACCACGAGCCGAGCTTGACGTGGTAGGCGCCGCGCCGTGAACGTCCGCGAGCACTGCGGCCGCGACCTCCGGTCGTGATCGCCTCGGTCTGAGTCATCATCTGTGTCATCGTCGACATTCCCGTCATCCGTGATCGGTGGCCGGCCCATGCCGGACCGGCCACCGGCTTCACGTCAGCTCCAGTCCGAGTCCATCTGCTGAAGAACCTGCTTCACGGTCATCTGACCGGTCAGGATGCCCTGCACCCCGCTGCCGAGATCGTTGTAGATCTTCGCGTTCGGCCAGTCGAGCGAGGGGTAGCCACGCACGTCGTTCGAAGCGATGAGGTCCTTGACCGGCTCGTACTGCGGAAGCAGGTTCTTGGTCGCGTTCGCCTCCACGGGGATCGCGCCGGTCGAGTTCGCGAAGTTCTCCTGTCCCTTCGGCGACAGGATGTACTTCAAGAAGTTCGTCGCCACGGTCGGGCTCTTCGTCTTCGCGCTGATCGCGACACTCTGGTCGGAACTGACCGCCAGGTAGGTCTTCGTGCCGTCGGGCGCCGGAATCGGCAGGATGACGAGCTTCACGTGCCCGCCTGCGGCATCCATGATCTCCTTCGCCGCGCCACTGGGCGCGAAGAAGCCGAGGATCTGACCGGATGATGCACCGTTGGTGAGTGCGTCGAATCCGGCGCTCGTGGCGCCATCCTGGAAGCAGCCCGAGTCGTACAGCTTCTTGATCTCGGTCAGAGCCGCCACCCATCCCTTGCTCCCGGCGAACGTGACCTTGTTCTTGGCCCGTTGTGCGTCCCAGTCCTTGTCGGGTCCATACACGGTGGATGCCGCGAGCGCGAGCGCCAGATAGGAAGTGTTCGCGGGAACGCTGCCTGCCAGACCGTAGACCGCCTTGTTGTGCGACCGCGCCACCGAGCATGCCGAGAGGACGTCCTGGAGCGTGGATGACGCGGTGAGGTTCACGCCGATGGACTTCGCCAGGTCGTCGTTGTAGATGGTGCCGTACGCCTGCGTGCCCAACGGAACGCCGTAGGCCTTGCCGTTGTACATCCAGAGGTCCTTCTGCGACGAAGGGAGTGCGTCGATGACAGACGTGTCGCCGATGCCGAGCAGCAGGCCGGACTTCGCCCACGGGATGATCGAGTGCGCCTGACCGGTGCCGCCCTCCGCGTAGAACGTGTCCGGGGCGTTGCCGCCCTGCACGCGGGTGGCGAGCGTGCTCGGGTAGCTCTGGGTGGGAAGGTTCAGGGTATTGACCGTGACTCCCTTGTTCGCCTTCTCGAATCCGGTGGCGAGAGCGGTGTACGCCGCCTTGTCCTGGTTATTCGTTGCACCGAAGGCGAAGGTGATGGTCTGCGGCTCTTTCGCGCCGGAGGAGCCGCTCGCGGAGCAGCCGGTGAGAACGAGGGCTCCGGCGGCGAGCGTGGCGACCACCACGCCGATGCGCCCGCGGGAGCGACGATGCTGTGTCATTTCGGGCCTTTCTGACTTCGTTGTCGGCGGCTCCTGTTGAAGGACTGGCCGCGCTGTATTCAGTGTCGCAACGATGCGTTCAAAACACACATAAGTAGTTTGGATGCCAGACATAACTCTGGTTGGGGTTCGTGGGCGAAGCAGGACACCGCTCTGGCTCATCCCCAATCGGTGTCCATCTGCTGCAGCACCTGCTTCACGGTCATCTGGCCGGTGAGGATGCCTTGCACCCCGCTGCCGAGGTCGTTGTAGACCTTCGGGTTGGTCCAGTCGGTCGAGGGAAGCCCGCGCTCGGAATCCGAGGCGATCAGCCCCTTCACCGCCGTGAATTGCGGCAGCAACGTCGTCGACGACGTGGCTGTGACCGGAATGGTGCCCACGTGCCGCGCGTACGACTCCTGGCCCTTCTTCGAGACGATGTACTTCAGGAATTCCTGGACGAGCTTCGGACTCTTCGTCTTTGCGCTCGCCGCGACGCTCTGGTCGGCGCTGACCGATAGATAGGTCTTCGTGCCGCTCGGCGCGGCGATGGGCATGATCACGAGCTTCACATGGCCGCCCGCTGCATCCATGATCTCTTTGGCGGCGTTGCTCGGTGCGAAGAAGCCGAGGATGTTTCCCTGTGCAGAGCCGTTGGTGAGCGCGTCGAATCCCGCGCTGGCCGCGCCGTCCTGGAAGCATCCCGCGTCGTACATCTTCTTGATGTAGGTGAGCGCCTCGACCCAGCCCTTGGTGCCGGCGAACGTGACCTTGCCGGCGGCACGTTGTTCGTTCCAGTTCTTGTCCGGCCCGTACACCGTGGAGGTGGCGAGCCCCGAGGCGAGAAAGGCGTTGTTCGCCGGCACAGAACCGGCGAGACCGTAAATCGTCTTGCCGTGCGACCGGGCCACGGAGCACTGCGAGATGATGTCGTCGAGGCTCGTCGAGGCGGTGATGTTCACCCCGATGGACTTGGCCAGCTCGTCGTTGTAGATGACGCCGTTGGCGTTCGTTCCCAGTGGCACGCCGTACGCCTTGCCCTTGTAGGTCCAGAGTTCCTTCTGCGACGCGGGAAGAGCCGACGTAATCGACGGGTCGGTCAGCGGAAGCAGGAGGCCAGCCTTCGCGAACGGGATGATCGAGTAGGACTGACCCGTCCCGCCCTCGGCCTGGAATGTGTCGGGAGCGTTCCCGCCCTGCACCCTGGTCGCGATAGCGGTCGGATAGCTCTGCGACGGCAGGTTCTCCGGGGTGACGGTTACGCCCTTGTGCAGCTTCGCGAAGTCAGTGGCCAGGTCTGTATACGCGGCTTTGTCCTGGTTGTTCGTCGCACCGAATGCGAAGGTGATGGTCTGCGGTTCCTTGGTGGCGGCGGTGCCGCTGGCGGAGCATCCGGTGAGCACGACGCCTCCGGCAGCGAGCGCGGCGACGACCATGCCGGTGCGCGCACGAGAGCGACGATGCTGTGTCATTGTTCGGCCTTTCTGACTTCGTTGTCGGCGGGCCGATTGAGGAGACGGCGCGCTCCACGCCAGTATCACCGGCTTACGAACAAAACACACATAACTTATTCCGATACCAGGCATAACCCGTAGCCCGGAGATGCCGCAGACGTTAGGCGGGCCGTCGGCGCCGCGGGGCCACATCCGATCTGGCTATGTTTCTCCGCACGTGCATCAGTCCGGTTGATAGAGTCGGTTCACCAGCCGCCCACCCGAAGGATCACGTCGAAGTGTCCGATCACCTGCTGCTGTCACGGCTCGATCTGAACCTGCTCGTGTCGCTCGACGCACTGCTCACGGAGCGGAGCGTCACGCGGGCGGCCGAACGCCTGCACCTCAGCCAGCCGGCATTGAGTGCGTCGCTCGCCCGCCTGCGCACCCACTTCGGCGACCCGATCCTGGCCCGCCGCGGAAACACATACGAGCTGACACCACTCGCGTTGCGGCTCGCCGACCACACGACCACGGCTCTGGATGCTGCACGCCGCGTGTTCGAGAGCCAGGCGACCTGGGATCCGGCCGAGTCGGTGCGCGAGTTCTCCATCTACGGTTCCGACCACGCCTTCACGACGATCGGCCGTGTCGTCTCCGAGCTGGCCGCCCAGCGCGCCCCGGGGGTGCACTTCCGGTTCCTGCTGCACAACCCGATCGTGGTGGAGGATGCGCCGAACCGGCTTCGCGCCACCGACGGCATGATCATCCCGCACGGGTTCCTGACCGACCTGCGATTCGTCGACCTCTGGCAGGACGACTGGGTCGCGATCGTCGCCGACACCAACCAGGAAGTGGGCGATGAGTTGACTATGGCCGACCTCTCCCGCCTTCCGTGGGTGATGAACTACCAGACCCGCTCGGCCTTCACCTCTGCCGAGCGCCAGGTGCAGCAGCTGGGTGTCGAGCCGAGTGTAGAGGTCGTGGTCGAGAGCTTCCTCGCCATCCCGCACTTCATCAGCGGCACGCGCCGCGTCGGAATCATCCACTCGGCGCTCCTGCCGCTTGCGATACGCGCAGCAGGAGTGCGAGCCGTCCGGCTCCCGTTCTCGCCGACACCGATCGTCAACGCGCTGTGGTGGCATCCCGTGCACACGCACGATCCGGAACACACCTGGATGCGGTCGCTGTTCGAGGAGGCCGGGCAGCTGGTCGCGGCCGGGAAGCACATCTGAGCGCTATTCCGTATCGCACGCGCGATGATCGGAGCGCTCGATAACGAGAATGTCATCACCCCCGCGCATTTGCGGTCAGTCACGGCTCCGCGGCCGGCCGAGATGTTCGAGCTGGTCGCCGGCTCACCCATGGGATTGCGCATCTCGACGACCGGATGCGGTCTCCAACCGCCGTCGGTCCGCGGAGACCCGAAGCCGTTCGAGTGGCGATCGGTTGTGCCCTGGGTGCTCGTTCACGGGTCCATCCATGATCCACGCGTCTCCGGTCATCGCGTGCCCGCCCACTCTGCGATCGCCTCGATCGTCGGCATCGCCGTGGGATCGGCGGGCTCGTTGAGGTGACCGTGGCCAGCGCCGGCCTCGACGCGCAGCGACACGTCGACTCTGCCCCGCGTCAACAGGTCGGCGAACGCTTCGCCCGATGGACGCCGGTCGTCTTGTTCGCACACGACGATCAGCGTCGGAGGGTAGCCGTGCCCCGAGCCGAGGCCCGGGAATGCGTACGGGTCGGTCAGCGCCTCGGGCGAGCCGACGTAGTTCAGGGAAAGCTGCGCGTGCGGGTCGTCCGCACCCGGCACCCACTCGGGGAGAGCGCCGCCCGGATGGAGTACGGGATACACCAGCACGAGGCCAGCGGGCAGCGGCTCGCCCGCATCTCGGAGCCGCGCCGTCGCTCCGGCGGTCAGCGTTCCGCCGGCGCTGGCGCCGCCGAACAGAAGTGCGTCCGGCTCTGAACCGAACAGCTCCGACGCGTGCTCGCGCGCGTAGCGCCACGCTGCCAGCACGTCGTCGGAGGGCACGGGGAAGTGTACGTCGCCGAGACACTTCGTGTAGTCCGCGGTCAGTACCGGGATGCCCCGCGCGGCGAGTTCGAGAGCGACCCAGTTCGACTCGGGCATGTCCAGGTGACCGCCGATGAACGCACCGCCGTGCACCCAGACGAGCGCGCGTCCCGTGTGCGTCGCGGTGTCGTCGCGATAGAGGCGGACCGGCTGGGAGCCGGTCGGAGTCTGGATCTTCAGGTCGGTCATCCGTACTCGGGCTAGACGCGGAAACCTGCGGCGCAGCGACTCGGTGTCGACATCCGGGCGCGGGTCGGCGGGTTCACCGTGCTCGCGCAGCCAGCGGAGCGCGTCCGCAAGCGGCATGCTTCGAAGATCAGGTCTGGTGTCGGTCATGATGATTCCTTGTCCTCATCTGCGGGAGGCTCACCGCACAGGTGCGAGCGCATGCATCGAGCGGCGGATCAGGTCGTGCTGCTTGCGCACCAGCACGAGCGGGTCGACCTCGCCCAGCTCGGCGAACGCGTGCCCCTCCCACTCGCTCGACCAGTACCCGCGGTAGCCGCCCTCCACGAACACCTTCACGAGCTCGGGGTAGTCGATCGCCGGTTCCTGCCCGTTCTCGTCGATGTCGTAGAACTTGGCGTGCACGTGCAGGATCTGCGGCATGATGTCCGTCCACTCATGCGGCTCGACGTGCCCGTGCATGTTGAACGCGAGATGCGCGAACGATCCGAGCCGGCCGGGGTCGAAGTCGCGGCTGCGGAGGTAACCGATGAACTCGTCCTGCCTGTCGCGCATCGAGGCATCCGTCGCCCAGATCTGCTGCAGTCGTTCGACCGCAGCGTCGTCGAGACCGCTTCTTCGCACGGCGCGCAGCAGGGTCGGCGACATTGCGTGCATTGTCGACGAGAAGTCGGCGACGAAGCCGAGCAGCGGCGAACCCAGCTCGTCGTACGTCTCGCGCACCTTCAGGATCGGCTCCGCGTTCGGACCCATCGGCGCGTGGATCTCGTATGCGAGTTTGAGTTCGAGGCGCTCCGCGACGGGGAGCAGGCGGCGCAGCAGCTCGAGCTTCGCGGACTGGATGCGCACCAGCGGGAACCCGAGCTTCTTGGCGCCCTGGAACATCAGTTCGCTGAATTCGAACTCCTCGTCGGGCGTCATGTCGCGGTCTCGCCGCTTGCCCATGTCGAGGTTCGCGCCGAACGCGCTCTCGTCGAATCCGTGCCGGTCGAAGGCCGCGCGCCAGGTGCGCACGAACTCGTCGGAGACGACCGGGTAGGTCGGCACCATCTGGGACGCGACGATCTCGATGCCCGGCCCGATGCCGAGCTCCGCCACGCGGTCGAGCAGCCCGTCGAAGTCGAACCAGCCAGCCCGGAACTCGGCGCTCGCGGAGTACAGGGTCAGGCCGAGCTGGAACGGGTCGGCGTCGGTGGCCGGCGGCGGTGCGGCGATACCGGTCTCGAGAACCGGCGGCGCGGCATCCGTGTCCGTCGCTGTCAGCGTGAGCGCCTGATGCACGACGTTCGGCACGTACATGCCCGGCCCGCCGTCCTGCCCCGGCGCGATCTGCATGTATGGCAGGCGAAGCTCGCCGTGGATGACCACCTCGTGCGTCTCGCCCAGCACGATCGGCGGATCGCGGCGCACGATCAGGAGCGGATGCGACTGCAGGTACCAGAGCACATCGCTCTGCTGCGGCAGGTCCGCGAGCGCGTACCTTACGCCGTCGAGCTCGAATGCGAGGGCATCCTCCGGCACGTCGACACCGTCGACCGTGAGCCGGATCGTGGAGACCGACGAGAGCCACAGGCTGCGGTACCACGGGATGGTGAGGGCGATCGCTGCGCCCTCCGGATGCACGCGAAGGCTCGCGTCGTCAATGAGTCCGTTCGGCATGGTCAGCTCCTGTTCGCGAGATCGGTGGCAATGGTGCGGATGAGGGCGTGCTGCCTGCGCAGCTGATCGGGCGCCCGGTACAGCTCGTGGTGGCCCTCGTACTCGCTGGAGAACCAACCGGTGTAGCCGGCGTCGAGTGCCACCTTCAGGATGTCCCGCCACGGGATGTAGTGGTCCTCGAGGTTCTCGTCCACCTCGTAGAACTTCGCCTGGAAGTACACGGTGTGCTCCATCACCTCGGCGAGGTCGCTCACCGGAACGAACGGCACCTCGGGCGGCCGCGCCGTGCCGTCGCCCATGCGGAAGGATGCGCTGCCTCCCCGGCGCGGATACGGCTGCAGCTCGAAGACGCCGGTGTCGATGAGCAGGCCGAAGTGGTCGGTACCGGTGCGCTGCTTGAACTCCAGGTACTCCTCGACGACGGGCGACTTGATCACCGTCGGCCAGTGGATCTCCGGGCAGATCACGATGCCCAGGTCGGCGGCGAGCTCCAGGTTGCGCTCGACGGCCTCCTGCCAGATCGGATCGACCTGAAGGTCCTCGGTGATCACACCGATCTTCGGACGCACGAACGAGAACCCGAGACGACCGGCGAGCCGCAGGTCGAGCTCGAGCTGCTCTGCGCCCTGGGCCACCGTCATCCCTCTGCCCGGGAACCGGCGGGTGTCGATCCACGATCCGTAGAGCGTCGGGGTGAGCCCGAGGCGCTCGTTGCGGGCGAACCACGCGTCGATCCACGTGCTCGACGGGTTCGGGTAGCCGGCGATGTGGCCTTCGCCGAGGATCTCCAGCCCGGTGGCGCCGAGGTCGGCGACATCCTCGATGCAGTCCTCCACGGTCATCGTGACGCCGATGTCTTCCGTGTAGCTGTAGAGCGAGACGCCGAGGCCGAAAGGCAGGTCGTTCGTGCTCACTTGACGATCACCACCTTGCGGTTCGCGGTCCAGATCGAGGGCTGCAGTTCGACCGGGATGTACGACATGCGCAGCCGAAGCTCGAGCGTCACGTCGTGGATACCGCGCGCCAGGCCGCCGGG
>Ga0164242_10009667_pt1 | contig 10382 bp, 6 predicted proteins | sample OricomgcompostMG_FD_108783 | JGI IMG/M metagenome (GOLD analysis project Ga0164242, IMG submission 108783) | Miracle-Growth compost microbial communities from Emeryville, California, USA - Original compost - Miracle growth compost (MG) ... | reverse complement strand
GTTAGCCAGAAGCTGTGGAATGCCGGCGCCGGGATGCTCGGCAAGCTCAACATGGACCAGTTCGCGATGGGCTCGTCCAATGAGACCTCGTACTACGGCAACGTCATCAGCCCTTGGCGCCGCAAGGATGGCGGCAACGCTCCGCTGGCGCCGGGCGGAAGTTCCGGCGGCAGCTCGGCGGCGGTTTCCGCGCGGCTGTGCCCGGCGGCGACCGGCACCGACACCGGCGGCTCGATCCGCCAGCCGGCCGCATTCACCGGCATCTGCGGCATCAAGCCGACCTACGGCCGTTGCAGCCGCTGGGGCATCGTCGCTTTCGCCAGCTCGCTCGATCAGGCCGGCCCGATGGCGCGCTCGGTCGAGGATTGCGCGATCATGCTCGGCGCGATGGCCGGGTTCGATCCGAAGGATTCGACCAGCCTCGATTTGCCGGTGCCCGACTGGGCCGGCGCGCTCAACGCCGACCTGCGCGGCAAGAAAGTCGGCATCCCGCGCGAATACCGCATGGACGGGATGGACGCGGAGATCGCCGGGAGCTGGGATCAGGGCGTCGCCTGGCTCAAGGACGCCGGCGCCGAGGTGGTCGAGGTGAGCCTGCCGCACACCAAATACGCGCTTCCGGCCTATTACATCGTCGCCCCGGCCGAAGCCTCCAGCAACCTCGCCCGCTATGACGGCGTGCGCTACGGCCTGCGTGAGTTGCCCGAGCGGGCGAACCTCCAGGAAATGTATGCCGCCACCCGCGCCGCCGGCTTCGGCGACGAGGTCAAGCGCCGGATCCTGATCGGCACGTACGTGCTCAGTGCCGGGTTCTATGATGCCTATTACACCCAGGCGATGAAGGTCCGTACGCTGCTCCAGCGCGATTTCGAGCAGGCGTTTGCGAGTTGCGACGTTATCCTCGCCCCCACCGCGCCGAGCGCCGCCTTCGCCCTCGGCGAAAAGAGTGACGATCCCATCGCGATGTACCTGAACGACGTCTTCGCCGTCCCCGCCAGCCTCGCCGGCCTGCCGGCGATGAGCGTGCCCGCCGGGCTCAATTCCGAAGGCTTGCCGCTCGGCCTGCAGATCATCGGCAGGGCATTCGACGAGCAGGGCGTGCTGAACGCGGGGCTGGCGATCGAGCAGCGGGCGAATTTCACCGCAGCGCCCGAAAGGTGGTGGGCATGAGCAGCTATCGCATCCACGGCGCCACCGGCGATTGGGAGGTCGTGATCGGCCTTGAGGTTCACGCGCAGGTCACCTCCAAGGCCAAGCTCTTCAGCGGCGCCAGCACCGAGTTCGGCGCGGAGCCGAACGCGCAGGTCAGCCTGGTCGATGCGGCGATGCCGGGGATGCTGCCGGTGCCCAACCGCGAGTGCATCCGCCAGGCGGTGCGCACCGGCATGGCCATCAACGCGCAGATCAACAAGTGGAGCCGGTTCGACCGCAAGAACTACTTCTACGCCGACTTGCCGCAGGGTTACCAGATCAGCCAGCTCTACCATCCGCTGGTGGGCGAGGGCGCGCTCACCATCGAGGCGGACGAGAAGGCCGGCATCGCCGAGGACAAGGTGATCGGCATCGAGCGCATCCATGTCGAGCAGGACGCGGGCAAGCTGATGCACGATCAGCACCCGACGATGAGCTACGTCGATCTCAACCGCTCGGGCGTGGCGCTGATGGAGATCGTCAGCCGGCCGGACATGCGCTCGCCCGCCGAGGCGGGGGCCTATGTCCGCAAGCTGCGCAGCATCCTGCGCTACGTCGGATCGTGCGATGGCAACATGGAAGAAGGCTCGATGCGCGCCGACGTCAACGTCAGCGTGCGCAAACCTGGCGAGGAATTCGGCACCCGCACCGAGACCAAGAACGTCAACTCGGTGCGCTTCGTTATGGCCGCGATCGAGCACGAGGCGCGGCGCCAGGTCGAGGTGCTGGAGGACGGCGGCACGATCGTCCAGGAAACGCGCCTGTTCGATCCCGGCATCGGCACCACCCGCTCGATGCGCAGCAAGGAAGACGCGCACGATTACCGCTACTTCCCCGATCCCGACTTGCTGCCGCTCGAATTGGACGACCAGTTCCTCAGCGAATGCCGTGAAAGCCTGCCCGAGCTGCCCGACGCCAAGCGACGCCGCTATATCGATGAGCTTGGACTCTCCGCCTACAACGCTGGTGTACTGACGGCCGAAGTCGAAACCGCCCGCTGGTTCGAGGCGCTGCTCACCGAAACCGCAAAGGCGCAGGGCAAAAGTGAGGCCGAAGTCGCCAAGCAGGCCAGCAATTGGTTGATCAGCGAGTTCTTCGGCGCACTCAACAAGGCCGGGCACACGCTGGAAAATTCGCCCGTCAACCACGCCGCCGCCGCCGAGCTGCTGGCGTTGATCGGCAAGGGCACGATCTCCGGCTCCATCGCCAAGCACGTGCTCGAAAAGATGCTCGAAACCGGCGACAGCGCCGCCGCCATCGTCGAGCGCGAAGGCCTCAAGCAGGAATCGGATAGCGGTGCGATCGAGGCAGCGGTCGACAAGGTCCTCGCCGCCAACGCCGACAAGGTCGCCGAATACCAGGGCGGCAAGCAGGCCCTGTTCGGCTTCTTTGTCGGTCAGACGATGAAGGCGATGCAGGGCAAGGCCAACCCGCAGGTGGTCAACGAACTGCTGAAGGCGAAGCTGGGCTAGCGCAGCAGCCAGGAAAAGGCGCGGAGCAGGAAAGCCTCGCCGTTTGCCCTGACGATCTCACCGTGGGCCACCACGACATGCTCGGGATGCTCGGCGATCAGCGCCCGCACCTTCGGACGCGCGCTCGCGCGGCGGCGGAAGCTGAGCCGGTAATCGATCGGCGGATAGCCCCAGCCTTCGACCATCTTCGAAAATCTCGCGATCGGGCGCATCCACCGCGGCCAATGGTCCTTCAGAAAGGCTTCGCTGAAGGTCTGCGACAAGTCGGCGATAATGGCGGTCCGCGATGCGCGATGAAAGAAGATCACCTCGTCCACGAACAGCGAGTTCGGAAAATAGAACTGATCGATCTGGCCGCCCCAGGCAGCCGGCGGATCATCCGCCAGCGCCGCTTCAAACCGGATGTTGCCGCATTTTGCGATCGTCTGCGCCGTCGCCCAGACCCGCGCTTCGGGAAATGTCGCCTGCCAATCCCTGAGAAAGAGATAATGCAGCTTGTTGGGGCTGACGATGTGCCGGACCGGGCCGAGCGCCCGAAGCTGGCTGTCCATCTCCGCCGTCCTTCGGATCGGCGACCAGACCCACAGGCCCCCATCAGCCAGCCGCGCGACGGCCATCCTTGTCGGATAGTCGAACCCGTTGAAGGAAACGATTCCGCCATCCGCAAACCACAAGTCCTGGCCGAGGGGTTCGAGCATGCCGGTATCCTAAGCCTGCGAACGCTCGGGTTCTACCCTTGGCCACCCTCGACCAGTTCGGCTTCCACACCTCCAGCGCTCTGCCAGGCAAAGCTGTCGGTGCACCAAAGCGACACGGCCGCCAGCGATGGCTTGGCATTGCGGCACGAAAGGCACACCTTCGCGTCCGAAGATAGGGTGGATTGGGGGCGCTACAGGTTTTGACGACTGTGCTGGTGATAATCGGGATTGCCTTTCCGGCGCTGGTCCTGCTCGGCCTGTTCGCGTTCGTTCGGATGCTGGCGGCAGGCGAAGTTCCGGATGATGTCTCTAGCAACCGCGGTCGCGCCAGGTCGCAGTCCCTGTTTGGCCGTCTGCGTGCCTGGCTGAACTCAACCCCGAAAAAGCTCGACTACCGCCGCGACAAGAAAGGCCGCTTCCGCCGCATCAGACGCGGTTAGCCTTTCCTACAGGTCCTTTGCGTCCTGATATTCGATCGGCATGCCGAGCGTTTTGAGCTGGGCATCTATCTGGCTCCGGTCGCCGACCACCACGATCACCATCTGCTCGGGCTGGAGGTATTTCGCCGCCGCCTGGTCGATCTGGGCGGCGGTGATTGAGCGGTAGATGCCGGGCAGCCTGGCCTGATAATCGTCCGGGCGGTTGAGCCGCTGGTTGTCCAGCAGCGCGCCGAGCACCTGGCCGTTGGTCTCCAGGCGGTTGGGCAGGTTGCGGATGTTGCCTTCGGTGACGCGCTGCAGCTCCACCGGATCGACGCCCTTGCTCGCCGGGAAAGCCTTCATGTCCTGCTCGATCAGCTTGATCGAATCCGCCGTGCGATCGGTCTGCACGGGAGTCATGACGATGAACCCGCGGGGCCCGCGCACCTCGAACAGCGAACTGGAGATGCCGTAAGTCCAGCCCTTCTCCTCGCGCAAGTCGCTGTTGAGGCGGGAGAGGAAGTCGTTGCCGATCACCTCGTTGGCGAGTTCGAGCGCTTCCTGCCCGGTGCCGGCGCCGTTCAGCGGCAGCACGCGGCCGAACAGCAGCACCGATTGCGGCGAGTTCGGCCGGTCGATCACCACCAGGCGAGGCTTCGACGGCGGGATCGGCGCGTCGATCGCCTTGGCCGGCGCGGGGGAGGCCGGGGCCTTCCAGTCGCCGAAAGCCGCTTCCAGCTTGGGCAGCAGGTCCGGCATCGTCACGTCGCCGACCACGACGATATGGGCGAGATCGGGCCGCAGCCACTTGTCGTGCTCGGCACGCAGGTCCGCCGGTGTCAGCGTCTGGATAACCTCGGCCTTGCCGGTGCCGCCGACCGATCCGTAGGGATGGGCCGAGCCATAGATCAGCGGCCGGATGGCTCGCTGTGCCAGCCCGGCCGGGCTCGCCTGCTGCTGGGAGATCTCGGCCAGGCGCTGGTTCTTCACCCGCGCGACATCGGCCTCCTTGAAGGCGGGATGGCGCGCCACATCGGCCATCAGCTCGAGCGAGGGCAGCAGGTTGGCGGTCAGCGCGGTCATGCTGATCTGGCTGGAATCGGTCGTGCTGCCGGCACCGATGTTCGCCCCGAGCCGTTCCTGCTCGGCGGCGATCTGCTCGGCGGTGCGGGTGGTCGTGCCTTCTTCCAGCGCATCGAGCATCAGCGACTGCACGCCGGCGTGCGCCGGATCGTCGGCTGCATTGCCGGCGTCGAATGTGATCGCCAGGCTGACCTTGGGGATCGCCGTGCGCCGGGCGAGCTCGACATCGATGCCGTTCGACAGCTTCGCGTGTTCGATCGCGGGGAAAGTCAGGTCCTTTACCTCGGCCACCGGCGGCGCCTGGCGCTTGACCGTGCGGATGGGTGGGACCGGCGTCTTCGGGTCCTTGGCGGGCGCGGGTGCCTTGCCTTCATCGCCCCATCCGCCGAGCAGCGCGCCGTCCTCGGTCCGCTCGCCGGGTTTGACCGTCAGCGTGTAGGCGGGGCGCGTGAGCCACTTCTGCAGCGCCGCCTTCACTTGCGCCGGAGTCAGCGCCGCGAGTTCCTCCAGCTCCTTCTTGTAGTGCGCCGGATCGTGCGCATAGAGTTCGCCCTCGGCCAGCGTCGCGCCCTTGCCGGAAAAGCCGCCGACCAGCTCCAGCGCGCCGATGTTCGCCGAGACAATTTCGGTCGCAGCACGCTGCAGTTCGTCCTTAGTCGGGCCGTTCTTAACCAGGTCGCCGATCACCGCGTCGAAGCGCTTCTCGGCTGCGGCGGGGTCGACCCCCGGCTTCACGTCCATCTGTGCCTGGACGAAGCCGACCTGCTCGTGCTGCTCGACTCCGGCGGAGACCGAGACCGCCAGTTCGTCGCCGCGCACCAGCGCGTTGTCGAGCCGCGAGCTGGCGAGGCCGCCGAGCACATAGAGGCCGGCTTGCAGCGGCACCGCGTCGGGCGAGGTCAGCGCCGGGCCGCTCCATGCGCGGATGATCCGCGTCACCGGCACCTGATCCGTGATCGTCTCGCGCACCGGCGCCTTGAGCGTCACCGGCGCGGCGGCGACAGGCTTGACTGCGGGGCCGCGCGGAATGTCGCCGAACCACTTGGTGACTTTTGCCTTCGCCGTCGCCAGGTCGATGTCGCCGGTGATCGCCAGAACGACATTGTTCGGTCCGTAGTGGTCGGTGAACCACTTGCGCACGTCGGTCAGGCTCGCCGCGTCGAGATCGGCCATCGAGCCGATAGTGGCGTGGCGGTAAGGGTGGCCGATGGGGAACAACGCGTCGCTGAGATGATATTCGACAAGGCCGTAGGGCTGGTTGTCGCCCTGCCGTTTTTCGTTCTGAACGACGCCGCGCTGCTTGTCGAGCTTGTCCTGGTTCACCGCCCCGAGCAGGTAACCCATGCGGTCGCTTTCCTGGAACAACGCCAGGTCGAGCGCGCCGGTCGGCACCGTCTCGATGTAATTGGTGCGGTCATACCAGGTCGAGCCGTTGGTGCTGGTGGAACCCGCCGCCTCGAGCGGAATGTCGAAATTCTCGACGTTCTCGCTGCCGCCGAACATCAGGTGTTCGAACAAGTGCGCGAAGCCGGTGCGCCCGCGCGGTTCGTTCTTGGAGCCGACGCGGTAATAGACCGTCACCCCGACGATCGGCGCCTTGCGATCGGTATGGACGATCGTCTCCAGCCCGTTCGGCAGCGTGAAGGTCTGGTACGGGATGTCGACCTGGCCGACGAGCTGGGAGAGCGGCGCGACTTGCGGTTGCGGAACTGGCGCCTGCTGCGCCGCGGCGGCGGAAGCGAGCAGAGCAAGCGGAAGGGCAGTGGTGGCGAAGAAGCGGCGCATGGCAGTCCCGTCGATGAGGAATCGAATGGCAGGCTTGCTAGCACGCGCGCGCGCGAAAGGTCAGGCTTTCGACAAACCGCCGACGCTGTCTGACGGGGGCTGGGCACGCAGCTTCACCGGCGCGCTCTCTTTCAGCGCATACATCGCCCCAAAGCCGAGCAGCGAGATCGCCGTCAGATACCAGGCGATCGACATCGGGCTTTGCGTGACCTCCAGCAGCCAGGTCACCACAAGCTGCGTCGATCCGCCGAGCAGCGCCACCGGCAGGGCGTAGACCAGCGCGAAGGCTCGGGCGCGCACCTGCTTGGGGATGCTTTCGCTGATCGCGGCGTAAACCGCGCCGTACATGTAGCCCGAGACGTACGAGAGGATCAGGTTGGCGCCGATGAAGCTTACCGCGTCGCGCTGTGTCGTCAGCCACAGGAAGCACGGCACGATCAGCACGCAGAACAGCAGTTGCGGCACCAGCATCGTGTGCTTGCGCCCCTTGCGGTCGCTGACCGCCGCGCCGACCAGGATGGCGAGAATGCTGATCGCGTTGTTGGCGAACTCGCCGGTCAGCGAAAGCCGGGCCGAAAGATGCAGCGTGTTCTGGCCGTAAGTGGCCATGTACTGGAAGATGTACGTGCCGATCGTGCCGCTGCCGATGATGATCAGGCCGCAGACGATCGGTCTCGCGTAGGAACGGAAACCATCGTGCGCGATCACCGCCGTATCCGCATGATGGATCGTCTCCGGCAATGACCGGCGAACCCACAGGGCGACGGGAACGATGGTCACGCCCAGCGCCAGCGCGATGCGCCAGCCGTAGGCGGAAAGCTCCGCATCGTTCAGCCAGTAAGTCAGCGCCAGCCCGACCAGGGACCCGGCGCTGGCGGCGATATTCTGGCTCGCGCCTTGCCAGGCCATCGAATAGGCGCGGCGGCTGGGATCGGCGCCTTCCATCATGTAGATCGTCGCCGAGCCCACTTCGCCGCCGAGCGCAAAGCCCTGGATCATCCGCGCGATCACCGCGATCACCGGCGCGGCATAGCCGATCTGCGCGTATCCCGGCGTCAGCACCAGCAGGACGATGCCGAGGCCCATCAGGCTCATGCTGACCATCATCGCCGGCTTGCGGCCGGCCTTGTCGGCGTAAGTGCCGAGCACCAGCGCGCCGAGCGGGCGGGTGAGGAAGCCGACGAAGAACGTCGCCAGCGAACCCATCAGGCTCAGGTAGGGGCTGACGGAAGGAAAGAAGGTGTGGCCGATCTGGATCGCGAAGAACGCAAAGGTGATGAAATCGTAGAACTCCAGCCCGTTGCCGAGCGTCGCGGCGAAAATCGCCTGACGCCGCTGGCGAGGGGTGAGCGGATGATCGCTGAGCAGCGTCGGCGCTTCCTCGACCGGTATTTCCATCGGCGTCGTTCCCCCGGACCCCGTGCGCTGCATCGCATGGCTTTGGAAATTCGCCTAGGACTTTTGCTGGTCCACGATGGCTTTGCAGCCGGCGTCTGCGCTGTTACCCGCACGGCCATGAATCCGCTCGTCCGAAACTTCCCGTCGCAAGCCAACAGCGGAAGCGCGCGGTGAAGCGCTGGTTCGCCGACACTTTCCGCTCACTCCAGTTCTACAACTATCGCCTGTGGGCCGGCGGATCGCTGGTCTCGAATATCGGCAGCTGGATGCAGCGCATCGCGCAGGATTGGCTGGTGCTGACCGAGCTGACGCAGCACAGCGCCTCCGCGGTCGGCGTCACCACCGCGCTGCAGTTCGCGCCGCAATTGCTGCTGCTGCCGTGGACCGGCCTCGTCGCCGACCGTTACGACCAGCGCAAGCTGCTGCTGCTGACGCAAGGTGCGATGGCGCTGCTGGCGACGGCGCTCGGGCTGGCGACGGTGACCGGGATCGTCACGCTGTGGCAGGTTTACGGATTCGCCTTCGCGTTCGGCTGCGCCGCCGCCTTCGACGCGCCCGTGCGGCAGGCCTTCGTCGGCCAATTGGTCGAGGAGAAGGATCTCGCCAACGCCGTCGCCCTCAATTCGACCAGCTTCAACAGCGCGCGGCTGGTCGGGCCGGCGGTGGCCGGGTTCCTCATCGCCGGCGTCGGCATCGGCTGGGCCTTCCTGCTCAACGGGTTCAGCTTCGTTGCGGTGCTCGCTTCGCTGCTGTTCCTGCGCCGCTCCGAGATGCACCCGCATGCCCGCGCCGAACGCAAGCGCGGCGGCTTTGCCGAGGGCTTCACTTACGTCTGGAGCCGGCCGGACTTGCGGGCGATCTGCGTGATGCTGTTCCTGATCGGTACTTTCGGGATGAACTTCGCCATCTGGACCTCGGCCATGGCCGTGAAGGTCTTCCACACCGACGCGCACGGCTACGGCATGCTGAGCTCGATCATGGCGGTCGGCACCGTCGGCGGGGCCTTGCTGGCGGCGAGTCGTGAGCGGCCCTTTTTCATTCACCTTCTGGCCGGCTGCGCGGTGTTCGCCGTCGGGTGTGCCCTCGCGGCGATCGCCCCGAATTACTGGCTGTTCGGCGCCGCGCTGGCGCTCGTCGGCGTGGCCATGCTGACCTTTCTCAATTCGAGCAATGCGCTGATGCAATTGACCACGCCGCCGCCCCTGCGCGGGCGCGTCATGGCCATCCGCATGGGCATCGCGCTCGGCGGCACGCCGCTGGGGGCGCCGATCGCCGGCTGGGTCGCGGACCAGTGGGGGCCGCGCTGGTCTATCGGCATCGGCGCTGTGGCAGGAATCCTTTCCGCCGCGGTCGCCGCTGCCTACATGGTGCGGCACAAGGAACCGTTCGTTTCACGGGCGGCGGCGGTCGTTCGCGGCGATCTGGTCGAGCGCGGCGGGGAGGGCCGGAAATTTTAAGCTGCACAGCCCTTGTGTGGTATAAGTGCAACACTAACTAGGCGCGGAAAGGGTACAGGGGTACTTCATGAATCTCGAAAAATTCACCGACCGCGCCAAGGGCTTCCTGCAATCGGCGCAGACCGTCGCCATCCGCATGAATCACCAGCGGATCACGCCCGAGCACCTGCTGAAGGCGCTGCTCGAGGACAAGGAAGGCATGGCCTCCGGGCTGATCCAGCGCGCGGGCGGCAATCCGGCGAAAGCGGTCGCCGATGTCGATGCGGCGTTGGCCAAGATTCCCGCCGTCTCCGGCTCGGGCGCGCAGGCGACGCCGGGGCTCGATAACGATAGCGTGCGGGTGCTCGACCAGGCCGAGCAGATCGCCGAGAAGGCGGGCGACAGCTATGTCACGGTCGAGCGGCTGCTGCTGGCGCTGGCGATGCTCAAGACCAACGCGGCCGGCCAGGCGCTCAAGGCCGCCGGCGTCACACCCGAAGCCCTGAACGGCGCGATCAACGATCTGCGCGGCGGCCGCACCGCCGACAGCGCCAGCGCCGAGAACGCCTATGACGCAATGAAGAAATACGCCCGCGATCTCACCCAGGCGGCGCGCGACGGCAAGCTCGATCCGGTCATCGGTCGCGACGAGGAGATCCGCCGCACGATCCAGATTCTCGCCCGGCGGACCAAGAACAACCCGGTCCTGATCGGCGAGCCCGGCACCGGCAAGACCGCGGTGGTCGAAGGTCTCGCGCTGCGCATCGCCAACGGCGATGTGCCCGACAGCCTGAAGGACCGGGCGCTGATGGCGCTCGACATGGGCTCGCTGATCGCCGGGGCGAAGTACCGCGGCGAGTTCGAGGAGCGGCTGAAGGCGGTGCTGAACGAGGTGACCGC
>Ga0164242_10009666_pt1 | contig 10382 bp, 9 predicted proteins | sample OricomgcompostMG_FD_108783 | JGI IMG/M metagenome (GOLD analysis project Ga0164242, IMG submission 108783) | Miracle-Growth compost microbial communities from Emeryville, California, USA - Original compost - Miracle growth compost (MG) ... | reverse complement strand
TGAGCATTGACCTGCGGACTGCCATTGTTCAGAAAGCTGATGTCGGCGGTGGCATTTAAAGTACCATCGGCCAGCAAAGTGTCTTTGCTGAAAACACTGGTAATATTGGCCAATGAAAAATTGTTGATTTTAATATTAAATGGCGCATTGGCCTGTTGGCTGGCACTGTTGACCGATATGGACTGGTCTTTATTAGTCATGTTCAGACCACTGATGTAAAAACCGTTGGAGTCGAAAACAATTTGATTGTTTGGGTCAATTTTCCAAATATCATAGTTAAAGCGAATGCCTTTGAACAACTTGAAATAACTTTTGTCACTTTCAGCAAGATGATCACGGAAATAAGCGCCGCCAAGCGTAAATTGTTTTTCTTTAAGGGAGTCGTCGATATTGACCACTGCATAAATGCTGTCGTTGCGGATAATGCCGCCCACATAAGGATACCACAACGCCATGGTGCTGGTTCGAGCATTTTTCAGTCCGACTTTATATTGCAACCGTTGCGGGTTTTCATGGATGGAAACTGCGCCGCTGTCTAAAATATTGCCGTTATATTCTAATTTTCGGAAAGCCAGGTTAACCGCCATCGTGTCTGGCGACAGGCTCAGGTGAAGTGGAATGGTATCAAAGGGCGACAACTCAGGGAAAAGCTGATGCAATACCCTTTGGTATTTTAAATGACCGTTGAGGGCAAAATCATATTGCTGCCATTGAGATTGGTCTAATGAATCTGCCAGATGGTAATGCCGGTTAAGGTGGGCGGAAAAAGCATTGGCCATGCGGGTCAGCGGCAAATGGCCTAAAGCATGGGCATGCAACACGCCTGCCAGATTTAATTCAATGTTTTGGGAGCTGTCCGCGCCAGGGCTTGATTTGAAATAAATGCTGTCCGGGCGAAGTTTTTTGCCTTGATAATTAACTAATATATTGATCCAGGATAAAGTGCCATCCGGATAATCAGGGTTTAGAGAAGCGAAATTGGCCTTAATATTGCCCGACAACGATAAAGCTGAATCATAGAGTTTCAGCGCTTTCAAATTTGCCTGATGCAGCTTCATGTCCAAAGTCATCGCCGGATATTCATTTTGGAAATCGGCGGAGCCGGATAAATCAAAATTAATATTACTGTCTTTTGACTGCCCTTCAAAAACCGCTTGCTGGTTCTGAACGTTGGCCGAGAGGTCGATATTTTGATAGGTATAACCCATCAGCCAGGCAGATTGGAGATGTATTTGGGCGTTCCCATTCATTTTCTTGGGGTCGAACCCAACACCGGTAGCATTTACAGAGGTGGAAACGATTCCAATTACCGAATCCTGTTTCAGAATCTTGCCCAAATTCAATCCCTGTGTTTGCAGTGCCAGGTCGTATGCCGCGTTGGTTGCGCCTTTGGCCATCAGGAATTTGCCGTTAACGTTGGCATTACCATCAGCAGTTTTGATGCTCAACGAAGGGAAATAATCTTGTAGTGTGCCATGGATGCGCCCATTGATGTCTAACCATTCTGGCAAACTAAATTGTTGTTTAAGACTGTCCGGCAGGAAAGGACTAATATCTTTCGCTGTGGAATGTACTTGTGCTAATTGCAAATCATAGGAGAGTTTGTCAGGCTCGGTGGCATGGTTCAAAATACCTTTGATATCGACGGTTGTGCCGTTCAGGCCGGACAGGTAAAAGCGATTCAACTTTATTTTATCTAAATATCCCTTGACCTGAGCAATGAGTTTGAATTGTTGATTTTTATAGCTTAGAAATTGCTTCTGCTGCTCCGGCGGCAAGAAAAGCAATAAATCGTTTATGCCCACTTTGCTGTCTTTGAGGTTAACCGACAGCAGCATCTTGTTCATATCCTTGCTGATGGCCTCTAACGAAGGGTAATGTACCGACAGGTAGTTTTGCAGCAGGCTGCTGGGCGTTTGCAGATAGAAATCTTTTAAAACGGCACCTTCATTTGTATAAACCGCCCGACTGCGCAAATCCATAATGTTGAGCCCGCTTTGTTCCCGAAGCGCCAGATGTTTGATGTCGGCTACGCTGCTGTCCGCGCTGTAATAGGCATTGTCGGCGCTCAGGAAAAGCTGGTTGAAATCCATGTGACTGTAATCCATGCCCGATTTCTGCCGCGGCGCATTAGGGTCGTCAAACGCAAAGTGAATCTGGTTGAGCGTCACACCTTTGGCCAATATCTTCCATTGATTTGAAGAGGTGTCCGTGTTCTCATTTTCCGCTGTGGCGGCCACAGTTGTTTCCTTGCCCAGTCTCAATATAGTTTCTGCGTTTTCAAGACTGATATCGCCGGTTTCAATCCATTCTTTGAGCAAGTCAAAATCTTTCAGCTCACCCTGAAATTTGCCCACATAAGATTTGAGATACATGGAATCTGGTTGGCTCAGCATGACAAAACTTGCATTGTTCAGGGTAATGGCCTTAACCGCAACCCGGAAGGGGCTGGTGGCACTTGTATCCGGTGGTTCGGGCGGCAAATGGCTGCTGTCGGACAAAAAGCGGGTGTCCACATCCGAAACTTCTAATTCATTAAGTGCATAGCGGCCATTGTTCAGGTCAATAAGGGTGGGCCGGAGAAATGCCTTGCCTAGCGCGGCGACAAAAAGCACACCACCCGCAGTATCGTCATAACGAAAACGGATATGGCTCAAGCTGGCTTTATGTACGTCAAAACTAAATCCCAAGCTACTGGTATCTGCCGATACCGTTGTTTCCGGTTCTGCCGGTGCGGAAGCAAAAGCGTCAATAATAAACTGATAATTAAAATTAGTATCTGCTGCTTGGCGATAAATCCGGGCATTCAGACCGTCGAGGTTGAGGTTGGTAACAGTAATTTGTTTTTTAAACAAAATGTCTTGGGCTTTCCAATCGAGCGTCAGATTATGCAGAAATAGCAGCGTGTCTTGCATTTTATCGGCCACAAAAACATCAGATAGCTGGATGTGATTGGGTAGTTTATAGCTTATTTTTCCAATGGAAATTTTGGTGTTAAGTTTTTGGCTCAGATAGTCTGTGGCTTGTTTGCGGACAATATTTTCGCCCCAAGGTGTTTGTATAATAATGAACAGCAAAATAAGCAGCAGCAGGATGCCGCCGATGATATAGCCCAGTATTTTCAGAAATTTACGCATAGGGAAAAATCCGCCAAAGCATTATTTAGGGACAAGAATGTCTCCAACTACAAAGTAACAATCAAAATATGGAATATCCTATTGATAAAGGGGCATTGCCACGGTTTTTAATAAAATGTTCAGCAAATAAAACAGGTGATAGAAGACGGGGGTGTAGTCCATATTTATCATACTTAAGCAGCCACTGAGTGAACTTCTTTTTCAAAACATCATATCCGCAGGGTTGGTTAATAGCGAAAAGGCGGCTGTATCTAAATGCCGATTTCTAAAGATTTTATTACTTACCTTTGCCAGCTAAATTTTTGCCCCTTATTTTATGTTTGCACTTCGCCGCTTTCTTGTTCTTTATCGTTTGCCAATTGCTATTGTTTTGATTGCTTTGGGTTTTTACCTTGGCTTTACGGTATCTTGGTGGTTGGGTTGGTTGCCGATGTTTATTGCCTTGTTGGTAGCTGCTGCTCATTTTATGGCTGGGCCGGTTACTTTGATGCAGCGCTATATTGAGAACGGCGATGTGGAAGGTGCCCAAAAATTAATTTCCCGTGTCAAATATCCTAAGCTTTTATACAAACCCATTCGTTCAGCTTATTATATGTTGAAAGCCAATTTCTCAACAATGAATGAGGATTTGGATACTGCGGAAAAGGAATTGAGAGCGGGTTTGGAAGCGGGTGTTTCGGATAAGGAGTTTCAAGGAACGGCTTTATTGCAGTTGGGCTCCATTGCTTATCGAAAAGGCAATATGAAAGAGGCTTACGAGCATTTGCGTAAAGCTTTGAAGGCTGGCTTACCAGATGCCGATAGTAATGCTACGGCTTATTTACAATTGTCTTCTATTTGCATTCAACGCCGCGATTTTAAAGGTGCAAAATTCTATTTTGCCCGGGCCAAAGCAGCTAAGGCAAAAAATGAGCAGATTCTGGAACAGTTGAATGAAATGAAAAAATACATTTCCCGTATCCCGGGTTAGATTTCCTTTAAAAATGCTTATCTTGCCATAAATGACGGGGCATGGGCAAAACCGGTTTTACAGAAGGCCTTCATTATTATTTTAATGATGCCGGGCAAATGGTACTGACAGCACTTTACCTTTTGGAACAAGGGCTTTGCTGCGGTAACGGTTGTTTACATTGCCCCTATAATTATGAAAATGCACCGGAAAGCCGTCGGGAAATTTTGAGGGCAGAGCGTCGACAACGCGCCAAACAAAATGCTACAAAATCGCGACATGAAGGAAACCGCTAAATCAATTGAACAAGTTGTTTTGGAACTGGTCAGAATGATTCCTAAAGGCCGGGTCACCAGCTATGGTGCCATTGCTAAAGCCATCGGGACACCTAAATCCTCCCGAATGGTGGGCTGGATTTTAGGACATTCTGTTGAAATTGGTACTTATCCCGCCCATCGGGTGGTCAACCGTTCCGGCTTATTGAGTGGCCGACATCATTTTCGCCCACCTGAGCGTATGGAACAATTATTAACTTCTGAAGGTGTTTTGGTAAAAGACAACAAAGTGGTTGATTTTGAAACTTTGTTTTGGGATCCGATGCAAGAAGTTTAACTTTTTGAAATATACAGAATGAATATTTTGGTATCAAAATTGTATTTTAATACAGCATCATCAAAAAAGACATTCCATGAAACGATACCTACTCTTAACGACGCTGTTTCTGCTGTCGGCCGTTTTGCCGGGTTGCGATAAAGATACGGGACTGAATATTTTTACCATTCAGGATGATATTTCGCTTGGGCAGCAAACTAAAGCTCAGATTGAAGCCAATCCCTCGGAATACCCGATTTTAAAAGAAAGTACGCATCAGGCGGCTTACAGCTATATCCGTGCCATCAAAAATGATATTCTGAATGGCGGCAAACTGACGCATAAAGATGATTTCCCCTGGCAGATTTATATTATTGACCGCGATGATATTCAAAATGCTTTCTGTACACCCGGCGGATATATTTATGTTTATACGGGATTGATTAAATATTTAGATAAAAAATCAAGTCTGGCCGGCGTCTTAGGACATGAAATGGCTCATGCCGATAAAAGGCATACCACCGAATTACTGACCAAGGAATATGGCATTCAAACGCTTCTGGATGTTGTGCTGGGCAAGAATCAGGGACTGCTAACCGAAATTGCCGCTAACTTAGTGACTTTGAAATTTACCAGAAATGAAGAATCAGAAGCCGATAAATATTCTGTTATTTATCTTTGCCCGACAAAATATCATTCGGATGGCGCCGCTGATTTCTTTCAGAAAATTATTGATTCCGGAAGCAGTACACCGCCTGAATTTTTAAGCACACATCCCAACCCTGACCACCGCATTGAGAACATTGAAGATGAAGCTCAGAGTTTAGGCTGTACAGCAACCATTACGCAGCAGGAGGACGTGAACAGCTACGCACAGTTCAAAGCCTCGCTGTAAAATTATAAACCTTGAAAAGGACGACGCACAATAATGAGCAATGAAACAATTCCTATAACCATTTGGCTGGCCGGACGGGATTATCGTATCCGCATTAACCCGAAAGACGAAGAAGCTATCCGAATGGCTGCGAAGATTGCTACGGAGCGCCTTCAGGAACTCCGGCAAGGCTATCAGGGCAAGGATGATCAGGATTTTCTGGCCATGTGCCTGATTATGTATGCCACGGAACAGGTGACGGGCGATAAGTCTCTGGACCCTGTTTACCTTGCCGGGATTCAGGAAATGGAAGCCTCCATTGACAAGGCTTTGGAAGAATAATCCTCACTTTTAATTTGGCATAAAAGTCCTTGCATTCTTCCTTAACTTTGCGGCATGAATCAGGATTTTTCTATTCGTGCTTATGGCTTGGCCACTATTGAAAAAGAAATTGAAGCTTTAACCCAAATGGCTTCATTTGTGGACGATCAGTTTGAACAAGCCGTTCAGGCCATGTTTCAGGCATCGGGGCGTATGGTGTTGACCGGGATTGGCAAAAGCGCTATTATCGCGCAGAAAATAGCCGCGACGATGAACTCCACCGGTACGCCGGCTTTATTTATGCACGCCGCAGATGCCATTCACGGCGATTTGGGCATGATTCAAAGTGGTGATGTCGTTCTGATTCTCTCCAAGAGCGGCGAAAGCCCGGAAATCAAGGCTTTATTGCCATTCATCAAAAATTTCGGGAATAAAGCGATTGCCATTTGTGGCAACAAAACCTCCTTTTTGGCGACTAATGCCGATATTTTCATTGACACAACAGTCGATCAGGAAGCGGAACCCAATAATTTGGCACCGACTACCAGTACCACGGCGCAGCTCGTCATGGGCGATGCTCTGGCAGTATGTCTTTTGCGCCTGAAAGGCTTTTCCTCAAAAGATTTTGCCCGCTTTCATCCCGGTGGTGCCTTGGGTAAAAGGTTGTATCTGAAGGCCGGTGATTTAAGTCGCCGGAACAGCAGTCCAAAAGTTAATGCTGATGCCGATTTGAAAACAGTCATTCTGGAAATATCGGAAAACAGGCTGGGGGCTACCGCGGTCATGGACGAGGAGCAACTAATCGGTGTCATTACCGATGGTGACCTGAGAAGAATGTTGGAAAAAGGTACGGATACGCAACAGCTGACAGCCGGAGATATTTGTACCAAAAATCCCAAATCAATCGACGAAAATGAAATGGCCGTGAATGCACTGTCTTTGATGCGTCAATATGATATTACACAGTTGGTGGTAACCGATAAGGGGCGTTATGCCGGCATGTTGCATTTGCATGATTTAATCAGGGAAGGATTGTTGTAACGGGATGGGCAGAACTTTACAGTCGATTCAAAGCGGCAAGGGAATGGTTGTTTGTGTGCTGGCAGAAGATATTTAGACAAGCCCGGAAATGAGAAAAGCATACTTTTTCATAATCGCATAAGCAGTGCTCAAGTGATGCAGTACATTTTCAGATTTTACTAATTGTTTTTCTATAGTTTGCCGTAAATTGCAGAGGCTATGGATAAAATTCAACGGATTGGCGTCTTGACCTCCGGAGGTGATGCGCCGGGAATGAACGCAGCTATCAGGGCTGTGGTAAGAACCGCTATTTATCACAATATTGAAGTTTACGGAATTAAAAGAGGTTATGCCGGCCTGATTGAGCGCGACTGGCAGAAATTGGCCACCACTGATGTTTCCAATATTATCCAACGCGGAGGAACGATGCTCAAAACCGCCAGAAGTGAAGAGTTTAAGACAAGCGAAGGCCGTGCTAAAGCTTTTGCCAATATGCAAGCCGAAGGTATGAATGCCCTTGTCGTTATTGGTGGCGATGGTAGCTTTCGGGGCGCCCATGCTTATGGCCGGGAATTTCCCCTGAAGATTGTTGGTATTCCGGGCACAATTGACAACGACATTAAAGGCACGGATTACACTTTAGGCTTCGATACCGCTGTCAACACCGCCGTTGAAGCCATTGATAAAATCCGGGATACGGCCTCCGCGCACGACCGTATTTTCATTGTGGAAGTGATGGGTAGAGATGCAGGTTACATAGCACTTTACAGCGGTATTTCCTGTGGTGCCGAAGACATTTTAATCCCTGAAACGGTCACCAATGTCGAAACCATATTACAGCATATTGCCGCCGACAAAGGCCGCAAAAAACTGATGCGCATCATTGTTGTTGCGGAAGGTGATGATTTTGGCGGTGCACAGGCCTTGCAACAAATCGTGTTGCAACGCTTTCCGAAGTTAGAAGTGCGGTCTTTGGTATTAGGCCATATTCAGCGGGGCGGTTCGCCCAGTTGTTTTGACCGTATGCAAGCCAGTCGCTTAGGATATGCCGCCGTGGAGGCGCTTCTAGCCGGGAAATCGGGTGTGATGCTCGGCCTTCGTGAGTGGCAGATTCTTCACACACCATTCGATGCTGCTGTCAAGCAAAACACCATGGTTCAGGAGGAACTGTTGAAAATAGCTGAAGTATTATCCTTGTGAGGCATTTTGTTGGGTTTGCCACCTATCCGTTTTATTGACCGGTCAATTCGCTGCCACTGTTTGGGGGAAATTAATATCAAAAAACTAATCAGCAATTGCTCAATAAAAAAGACGTCCGAAAACAACATGGTGGTGATGAAAATGAAAAATGCCGAAAACATCAGTAATCTGTCATATTTCTTAGTAAAGAATCCAACGGCAAACAGCCCCTCAAAAAGAAAGGTTACCTTTTGGCCTATATTGACAATGGTTGGGTGTAAAAGAAAAAAAGAATAAAGATGTTGGGTTAACCACGAATTGGGATGTAGGAACAAATAAGTAGCCATTTGTTCCCGGAAAACCACATAGCCCAAATCCCATTGAAATTGCCCGCCGTTATAAAATTTTAAAAAAAAGGCCGAGGCAAAAAGAAAGCACAGATAATATCGCAGGCCTTCCCATAGCAGACTGAAGGTTTTATCAGACCGTCCGAAAAATACAAAAGAGGAGATAACTAATAAGGCTAAATAGTGCTGGCTGTGTGTCAGGTAGATATTACTGACGGCAAATAAGATAAAAAACAGAATGCTGAAAATAATGAAGTAAATGCGTTTCCGGGGAAATAAAAACATGGGAATGCACAACGCGAATAATACAACACTAAATAATATCCCCGCAAAAAAATTGTGCGTTAACAACCAATCAACCCTGGAGATTCTGATAGCCCAATAACTTAAATCATAGCCGGTTTCTATAAATACCGGATGACATAGCTGATCAGGAAGGTTGTACGAGCAAGCCCGAAGTAATAAAATCAGAAAATATAATCCGACAACAAATCTGGTAATAAGCTTTCGATAGGGTTGGTAGGGGTATTCCATATTAGTTTATTGAAATAATCACAGCACTGCTATCTACGCTCAGTTTTTCATTAGCTTGATAACTCAGCCAATACTTTTTCACAACAAGATTCTGTATTTTCTCTCCGGTAACTTCAGAAAGGTAACCTCGTAACCATTCAGGATATTTTTTTTCTGATTGAGCATTATTGACGAGCTGTTGCGCGATGACTTCTGGTACCTTGTAGAACCGAAGTTTCGCAGTAAAGGGGTCAATATCACCGTTCTCCCGCAAAGCATCAAATTTAGCGATGGTATAAGCGTAGTACATCCGCCAATGATCCTGCTCTACCGGCAGATCAAAGAGCTTGCCGTTATACCATAACTTGTATGCTATATAAGCTTCATCAGGACTTCTGACCTCTTTTACCGAATACATATTCCAAACAAAAAACGGCGAAACCTGAAGATTGATAAGCATTAATAACAAACTCAGACCAAAGAAAATACCGACAGCGAAATATGCTCGCCTGTTAGATTTTTTCAACTTTCTGAAGTAGGTCATAGTATAAATAGTCCGTTGGCCAAAACACTTTTGCCATGCGAATTTCGACATTTTATTTTATTTACAAAATAACCGGCGGTGAATCAAGGCAGCACCACCACTACTCTAAAAAGGTTAATGACTACTCATATGTTTTCCGCCATACATACGTTTTACGGGCAATGCCAACGATTAAAAATCGAGAAAAACGAAACTTTAAGTTCATGTAAAGAAGATAGTTTTTATTTTTAGCCGCAAATATTCTAATCCACAAAAATCAACCTGTGATCCAAAAATTATTAGTTGCTAACCGAGGGGAAATCGCGATTCGTGTATTCAGAGCTGCTTCTGAACTGAGGATTACCACCATTGCCGTTTATACTTACGAAGACCGTTTTTCGATGCATCGCTATAAGGCCGATGAAGCCTATCAGATCGGCGCGGATGACCAACCGTTGAAGCCTTACCTGGATATTGAAGAAATTATCCGCGTGGCAAAGGACAATGAGGTGGATGCTATTCATCCGGGCTATGGTTTTCTGAGTGAAAACGTACAGTTTGCCAAACGTTGCCGGGAGGAGGGAATTACGTTCGTAGGGCCCCTGCCGGAAGTAATGGAACAGTTGGGCGATAAAATCGCGGCCAAAAAACTGGCGCGCGCTATCGGCGTCCCGGTCATTGAGGATGCTATTTTAAGCGAACAGGATATTGATAAAGTAGATGATATTGCAGCGGAAATCGGTTTTCCTGTGATTTTGAAAGCTGCTGCCGGCGGCGGCGGACGGGGCATGCGGGTTATCCGGAGCAAGGAAGAAGTAAAAGCCGCTTTTAATGAAGCTTCCAATGAAGCCAAAAAAGCTTTTGGCGACGGGACGATTTTTATTGAAAAATTTATTGACCATCCCAAACATATTGAGGTGCAGATTCT
>Ga0164242_10009665_pt1 | contig 10382 bp, 8 predicted proteins | sample OricomgcompostMG_FD_108783 | JGI IMG/M metagenome (GOLD analysis project Ga0164242, IMG submission 108783) | Miracle-Growth compost microbial communities from Emeryville, California, USA - Original compost - Miracle growth compost (MG) ... | reverse complement strand
TAACCGGGATCGATTCGTCCTCTCGTAAGTCCTAAATGGCTCCGGTTGCTTTGCTTCCCCCGAGCTTTTTGCTGATGGTTTGGTAGGAACGGACATGGATGCATGCTTCAATACGCTTTGCTCCACCTCTACGGCTATGCTCTCTCCATCGACGACCTCAAGGCCTTCCGAGTAAGCCTTACCTGAATCCCGTCTGTCTGTGTCTGTCTCTGTGTAGCGCCGCCTAACCAAACTCTTCTCCCGTCACAGCACGTCGACAGCATAACTCCGGGCCACCCCGAGGCTCATGACACCCCCGGTGTTGAGGTTACTACCGGCCCCCTGGGCCAGGGTATCTCCAACGCCGTTGGCCTTGCCATCGCCCAGGCTCACACCGCGGCTACTTTCAACAAGCCCGGTTTCAACTTGATCGACAACTACACATACTGCTTCCTTGGCGATGGGTGCCTGATGGAGGGTGTGTCTAGCGAGGCTTGCTCCTTGGCCGGTCACCTCCAGCTCGGTAACCTCATTGCTATCTGGGACGACAACCATATCTCCATTGATGGCGACACCAACCAGGCATTCACCGAGGATGTTGTTAAGCGGTACGAGTCCTACGGCTGGGAAGTCCTTACCGTCGGAGATGGCGACCACGACCTCGACGGCATCGAGGCCGCCATCAAGAAGGCCCAGGAGTCCAAGGACAAGCCAACCCTGATTAAGCTCCGGACCATCATCGGCTTCGGTTCTAAGCAGCAGGGCACCCACGGCGTCCACGGCTCTCCCCTTAAGGCCGACGACATCAAGCAGCTGAAGGAGAAGTTCGGCTTCAACCCCGAGCAGAGCTTCGCTGTCCCCCAGGAGGTCTACGATCTCTGCCACAAGCAGGCTTCTCAGGGCGCCGCCCTGGAGCTGGAGTGGAACCAGCAGTTGGCCAAGTACGGCCAGCAGTTCAAGGCTGAGCACGACGACCTCGTCCGCCGCCAGAGCGGTGATCTCCCAGAGGGCTGGGAGAAGAACCTCCCCGTCTACACTCCGGCCGACGCTGCTGTGGCGTCCCGGAAGCTGTCCGAGATCGTTCTCCAAAAGATCCACGACGTCATCCCCGAGCTCCTCGGTGGCTCTGCCGATCTTACCGGGTCCAACCTGACAAGGTGGAAGGACGCTGTTGACTTCCAGCCGCCATCCACTGGCCTGGGAGACTACACTGGCCGCTACATCCGATACGGTGTGCGCGAGCATGCTATGGGTGCGATCATGAACGGCCTCGCTGCCTACGGCACTGTCCTGCCGTTCTCGGGCACATTCCTGAACTTCGTCTCCTACGCCGCCGGTGCCGTCCGTCTATCGTCGCTCTCTCAAGTCCGTGTCATCTGGGTCGCCACCCACGATTCCATCGGCCTCGGAGAGGACGGCCCGACCCATCAGCCCATCGAGACTCTTGCCCACTTCCGCGCTCTGCCCAACATGATGGTCTGGCGGCCAGCTGACGGCAACGAGACCAGCGCTGCGTACTACGTCGCTCTCACCTCCAAGCACACCCCGAGCATCGTCGCTCTCTCGCGCCAGAACCTGCCTCAGCTCGAGGGCTCCATCATCGACAAGGCCATCAAGGGTGGCTACGTCCTCCACGAGCAGGAAGGTGCCAACATCACCCTTGTCTCGACCGGATCCGAGGTCTGCATTTGCGTCGACGCCGTCAAGTACCTCGCCGAGAAGCACAACATCAAGGCCCGCGTTGTCTCGATACCCTGCTTCGAGGTCTTCGACAACCAAACCAAGGAGTACCGCCTGAGCGTCCTCCCCGACGGCATCCCCTCGCTATCCGTTGAGGTCATGAGCACCATGGGCTGGGAGAGGTATACCCACGAGCAGTTCGGTCTCAACCGCTTCGGTGCCTCGGGCGCCTACAAGGACGTGTACAAGGCAAGTTTCCGCGCCCAACCCCCCTTTCCCCTCCTAAGATTGCTTAATTTTAATCGCATGCTAACCTGCCTCGTTACGTGTAGAAGTTCGAGTTCACTCCCGAGGGCATCGCCAAGCGCGCTGTCGCCACCATCGACTTCTGGAAGGACGTCCCCAACATCCGGTCACCCCTCAACCGTGCTTTCCAGCAGCACATCTAGAGAGAGGTGCCTGTGGGGAAAAAAAGAATTGGAGGATAAAACTAAGTCGTTTATACATCTAGCTTCGGCTGCCTTCCCATGTCGGCTGGAGTAGCTGGTCGCGTTTCAGCGAGGATCCAGACTTTAGACCTGATATACAAGAGAGTACAAAAAGGACTAACGGCCATGGCTGTGGTATGGTTCAAGGGATGATATAATTACTTCCGATCCATTAAATCTCAAAGAAAGTTCATGCGATAACTTTGTTCCTTTGCTTCACCTTTCATGGTCACTAAAGACGTGATGCCATCTGCCCTTCTCGTCAGCCTTGTAAACGTAATACACTCATCCTCGGCCGATACTACTGCCTTGGGTTGGGAATATGAAGTCCTGTGAGAGTTGCATACCTACCTTACCTATGGTGAAAAGTGTAGATGACCGGAGTGGTGAGAGGAAAAGAAACCACGAGAATGAGATGATACGTTGATAGCAAAGGCAGAGGAAGGCACAGCAAGCCTTGAAAGTTCAAAATCATCCCATTGGAACGCCGTCTCGCCGATTTCTTTGCCTCTTATCTAATCGGCCTGGGTATTTCTAAGTTCTGTTTGAACATCTTGAGAGTGGTTAAACCCCCTTTTCACGTTCACCACTACTGGTACTATCCACCGGCGTTGACGCCGCTGCCTCTTCGCCCCTTTTCTCTGCCTCGCCCACCTCGTCGCCCGGTCGCTCCGTCCCCGGGTCCTCGTCTACTTCATATCCCTCACTCGACTCTCTCATCCCACGCGCGCCCCCTCGCGCCTCCCTCCTGCACGCTCTCTTCGCCCTCCTCTTCTGATCCACAGCATCCCTCCACCCTTTCCCCCACCGAATAGCCAACATGGTAGTCCCCGTACCGGCGAGCAAGAACGCCGCGCTGATGGTTGAGAACCAACCGACTCCTATCCCCTGGATGCCTGGGAGCACGCACGCCGTCGCGGCGCAGGCGAACAGGTACCGGACGAAGTAGTTCCCGGCGATGACCTCGGCGCCGCGGCCATGCATCACGTCCAGGCAGTACGTGTTGAGGCTCGGGAAGCAGAAGAGCTGCGCTATGCCTTGGAGGAATAGCATGATCACGGGGAGCGGGATGCCGCCGACCTCCTTCTCGACGCTCCAGCCGTAGATGAGCATACATGCCGGGATGACTATGCCCATGAACGGGAGTGCCGATCGCATCCGGTCCTCGGGTATACGCACGCCGCCCCGCTTGCCAATCCACTCCCGTACCACGTAGTCGGCGTACCGGCCGCCGAAGAACGTGCCCACTAGGTACCCGCAGCCGGGAGCGAGATAGAACAGTCCGCCCTGCATCGGAGTTGTGAGGTTGAATCTCGGGTTCAGCACGTACCGGATCGGTGTCAGCAGGCTGTACATGTTCCAGATAAGGGCCGAGGTCGAAAACCCGATCGCGATCAGGTTCGGATATCGGTACAGCGTCAGTACGTGAATCGGATTGATCATCCCCCACAGCACCGTGGCCTTACGGCGCGCCGAGTAGCCCACCAGGTCGTCTATCTTTTTGTGATGGATCGTTTCTGGCAGCAGCACGAAGCATCCGATCGCGGCGACGCCGGACAGGCCCGTCTGTAACCAGAATATCTCTCGCCACGTAGCATATGTTACGATAATTCCGCCGATAAATGGTCCGAACGCAGGGCCGATCAGCGTGCCACTGAGGAACCACCCCATGGCGGTGGCACGTTCTGTAGGACGGTATATATCACTGACATGATAGGGGAGTGGTGAGCATTATTTCGTTGCAAGGACAGCGGTTTTTTGAGGTGTTGAAAGGGTGCTTACGCCAGGCATGCCGAGCCGACGAGGATGAAGGCAGTTCCTTCAAACGCGGTCAGGGCTCGGAAGATGAAGAAGGCGGCCAAGTTCGGGGCGAGAGCTGTGCCAATGCTGCATCCGCAGAACAGAACGGCTACAATCTGGCTGATCTGCAATACGACAAGTCAACTTACGCTCATCTTGCCGAGCTAAACCAAGTCCTCCCCCGTTCCTGAATTCCCCCTCCCACCGCAGAAGAAAAAGAACGGCAACAATTAAAGGAGGCTACACGTAAAGAAAATGGGGCCCAACTCACGATCCGCCTCCCATATACCTGGCTCAGGGGCCCCCACACAATAGGCGAAACCCCCATCATAAACATATACACCGCATTGGCGACGTTGACCACCGATCCCGTTGTGTTATACTCGGCGGCCACCTCCGGTGTCGCGGCGAGCACCGACGTGCTGGATATAGGCGCAAGGAACGAGCAGAACGACAGCAGTGCCACGACGACGATCTTGCGCCGCGGCGCTAACCTATCGTATACCGAATCGTCCTCCTCTTCAACAGCCGTATCGGCCAGAGACGACCCCGAGCTGCTAGCCCTCCGCCGCCGCCGCCGTGTATCGGTGTGTTCGATCGGGTTGTCGGCGCCGAGGGATATGTGCTGCGATAGGCGAGCCAGGCCCCCTTCTCGGCTTCGTGATCGGGAGACCGACCGCACGGAACCGACGTCCGCACCGGGAGCTCGCCCGGCTTCGAGGTCGGAGGGGTTGGTGCTTCGCCGGGCGTCGTCGTAGCCCTCATGTCTGGCCTCAGCGGCGCGTTCAGGCATGTCCAGGGAGGCTTGGTAGGTAGGTTAAAGGGTATAGTAACAAGGGCATAGCAATTGGCTCTCTTAGATTGACATACGACCAAGCAGTTTGAGTTGGAAAAGTGCAAGACGGCTTGGCTCTAGAGACCTACCGTTTCTAGGTTCTAATTGAGCTCAATGGAAGGGGTTGTGTGTAGCAAGCTTGGGTGTAGATAGTAGATGACATTGGCGAGGAGCCCATTGGAGTACGCATAGCACCGATCAAGGAGGGACGGGGGACAAAGTGGGTATCGCCTACATTATATCTCCCCAATGTCTTGGACAAGCCTCGACTAGAAGTAACATTGCTTCTATCTAGTGTCCGTTTTTGAGGAACAGAGCTTGCGGTTACGGCAAGGGGCCGCCGAAGACCGGGGAGGGTGGAGAAATCACCTAGTCTTATGACGAACTTGCAAGGGGCGTTCATTACTTCATGTGGGAGGTCTAGAGGTGAAATGGAGCCCCTGCGGAAAAGGTTTGCAGTGCTTTGGCACTACGGCACTTAGCCCGTCTTATTGCCGTCGAATCCCAGTTCCGAGGGGCCGGCGGCGGTCCGATACGTATGTGGGGCTCCGGCTGGTCCCCGGGGTAGTCTGCCGATTGGGGAGGTGTTTGGTCGCCCGGGTAAACTCGGGATGCTTCAAGCGCAGAAGAGCAAAACACGGGGGATCAACACCGGCGTCGACGTCGAGTGCCTATATCGATCTCGATTATTACTGCTTAGTGTATGCTACCTAATGTGACAGAAGAGATTTTGCGTCCCATATATGTCCGGGGCCTCGTCATCTATACTACCAATTATACCAAAGTCTAGGTTTACCTGAATAACAAGAAGATGTGACAGATCCAGCCCCCTGATCAACTCCAATATGAACACCAAATGTAAACGCTATTAATGTGCTGTACATAGAAAAAAAAAAACACAAAGAACACCCGCTTCGTTCAATCACCACGTAAACAACATCAGAGCCGGGTTGAGGAGCAGCGGCAGGGCAAAGTGCGAGACGACGATGATGGCGAGCGGGTAGATGGAAAAGAGGGTGGTGATCTGCCACTCCCAGGGGAAGAGGTAGACGCCGCAGATCATGAGGGCCGTGCAGCTGAAGCAGAACAGGAAAGTCCACTTGAACCCGCGGAGGATGCGGCCCATCTCCGTGGCGAAGTGCACCTCCTCGAGCTCCTTGGAAGTCGCGCTCCACGACATGTCGATCTCGAAGAAGTGGCACACGATGGCCTGGCTGATGTGCATCGAGAGACCACCGAGGAAGATGGTGAACATGGGGATCCACTTGAGGTTCTCGAATACTGCGGACGAACGAAAGTCAGCGTTGGTTCCCGGTGATCACCACTCTCGGGACGCCTCGGAACGGATGGGGGAAGAGGGAGGGGGAGAGGGAGGGGGGATGGACTTACAGGCTCGGATAAGGGACATCTCGCTCAGCCGGTACCGCAGGATGGCTAACGACAAGTTCCCCAGTGCTGTGAAGACGGCGACGATGGAGATATAGATGGCAAAGGAATCAAGATAGTACTTGTCGTACATGCCGTAGAACCAACCGGTGATGAAATAGTTGGCAATCGACAGGGGCCAAGCCGCAGCAATGGCGTAATAAGTCCCAATGTACGCGCAGATAGTGAGCTTCTTCGGCAGCGGGAGGCACGAGAAGAGGAACTTCCTCCACAGGGGGGTGAACGGCCCGCGGACGAGCCAGAAGCGCAGCGGGTGGAAGAGCAACTCGTTACATCCGTAGGCATACTTCTGCCACCGGGCCAGCTCGTCATAGACAGTCAAGCTGACGCCTTCCTTGAATCCGCTGCCCGTGTAGGAAGAGTACCGGAGCGAGTAGCCGGCGACCTGCAGGCGGAGGGCCATGTCGAAGTCCTCGGACACGTGGCTTTCTGACCAGAACTTCTCGTAGCCGTCCTCGTCGGTGTACGAAGCCGCGTCTTGGATGGCGCGCCACCGCAGGACGGCATTGTGGCCGACGAAAGGGCAGGCATCGCCTTGAGCGACGGAGAAGGTGATGGCGGTATAAATCAGTCGAGTGAACCAAGTCACGCTATGTAACCACCACGGTTAGTCTCACAACCATTGGGTTTTCGGAGCTTCGGTTTTGAAGGGGTATCGAAATCGGGGGTTTCTCCAAGACTTACCCGTTTTCAAAGAACGATGTTGTCACGTTCATGACGCCGGACGTGTACTGCATGATGGCAACATCGGGGCTCTGCTCCATCTCACTGACAGCATCGAGGAGACAATCATCAGGAACACGCGTGTCCGAATCGATAATCAGAATGTAGTCGCCGACGCGAATATTGCCCTCCGCCCAGGTCCTCCCCTCATCCTCATCCAACACCTCCGCCAGACACGTCTGGTAAGCAGTAGACTCCTGCTCCTGGACCCAGCGGCCCGAGCGGTCGACGAGGGCCAGCTTGTCCTCGACGCGGTTGCTGACGTGCAGGGCGTAGTTCATGTTGCTCGCCTTCTTGAACTTGCCGCGGCGCAGGAAGGGCTTCTCGCCCTTCTCGCTGTCCGGCTTGGGGCAGTGGGCCGGGCGCGCGACCCAGCCGATGTTGTGCTCGTCGTAGAAGTCACGGCGCGCCTGCGCGTCCTCATCCTTGATCAGCTGCATGCCGTCGTCGTTGACGAAGATGTTGGCCGTGCCGCCTTGCATCTCGTACGTGCTGATCGCAGTCTTGAGGGATACTACCGTGGGCCTGATGACGGCATTTAGGCCCTCCTTGTACACGGGCATCTGGATCGTGACGTGCGGGAGGGTGTGGATGTCGCGGTTGAGCCGTCGAGGAGCCTTGCCCGAGTAGTACTTGCTATTTTGGCTGACGCTGGAGATGGGCCCGAAGATCTGAAAGATGTTGCTCACGATAACCTGGAAGAAGAACTGGTGGGAATGTTAGTACTTGACAGGCCGGAGAGGGGCGCTCCCAGCTCCCCGGATACTCACCAAACTCGCGAACATTTGAACCGGTGCGACGGCTACCAATGCCAGTCTCGTGTAGCTACCGTCAACCATGATCTCTATCGCCAAGAATCGCCAACCCAGACTGATGCACACAATACAAAGCGCCAACGTCGCGCCAATCATGCCGGCGCTCTCAAGCCGAACAGGCCTATGCTCCTTCGCCAATGCCTCCTCCAGCTGATTCGGGTCGATTTCAGTCTCGTCGACGACAGGCTGCGCCTTCTCGTCCTGCGCCTCCTCCTCGTCGCCGTTGCCGTCCTTCCAGATGAGCTCCATGAACCGCAGCTCCAGGGTCTGCGCGCGCTCCGGCAGCTTCTCCGGCTCGTCGTCCCAGACAACCAGCATGCTGATGTCCTCAATGAATGCGGCGAAGTGATGCAGCTGACACCTGGGGAGGTCTGCCATGGTCCGGAGGATCTGGACTCGCAGGCCTCCCGCGAGCGGTACGTAGTCGATCGCCAGCTCCTTGCGCCGAAGTGACCCGAGAATCGCGCGTACGACGGGCGTGTTGACGGTCATGGCGCAGCGGACATTCATCCTCGCTACCATGGCGAACAGCGAGCCCGGGATAGAGGCCATCTCGGCGGGGTAGCAGGTGAAGTTGCCCCGGGCTTTCTTGAGGACAACTCCCTCATAGGCGTCCATCCCCGAGGCGTACTGCCTGCGGAGTTGCTGCTCGTAGAGCCAGTTCACCATCATGTCGTTCTTAATATCCATGATGTTCCAGTCGGAGCTGCCGGATGGGAATATGGACTGCCGGGCGGATGTCGGCCGGGATGAGGTCGGGCTCCTGTTTCCTTGAATAGATCCGGCATAGGAATTGGTGCCGGAGTGATTCCGCCCATGCGGCGGTCGGGATCCGGCAGGCGAGTGAATAGAGGGTGGTATGGAAGAAGGAGGCCGGAGGCCGGACTGAGCATAGGGCTGGGGGGTCGGAGGACTTGCTATCGCCGATGCCTGCTGTGGTGTGCTATCCAGGACTGGCTGCTGTGAAGCTCTCGAGGCGGCAACGGGGTGGCTTTTCTTGATTCCGCTAGCTCTCCTCTCAACCATTGAGTGCTCTTCCGTCCGCTTCGAGTCCTCGCCATCCTTGGAAACCGGTGTGAAGTACGACTTAAATGCCTTCATCTTGAGAGTGACCGATGTTCCTTGACAGCCCCCGAGGACGGAGTGTCTCCTCCTCTTAGAGATCACAAGCAAGAGCCTGAGTTAAACTTGGTAACAGTCTGGGCGCGAAGATAGGAGTTGGATGTTTCAAGGGCATTCACTTTTTTTTCTCGTTCTTCCTCCTAGAGAGGAGAGGTCTTGGCGAGGCTGGATGGCTTGGGGAGCTTGGGGTAGATAGGTACATGGGCGCGTTCGAACATTGGGGGGCCAGCATACGGAGACATAAAAAAAAACGCGAGACTGCATGATATCGCTCGACTTAGAGCTGAAAGTGTACATGATGGACCAGCATCTGGTCCAGACCCAACGCCACTCGGCAACTGGCAGTCTCTTACTGGGAGGGATGGCAGGGGAGAGGGCTCACACGGCTAGCCATGTTGAGAAGAAGCAATACGGCTAGCTGGTCGTGCCTAGCACGCATAGTATGGGGATTGTGCAGGCGCGCGGCCATTCCAGAGCCAGAAAAGCCTCATGGTTGGATGTTGACTAGCGAGCTGGCTGGGCAGCAGCGTGGCTAGACCAAAAGAGCTGAAGGCGTGCCCTTGCGGCAGATGTGGCGCCCGTGATAAGGTCGCGCTGCGTTTGTGCGCAAATGAGATAATGCGATCTCGTCGACACCCCTCTGGTTTCCAAGCCGGGGGCCCCCATCTCGCATTTTGGTTCGCATAATTATACTGTACCCGTACGTATACGTTGTACACATACACAAGGCTTTCAACCGTCTGGGTTTCTCTTCGCTCACACGGCCTGTCGGAAATGTGACGAGTCGAGCTAGTTGCCAGAGGGCTGAGAGGGTGCATGCGTTTGGGGAGATTGGGAGGGAGCTGGCGCCCTGCTCAAGGGCGTTAACAGTAATAGCGTAACGCACTGATAGTGCTTGGTAATGTCCCATCTGCGTAGTGGTAGTGGTACTGTGGTATGCATCAGTAGGCGTGGCAGAAGCAGTATCTCCATGGTGGGAGGTTGCAAAAATGGCGCCCCGTGTGAAAGGTCAGTCACCAACGCCCCCTCGCAAGAGGTTAGGTTGACCCCTGAAGCCTCTGCCGGGTTGGTTGGATGGTCAAAGCGACAACTCAGTGGTTCAATATCCAGGGGGCGTTCGTTGGGCGCCGCTATCGAAGGAAAACTATCCAAAAGCGACATTCCAGCTGAAGTCTAATCCCTGAAAAATTGACAACCCAGAGCCGCTTAGCCGCCATGGCAACTGCAGCAGGGGGCTCGATTAGGCCGTATTCGGCTTAGCGTCGATGTAGTTCCAGGGGTGCGGGTGGTTACCGACATTCTAGCGCATTCGGCTATTGGCCATTCGCGACCTCAGCTCGAAAATACGGGTTTTAAGCTATTGTCTCCGATGTTTGGGGTGGTGTTCCGCGGACAAGTCGCTGTTCGGCTATCTCATTATTATTTCATTTTTTATATTTATGTATTTTCTGCTGTGCGGCCGACACCAGACCCTTGCAAAAAAAAAAAAAAAAG
>Ga0164242_10009664_pt1 | contig 10383 bp, 11 predicted proteins | sample OricomgcompostMG_FD_108783 | JGI IMG/M metagenome (GOLD analysis project Ga0164242, IMG submission 108783) | Miracle-Growth compost microbial communities from Emeryville, California, USA - Original compost - Miracle growth compost (MG) ... | reverse complement strand
CGCGGTGGGTGACGAGATGGGTCACGCCCGCCGCCAGATCGAACTCCGCGCGGCGCGAAAGGCCGGCGTCGACCACCACCGAGACGCCGTCGAGCGTGATCGACGTCTCGGCGATCGCCGTCGCCAGCACGATGCGCCGCCGCCCCTGCGGATCGCGCCGGATCGCCGCGCGCTGGGCAGCGGGCTCGACCTGGCCATGGAGCGGTAGGATCGGTGTGTCGCGCAAGCGCTCGGCGAGCCGTTCGCGCGTCCGCTCGATCTCGCCAACGCCTGGGAGGAAGGCAAGGATGTCGCCCTCCTCCTCGCGCCACGCCTGCAGCATCGCGCTCGCCATCGCTTCGTCGGTGCGCAACTCGGGACGGCTGCCGAGCCATTCGATCCGCAGAGGATGCGCACGGCCTTCGCTCTCGATGACCGGCGTCCCCTCACCCATCAGCCGCGCGAAACGCGCGCCGTCGATGGTGGCGGACATGACGACGATGCGCAGGTCCTCGCGCAGCACGGCGCGGCTCTCGAGCGCCAGCGCCAGGCCGAGATCGCTATCGAGGTGCCGCTCGTGCGCCTCGTCGAACAGCACCGCCGAAAGGTCCGAAAGTTCCTGGTCACCAAGGATGCGCGAGACGAAGATCGCTTCGGTCACTACCAGGATGCGCGTTCTTGCCGATTGCCGGCTATCGAGCCGGGTGAGGTAGCCGACGGTTTGCCCGACCGGCTCGCCAAGCAGCTCCGCGATCCGCTCCGCGGCGGCACGGGCGGCGACCCGGCGCGGGCTGGTGAGGATGATCTTGCCGGTGCACCACGGCTCGTCCAGCAGGGCCGGGGCGACGGCGGTGGTCTTGCCCGCACCGGGCGGGGCAACGAGCACCGCGCCATTCCCTTCGCGCAACGCCGCCAGCAAGTCTGGCAGGACCGTTCCGACCGGCAACCCTGCTATCGCCTCAGCCATCGAGGGCGGCACAAGCGACAAAGCGCACATGCGTTTGCGCTGCCACAACCGTCGCCTTGTAGGAAAGTCGTTTCGGCGCTCGCGAGCGCGGTTTGTTGGATTTGCGCGCTTCGGAGCCAATTATGCCCTCTCCCCTTGCGGGAGAGGGTTGGGAGAGGGGTCCGCCGCGTAGCGGCGGCTTACGCCGCCGACCCCTCTCCCTCCGGCGCTGGCGCGCCTCCTCCCTCTCCCGCAAGGGGAGAGAGAATTGTTCGCTAGAATCGATCTGCCATTATCTTAAGCCAAATCTTCTTCGGCACTCGCGCAAGCAATGCCATTAATCCCCAACTACAATCCGCTGAAATCAGTAGCCGCGCGACACCGCGAACTGCGCCGCCTCGACCATCGCCGCCCTCGCCTTGCCGTCGCGGAAGATCGAGAGCGCGTCGCAGGCGCGCTGGGCGAAGTGGCGGGCGCGCTCGCGGGTGGCGGCGATCGCGTCATGGCGGCGGATCAGCTCGACCGCGTGGGCGAGGTCTTCGTCCTCGGTGCGAAAGCCGGCGACCGCCTCCTGCCAGAAGCGCCGTTCCTCGTCGCTGCCGCGGGCATAGGCAAGGATCACCGGCAGAGTCATCTTGCCTTCGCGGAAGTCGTCGCCGCGATCCTTGCCCATGTCGGCGGTGCCGGTGTCATAGTCGATCGCGTCGTCGACCAACTGGAAAGCGATCCCCAGGTTGCGGCCGTAATCGTCGAGCGCCTGCTCCTCCGCCTCGCCGCATTCGGCAACGACCGCGGAGATGCGGCTCGCGGCGGCGAACAGGGCAGCGGTCTTGGCGCCGATGATGTGGAGATAGCGCTCCTCGCTGGTTTCGATCTTGCGCTGCGCGGTCAACTGGTCGACCTCGCCCTGGGCGATCACCGCGCTCGCCGAGCTCAAAATCTTGAGCACCTTGAGGCTGCCGTCCTCGACCATCAGTTCGAACGCACGGGCGAACAGAAAATCGCCGACCAGCACCGTGGCCGGGTTGCCGAAAACGATGTTCGCGGCCGATTTGCCGCGCCGCTGCTCGGAACCGTCCACCACATCGTCATGCAGCAGCGTGGCCGTGTGGATGAACTCAACCGCGGCGGCGAGCTTGTGGTGACGCGCGCCGTTGTAGCCGACCAGATCGGCCCCGGCGAGCGTCAGCATCGGCCGCATCCGCTTGCCTCCGCCGGCGATCAGGTGGCCGGCGAGCGCCGGGATCAACGGTATCTCGCTCTGCATCCGGTCGAGGATGATCGCATTGACCGCGTTCATCGCCGTGGCGGTAAGATTGAGGATCGGCGCCAGCGACGGCTCTTTGCGGGGAAGCGGGACGACTTCGGCGCTCATGCTGCGCACTTGGCGATGCGGGGGCCGCTTGGCAAGCGTGGATTAGATGCTACCGTCGCGCGCCTATGGCTACTCAAGCGAACGACCGGCAATCCGACGAAGTGCTCGCAAGCTTCCGCAAGAGCATCGACAACATCGACGCGGCACTGATCCACATGCTGGCCGAGCGCTTCCGCATCACCAAGGAAGTCGGCGCCTACAAGGCGCGGATGGCGATGCCGCCGGCCGATCCGGCGCGCGAGGAACGCCAGATCAAGCGCCTGCGCAGCCTGGCCGAGGAAGCCGACCTCGATCCCGAGTTCAGCGAGAAATTCATCCGCTTCGTGATCGACGAGGTGATCCGCCACCATCAGCAGGCGCGCGAAGCCTAGCGAGGCATCAGCGCCGGCGGCGGTGGCTCTGATACCGGCTCGGCCGCTCGCGTCCGTAGCCGCTCCAGTTCTCGGCTGCGCGGGTGTGCGGACGGCGCGACTGCCAATAGCGCCGTTGGCTGTCATTCCAGCGATGGCGAACGCCCGAGCGTTCGTAAACATACGCGCCAACGCCCGGATAATAGTAGTCATCGTACCAGCCGTAATAGGGGCTGGCGTAGCCGATCGAGGCCCCGGCATAGCCATGGCGGCCGTAGTAATCGTTTGCGCAACTCGCGATCGCAAAGGCCGCCGTGGCGATGATCGCGGAGCGCAGGAAAGGCATTTGCATGGCCATTCTCCAATGCAACTCCCGCCGTTACGCGGACTCAAGCACAGGGTGCTTGTATTGTTCCTGAACCCCGATTGTCAGCGAACGCCGGCCGCGCGGGGCAGGCGCAGCCGCACCAGCAAGCCGCCGAGGTCTTCGCTTTCGCCAAGTTCGACGCTGCCGCCGTAGATTTTGGCCACATCGCGCACGATCGCCAGGCCAAGGCCCGTGCCCGGCTTGTTGGTGTCGAGCCGGGCTCCGCGGGCGAACAGATCGTCGCGCTGCTCCGCCGGGATGCCGAGCCCATCGTCTTCGATCCATACCGAACACAGCGCCTCGGCCGGCTCCGGATCGACCGTCACGAACACGCTGCCGCCGCCGTACTTGGCGGCGTTTTCGATCAGGTTGCCGAGGATTTCGTCGAGGTCCTGCCGTTCGACCGCGACGGCCGCGGTTTTCGATCCGTCGATGTCGAAACGCACTTCAGGATAGAGCCGCGCGACCGCGCCTTCGACCGCCGCGGCGCTCTGCATCACTATCGCTCTGGCCAATCCGGTCGCCCGCCGCCCGGCGGCACGGGCGCGGGCGAGATGGTGATCGACCTGACGGCGCATCACCGTCGCTTCACGCAGGACCGTGCGATCGAGATCGGGAGCATGCGCGGTGGCGGCGTTGGTCAGCACCGTCAGCGGCGTTTTCAACGCATGGGCGAGATTGCCGGCATGGGTGCGCGCTTCTTCCGCCTGTCTCTCGGAATGGGCGAGCAGCGCGTTCAGCTCCTCGACCATCGGCTGCACCTCGAGCGGCAAAGGATCTGTCACGCGGTTGGAGCCGGTCGAACGGATATGCGCGATTGCCTGGCGCACGCGGCGCAGCGGACTCAGGCCGTACCAGGTCTGCAGCATCGCCATCAGGAACAGGCCGATGCCGAGCACCGCGAACGACCACACCAGGATCGAGCGGATGTTGGTGATCTGCTGGTCCAGTTCGGTCCTGGTGGTGGCGACAATGAAGCGCCACTGGGTCTTGCTGCCCGGCAGTTCGACGGAGCGCTCGACGATTCGCAACGGTTCCCCGGCGAACTGGTCCGAATTGCGATACGACGGTTCCTTGAGGAAGCTGTTACCGCTTTCCTTGAGAGTGCGGTCCCATAGCGAGCGCGAGGGAAAGGGCTCGTGGCCCGCACCGCTGATCTGCCAGTAGAACCCGCTGTTGGGCTCGAGAAAGCGCTGATCGCCGAGCGGACGGTTGAAATAGACTTCGCCATCGGGGCCAATCTCGGCCGAGCCGATCATTGCGGTGAGGACGTAATCGAGCTGTTCGTCGAACTGCCGGTTGACGAGGTTGGTCAGGGTCCGGTTGAGCGCGAGGCCGCCGAGCAGCAGCAGGATGGTAATCCATCCCGCGGCGATCAGCATCATGCGCCGCGACAGGCTGCCGGTGTGGGGCGCGGGGGTGCCCGCGAGCGATGCCGCTTCCTCTTCCGGAGCGCCGGGCGTCAGTTCCGGCGCGTCCGCAAGCGGCGCGGCGTCATTCGCGCGGGGCTTCGTCGGGGTCGTCGAGGCTGTAACCGAGGCCACGGATGGTGGTGATGACGTTGGCGCCGAGCTTCTTGCGAATCCGGGTGACGAAGACCTCGATCGTGTTCGAATCGCGGTCGAAATCCTGATCGTAGATATGCTCGATCAGTTCGGTGCGGCTGACCACCTTGCCCTTGTGGTGCATCAGGTAGGACAGCAGCTTGTATTCCTGCGCGGTCAGCTTGACCGGCTCGCCCGCGCGCGTGACGCGTCCCGAGCGGGTGTCGAGCCGCACGTCGCCGGCGGTGAGTTCAGAGCTGGCGTTGCCCGAGGCGCGGCGGATCAGGGCGCGCAAGCGGGCGATCAGTTCCTCGGTCTGGAACGGCTTGGCGAGGTAGTCGTCGGCTCCGGCGTCGAGCCCGGCGACCTTGTCCGACCAGCTATCGCGCGCCGTCAGCACCAGCACCGGGAAGTTGCGCCCTTCCTTGCGCCACATGCCAAGCACCGTCAGCCCGTCGATCTCCGGCAGGCCGAGATCGAGGATCGCCGCGTCGTAATCTTCGGTGGAGCCGAGGAAGTGACCGTCCTCGCCGTCGGTGGACAAGTCCACCGCATAGCCGTTCTGCTCCAGCGTGCTCTTGAGCTGCTGGCCGAGCGTCGGCTCGTCTTCGACGATCAGGATGCGCACGGTTTCAGTTCCCCTGCTGTCATGCGGCCACGAAATGGGGCCGAAACATGAACGCGTCAACAGGCGGTCCGTTTCGCAAGGATTATTTCGAGATTCGCAGAATCCGCCCGGTGCGTCCATCGACGTCCACCCAGATGACCTGCCCCTTGGAGTTGTCGATGAACTTCAGCCGGTAAGCCCGGGCGACTTCGTCGAACTCGGGGGTCAGGTATTGAATGCTGCCCCTGCGCTCGATCTGCGGCACGACCATCCGCTCGATCTCGCGCAAGGTGAGCACGTTGCCGGCGCGCATTTCCTTGCGCGCGCTTTCCTGGTCTCCACGCTTCTGCTGGGCGAGCGCGGGCGAGGCAGTCAGGCCGCCGGCCAGCATCGCGCCGGCGAGGAAAGGGATCAGCAGCTTGCGCATCACGGGTTTGTGCCTAGCCGCGCTGCTTTGAACAAGTTGTGAATGTCAATGGCGGAGGCCGTTCAGGCTAGGAGTCACTCTGGCGCGTCATCTCGTACTTCACCGTCAGGCTGACCGTGGCGCCGACTTCGCCCGGCTCGATCGGCGTCGCTGCCTGGGCCGCCACCGCGCGATAGGCGACCGGCCGCGGCGGCAGCGGGCCGCCCCCCTGCACGCTTTCCGACACTTCGAGCAGCCGGACACCGGTGTAGCCGGCCATCCTGGCATAGTCCTGCGCCATGGCCTGGCCGCGCTGGAAGGCTCGCGTGCGCGCCTGCTGCTTCGCCGCGGTGTCGTCGTCGAGCATGAAGCTGGGGCCGTTGATGTTGTTGGCGCCGGCGGCGACAAGGGCATCGAGCGCGTCACCCACCTTGTCGATCTGGCGCAGCTTGACCGAGACCTGGTTGCTTGCCTCGTAACCGTTGAAAGTCGGCGAACCGCCGCCCGGGGGATAATTGAACTGGGCGTTGAGATTGAAGTTCGATGTCTGAATGTCCTTGGCCGGAATGCCCAGCGCCTTCAGGCGATCGACCACTTTCTGCATCGCTGCGGCGTTGAGGCGGACCGCCTCCCTGGCGCTTGGCGCGCGCGTGGTCACGCCGGCACCGACCTGCGCCACGTCGGGGGTGGAGTTCACGGTTTCGCTGACGGTCAGCTCGACCACCGGCGCCTGGGCCTGGATCTGCACCTCGGCGGCAGTGGCCGGCATGGCCAGCGCGCTCAGGGCGAAGAGGGGAACGGCGTAGCGTATCATTCGAAATTCTCCTTCTGCGCCCTGGCTGCCCTAGCGCCGATTGCGCGGGGGTGAACCAGCCGCTAGGCGCGCCCCTGCCATGGCGGAACCTCCGATCCTCTCCTGGGAAGGCCTGAGCCTGCAGCAAGGCGGGCGCTGGCTGTTCGGCGGTCCGGATTCGGGTGGCCTCGACCTTCACATCGGGCCGCGCGACCGGCTGGCGCTGATCGGCCGCAACGGCGTAGGCAAGACCACGCTGTTCCGCCTGATCGCGGGCAAGATCGAAGCCGACCGCGGCGAGCGGAAGATCAAGCCCGGCACGCGCATCGTGCTGCTGGAGCAGGATCCGGACTTTTCTGGCCACGTCACCCTGATGGACTTCGCCCTGGCCGGCCCAGAAGACGGTGGGGGCGCGCCGCAGCGCCACGAGGTCGAGGCCATCGCCGGGCAGCTCGGCATCGACATGAACCGTGACGCGGCCACCGCCAGCGGCGGCGAGCGGCGCCGCGCCGCGCTCGCCCGCGCGCTGGCGCAGGAACCGAACCTGCTGCTGATGGACGAGCCGACCAACCACCTCGACCTCTCGGCGATCGAATGGCTCGAAAGCTGGCTCCAGCGCTACAAGGGCGCGTTCGTGGTCATCAGCCACGACCGGACATTCCTCAAGCGCCTGACCCGCGCGACGCTATGGCTCGACCGTGGAACGCTGCGGCGCAAGGACGTCGGCTTCGGCGGCTACGAGGCGTGGGAAGAGCAGGTCTATGCCGAGGAAGCCCGCGCGGCGGAGAAGCTCGACGCCAAGCTGAAGATCGAGGCGCACTGGCTCGAGCGCGGAGTGACCGCGCGGCGCAAGCGCAACCAGGGGCGGCTCGAGAAGCTGCACGTCATGCGCGCCCAGCGGGCCGCCATGCTGAGCCCGCAAGGCGCGGCCAAGCTCGCGCTGGCGACCGACGACGAGACTCGGTCGAAGACCGTCATCAACGCCGAGCACGTGACCAAGCGCTATGGCGACCGCACCATCATCCGCGATTTCACCCTGCGCATTCAGCGCGGCGACCGGATCGGCCTCGTCGGCGCGAACGGTGCGGGCAAGACCACGCTGCTCAAGCTGCTCACCGGCGAACTGCCGCCCGACGAGGGCGAGGTCACGCTGGCGAAGACGCTCAAGGGCGTGATGATCGACCAGCAGCGCGCCCTGATGCAGCCCGACCGCACGGTGCGGCAAGTGCTCGCGGAAGGCGGCGATTGGATCGACGTGCGCGGCCATCGCAAGCACGTGCAGGGCTATCTCAAGGAGTTCCTGTTCGACCCGGCGATCGTCGACATGAAGGTCGGCGTGCTCTCGGGGGGCGAGCGCAGCCGGCTGCTGCTGGCGCGCGAATTCGCCAAGGCGAGCAACCTGCTGGTGCTCGACGAGCCGACCAACGACCTCGATCTAGAGACGCTCGACCTGCTGCAGGAAGTGATCGCCGACTATGACGGCACCGTGCTCATTGTCAGCCACGACCGCGACTTCCTCGACCGCACGGTGACCGTGACGCTCGGCCTCGACGGTTCAGGCAAGGTCGATATTGTCGCCGGCGGCTACGAGGATTGGGAAGCGAAGCGCACCCGACGCACGCCGGCGAAGAAGGCACCTCCCCTCCCGCTTGCGGGAGGGGCCGGGGGAGGGCCTGAAAAGCCCGAGAATGACTCACCCTCCCCCCAGCCCCCTCCCGCAAGCGGAAGGGGAAGCAGGAAGCTCTCCTACAAGGACCAGCGCGACTTCGAGCTGCTGCCCCAGCGCATCGAGGAGCTCGACGCGGCGATCGCCCGCGGCGAGGCGATCCTCGCCGATCCGGAGCTGTTCGCTCGCGATCCGGACAAGTTCCAGCGCGTCTTGAAGGGCCTGGAGGCCGCCCGCGCGGAGAAAGACGCTGCCGAGGAGCGCTGGCTCGCCCTCGCCGAACTGGCCGAAGGCTGACATCGCTTCGTAACAATTCGCTTGCCGTCCCGAGGCTTGGGGCCGATTACTCCCGAATGAGCCACCCCGAGGCCGGGCCACAGGTCAATCGCATCCAGCTCAATCTGCTCGCGCGGGGAGAGCGCCGCGTGCTCCGCTGGCTCTGCCAGAGAATGCCGGGATGGGTGACCCCCGACATGCTGACGCTGCTGGCCCTCGTATCGGCGGTCCTGATCTTCGTCTCCTATGCCATGAGCAACGTCGACCGGCAGTGGCTGTGGCTCGCTGTCGCCGGCTACGTCAGCCACTGGTTCGGCGACTCCCTCGACGGCACCCTCGCCCGTTTCCGCCATATCGAACGCCCGCGTTACGGCTATTTCATCGATCATAGTTGCGACGGCCTGGCGATCCTGCTCATCCTCGGCGGAATCGGCACGAGCCCCTATGTGCGGGTCGATGTCGCGCTGTTCGCGCTCGCCGCCTATCTGCTGCTGGCGGTGCACACCTTCCTCATCGCCAAGGTCATGGGCGATTTTCCCCTTTCGCACCTCGGCGCCGGCCCGACCGAACTGCGCCTGCTGCTGATCGGCCTGACGATCACGATGTTCGTGTCGGGCCCCGAAAAAGGAGTCCTGCCCGGCCTGAGCGGATTCGATCTGTTCGTCGGCGCCGTCGCCGCGATCCTGCTGGCGATCTTCCTGGTGCAGACCTGGCGCACGGGACGGATGCTGTCGGCGCACGACCGGACGCGAAGTTGACACGGGATTGAGATAATTGACGGGGTCCAGAGCGAAAACATCGGCTCAACCGATGCGGTAGAAATCGGCGACCCGCTCCAGTGCGATGCGCAGCACCAGCTTGCCGCTGCGCGCCGGCCATTCCAGCGCCTTTTCGGCTGCGGTCACGGTCTCGCAAGCGCAGACCACGCGCCACAGAATATCCTCGAACCCCCTGCCCGCCGCAGCGATCGCCCCATCGAAACGCTGCCTGGCCGCGATCTGCCGCTCAGTCGGGGCAAGCCCGCCGCCATCGCCTCCACGAACGCGGACGGGTTCCCAGCGCATCGTTACCGAGGGCGCGAGCTGCGCCCGCTCGTAATCGCCGCGCAGGCGTTCCCCGGCGTCGAACAGTCGGTCGTCGAGATGGCCGCGCGCATGAAGCCAGGCGAGCGGCGATTCGGCCAGGTTGACGGTGACGCTGCGCCGCCTTGGCGTCACGCCGCCACGCCGACGCGGACCTTCGCTCGTCAATTCGCGTTCGACCAACTGCTGCTTCATTTCCGAATCTCCTGCGGTTTCGATCACGGCAGCCTTGACAACGGAGGTTCATGTAGGAAAGAGAAATAACCTGATTGGTTATTGGAGGCGAATAGTGATCAACCGCATACGCGACGTCCGCAAGGAAAAGGGCATGACGTTGGCCCAGGTCGGCGCGGCCTGCGACCCGCCGACCACCGCGCAGACGATCGGCCGGCTCGAAACGGGCATGCGCAATCTCTCGCTCGACTGGATGAACCGCATTGCCGCGGCGCTCGGGGTGCAACCGGAAACGCTGCTCAAGGGGGACGAGACGGCGCAACCGCAAGTCTTGGCGAAGTTGACGCAGAGCGGCGCCGAAGCGCTTCCCACGCCGCGCGACGCGATCCTGCCGACGGCGCTCGAAGCCGGCGCCACGCTGGTCTGCCTGACGGTCGAAGCCCCGCAAGGCGAATACCGCGCCGGTGATCAATTATGGCTGCGGCAGCTTCCGCCCAAGGAGGCGCCGAAGATGATCAACCGCGACGTGCTCGTCCCGCGCAGCGGCGGCCGCTTCGCCTTCGGCCGGTTGATCGACCGCCAGGGCACGCTGGTGGGCCTGCTGCCGCCGGGAACCGGGCAGCGGCAAGTGGTGGTCGACAACCCCGCCTGGCTGGCGGTGGCGGAAATGCTGGTCCGCAAGCTGTGAAGCGGCTGCTGTCGCTGGCGACACTCTATCCCAACACCTCCGCGCCGCGCTTCGGCACGTTCGTCGCCCGCAGCCTGGAGGGGTTGGCGGCGCGCGGCGACTGGCAGGTAACGGTCATCAACCCGATCGG
>Ga0164242_10009662_pt1 | contig 10383 bp, 9 predicted proteins | sample OricomgcompostMG_FD_108783 | JGI IMG/M metagenome (GOLD analysis project Ga0164242, IMG submission 108783) | Miracle-Growth compost microbial communities from Emeryville, California, USA - Original compost - Miracle growth compost (MG) ... | reverse complement strand
TAGGAATCCACAGGGGCGGGCGCACCGTCCCAAACCGATCGTCACCGGCCCGGCCAGCCGCCGACGAGTTGCTCAGCCGGCGCAGTGTCAGAGCTCTCGCACTTGGCGCCAGCCAGTCGATCGGAGTAACCCGGATCGCCGTACGCGACCGCCCTCAGCCTCCATAGCCTCAGCAACTGATGCAGCATCCGGTATTGCTCCGGACATCGAGCCTGCTCAACAGCGACCGCGTACTCAGCGCGGAATTGCGCGTGATACCGCTCCGGCAAACGAGCCAAGATCTCTGCCGGATCGTCAGGATCCCGCTCATGCCTCGGTGCTTGCGCCGTCCAGGCGCCAGCATACGGATCCCCACCCAGGTGCATGAACCGGAACACGTCGATCAGTCTGGACGAGGGGAACCGCATCAGTCGAATGGCACGGTCCTTTCATGACGGCGCTTCCGGCGGCCCTTGTTGACATCGGCACCCCGGTGCAAGGCTCACCGTATGACCACCGTCACCAGCATCAGCACCGCGATGTTCGCTGTCGCCGACCAGGACGCCGCCATCGCGTTCTACACCCAGAAGCTGGGTTGGGAGCTCCGGTCCGAGACCAGATTCGGTGACGGCGACGACGCCGGCCGCTGGGTCGAGGTCGCGCCGCCGGGCTCGGAAACCGTGCTCGCACTCAACCCGCCGATGGGCGGCGCGCCGGGTGGCGGGTCGATCGGCGTCGTCACGCCCGACGTGGACGCAGAGCACGAGCGTCTCAAAGCCACCGACGGGGTCGAGGTCGGCCAGCCGCTGGGTGGCGAGGGACCGGTGCCGAAGATGTTCTCGGTCACCGACCCCGACGGGAACTGGATCTGGATCGTACAAGCAACCGACTGATCGACGGTGGGAATCGACGGTGGGAATCGACGGCGGGATCGACCGACCCGGGCCGGGATCGACCATCGGCGCAGGTCACGGTAGGTTTTCACCCGAGTAGCCGTGATCAGTTGATGGAGTTGTTCTTGTGCCGATCCCACACCTGAGCGAGGAACAGCGCCAGCAGGCACGCGACGCTGCGACGCAAGCGCGTCGGCGCCGGGCAGAGGTCAAAGACCGGCTGCGTACCGGCGACCTGACGATCCAGGATGTGCTGCGTCTGGCCGGCACCGACGAGGTCGTCGCGCACACCAAGGTGGTGGATGTCCTCAAGTCGCAGCCGCGGGTCGGCGAGGTTCGGGCCACCAAGGTGATGGAGCGGCTGAAGATCGCCTCCAACCGACGGCTGCGCGGCCTCGGCAAGCACCAGATCGACGGCCTGATCGCCGAATTCGGCTCCGACGAGGCCTAGCGCGTGGGCATCGACACCAGCCGTCTGGTCGTCCTCTCCGGCCCGTCGGCGGTCGGCAAGGGCACCGTGATGAACCGGTTGCGGCAGGTCCATCCGGAGGTCTTCATCTCGGTCTCGGCCACGACCCGCCGGCCACGGCCCGGCGAGCAGGACGGTGTGCACTATCTCTTCGTCTCCGAGGCCGAATTCGACGAGTTGATCGCCTCCGGCGCCCTGTTGGAGTGGGCGATCGTGCACGGCGTCCACCGGTACGGCACCCCGCGGCAACCACTGCTGGACGCGTTGCAGGCCGGGCGGCCCGCGATCCTCGAGGTGGACCTGCAGGGCGCGCGGCAGGTCCGCGCCAGCTGGCCGGATGCGCGCTTCGTCTTCCTGGCACCGCCGACCTGGGAAGAACTGCTGCGGCGCCAGCAGGTCCGCGGCACCGAGGACGTGGCCGAACAGCAGCGGCGGATGCAGACCGCCCAGCAGGAGATGGCCGCCCAGGGGGAATTCGACCACACGATCGTCAATCGTGATGTCGAGCAGGCGGTCCAGGAGTTGGTAGACTTGCTGCACCTGTGACTTCGGGCGTCTTTGGCGTGCCATCAGATCACCTCCGTGATCGGGTCCCAGTCAGACTCCAATCCCGCTTGTAAGGGGCATCTTGACCGACAACCAGACCGCGTTCCAGGGCATCAACAACCCGCCGATCGACGAACTGCTGACCAAGACCGACTCGAAGTACCGGCTGGTGCTGTTCGCCGCCAAGCGCGCTCGGCAGATCAACTCCTACTACAGCCAGCTCGGCGAGGGGCTGTTGGAGCATGTCGGACCGCTGGTCGAGACCGGTGTCCAGGAGAAGCCGCTGTCCATCGCGCTGCGCGAGGTGAACGCCGGGGTCCTGCAGTGCACCGAGACCGACGACGAGGGCAACGTGCCCGGCGAGGAGAACCTCGGGCTGAGTGCCGTCGAGGACATCCCGGCCGGCTTCGACGACACCGAGCCCAGCGCCTGACCTGCCGGACCCGGCCAGGCATCCGACCGCAGCGAAGCAATCCGACACGATGAGCCGGATCCTGTTGGGCGTCGCGGGCGGCATCGCGGCGTACAAAGCCGCGGAGCTGCTGCGCAGGCTCAAGGAGTCCGGCCATGACGTCACCGTCGTGCCTACGCGGGCGGCGCTGGAATTCGTCGGCGCGACGACCTGGGCCGCCCTGTCCGGTCACCCGGTCTCGACTGAGGTCTTCGAGGAGCCGGCGTCGGTTCCTCACGTGTCGCTCGGGCGGCAGGCCGATCTGGTCGTCGTCGCCCCGGCGACGGCTGACCTGTTGGCCCGTGCGGCCACCGGCCGGGCCGATGACCTGCTCACCAACTGCCTGCTGACGGCCACCTGCCCGGTGGTCTACGCGCCGGCCATGCACACCGAGATGTGGCGCCACCCGGCGACCCAGGCCAATGTCGCCACGTTGCGGCAGCGCGGCGCGGTCGTCGTCGATCCTGCCTCCGGCCGGCTGACCGGCGCCGACAGCGGTCCGGGTCGGCTGCCCGAAGCCGTCGAGCTGGCGGCCATCGCCCAGGTGGTGCTGGATCGACCCGAGCTCGCGGCCCGGGCGGCGACCCGCGACCTCGCCGGGCTCCGGGTCCTGATCAGCGCTGGAGGGACCCGGGAGCCGATCGATCCGGTGCGGTTCATCGGCAATGCGTCCTCCGGACTGATGGGATACGCCTTGGCACGGGCGGCCGTCCTGCGCGGTGCACAGGTCCAACTGGTCGCCGCCAATGTCGAGCTGCCGGCCCCGGCCGGGGCCGTGGTGTCAACGGCCCGTACGACGGCCGAGCTGCAGGAACAGATGGTCAAGTACGCGGCCGAAGCGGACGTCATCGTGATGAGCGCCGCACCCGCTGACTTCCGCCCGGAGGCCGCGGCCGGTCAGAAGATCAAGAAGACCTCCGCCGACCAGGATCTCGATCTGCACCTGGTGCAGAATCCCGACATCCTCGCCGGCCTGGTCGCCGAACGCAGCGATCCGCAGCAGGTCATCGTCGGCTTCGCCGCGGAGACGGCGCCTGATCCCGAGCAGTTGGTCGAGTTGGGACGGGCCAAGCTCGCTCGCAAGGGCTGCGACCTGCTGGTGCTCAACGCGGTCGGGGGCGGGCGGGTCTTCGGACAGGCCGACTCCGAGATTCGACTGCTGGTCGCCGGTGCCGACAGTGCTGCCGACAGGGGAGCCGACAGGGGAGCCGACGACGCAGCCGACGGTCGAACTCCGACCCAACCACCGGCGCTCGCCGGATCCAAGGATTTGCTGGCGCACCACATCTGGGATGCGGCGGGAAAAATCAGGGCGCGCCGTTAAGCTGGCGCGGACATGTAGTGACCGCGGCTGGTCTGCGGCGTATCTAGGAGAGGCAATCGCGGATGGCGACTCGACTTTTCACCTCGGAGTCTGTGACGGAGGGGCACCCCGACAAGATCTCCGACCAGATCAGCGATTCCGTGCTGGATGCGCTCCTGGAGCAGGATCCGGAGAGCCGTGTCGCGGTCGAGACGCTGAACACGACCGGGCTGGTGGTGGTGGCCGGCGAGGTGTCGACCAAGGCCTACGTCGAGATCCCGCGGATCGTCCGGGACCGGATCCTCAAGATCGGCTACGACTCCTCGACCAAGGGCTTCGACGGCGCGTCCTGCGGCGTCCAGGTCGCCATCGGCCAGCAGTCTCCCGATATCGCCCAGGGCGTGGACAAGTCCTTCGAGGGCCGGTCCGGAGAGACGGCCGATGACTTCGACTTCCAGGGTGCCGGCGATCAGGGGCTGATGTTCGGCTTCGCCTGCAACGAGACGCCGACCCTGATGCCGCTGCCGATCGACCTGGCGCATCGGCTGGCCGAGCAGCTGAGCGCGGTGCGCAAGAGCGGCGAGATGGCCTACCTGCGGCCCGACGGCAAGACCCAGGTGACCATCGAGTACGACGGCGACACGCCGGTCCGGCTGGACACCGTCGTGGTCTCCAGCCAGCACGCGGCCGATGTCGACCTCGACGCACTGCTCACTCCCGACGTCCGCAAGCACGTGGTCGCCCCGGTGCTGGAGAAGTACGAGATCGACACCAGCGACTACAAGCTGCTGGTCAACCCGACCGGCCGGTTCGAGATCGGCGGCCCGATGGGCGACGCCGGTCTGACCGGTCGCAAGATCATCGTCGACACCTACGGCGGCTACGCCCGGCACGGCGGCGGCGCGTTCTCCGGCAAGGACCCGTCCAAGGTCGACCGGTCGGCTGCGTACGCGATGCGCTGGGTCGCCAAGAACGTCGTCAAGTCCGGCTTGGCCGACAAGTGCGAGGTGCAGGTCGCGTACGCGATCGGCAAGGCCCACCCGGTCGGTTTCTACGTCGACACCTTCGGCACCGAGAAGGTCCCGGTCGAGCAGATCCAGGCCGCCGTCCGCGAGGTCTTCGACCTGCGTCCGGGCGCGATCGTCCACGACCTGCAGCTGAAGCGTCCGATCTTCGCCGCGACCGCCGCGTACGGTCACTTCGGCCGCGAGCTGCCGGAATTCACCTGGGAGGCGACCGACCGCGCCGAGGCGCTGGCCGCCGCCGTCAAGGGCTGATCAGCCCGCTCCGTACGCCTTCTTCCGGGGATTTCGCAAGCTCAAACTTTGGGCTGGTGGGGTCCCCGGTCGGCGTGTCGGCCCCGCACGATCAACGTTTGAGCTTGGGAATCCGCGAGGACGAGGACGAGGACGCAGGCAGTGAGGCGCCGGGCACGGCCTGCTGCCGCCAGCGCCGGTCGCGCGGCGAATGCCGGCGGTCGAGCCGGGCGTCGAGCACGTCGCGGGCCTCGAGGTAGCGTCCGGCGCGGAGCAATGCGGCGATCCGGGTCTCCTCGACGATCTCGCGCTGCGCCTCGCTGCCGCCGACCCGCCACAGCTGGGACTCGATCCCGGCCAGGTCGTCGGCCGCCTTGCCGGGATCGCCGGACGCCAGCCGGCGCAGCGCGCGGGCCAGCGGCGTACAGACCTCGCGGATGCAGCGGTTGTCGCTGCGGGCGCACCACGACTCCAGCGAGGCGAGCGCAGTGATGTCACCGGCCGCGCAGTGCGCCACCGCCACGTGCATCGCCATGAATGCCGTCGGCGGTGCGGCCACCACGTCCGGCGCGACCGCCAGCACGTCATCGATCGGCGGTACGCCATCGGCACCCGGCGTGATCGACCAGCGCCACAGCAGCGACCCGGAATCGACCAGCGCACGGCAGCCCAGCGCCGGCGTCGGCTGGAGCTGGTCGTCATAGCGCCGGGCGACCGCGTCGAGATCACCCAGCGACAGCTCGTGCATCGCGGCATGCCAGGAGAAGTGCGCCAGCCGTTCGACGGTCCGGCCGTCGTGGGTGATCCAGTCGTCCATCCAGGCCAACCCGCTGACGTGGTCGCCGGTCTCGTAATGGGCGTGCGCGCGGGCGTGGGCGGCATGTCCGCCGGCAGGTTCGGCCTCCAGCGACCGGCAGGCGAGATCCATCGCCTCGTCGAACCGGTGCTGCTCCTGGCGCATGAAGGCCAGCAGTCCGGTGAACCACCAGTCGTCGCCGTAGGCCGGCCGGCAGCCCTCGACCAGGTCCCAGGCCTGGCCGGGCAGGATCGGTGCACCGGTGAAGGCGATGGTCGGAACGGCGACCGACAGCAGCAGGGCGTCGGCCGGCCACTGCTCGAGGTGGCGCAGCAGCGGGCCGGAGTCCCCGCCAACATGGCGCTCGACGGCGTGGACGTGGCTGCGCTCGCGCTCCGTGGCCCCGGCCACATGGCGGCGCGCTGCAGCCAGCCGGGCACCGATGTCGACCCGCTCGCCGAACTCGTAGCCGAGCAGGGCAACAGCCGCATGGCCGAGGGCGAAGGTCGGATCGAGAGCGATCGCCCGTGAGGCCCCGCCGATGGCTCCGGGGTGCAGCCGCAGCACCGCTGCGATCGCCTCGTTGTAGGCGCGGCCGGCCTGCTCGCCGGTGGTGAGCCGGAGGCCGTACAGGTCGCGCATCATCCTCGTAGGGTACGACATCCCTACCGTTGTGCCGGGAAACCGGCTTCGCCGGCACCGGACTGAAACGTCGGCGAGATATGAGAGCCTGTCCGCTGTGTCGCCTACTCCCGTCGAGCCGCCGGAGAATCCGGTCGCGCGGGTCGTGGTGGACGTCTCGCTGCCGCACCTGGACCGGCCTTTCGACTATGCGGTGACGGCCGCCCAGGATCTCGATGCGGTGCCCGGGGCGCGGGTCCGGGTGCGGTTCGCCGGCAAGCTGCGTGACGGCTTCATCCTCGAACGGGCGGCCGACACCGACCACGCCGGCACCCTGGCGCCGCTGTACAAGGTCGTGTCCGCCGAACCGGTGCTGACGCCCGAGGTCGACCGCCTCGTCCGGTCGGTGGCCGACCACTATGCCGGCTCGTACGCCGATGTGCTGCGGCTTGCGGTGCCACCCCGCCATGCGGCGACCGAGAAGGCGGCCAGGGTGCAGCGGCCCCCGGTGTCGCCGCAGCCGGGTGACGGCCCGTTCGCCGGGTATCCGACCGGACCGGCATTCCTGGCGGCACTGCGCCGGGGCGACAGCCCGCGCGCGGCCTGGCAGCTGGTGCCGTCGGCCGACCCGGCCGGCGACTGGGCCGCCGGACTTGCCACTGCAGCAGCCGCGACCCTCGAGGCAGGTCGGGGGAGTCTGTTGATCGTCCCTGATCTTCGCGATCTCGACCGGCTCCGGGTCGCATGCCGGCAGCTGCTCGGCGAGCAGGGATTCGTCGCGCTGACCGCGGATCTGGGCCCGGCGGCCCGCTACCGGGCCTTCCTGGCCGCGGTCCGTGGCGACGTCCGGGTGGTGATCGGGACGCGCGCGGCGGCCTTCGCGCCGGTCCGCGATCTCGGCCTGGTGGCCCTGTACGACGACGGCGACGACCTGCTGGCCGAACAGCGCGCGCCGTATCCGCATGCACGTGAGGTGCTGGCGATCCGGGCCGCCGACATCGGGGCTGCGGTCCTGATCGCCGGCTACAGCCGCAGTTGCGAGGTGCAGCGGATGATCAACCGGCACTGGCTGATCCCGCTGGCCGCGGAACGCGGCCTGCTGCGCCGGACGGCGCCGCGGATCCGGATCGCCGCCGACACTGACCAGGCGTTGGCACGGGACCCGGCGGCCCGTGCTGCGCGGCTGCCGCATGATGTCTTCGAGACCATCCGGGTCGGACTGGCGGCCGGGCCGGTCCTGGTGCAGGTGCCCCGGGCGGGCTACCTGACAAGCCTGGTCTGCCAGGACTGCCGGGAGCCGGTGCGCTGCGGCCACTGTCACGGCCCGGTCCGGGCGGGCCGCGCCGACCACGGTGCTGACGACCACGGCCGTACGGTCATGCTGTCCTGCCGGTGGTGCGGGCGGATGCTGCCGCAATGGCAGTGCCCGACGTGTGGCTCGCGGCGGTGGCGGGCGCCGGTCGTCGGCGCCACCCGGACCGCCGAGGAACTGGGCCGGGCATTCCCGTCGACCACGGTCCGGCAGTCGATGGGCGGCAGCGTGCTGGACCAGGTGCCGTCGACCCCGGCCCTGGTCGTTGCCACTCCGGGTGCCGAGCCGCGGGCCGACGGCGGCTATGCGGCCGCGGTCCTGCTGGACACCGGACTGATGCTTCTGCGTGCCGATCTGCGGGCATCGGAGGAGGCACTGCGGCGCTGGCTCAATGTCACGGCGCTGGTCCGCCCGGGTGAACAGGGCGGGACCGTGATCGCCGTGGGCGACACCGGCTCCCGACCGCTGCAGGCTTTGGTGCGTACGGATCCGGCCGGATTCGCCGACCGGGAGCTGGCCGAGCGCTCCGAGGCGCGGTTCCCGCCGGCGGTGAAGCTGATCACCGTGGACGGCAGGCCGGAATCGCTGGCCGACTTCACCGGGTTGGTCGAACCACCGGAGCCGACCGAGATCCTCGGGCCTGTCGAGCTCGGCCCGAACGCCACCGGCGACGTCATGATCAACAGGCTCACCCTGCGGTCGCCGCTGACCGTCGGCAACCGGCTGACCGCCGCCGTGAAGGCGGTCAGCACCACGCGCTCGGCGAAGAAGGCCGAGGGCGCGTTGCGGATCCAGGTCGATCCGGTGGAGATCGGCTGAGCGAGCCGATCCCCGGTCCTGTCGGAGCCCTCTAGACTCGGCCGGCGTGAGACTTGTCTTCGCCGGAACCCCCGACGTGGCCGTGCCGTCGCTGGAGGCATTGCTGGATTCCGACCACGAGGTGGTCGCGGTCGTCACCCGGCCGGATGCCCCCAGTGGTCGCGGCCGCCGCTTGCAGGCCAGTCCGGTCGCCGAACGGGCCGACCGCGAAGGACTGGAGATCCTGAAGCCGGAACGTCCCCGGGACCCCGACTTCATCGCCCGGCTGATCGATCTGGCCCCGGACTGCTGCCCGGTGGTCGCGTACGGAGCGTTGATCCCGCAACAGGTGATCGAGATCCCGGCGCACGGGTGGGTGAATCTGCACTTCTCGTTGCTGCCGGCCTGGCGCGGCGCAGCGCCGGTGCAACACGCGGTGATCAACGGCGACCCGGTCACCGGAGCCGCGACGTTCTCGCTGGTCAGGGAACTGGACGCCGGGCCGGTCTACCGGACGATCACCGAGCCGATCGGCCCGACGGACACCGCGGGCGACCTGCTGCACCGACTGTCGGTCTCCGGGGCCCGGCTACTGGTGGAGACCCTGGACGGCATCGCCGCCGGCGATCTCGAGCCGACACCGCAGCCCACGGACGGGATCAGCCTGGCGCCCAAGATCACCGTCGAGGACGCCAAGATCAACTGGGCCGACAGCGCGGTGGCGGTCGACCGGCTGGTCCGCGGCTGCAACCCGGCACCCGGGGCCTGGAGCACCTTCCGCGGCGAGCGTTTCAAGATCAACTCCGCCACTCCCGATGATCGTGATGATCTTGGCCCAGGAGTCCTGGAGATCACCAAGCGATCGGTCCGGGTCGGCACCGGCCGGGGGAGTCTGCTGCTCGGACAGGTCCAGGCACAGGGCAAGAAACCCATGCAGGCAGCGGATTGGGCCCGCGGGGTGCAATTCGCCGCCGACGAGTCACTGGGCCAATGAGCCCGGGGAACCAGCGCCGCACCGGTGCGAGCGATCCGGCGCGCACCCTGGCCTTCGACGCATTGCGCGAGGTGCACAGCCAGGACGCGTACGCCAATCTCGTGCTGGCCCGGTTGCTGCGGGAACGTCGGTTGTCGGCACGGGACGCAGCCTTCGCCACCGAACTGCTGTCCGGGACCTGCCGGCTGCAGGGCAGCTACGACGTGATCATCGAAGCGGCATCGGGTCGCGGGTTGTCGTCGTTGCAGCCGGCCGTGGTCGATCTGCTGCGGCTCGGCGCCCACCAGGTGCTCTCGATGCGAGTGCCGGACCGCGCCGCAGTCTCGGCCACCGTCGAACTGGCGGCGGCGACCGTCGGCCGACGGGTCACCGGGCTGGTCAATGCCGTGCTGCGTAAGGTCACCGCACGCTCCTACGACGACTGGGTGGCCGAACTGTCCGCCGGTCTCGACGACCGGGACGCCCTGGCGCTGCGAACCGCGCACCCGCGCTGGATCGTCGACGCCTACGCCGACCTGCTGCCGGCCGAGGAGGTCGAGACCGCACTGCAGGCCAACAACACCCAGCCGGTCACGACCCTGGCCGTACGCCCCGGGCTGGCCTCGGTGCAGGAGTTGGAGGCCGATGGCGCCGAAGCCGGGCGCTGGTCCCCGTACGCCGCGACGATCGCCGGGGACCCGGGCCGGTTGCCGGCCGTACGGGACGGGCGGGCAGGCGTCCAGGACGAGGGCTCGCAGCTGGTCGCACTGGCCCTGGCACGGGCCGGCGCCGAAGCCGGGCCGTGGCTGGACCTGTGTGCCGGTCCTGGCGGCAAGTCGGCCCTATTGGCCGGGCTCGCCGGTGCGCAGGGCGATCTCTTCGTCGCGAGCGAGCCGGCCGGGCACCGGGCCGCTCTGGTGCAGTCCGCGCTCCGGGGCTATCCGGCCGACGGCAGCCGGGTCGTGCTCGCCGCCGACGGCACCCGG
>Ga0164242_10009661_pt1 | contig 10384 bp, 3 predicted proteins | sample OricomgcompostMG_FD_108783 | JGI IMG/M metagenome (GOLD analysis project Ga0164242, IMG submission 108783) | Miracle-Growth compost microbial communities from Emeryville, California, USA - Original compost - Miracle growth compost (MG) ... | reverse complement strand
TGGGTGCGCTGAACCCGATCGACGACACCTGGCTGGCATCGGGGCGCGCAGCGTTCCCGGATTTCGAGACGCTGCCGCGTCCGCGTGTCGCGCTGCTGGTGGGCGGGCCGCGGCACGGCATCGATTTCGATCATGCTCTCGCGGAGTCGCTGCTTGCGATCGTGCGCGGCCTCGCGCCAAACGGCAGCGTGCTGGCCACCGTTTCGCGGCGCACCCCACCCGCGTTCGCCACGCATCTGCGGGACGCGCTTTCGAACACGCCGGGTATTTTCTGGAATGGTGAAGGGACCAATCCCTATCCGGGCCTGCTCGGCTGGGCCGACCACATGGTGGTGACGCCCGATTCGGTGAACATGCTTTCCGAAGCCTGCGCGGTCGGCGTTCCGGTGCACACCGCGGCAACCACTCCGCTACCGGAGAAGATCGCGCGCTTCCATCGCGGGCTGCGCGAACGCGGGCTGCTCACCGAACCGGATGCGCCCCGCGGCGCCGCGCCGCCGCTGCGCGAAACGCAGGCCGTCGCCGCCGAGCTGCGTACGCGGATGGCGCGCGCGTCGTAGCTGTTCCGCTCGCGTACCGCATGCGACGCCCGCTTGCGGCGGGCCATGTCCAACCCGCGTATCGCGAAACGGCAGGTCGCCCCGCCCCACCCAGGGCGCGCCTCAGGCCGCGCCGAAGTCGAAGCCGGCGCGGCGCGCCACGTCCAGCACCTTCCTGCAGTGGGCGTCGAGCACCAGGTCGCGCGGCACCACGCGATGCCGGCCGGCCAGCGTTGCCAAGAGGGCACGCGACAGCAAATCCGCGTGCGCGACGCCGAGCCCGTCGGCGTCGGCATCCGCAAGCACGCCCGCCGCCGCGCATGCAGCCAGCAACCCCGGCGTGTCGCCGCGCGTTGCGAGTTCGGGACGGGCATGCGCATGCAGCAGCACCAAGCCCTGCAGCAGGAACTGGATGTCCAGCAGGGCGCCGGCGCCCTGCTTCAGGTCCAGCGATCCGGCATTGGAGCGGTCGCGCTGCTTGCGCCACTCGGCACGCATCCGGCACAGGTCGGCGATGACCTGCGCCGGGTCGCGTTTCGCGCACAATACGTCACCTCGTGCCCGCGCGAATTCCGCGCCGAGCGCGGGGTCCCCCGCGACCGCGCGTGCGCGCACCAGCGCCTGTTGTTCCCATGTCCATGCGCGGTCGCGTTGATAGGCGATGAATGCCGGCAGGCTTGCGACCAGCAACGACTTGCCGCCGTCGGGCCGCAGGCGGGTGTCGACTTCATAGAGGCGGCCGCCGCGCGTCGGCGCGGACAACCAGTGCACCACGCGCTGCGCGAGCCGCGCATACCAGCGCGCGCCTTCCAGCGGGCGCGCGCCATCGCTCACGGCCTCCCCGCGTGCGGCGTCGTACACGAACACCAGGTCGAGGTCGGAATTGAAACCGAGCTCTTCGCCGCCGAGGCTGCCGTAACCCAGCACCGCGATGCCACTGTCTTCGCCCTGCAGGCGACCGTGCTGCGCGACCAGTTCGCGCCGGGCCAGGTCGAGTACGCCACCGATCACCGTGTCGGCAAGTTCGGCCAGCGAGCGGGCGGTTTCCACCGCGTCGGCGGCGCCATCGCGGAAGGCGAGGCCCGTGCGCATCCGGTAACTGCCGCGCCATTCGGCGATCGCCGAGAGTGTCGCCTCGGCGTCGCCCCCCTGCAGGACCGCGAGTTGCTGCGCCAATTCCTGGCGCATGTGGGTCGTGCCGTGCGCGAGGTATTCCACGCGTGGTGCCAGCACGTCGTCCAGCAACAGCGGTTGCGCGATGACGTCTTCGGCGAGGAACGCGCTGTCGGCGCACAGCGCCGCCACGCGGGCGCGGGCCGCGGATTGTTCCTGCAGCAGCGCGAGGTACGCGGAACGCCGGGCGACCGCCTGCACCAGTCGGCACAGGCGTACCAGCGCGTCGGCCGGCGCCGATGTCGCTGCCGCCGCATCGATCAGTTCGGGCATCAGGTGTTCGATCCGCCGCGCACCACGCGCGCTCAGGCCGTGCATGCCGGCAACCTGGCGCAAGGCCTCGGCGCACGACTCGGGCGGCACGAAACCCGCGGCCGCCAGCATCGCGGGTACGAGCCCGTCCTCGCGCGCCTGTTGCCACAGCTTCGCACCGTCGCCGGCCGCGCGGGATGCCTTGCCGTCGTGGTCCATGCCGGCTTCGGGCTGCAGAACGTCCGCGAAGATCGCGGTGACGTTTTCGCGCTGCCGGTTCAAGGCATCGAGCAAGGCCTGCCAATTCGGATGACCCAGCCCGCGTGCGATGCGTTCGCGCATCGCGGTTTCGCCGGGGAGCGTGTGGGTCTGGCGATCCGCGAACATCTGGACGCGGTTCTCCAGTTGCCGCAGGAAGAGGTAAGCATCGCGCAGGGTACGCGCACGCTTCTGCGAGACATAGCCACGCGCGGCGCACGCCTCCAGCGCGGGCAGCAGGCCGCGAGCGCGCAGGGACGCATCGCGCCCACCCCGGATCAGCTGCTGCAGCTGCACCACGAATTCGATTTCACGGATGCCGCCGGCGCCGAGCTTCAAATCGTCGGCCAGATCGCGTCGCGCGACTTCGGCGTCGATCAGCGCCTTCATGTCGCGCAAGCCGGCCAGCGCGGTGTAATCGAAATAGCGCCGGTAGATGAAGGGACGCAAGGTTTCGAGCATGCGCTTGCCCGCCGCGGGATCACCCGCCACCGGGCGCGCCTTGATCCAGGCATAGCGTTCCCAGTCGCGGCCCTCGCGCTGGTAGTACTGCTCCATGGCGGCGAACGAGGCCACGACCGGACCGGAATCGCCGAAGGGCCGCAGCCGCAGGTCCACGCGGGCGGCGATGCCGTCGGCGGTGGCCTCCGCCAGCAGCCGCACGAAGTCGCGCGCGACGCGCGTGAAGAACTCCGCGTTGTCGAGCGGGCGTACACCGTCGGTCGTGCCGCCTTCGGGATACGCCAGCACCAGGTCGACATCGGAGGAAAAATTGAGTTCGCCGCCGCCCAGCTTGCCCAGCGCGAACACCACCAACGCCTGCGGCACGCCTTCGGCGTTGCGCGGCGTGCCGTGGCGCGCGCGCGCGGCAGCCTCGGCATGACCAAGGGCGTGGGCGATCAGCACCTCGTAAAGGTCGGTCGTGCCGGCCAGCGTGTCGGTGACTTCGTCGAGGCCATTGACGTCGCGAAACACCAGCCGCACCGCTTCGGCACGCCGGAACCGCCGCAGCGCGGCGAACAGGTCGGCGGCATGTTTCAATGATTCGGCACGCGCCGAGGCCGGCGCGGGATCGCGCAGACGCTCCAGGCCCGCCGCGGTCAGCAGCGCAGGGTCGGCGCGCAAGGCATCGAACGCGAAATCGCTGGCCAGCAGCAGCCGGCGCACCCGCTCGCCCACGCCGGCGTCATCGTGCATGGCGACGCCCGCGGCGCGACAGCGTGCCGCCAGTTCGGCGTAACGTTCGTCGACCAGATGCTTCAGCGCGGACGGCGGCATGGTCCTGCGATGATCCATGATCGCGGCACCCCCGGACAAGAATGCCGCGGGTGATCCTCCCCGCGGCGATCGCCGCGACGCGGCGCGGGCATGGGCAGCCCCGGGACAGCCGCCGTGACCCGCGCGGTCAACGCCTTTCCCCCTGAAACGTTCACATCCGCTCGGGTACGCTTTCCCGATCATCCATCGCCGATCCCCTCGCAATGACAGACGCTTCCGCGCCCGCATCAGCGCACGGCACGCCGGCCGCCCGCGCCGCATTGATCGTGGCGCTCACGCTGGCGTTCGTGCTGTGCACATCGTGGCTCGATGGCGGCGCCGGCGTGCTGCCGAACGCACTGTGGAACCACCCGGCCTGGGTGCCATGGTGGAATACACCGCTGCGCATGCTCTGCAATGCGCTGCCCGGGCTGCTGCTGGCATTCGCGTTGCTGGCGTGGACGCGGCGCGCGTTCTGGTCATTCGTGCTGGCGTTCGTCATCCAGTCGATCATCTACGGCGTGAATGCGCTGAAGGTGCAGAATCTCGCCATTCCGCTGATGCCCGCGGATTTCCGGATGCTGGGCCAGCTCAACCGGGGCGGCGGCGAACTGCTGTCGGGCTACCTGCCGCACGTCGCCTTGCTGATCGTGGTGGCGATCGTCGCGGTCGCATTGCTGGTGGTCTGGTTCCGTTTCGAACCGCCGGTCTGGCGCAAATACCCCAAGCGCTGGCGCGGCGCGGCGTCGGTGGTGCTGTTCGCGGCGCTCGTCACCCTGATCGCCGGCGCGTCGTTCTGGCGCGGCGTGTACGACCCGAAGGTGCTGGGGATGCAACCGTGGTCGCCGCAGGCCACCCGCGAGCACGATGGACTGGTCGGCTCGCTGCTGCTGTTCCACCTGCAATACGGGTCGCAACATCGCGAGGCGGACGTGCCGGCTGCGCTGGCATTGATGGCGCACTACCAGCCGCAGATCGCCGCGCAGACCCGCCCGCCCGTCGACGCGCAGAAACCCGACATCGTGGTGATCCTGTCCGAATCGTTTTTCGATCCGACGATCATGAAGGGGTATCCGCCCGGCACCGACCTCACGCCCAACCTGCACCGCGTCGAACAATACGGTACTTCCGGCTGGCTGCACGTGCCAACCTTCGGCGGCGGCACCATCCGGACCGAGTTCGAAGTGCTGACGGGATTGTCGCTGCGCTATTTCCCGCAGGTGCAGTTTCCGTACCTGCAGATCGACCAGAAGGCGATTCCGGGCATCGTGCGGCTGCTCGCTGGCGATGGCTATACCACGCTGGCGGTGCACGGCAACAATCCCGGATTCTGGAACCGCACCACCGCGTTCAAGGAACTCGGCTTCGACAAGTTCATTTCGATCGGCGACTTTCCGCCCGGCGATTCGGTGAACGACGGCAAATACATGTCGGACAAATCCTTCACCGACGAGGTGCTGCGCCAGCTTCCGGATTCGGGGCCGCCGCGCTTCGTGCTGGGCATCAGCATCGAGGCGCACGGGCCGTACGATCAACCCTACGGCATCGACGAGAAGGCGCGCGATGCGATTCCGGTGCCGGCCGGCATCAGCGACGCGCAGGCGAAGAAGGAGCTGCAGAATTACATCTACCACATGCAGCACGCCGACCAGCAGTTGGGGCGCCTGGTCGATACGCTGGCGCAGCGCAAGCGCCGCACCGTGATCCTGTTTTTCGGCGACCACCTGCCCGCGCTGGTGCCCGCGTTCCAGCAGGCCGGTTTCGAAGACGGTGGCGGCTTTCTCACGCAGACGGTGCCTTACGTCCTGATCGACACCGCGCACATGGATCACGCGACGAAGCGTAACGCAGCGGCATGGGAACTGCCGGGGATGGTGCTGGAGCAGGCCGGCATCGACCATGACCCGTACTTCGCACTCACGCGGCTGGTGGCGCCCGAGCTCGCCAACCTGACACGCGCGCCCGACGCACCCGTTGCAGCGGAAAACGTGGAGCAGAAGCAACTCGACGAAGGCATGCGCAACGTGGCCGACCTGCGGCTGAAGAACAAGCTGGCGCCGCTGTGGCCGAAGGCCGCCGCGATGGCGCAGCAGAACTCGGCATCGGCGCCGGCTACCGTACCGGTGGCGCACGGCATGAGGTAATCGGACCCGGGTCGGGCGCATCGGATGCGATCCGCCGCGGCATGCCGGGTTGCGCGTCATTCCGGGGCCGCCGCGGCTCCATCGCGGCGGAACCCGGAATCGGTTGTCTCGGTCGATCAGCAGATCATGACAAGACTCGTCAGCGTTTCTCCTGATCACCCAGTTGCCGCAACAGCGTGCCGACCGCCGCATCCAGGTCGCTGTCCTTGCCCTGGTACGCCTCGCCCAGCGGGCGCGCGACCGATACGTCGACCGGACGCGGATGCATCTCCATCGGCTGGCCGTTTTCGGTGGTGATGGTGATGAACGGCAAGCGCACCGTCGAACCGTCGATCAGCTTTTCGTTGCTGGTGTAGATGATCCAGCCGGCGGTCGGTTCGCCGACCACCTTGCCGAGGCCGAGTTCGCGATAGCCTTCGCTGAAATCCTCGCCGTCGGACAGCGTGACGCGGTTGGTGACCAGCACCGTCGGCCGCTCCAGCGCACGCTGGCCCAGGATGCTGCGCGCGGGTTGCGCGTCCTCGAAACCGCGGAAGGTCATGTTGAGATACGGCTTGCGCGCCAGCACGTCGAGCGCATAGGCATTGACGAAACCGCCGAAGTTGTTGCGCACGTCGATCACCACGCCCGCGCGCGTCATGTTCTGCGCGTCGAGGTCCCGGTAGAGGCGGCGCAGCGACGCTTCGGACATGTCGGCCAGGTGCACGTAGCCGAGCCTGCCGCCGCTGACCTTCGCGACGTACGCCCGATTGCGCGCCACCCACGCGTCGTAGGCAAGCACGCCCAAGGTGTGCGAGTCGATCGGCTTCACTTCGACATTGCGGCTGCCGCCCTTGTGCGCCACGCGCAACGTGGTCTTCTTGCCGATGCGATCGGCCAGCAGCGCATGGAGGTCGTCATCCGCGCCGATCGCGTGGCCATCGACCGCCTGCAGCGTGTCGCCCACTTCGATGCCGGCAATCGCGGCGGGCGACAGCGGCACCACTTGCGCCACGCGCAATGTCCCGTCGCGTTCGTACGCGGCGGTGTCGAACACGAGACCCAGCCGACCGGTGACCGGTTGCGAATGCCCGCTCGCGCGCACCCCCGAATGCGAGGCGTTCAACTCGCCGACCAGCAGGTTCATCAGCCAGTTCACGGTGGCCGGCACGGGCGCGCCCGCGATCAGCGGCGCGTACTTCACGCGCATCGCGTTCCAGTCCACGCCGTTCATGCGCGGATCGTGGAAGTTGTCGCGCAGCCACGTCCATGCCTGGTCGAAGGCGGTCATCCTGTCCTGCGCGAAATCGATGTCGACCTCCGCGTTCAACGCGATCGACTTCGCTTTGCCGCCCTCTTCCAGCGGCACCGCGAACAACTTGCCGTCGTCGAGGTAATACACCTTCTTGCCGTCGGGACTGAACTGCGCGTCGGCCTTGTCGCCGCGGGTCGAGGTCAACTGGCGCGCGACCGGCGGTTCGTCGGAAAGCGGATCCAGCGACCATGCGTAGAGATTGGTGCGGCCGGCGACGCGCGCGGTGATCACCAGTGTCTTGCCGTCGGGGCTGAGCACGATCGATTGCGCATCGAGGCCCGTCGGCAGCAACGTGAGGCGCTGGCGAATGCCGTCGGCATCGATTTCCACGCTCTTCGGTTTCTTCGGCGCCTTGCCTTTCGAAGCCTTGTTGTCCACCGCATTCTTTTTCCCGCTGGATTCGTCTTCGTGCGACGGCTCGGGCGTGGTCTGGCGGAACAGGTCGCGGAACTGGTCTTCGCGAAACTTCGGCGTCTGCGCCACCAGGTCCACGCTCGCGATCTGGCCCTGTTCGGTGCGCTGGCCCGTGACGAACAGGAAGGTCTTGCCGTCGGGGCTGAAGGCGACATCGTCCGAAAACGTGTTGGCGAGGCTGCTCAACGCGATCGTCTTGCCGCTGTCGACGTCCACCGCCACCGCGTTGCGGAACATGCGTGGACCCCATTCCAGCACCGCGATCCAGCGACCGTCGTGCGACCACGCCAGCGGGCGATCGGAAGTGAGCGGGCGGCGCAAGTCGAGGTGCGCATTCACGAGCGTGCGCACATGGCGGCTCGACACATCCATCAGCGCGAGTTGGCGCCCGTCACGCAGGAACGCCAATGTCTTGCCGTCCGGCGAGAACACCGGCGAGGTCTCTTCGCCGTCGCCGCTCGTGAGCTGCGTTTCCTTGCCGGCATCGAAATCGTACAGGTACAAATGCTCGCCGCCGTCGCGGAACGCGCCGTACACGATGCGGCGACTGTCGGGTGCCCACGCGATGTCGTAGGCATCGCCCGGCGCACGCGTGACGCACACCGCGTCACCGCCCTTGTCTGCGTCGGCGGCGAACACCGCACCGTGCGCCACGAATGCCACCTTCTTGCCGTCCGGCGACAGCGCGAGGTTCCTGAAGCCATCGCGCATGGTCTTGTGCCGGTCCTCCGGCCCCGCGACCGCGCCGGCCAGCGTGATCGACACCGGCTGCGCCTTTCCGGACGCGGTATCGACGGTCCAGATGCCGAAGTCGCGCTCGAACGCGATCGTCCTGCCGTCGCCCGAGATCGTCGGCCACAGCACGCGGCCTTCGGTGAAATGCGTCAGCGCGGCTTCGCTGCCGTTGCGCTGCACGTGCCAGATGTTTTCGGTACCGCTGCGGTCGCTCATGTAGAAGAGCGACTGCCCGTCCGGCGCCCACATCGGCCAGTCGGCACGTGCATCGTCGGGCGTCAGGCGCGCATACGCGTGCGAGCCGTCGTTCGCGAGCAGCCAGATCGCGCCGTGATCGATGTGCGCGCTGCCGTGCCGCCACCACTGGAACGCACCCATGCCACCACCGACCAGCGCGATGGTCGAGTCGTCCGGCGAAGGCACACCCTGTTCCTCGTTGCGATAGGCCTCGAGCGACACCGGCATCGGCGTGCCGCCCGCTGCACGAACCCGGTACACGCCGTTGAAGCCACCCACGTTGTCGCGTCCGGAATCGAAGTAGATCCAGTTGCCGTCACGCGACCAGCCGCTCAAACCATCGCGGCCGTCGGCATGGGTCACCCGCGACAGCTTGCCTGTGGCGATGTCCAGCACGTAGATGTCGCCGTCGCCGGTTGCATCGGACACGAACGCGAGCTTGTCGCCCTTCGGCGAGAACATGGGCCGTGAATCCGCGCCCTTGTCCGCCACCAGCAGGTGCGCCGCGCCGCCCGTCGCCGGCACTTCCCAGATCGCACCGCCCGAGACGAACGCGATTCGGCTGCCGTCCGGCGAAATCGCCGGCTGCGCGAAGCTGGGTTTCGGCGCGGGCGCGGCATCGACTGCCGCCTGCAACGGAAACGCCAGCGCCGCGAGCAGCGCCACGGCGGCAAGATGGATCGCGCGCATAGGATTCCCCCTGCAGGATGATCCGGGCGAGTGTAGCCAAGGCGATGCGCCGGGCAATGGGCCATTGGTCGTGGCGCCATGCGCAAAAAAAAGCCCCGCGATCGCTCGCGGGGCCTTTTGTTTTTGGACTTTGCTTCTGCGGCGGCGCAGGACGCGCCGCCGTATCCGGATGCAAAATCAGGGACGATTTTGCATCCGGGACATCAGAAGTCCATGCCGCCCATGCCACCCATGCCGCCCATGCCACCCGGTGCGCCGCCATGGTTGTGCTCTTCCTTCTTCGGCGCTTCGCCGATCATGGCTTCGGTGGTGATCATGAGGCCGGCGATCGAGGCCGCATTCTGCAGCGCCGAACGGGTGACCTTGGTCGGATCGAGGATGCCCATCTCGACCATGTCGCCGTATTCGCCGGTGGCGGCGTTGTAGCCGAAATTGCCCTTGCCCTCGGCGATCTTGTTCAGCACCACCGACGGCTCTTCGCCGGCGTTGGCGACGATTTCACGCAGCGGGGCTTCCATCGCACGCTTGGCGATCACGATGCCGTGTTCCTGGTCCTCGTTGTCGCTCTTCAGCTTGCCGATCGCGGCCAGCGCGCGCACGAGCGCCACGCCACCGCCGGGCACCACGCCTTCCTCGACCGCCGCACGCGTGGCGTGCAGGGCGTCTTCGACGCGCGCCTTCTTTTCCTTCATTTCGACTTCGGTCGCGGCACCGACCTTGACCACCGCCACGCCGCCGGACAGCTTGGCGACGCGTTCCTGCAGCTTCTCGCGGTCGTAGTCGGAGGTGGTCTCCTCGATCTGCGCCTTGATCTGCTTGATGCGGCCCTCGATGCCCTTGGTGTCGCCGGCGCCGTCGATGATGGTGGTGTTTTCCTTGGTGACGACGACCTTCTTGGCGCGGCCGAGATCCTTGACGGTGGCCTTCTCGAGCTGCAGGCCGACCTCTTCGGAGATCACGGTGCCGGCGGTCAGGATCGCCATGTCTTCCAGCATCGCCTTGCGGCGGTCACCGAAGCCCGGCGCCTTCACCGCGCAGACCTTGACGATGCCGCGGATGGTGTTGACGACCAGGGTCGCCAGCGCTTCGCCTTCGACTTCCTCGGCGACGATCAAGAGCGGCTTGCCCGACTTCGCGACGCCTTCCAGCACCGGCAGGAGGTCGCGCACGTTGGAGATCTTCTTGTCGTGCAGCAGGATATACGGGTCTTCCAGCTCGCACTGCATCGACTGCTGGTTGTTGATGAAGTACGGCGACAGGTAACCGCGGTCGAACTGCATGCCTTCGACGACGTCCAGCTCGTCTTGCAGCGACTTGCCGTCTTCGACGGTGATCACGCCTTCCTTGCCGACCTTGTCCATCGCTTCAGCGATGCGATCGCCGATCGACGA
>Ga0164242_10009660_pt1 | contig 10385 bp, 7 predicted proteins | sample OricomgcompostMG_FD_108783 | JGI IMG/M metagenome (GOLD analysis project Ga0164242, IMG submission 108783) | Miracle-Growth compost microbial communities from Emeryville, California, USA - Original compost - Miracle growth compost (MG) ... | reverse complement strand
CGATCCATCGCCAGCACGTCGAAGCCGGCCTGGTGCAGCTCGTACCACACCTGGCGCCAATAGCGCTCGCCCTGGACGCCGGTGGTCTTGTTGGGCCAATCGTCGTCGGGGATGGTCTTGCCGGTCTTGGGATCGACGACATAGGCGACGTCGCGCGGATCGTCGATCGCGGTGATGCGGTCGCCGCCGCCGCCGTTGAAGATGACCAGCGCGCGCTTGCGCGTGCCGCTGCCGTCGTCGACCCCGGCGCCGCGGATGTACCAGCCACGGATCTTTATGTCGTTGGTCATGTGCATGTGCAGCCGGTCGTAGGCATCGGGCGGCGCGGTGAATTCGACGACATAGGTGTCCGGATCCGCCGCCGCGATCGGCTCATTATAGGGCGCGCGGGCAAAGAAGCCGGGCCGCCGCACGGTGCCGAGATCGGTGTCTCCGCCCTTCTCGTCGATCTTGCCCAGCAAGTAGCGACCATGGGGATCGGTAAGGGAATGCTCGTGGTTGGGCGGATGGCGCTTCACCACCTGCTTGTAGACGCGCTTGCGGCACTTCTTGTCCTTCTTGCAGGCGTCCCAGCGCGCGCGAAGCTTGGCGTCGGTGAACTCATCGACGTAGAAGTCGCCGCGATAGTTTTTGGGCGGGTGCTTCCTGACGGTGGTGAAGGGAATGCACGTCCGCGGCCCTGCCTTGGTCGGCAATATGTAGCCGGGCAGCACCATATCGCGGTCATAGCCGACATAAGCGTGGCACTCGATCGGCGGCACCGGTGCGCGCAGCGAATGGTAGACCACCGCGCGATGCTCGTGCGCCTGTGCCAGCGACGGCATCGCCAACGCGAGGATCGGCATGAGCAGAGACAGACGTGACTTTGGCGTGTTCATCGGTCGATTCCCCGGTCTGGTGCTGGAACGATGTCGGCGAGCCGTTGCGGCAGCGCGAAGCCGTTCGCAAAAGGATCGTCGGATTCGGCAAGAAACTCGGATCGCCCGGCATAATAAGCGCGGCCGGCAACGCCGACGCGCGACACGAGCCGGTCCGGCGTGCCGGTTACACTCGCCAGCGTGCCGACGAAGCCCTGGCCGGAAACGCCGCGCACCTCGCACGACTGGCCGACGGCAAGCTCCCTCCGCGCCGCCGCCAGCGCAAACCGCGCGGTAACGCCGCTGCCCGTAGGCGACCGATCGACCTGGCCCTCGGCGAAGATGCAGAGGTTATAGCTGGGAGCGCCGGCGTTCGCCCCGAGGAGAATGTCGTCGGTCAGGATCGTGCCGTAGAGAAAGCCGAGATCGGGCTCGATGGGATGGCGGATAGCGAGCGCGGTGCGCGCCGCCGCGGTGATCGCGGTGCCGGCCTCGACCAGTCTGTCGAGTGGCGTCGTCATCAGCGACAAGCCGATCCGCGAGGCCGGCAGGATCGCGTAGAAGGCACCGCCATAGGCGATGTCGAACGCCACCCGCCCCAATCCGCCGACCTCGATCGCGCAATCGAGCGGGCCGGCGAACGAGTCGACGCTTTCGAACGTGGTCAGCGGCGCCGCGCCGCCGTCGTCCTCGACTATGACGCGGACCAGCCCGCACGGTGCCTCCAGCGTGAACGCGGCACGGCCGTCGACCACCGCCACCCGACCGCTGTCAACCGCCCAGCGGCCGATCGCGATCGTCGCGTGGCCGCACATCGTGCTGTAGCCCTCCTGATGGGTGAACAGCACGGCGAGGTCGGCATCGGGATGGCTCGGCGCGACGGGGATCACGCCATACATGCCGGCGTGCCCGCGCGGCTCGAGCATCAGCATCCGGCGGAAGTGATCCAGCCGCTCACGCGCATCACGGCGCTTTTCGAGGATGGTCGCGCCAGCGAGCTCGGGATAGCCTTGCTCGACAATCCGGACCGGTTCGCCGGCGGTATGCAGGTCGACGACACGAAGGCTGGCAGGCGGCGACATCAGCGAAGCTCCCCGGTTCGGCCGACCGCCGATCGATAGACCAGCGCTGCGGCGGCGATGTCGGCGAGCGCGGTGCCGACTGCCTTGAACACGGTAATCTCCTCGGCTGACGCGCGGCCGCCGACGCTGCCCGATGCAAGATCGGCGAGCGTCCCGACAATCACCGTCGCGTCGAGCGCGCCGCTGGCAATCGGCATGGCTAGGTCGCCCGATTCAGTCATCGCCTCATGCGAATCGATATAGACGCGCGACCGCGCCATGCAGGCGTCGTCGGTCTCGCGCATCGCCGGGGTGAAGCTGCCGACCAGGTCGAGATGGGTGCCCGGCATCAGCCATTCGCCGCGGATCAGCGGCTCGGTCGACAGCGTCGCGCAACTGATGATGTCCGCCGCGGCGACAGCATCCTGCAACGACGAGGCCGCCGCGGCATCGTGCCCGCCGGCGCGCAACTGCGATGCCAGCGCCTCGGCTTTCTCGAAGTCTCGTGCCCAGATCGCCACGCGCTCGATCGCCCGCACCGCCTTGAAAGCGTCGCAGGCGAGCGCCGCGATCCGGCCCGCGCCGACGATCAGCAGCGACCGCGCGTCGGGGCGTGCCAGGAACGACGCCGCGAGCGCCGACACCGCAACAGTGCGCCGCTCGGTGATCTGGTCGCCGTGGATCAGCGCCAATGGCCGGCCGGACGCGGCGTCGCACAGCAGATAGGTCGAATAGACGCCGGGAAGGCCGCGCTTGCCGTTGCCCGAATAGATCGTGGCGATCTTGACGCCGAGATAGTTGCCCTCCTGCCACGCCGGCATCAGCAGCAGCACCGCCTGCGTGCCGTCGGGCTGCGGGATATGGTGATGGTGCCGCGAGGGCACCGTCACGCCGGACGCGAACGCCAGCCGCAGCGCCGGCACGAGCAGCTCGAATGACAACGCCGCCCGGGCCGCGTCGGGGCCAATGGTCATGAGCGGGGTATCGAGGTCTGCCATTCCCTAGCCCGCCAGGGCCCGGGCGCGAGCGGTCGCCGCCGCCACGGTGCGCCCGATCAGCCCCTGCAACGCGGCATCTGCCATCAGCACGCGCAACCCGGCCTCAGTGGTGCCGGCCGGCGAGGTGACGTCGCGACGGAGTTCGCCCGCACTCCTGTCGTCCTGCCGCAGCATTGCGCCGGCGCCCGATATCGTCGCACGGGCGAGGCGCTCGGCGACCGCGGCCGGCAATCCGGCCTCGATCCCGGCCAGCGTCAGGCAATCGGCCAGATAGAAAACATAGGCCGGCCCCGACCCGGACAGACCCGTCACGGCATCGAGCAAGGCTTCGTCGCCTAGCCATTCGAAGCTGCCGACGCATTCGAACAATCGCGCGACGAACGCGCGCTGGTCGGCGTTGCAGCCGGCGCTGGCGCTCGCCGCGGTGATGCCGCAGCCGATCGCGGCCGGCAAATTGGGATGCGCGCGGACGAACGCCGAAACCGCGGGGCACAGCCGCTCGAGGTCGCCGAGCGTCTTGCCCGCCATGATCGAGACGATCATCGTTCCGGATGCGGCGAGGCCCTGCAGCGCATCGGCGAGTTCGCTCGCCTTCTGAGGCTTCACCGCAAGCACGACGACCTGCTCCGGCGCCGCCCCGACCGGTGCGTTCAGGCCGACCCCGCCCGATGCGGCCAGCTCCACGAGCGCCGGTGATGGCGTGGGATCGACGATGTTGATCGAGGCCGGCGCGATGCCGCCGGCGAGCCAGCCGCGGACCAGCGCCGACCCCATTCGTCCACCGCCGAACAGCAGGACCGATCGTCGAATCGCCAACCCGCGCCCTCCCCTTCATTGAGTCGGGACACCATTGTCCTATTCGATATGAAAGTACAAGTGTTGTCAGGCGACAGTCGGCTCGACGTCGCGGGCGCTGTCGAGATGAAGCTTCATCAGGTCGTGCGCGCGGCGGTTTCGGCCGGCGGCGAGCGCATCCATGATCTCGACATGCTCGTCGATCGAATCGACGACGCGCTCGGCGCCATTGACCCAATCGATGTTGAGGAACGAGCGAAGCTGGTTCTGCCGCTGCACCGCGTCGAGAATGTACTGGTTGCCCGAGCAGCGGGCGAGGCCCTCGTGGAAATCGGTGTTGATCTCGAACAGCTCGACCGCCATCGTGTCGCGCCACCGCCGCTTGCGGAAGGCGAGGTGGCGCTCGCGGCTGCGCTCCAGCCACTCGCGGTCGAGCTCGAAGGTCGGCTCGATCATCCCGGCCGGCTCGACGATGCTGCGGAAGGCGTAGCTGTCGATTCGCGCACGGCCGGAATTGATCGGCAGCGCGAAGGACCAGCCGTTGCCCGGCTTGCGCTCGACCAGGCCGAGATCGGCGAGCTGCCGCAGCACCCGGACGACCGTGGCCAGCTTGGCGCCGAACAGGCGGACGACTTCCTGCTGGCTGCACTGGTCGGGCAGCGCGCCCGAATTGCGCGCCTTGGCGATGGCGATGAAGAGTTGCCGGTCCTCTTCGTCCTCGGGGTTGACGAACTCGACGTCGGGAGCCTCCACCACCGGCGCGGTCAGCACGTAGCCGCGATTGGCGCGCGCCTCCACCGCACCCTGCTCGGCGAGCAGCTTGAGCGCGCCGCGCACCGGCGTTCGCGACACATCGAACTGGCGGCATAGGTCGAGTTCGACGAGATGATGGCCCGGCCCCGCGCCCTGCTCCTTGAGCAAACGCAAGATTCTAGCCGCGAGATCGGATTGCAGCCGGCTCGGGCCCGATGCCTTATCCTGCTTGTCGCGCTGCGCTGCCAGTGTCGCCATGTCGAATCCCGTTCCTCGGTACGTAAGCCTCTTTCGCAAAATTACACTTTCACAACCAAGGATGCAAAGCGTTCGAATGACCGGCACGCTCGGTTGCACAAAAAAAGGGCGCGACCGAATGCCGGCCGGCGCCCATCGAGCCGGCGGCAATGCGCCGCCGGCCGTTTCCTGTTGCCCTCAATACCGGAAGGCGAGCGAGAACTTCACGATCCCCGGAAGCGATTCCGAAAGCGTATCGCCGCCGACCGACGCCCAGTAGCGCTTGTTGGTGATGTTCTGGCCGTTGACCCGCAGGATCAGCTCATGCGTGTCGATGTGGAACCTGTAGGACGCGCCCAGGTCGAAGGTCGTATAGGCGTGCGTGAACGCCAGGTTGTTCGCATCGACCGCCTGCGTGCCGGTATGATAGACGCCCGCAGTGACCTTCAGATTGGGGTCGAGCCACGACACGGTATATTCGCCGGCCAGCGACCAGGTTTCCTTCGGCGCGCCATCGATGCGGTTGCCGCCGATCCCCGGCTGGTCATGATAATGCGCCGACAGCGCGGTGGCCGTCGCATACAAGGCGAGATCGGGGAGGACGTAACCGGTCAGGCTCGCCTCGACGCCCTCATACAGTTCGCGGCCGTTGGTATAATAATGCAGCGTGTCGGTGCCGGGCAGGTTGGCGGCATAGGCCGCGCCGCGGTCAATCTTGAAATAGGCCAGCTGGAACAGCAGGTTGGACTTGGGCTCCAGCTTCAGGCCAGCCTCATATTGGGTACTGGTCGTCGGCGGGAACACCTCGTCTGCATTGTCGGTGGTCGACGGCGCGGCGGCGGTTTCCTCCAGGCCCTCGATATAGGTGCCGTAGAGGCTCGCCCATTTGATCGGCTTGAAGACGACACCGGCCGAATAAGAGGTCGGCTTCGCCTCATAGGGCGTCTTGGTGCTCAGGTTGATCGAGCCATCATCCTTGTAATCGCTCTTGCGGATGCCGCCGAGGAACTGGATGATGTCATTGAAGCTCAACCGGTCGAACAGATAGATGCCCTTGTCGTCGATATGCGACGCGGCCGGCAACGTGCTGTAGGCGAGACCCGGATCGGGAATCACCACCGGGTCGGCGAAGTTCTGTTTGAACTTCGTCCGGATATTGGGAGATGAGGCGAACGAACTGATCGACCGCGCTGCGCCGAGAAGGATCTCGTTGCGCACCTTACCCAGATGAATCGTGCCGGCCAGCTCGGCGGCGTAATTGATGTTCTCGAACTCGGCCTGCTGCGCCGAGAAGCGGACGGTGCCGGCGCCATAATCGGGACTGGTCGGATCGAGCACGGTCGTCAAATTGGTCGGCTGGAACTGCGGATTGTTGCGCTTGCGCGACATCCGCGACCGACCCCAATAGGCCGAGACGTTCCAGTCGTGCGAAAATTTATAGACCGCCTTACCCAGCAGATTGAGCTCGTGGGTCTTGTTGGCATCCCAATTCGCGCCGCCGATATTGACGCTGGGATCGAGCAGCTTGACGTCGGGGATGTTGATCGACGTCGTCCCGGGGGGGACGGTCAACAGGAATAGCGCCGGTTCGACGATCGATTTCTGGATGTACTCGACATCGGCGGTCAGCGTCAGCTTGTCGGTCGGCCGGTAGTCGAACGCGCCGGAGGCAAGGTAGCGGCTGCCATCGGAGAAATCGACGCCGCTGTCGATATGCGCGGCGACGCCGTTGACGCGATAGCCGAACTTGCCGACCGTATCGCCGACATCGACATGCTCGCCGATGCCGCCGTTGCTGTCGAAGAAGGTGTCGCCGGCGATGTACAGCTCGGGTGTCGCGCGGCTCATCGTCAGGTTGACGATGCCCGACGGCGAGGAAAAGCCGTAATAGAGTGCCGATGCGCCCTTCAGCACCTCGACACGATCCTTGTCCTCCAGCGGGAAAGCGATCGCCGACAATACGCGAAGCGATCCGTCGAGGCGGAAGTTGGCGCGCGTGTCGACCGGAATGCCGCGGATCGCGATGTTGTCGTAGGCGACGGTGCCGGTGCCCGTCGTCGACACACCCGCGGTGTTGCGGACTGCATCGATCAGATCGACCGCCTGCTGCGATTTCAGCACCGCCGACGGGATCACCGCCACGGTCAGCGGCACGTCGAGCACCTTGGCGTTGCGGAAGCTGCCCGATTGGACGACATCGGTGCCGAACTGGTTGTTGCGGTCGCCCGTGACGATGATGTCGGGGCCGGCATTCTGCGCATCCGACGCCGCCTGGCTGCCGGCCTGGCCGTTCTGGGCCGTGGTGGCGGCTGGTTGCACCGCCGGTGCGGGTGCCGGCGTGGTATCGTCGCTCGCCAGCGCCGGTGACGCCGTCAGCAGCCCAACAACGGCCGTTGTTGCCAAAAGCACGGTTTTACACTGCATAGCCCCGCCCATCATTATCCCCTTCCCCAGATCAAGTTGAACCCGTGCTTGTCCGCCGGGCTTATGTACTCCTGCTGACGATAGTGTCAGATTGTATTTTGTAAAGCAGAAAATACGAAATGCCCCCGGCCGCTCAGGTGGACGCGAGCTGATGAACGGCATGTGCCGGAGAAGCGGCCAGCAATTGGCGCGTATAATCGTGGCGCGGTGCGGCGAACACGGCCGCGGTCTCGCCCTGCTCGACGATCCGGCCCTGCTCCAGCACGACGACTCGATCGGCGATCTGCTCGACCACGGCGAGGTCGTGGGTGATGAACAGGCAGGCGAAGCCGCGCTCGCGCTGCAGGCGGCGGAGCAGCTCGATGACCTGGTGCTGGATGGTGAGATCGAGTGCCGACACCGGTTCGTCGGCCACCACCAGCCGCGGCTCGGAGGCGATCGCGCGGGCGATGGCGACGCGCTGGCGTTGCCCGCCCGACATCTGGTGCGGCCGCCGAGTCTCGTAGCCGGCGAGGCCCACCTCGGCGAGCACGTCGGCGACGCGCGCACGGCGCTCCGCAGCGGTCATGCCCGGCACGTGACGCAACGCCGCACCGACGATCTCGCCGATCCTGAGATGCGGCGCGAGCGAGGAGAACGGGTCCTGGAAGACGAGCTGGGCGTCGCGCCGGAACGTGCGTTCGCGGGTGCGGCTCATTGTGGCGATATCGTCGCCGTCGAATCGGATCGCGCCGCCGGCGAGCGGCTTCAGCCCCAGCGCGGCGCGGCCGAGCGTCGTCTTGCCCGATCCGCTGGCGCCGACCAGCGCGACGATCTCGCCTTCACGGACGGCGATGTCGACGCCGTCGATCACCCGCGTCGCCGGCGCCGATTTCAGCAGGCCGCGCGCGCCGGGATAATCGATCACCGCCGAGTCGATCGACAGCACGACATTGGCGTCGTCGGGCACCGCCGCTCGAGCGCCGTCGGGGCGCGGCAGCGAGGCGATCAGGCGGGCGGTATAGGGATGCTTCGGCCTGGCGAGCACCTCAGCGGTCTTGCCCGCCTCGACCATCACGCCCTTTTCGAGCACCAGGACTCGATCGGTATATTGCGCGACCAGCCCGAGATCGTGGGTGATCAGCAGCAGCGCGGTCCCCGTCTCGCGGGTCAGCGCGACCATCAGCTCGAGCACCTCGCGCTGGCTCAGCGTGTCGAGCGCGGTGGTCGGCTCGTCGGCGATCAGCAGCTTGGGCTCGAGCATCAGCACCGAGGCGAGCATGATCCGCTGCCGCATCCCACCGGAGAATTCGTGCGGGAAGCGCTTCAGGCAGCCCTCGGGATCGGCGATCCGCACGCGGCGCAGCATGTCGAGGCTCCGCCGCTCGATCTCGTCGTCGGACAGGCCGCGGTGCAGCTTCAGCCCCTCGGCGAGCTGGCGGCCGATCGACAGCGCCGGATTGAGCGATGTCATCGGCTCCTGGAACACCATGCCGATGCCGGCGCCGCGGATGCGGCGGAGGTCGCTTCCGAAAAGGCCCGTCAGCTCGCGGCCGTCGAACCGGATCGACCCCGATTCGCGATGGACGCCCGCCGCCAGCAGGCGCGGGATCGCGCGCGTCGCCATCGTCTTGCCGCTGCCCGATTCGCCGACGATCGCCAGCCGCTCGCCACGACCGAGCGTCAGGTCGAGTCCCTGCAACAGCACCGCCCCGCTGGCATCGGCGACGATCCGCAGGCCCTCGATAACAAGCAGCGGTTCGGTCATGCCGCCTCCCGCGGATCGAGGCGGTCGCGCATGGCGTCGCCGAGCATGTTGATCCCCAGCAGGGTCGCGACGATGCACAGCCCCGGCGCGATGCTGAGCCAGCTCGCGCTCGCCATATAGGGCCGCGCCGAGGATAGCATGTTGCCCCAGGTCGGCACCGGCGCCGGCACGCCGACGCCGAGGAAGCTCAGCGCGCTCTCCGACAAGACCACCCAGCCGAACAGGCTGGTCGCCAAGATCAGCACCGGCGGCAGGACGTTGGGCAGCACGTGGCGCCACATCGTGTAGAGCGTGCCGTCGCCCGAGGCGCGCGAGGCCTCGATGAACTCGCGCTCGCGGATCGACAGCGTCGCGGCGCGCACCACGCGGATCACCGAGGGCAGATAGGCGATGCCGAGCGCGATGACGATGCTGTGCCGGCTCTGGCCGATCACCGCGATCAGCGCGAGCGCGAGCAGGATGCCGGGAAAGGCGAGCAGCGCGTCGCTCACCGTCATCACCAGCCGTTCGGTCCAGCCGCGCAGGAAGCCGGCGGCCAGCCCGAAAACGGTGCCGGCGACGATCGTGATCGCCACCGTCTGGAGCGCGATGAACGAGCTGATCCGCGCCCCGAGCATCGCGCGCGAGGCAACGTCGCGGCCGAACTGGTCCGTGCCGAACCAGTGGATCAGCGACGGCGGCGCCAGCGTGTGGTTCAGGTCGATCGCCAGCGGGTCGTAAGGCAGCCAGACGAAGCCGATCAGGATCGCCAGCACGAGCAGCCCGACGAGACCGAACCCGAGCACGAGGTGGAAGCGCGCCCTCATGACAGCGCCACCCGCGGATCGAACAGCGGATACAGCAGGTCGACGATCAGGTTGACCAGCACGTAGAGCGCGGCGACGAACAGCAGGCAGCCCTGCACCACCGGATAATCGCGGGCGAGCACCGAATCGACCATCAGGCGGCCGAGGCCGGGCAAGGTGAACACCGTCTCGATCACCGCGATGCCGCCGAAGCAGCGCCCGAGCGTCAGCCCCACCAAGGTCATCGTCGGCGCGAAGGCGTTGGGAAAGACGTGGCGCGCCAGCACCGTCCGCTCGGGCAGGCCCTTGGCGCGGGCATGGGTGACGTAATCGAGCCGCAACACGTCGATCGCGCTCGATCGCATCATCCGCGTCAGCACGCCGGTTTCGGAGATGGTCAGGGTCACGATCGGCAGGATCAGGAACAGAATCGCAGCGGTCGGGCTCTCCGAGAAGGGCACGTAGCCGACCACCGGCAGCCAGTGCAGCGTGACGCCGAACAGGAGCAGCAACAGCAGGCCGAGCCAGAAGCTGGGGATGGCGAGGATGAAGCTGGCTGTACCGAGCACCGCAAGGTCAATGCGGCTATGCTGGCGCCATGCGGCGACCATCCCGCCGGCGATGGCGATCAGCGTCGCCAACGCGATCGAGACCAGCACGACGATCGCGGTGACCTGAAAGCGCGACAGGATCAGCGCGCCGACCGGCTGGCCGGTGATGCTCGACGT
>Ga0164242_10009659_pt1 | contig 10387 bp, 9 predicted proteins | sample OricomgcompostMG_FD_108783 | JGI IMG/M metagenome (GOLD analysis project Ga0164242, IMG submission 108783) | Miracle-Growth compost microbial communities from Emeryville, California, USA - Original compost - Miracle growth compost (MG) ... | reverse complement strand
TACGTCCACCTCGTCGGCGAAGATCAATGGTGGGAGTGGTTGGCGATCCCCGAATCGCGACGACCGCACCGGCCAGGTAGGGCCGTGTGCTGGCCGACTAGATACGTATGGATCGAAGATCGGTAAGAGTCGAGCCGTGGTGGTCAAAGTTCTTGGTCACCGCGACCTCCTGCTTGCAAACTCGGCGCGAGGGCTTCGATACCTGGCTCTCAAGCGTGAGGTAGCGGGAGTACGCGCATTGCGATGTGCCCGCGGGTGCCGTCATTGCCGTACTTTTCTGGGGGACGCCACCAATCTCCGGTCTGACTGCTGCACCTCGGCCCCAGAATGGACCGTTGCCTTCTTAGGGCGTCCCAGGAGGGTCACGATGTACGCAGGTGCGCTACGCGACGTCCCCCCTGAGTGTCCAGCCGGGTCTCCCCGAGCGCTCCTGTTGTCTCCCAGTTTTGCCTCCCAACTCCGACATAGGGAGTGCCTGGCTCCCGGACAAACGAGCTCTGATATCTCACGTTTCAGCTATCAATCGGCTGGTGTCGTCTCGTGAGCGGAGTTGATGGCGTGAAGAAGCAGGGTGTAGGAGCGGTCGACGGACGCAGACAGGAGATCTTCGAGTTGCACGGCCATCGGGCTCCTGTCCGGATCGAGATCGTGGGACCAATCCTCAGGCTCGTACCTGGCACGCAGTGACAGGCAGAAAAATAGTGCCCACCAAAGCACAAGGGCGTGGGGTTTCGGGGTGACCCCACCGATTCGAGGCAGAATCCATTCGTTGTAACCGAGGACGCGACCCCGTCCCTTCAGGTGTCGTTTGCCAGCGTGAAGGGACCACTTTGGGGCTGGTTTTGCCATGAGGATGGGACCACTGGTTTGCCATTGATGGGACCAGCTGGCTGATGAGTTTGCCAGTCATGGGACCACCTCGGCGCGCCTGCGCGGGTGCTCGGTTGTTCGGCCGGTCTATTGGCCGTTATGAGCTTCCGGGAGGTTTCGGTGGTCGAGATCCGAGAGATCTTGCGATTGTGGCTGGCGGGCACGGGGCTGCGGGAGGTGGCCCGGCTGTCGGGCACCGACCGCAAGACCGTCCGCCGGTATGTGGAGATGGCGCAGTCCCACGGCTTGGACCGTGACGGCGGGGCGTCCCAGCTGACCGATGAGCTGATTGCCGCGGTGGTCGGCGGAGTGCGCAGCAAGCGTCCGAACGGCAAGAGCCAGGCGTGGGAGACGATCGCCGTTCATCATGATCAAATCGACGCCTGGCTGAAGCAGGGTCTGACGTTGACCAAGATCAACATACTGCTGGGTCGCCGGGGTGTGGTGGTGTCTTATCGCACCCTGAACCGGTATGCGACCACCGAGTTGGATTTCGGCCGCCGGCGGGCCACGGTTCCGGTGGCTGATTGTGATCCGGGGGCGGAGTTGCAGGTTGATTTCGGACGCCTCGGCATGATCGAAATCGATCACGGCCGGCGACGGGTGACGAAGGGGTTGATCTTCACCGCAGTGTATTCGCGGCACATGTTCGTCTATCCGACCTTCACCGAATCACTGACCGACGTGATTGCCGGGTTCGAGGCGGCCTGGGAGTTCTTCGACGGCGTGTTCGCCGTCGTGATCCCGGACAACATGAAGGCCATCGTCGACCACGCCGATGCGACGGAGCCGCGGTTGAACGACTCGTTTCGCGAGTATGCCGAGTCCCGCGGCTTTGTGGTCGATCCGGCTCGGATCCGCAGCCCGCAGGACAAGCCGCGAGTGGAACGCTGCGTGCCCTATGTTCGGTCGAACTTCTTCGCCGGCGAGTCCTTCAACGGCCTGCAGGACTGCCGGGCCCGGGCCGAGCGGTGGTGCGTTGAGACGGCCGGGATGCGGGTCCATGGCACCACCCGGCTCCGGCCGGCCGACGTGTTCGCCGCCGACGAGCAGCCGAGGCTGCTGCCGCGGCCGCAGACGCCGTTCGACGTGCCGTCCTGGACCCGGCCGAAGGTGGCCCCGGACCGGCACGTGCAGGTCGGCAAGGCGCTCTATAGCGTCCCCGGGGAGCTGATCGGGCAGCAGATCACCGCCCGGGCGGACACCTCGACGGTGAAGCTGTATTGGCGGGCGGAGTTGATCAAGGTCCACCCCCGGGTGGGTCCGGGCCGGCGGCAGACCGATCCGGCCGACCTGCCCAGCCACCAATCCGCTTATGCGATGCGGGACCTGGAAAAGCTGCAGCGGATGGCAGCGATCCACGGTGATCATGTCGGCGCCTATGCCGCCGCGGTCCTGCAGCATCCGCTGCCGTGGACCAAGATGCGGCAGGTCTACCGGCTCCTGGGCCTGGTCAAACGCCATGGCGCCAAGCAGGTCGATGACGCCTGCCAGCGGGCGCTGGAGGTCGAGGCGATCGACGTCGGCCTGATCGACCGGATGCTCACCCGCGGCATAGCCCACACCCAGCCGGCCCTGCCACCAGCACCGACCCCAGCACCGACCCCAGCACCGACCCCAGCACCGTCCCGGTTCGTGCGAGATGCCGCCGACTTCGCCGTCCGAACCGGATCACGATCAACAACAGGTCCCGCGACAAGATCGGCTGCAACCCAGACAGCCCGGAGATCGTCGTGAGTGCCCGCCGCCCCGAGCCGGCAGTCAAACCGATCGAGATCACTCCGGAGCTGAAAGCGTTGATGCGGCGGTTGAAGCTCGGCCAACTCCTGGACACCCTGCCCGACCGGCTCGCATTGGCCCGAACCAACCGGATGCCCCACCACGACTTCCTGGAAATGATCTTCTCCGACGAAGTCATCCGCCGCGACCGGGAATCAGCCCAACGCCGAGCCAAGACAGCCCACCTCGACCCGCAAATGCAGCTCCAGGCCTGGGACGAGACCACCGACGTCAGCTACGACCACCAACTCTGGCAGGAACTCACCTCCCTACGATTCCTGCCCGACGCCTACAACGTGTTGATCATGGGACCCGTCGGCGTCGGCAAAACCTTCCTCGCCAACGCCCTGGGGCACATCGCCGTCCGACGCCACCACACCGTGCATGCCGAACGCGCCGACAAGCTGTTCAAACGTCTCCGCGGTGCACGGCTGGACAACAGCTACGACGACGAGATGCGCAAACTCCAACGCGTCGACTTGTTGATCATCGATGACCTGGCGTTGCACCGGCTCGAAGCCACCGAGACCAGCGACTTCTACGAACTCGTTGTCGAGCGACACCGCACCGGTTCCATGATCATCACCAGCAACCGGGAACCACCCGAAATTCTGACCATGATGGCCGACCCACTGCTCGCCCAGTCGGCCATGGACCGGCTCCAATCAGCAGCCTACGAACTCGTCATCGAGGGCCAGTCCTACCGGCAACGCCAAAAACCCCGACCCGGCAGACCAGCCCAACCCAACCCCCAGGATTGACCTGAGCCCGAGCATCGGCGATCATCAACCCACGGTCGACCACCGGGACCCAACCCGGTCCCATCCTCATGGCAAACCGGTGGTCCCTTCACGCTGGCAGACGACATCATGTCAAGGAAGTACTTGTAGAGCAAGGCGTAGAGTTGCGGCTCTCCAACGGTGGTGTACTGGTTGTTCCATGCCAATTCAGCGCTGTTGATGCTCAGGTTGCTGGAGCCGAACATGGCGACGTGCGAAGCGTTGCCCGCTTTGGAGAACAGGTAGAACTTGGCGTGCATCGACGATCCCTCCTGGTCCGACATGCACGCACGGCTGCAGTGTGTGATGAAGCTTTGGTCGGCTTTGTCGGTGCCCAGCGCCGATCGCAGACGCTTCGTCTGGGGGTCCCACCATGCCATCGCAGCAACGAGGACGCGCACATGCACGCCACGCGCGTCGGCCGCGATCATTGCGTCCGCGGCTCTGGGATAAGTGAAGTTGTAGGTAACGATCGTGACGTCGGATCCGGCCGGAGCGGCGGCGATCGAATTGACGACTTTGTTTTCGATCGCGTACTGCGAGCCGGTCGAGCCATATGGGTTATTGAACGTTACGCCAGGTGTTGGCGTGTAGGTATTCGTGGATGCGTCGGCGTCATTCGCCTGCCAACCCGCCGCCGCCACAATGCACAACAGCGTTCCCAGAGCCAGCTTTCGTTGCGCACCAGTGCCGAACCTTCGCCTGCTTTTCATGCCCACCCCCGTCGGTGAAGTAAGTCGATCCACCGATCAATGGACTGCGCGGTGGGTTCCGGACGCCACTCCGGTGGCGTGCCACGGTTCCCACCCGTGCACGCGTCCCTGGCGGAGAAGAAAACCGACTGCCCGCCCGTCGAGAGCGTTTGCGCCGCATCCCGACCTGCTGAAGGCCCGTCATCTTCGCGATGGCGTAGATGTCTCAGCTTCGCGGCCCGACAACTGCGGCTGCCACAGGCGATAGTCACCTCCCCGGAGGGACTTTGGGCGCGGCCGCCGGGACGCGCCAGCGGTCCGGCTGTGGTCCACGAGGAGTAGCGAAGGAGGTGGGGTAGCACAGTTCGCGCCACCCAGCGGATCAGGCTGAACCCGGAAACACAACCGGCCCCGACTTCGCAGAGTCAGGGCCGGTTGTGGTTGGTCGGGGTGACAGGATTTGAACCTGCGACTTCTTCGTCCCGAACGAAGCGCGCTACCAAGCTGCGCCACACCCCGGCGGCCCGAACAACAGGGCCTCGGAGAGTGTAGCCCACCACGCCCGAACACTTCGAATCGGTACCGCGCGCCGGTGTGGCTGAGTCGTGATCATCGGAGCTTGCTCGAGGCGGGGCAGCCCTGACCTGGCCGTCAGGACTACCCCACGCTCGAGGTGCGGATTTCCATTCCCCCCGGATGGCGCCACTACGTGGCTCGCACAACGGCTTCGAAGGGGTACATGTAAAAGATACTTGCCCCGGCCTTCGTTGCCGCTGTCAGTAGACTAGCGCACGCGTTGGGGGATTCTGCAAGAACTTGGCAGAAATACAGAAGTATCATTAAGATGTACCTCGTGACGACCCGAGTTGTGAACTTCGCCGAGCGTGCGCAGGTCGCGATCGACTTCAGCGGACTGAACGGACCCCAGTTGCGCCACGCAATGGCCGAGGCGGGCTGTGAGCTGTCGAAGAACCATTGCTACAAGCTGATCCGTGGCGAGATCGAAGATCCGAGGTTTAACACCGTCGCGGCACTCATCGCAGCGACCGGCGTGCCGGCGAGTTGGTTCTTCGATCCCGACATCGAGTCCGCGACACCGACATCGTTGGCCGGATACATCGCTCGGGAGCGCTCCTCAGCCGTCGTTGCTCGTACGCACAGCGCGCGATCCCAGCGCGAAGCCGGCGAATAGCACCCCGACGGCGCCGAAGATCAGCGCGGCGACCGCCACCGACGTCACCGTCGCCAGCGCGGAGAACACCAGGTAGCCGATCGGTTCGGCGGCCGTGGTGACCAGCAGGAGCACGGCGAACACCCGCCCGTACATCGAGGGGTCGGCAGCGGCCGTGGTGGCCATCGTCCACCCCGTCAGGATCGAGCCCACCGGTCCCAGCGCAAGTCCCATCAGCCCGGAGGATGCGATGGCGAGCGCGGACGTCGGTGCGGATCCGGTGGTCGCGACGAACACGCTGGCAATCACTGCGCACACCACGGCGATCGCCACTCGCTGTCGCGGTGCACGGGCGCGGATGCTGAAGGCGATGACGGTTCCGGCCAGCATCCCCGCGCCGAAGGCGGCGGTCGCGAATCCGTACACGTCGGCGCCCCAGCCCGACACCCTGGCCTGCAACGGAAGGGCGGCCATCAGGATCGACGCCGTCGTCAGATTGATCACGCCCTGGACCGGGACCGTTTGGCGGATCGCCGGGTCGTTGGCGATCCACCGGAAGCCGGACAGCAGGGACCGCCAACCAGTATCCGCATGGCGCGGTTGCCCATCGGAAGGTGGCCGTCGGGTCTTCCGGAGCATTGCAAACCCGGCCAACGGCACCAGCCCGATCACCGCGGCCACCACGACGACCGCCCCGATGCTCAGCCAGCCGGCAATCACGCCACCGAGGGCCGGCCCTACGGTTTGCACGAGCCGTACGGTGATCCGCTGGGCGTTGGTGCTGGCTTCCAATCCGGCGGTGGGCACGAGGAGTTGAGGGACGGCAGACACCGCCGGGTCGTGGATCCCGGCGATCGCACCCACAGCGAACGCGGTCGCGGCTGCGAGGTAGGTCGGCGAGGGGTCGGAGATGACAACGGCCGCCCAGGCGACCATGACGACCACGCGTGCGGCCATGGTCCAGATCGCCACCCGATGTGCACCGAGGCGGTCGGCGAGCGATCCGCCCCAGAGTACGAACGCGACGGCCGGGACTGCGCCTGCCGCCAGCACCAGACCGGCTGCCGATCCCGCCCGGGACGCCTCCCAACCCAAAGTGAACAGCCACAAAGCCTCGACCAGACCGTCCAGAGCACTGGTGGGCAGATAGACCAGTGCCCATCGCGGCGCGGCCCGCATGGTCTCCCGCAGAGTGAGGGTCTTCGAACCGCTCATTCAGGCCGGTGGGGGTAGGGGAACGCATTGAGAATCAGGACGACGGGGGCGATCCAGTCCGGGTCCTCAGGCGTGGCCGCCTGGTGGGCGCGGAGCTTCTCGTTCTCGGCCGACGCGTGTTTCCACTTCATGGCCACCGCACGCAGGTCGGCTGCCAGCCCGTCCAGTTGCTCGGCGGTCAGGTGCATGACCCAGTCCGAGGTTTCCGCAGCTGATTGCCAGGCTTGCGGCCAGCTGGGCGCGACGGACGGCCATTGGGAGGCGAGGATGCCCTGGGCGCCGCTGACCGCGCGCAACCACTCCAGGGCGGCGTCCTGCATCTGGCCGCCCTCCATCCGGCCGACCCGTACGCCGCCGGGCACCGCGGACCATATCCAGGACTGGCGCGTCTTGCCGGCGCGTTCGGCGGTGGCGAAGCCGATTTCGGCCAGCACATCCAGGTGTCGGTTCATGCTCGACTCGGTCACGCCGGTGAACTCGGCGAGCTGGCGTGCCCGCAGGGATCCGAACGCGCGCAGTGCAATGTAGGCCCGGAACCGGACGACGTTCGCCAGCTTGAGCAAGGCTTCGACCGACAGTTCGGGCGTCTGGCGCGGCCCGGCTTTGTCGTCGTCCTGGGAGTCGTCGGCGGGCGCCACCGCGCCATCGTATCCCGGCCACGCAGCATCGTTTGCAGCGGTTCTCTGCGCGGGTGTCGGAGCGGTGCTCCATCCGTACAATGCCTGTGTACGGGGTTGGGAAATCCACGAAATGTGGTTCCCAGCCCCGACTGCTGCTTTCGGAAGGGGTGAACGTGTCCGTACAGCGCAATGTCGGTAGCGGTCTCTGAATCGCGTGCCTGAAATTGGCCTGCCTTTGTCGAACTCCGGAGGAGGGGAGATGTTCGTTCAGCGCAATGTCGGCGGCGGTCTCTGACCGGCGGCCTTGATGCATATTGGGTTTGATCTTGAAAGGAGTGGGGATGTTCGTTCAGCGCAATGTCGGCGGCGCTCTCTGATGGTGCGATCTGGAGTGATGGCTTCGATTGTGAAAGGAGTGGGGATGTTCGTTCAGCGCAATGTTGGCGGGGCTCTGTGAGTGTCGCCCGTGGACGTAGGTTCCGGAGTTCTAAGAGGAAGGAGTGGCAGATGTTGGTTCAGCGCAACGTTGGCGGGGCTCTCTGAGCGCGCCCCGGGTGTGGATGCGGGATTCGAGAAGGAAGGAGTGAGTGATGTTCGTTCAGCGCAACGTTGGCGGGGCTCTCTGATCAGGGACGTGTCGATCACCAGCAGGGTTGATCTTGAAAGGAGTGGCAGATGTTGGTTCAGCGCAATGTCGGCGGGGCTCTCTGAGCGCCCCCCGGGTGTGGATGCCGGATTCGAGAAGGAAGGAGTGAGTGATGTTCGTTCAGCGCAACGTTGGCGGGGCTCTCTGATCAGGGACGTGTCGATCACCAGCAGGGTTGATCTTGAAAGGAGTGGCAGATGTTCGTTCAGCGCAATGTCGGCGGGGCTCTCTGAGCGCCCCCCGGGTGTGGATGCCGGATTCGAGAAGGAAGGAGTCAGTGATGTTCGTTCAGCGCAACGTTGGCGGGGCTCTCTGAATGGCACCCGGGGACATGGGGGTGGAGATTTCGAAGTGTGAAGGAGTCGGGATGTTTGTTCAGCACAACGTCGGTGGCGGCCTGTGACGGGCTGCGTGTGCTGTCAGTCGGGTTTGAACGTGGAAGGGGTCCGAATGTTTGCTCAACGCAACGTCGGCGGCGCTCTCTGAGCCCCGTAACAGACTCGGTCAGCGACTGACCAGAGTCATCAGGGTGACCTCCGGCCGACAAGCGAATCGGACCGGAGCGTACGGCGACGCCCCGACCCCTGCCGAGACATGCAGGAAGGTGCGTTTGCCGGCGTACTGATACGTCGACAAGCCCTTGGCTTGTCGGGGATCCAGATCGCAGTTGGAGACGAGTGCGCCGTAGCCCGGGACACACACCTGTCCACCGTGGGTGTGTCCGGCGACGATCAGATCCAGATCGTCGGCGGTCATCGCGTCCAGCACACGGCGGTACGGCGCGTGGGTGACCCCCAACGCGGCGGCAGCAGCCGGGTCGGGTGGCCCGGCAACTTCGTCGTAGCGATCAAGGTTGAGATGGGCATCGCTGGTGCCGCGGAATTCCAGCTCGCACCCGGCGATCCGCACTCGTGCCCTGGCCTCGGTGAGGTCGACCCACCCGGCATCCAGAAACGTCTTGCGAAGGTCCTCCCAGGGCAGATCCGGTTCGCGTGGCACCGGCTGGTGGGAGGGCTGGGTGAGGTACCGCAGCGGATTCTTCGGCCGCGGCCCGTGGAAGTCGTTGGAACCCCACACGAACACGCCCGGAACGTCCAACAGTCGGCCGAGGCTCATCGTCACGTACGGCACGGCGTCCGGGTGGCCGAGGTTGTCACCGGTGTTGATCACCAGATCCGGCTCCAGCGCGGCAAGTCGGGAGAGCCACCGCTGTTTGGCCTGCTGGTAGGGCGTCATGTGCAGATCGGAAACCTGCAGCACGCGGATCGGTCGCGATCCTCGGGGCAGTACAGGGATCCTCACCCGGCGCAGCGTGAACGCCCGCACTTCGTACAGCCCTGCGTAGGCGAGACAGCCGGCGCCGAACGCAGCAACCGTTCCGGCCCCTCGGGCGATCCGGCCTAGTGCCGAACGGGGTTGCAATGGGGCTCGGTCTGGCATGCCGAGAAGGCTACCCGAGCCGCACTCCCGCACGGGCACGCGGCGGCCGGGTGTCAGACTTGGCCACATGGCCACCGATACCGAACTCCTCAGCCGGTTGCGCGCTGATCTGACCACGGCCCTGAAGGCACGCGACCAGTTGCGGGCCAACACCATCCGCGGCGTCCTGACGGCCGTCAGCCGTGCCGAGACGGCCGGTGCCCAGGCGATCAGCCTGACCGATGATCAGGTGCGTGATGTGGTGATCAGCGAGGCGAAGAAGCGCCGAGAGTCGGCGCAGGCCTATCGGGACGCCAACCGGCCCGAGTTGGCCGACAAGGAGGACGCCGAGGGAAAGATCCTCGCCGAGTACCTGCCGGCGGCGCTGTCCCCACAAGAGCTGTCGACCATCGTCGCCGAGGCGATCGCGTCGACCGGCGCAGCAGAGCTGGGCATGCGGGGCATGGGCAAGGTCATGGGTGTAGTCACTCAGCAGACCAAGGGCCGTGCCGACGGCAAAGCCGTCGCCGATGAGGTCAGGCGACAGTTGAGCTGACCGCGGTCAGCGTTTGCCGCCCTTCTTGTCGCCACCCGGTTTGGTGTCCCCGCCGGAATTCTTGTCCCCGCCGGACTTGTCCCCGCCGGACTTGTCCCCGCCGGAATCGCCCTTGGATCCCTTGTCGCTGTCGTTCTTCTTGTTGTTCCCCGTGTCGGAGTGCTTCTGCGGGGGAGGACCGGCGGAGTAGACGGCGTAGATGGTGCTGAACCGCGGCAGCTTCCCGCCGTACTGGGAGAAGCCCAGGAAGTAGCCCTGCGGTGACCGGCTGTAGATCGAGGTCGGAACGACACTGAAGCCGGCCTCCTCGAGGACCTTGGTGGCCTTGCCGACACTCATCCCGGACACGTCCGGCACGTCCACCAGGTGGTTGTCGGTGGTGTCGCTGTTCTTGTAGCCGTGGAAGTCGGTGGGGTCGATACCCTTCAACGCCTTGGTCATCGCCGGTTTCCAGATGCCGGCCCCGGCATCACCGCCACCGGTGCCCTGCAGCACCACGCCGGTGTCCAGCTGGTAGCCGAGCAGTCCACCGGGTCGTACGTTGCCGTGCCGGAATGGCTTGCGGGTCACATCCTCGGCAATGGACGCGACGCCGGCCAGGTCCGGGGTGTACCCGGCGAACCAGACGGCCTGGTTGTCG
>Ga0164242_10009658_pt1 | contig 10387 bp, 11 predicted proteins | sample OricomgcompostMG_FD_108783 | JGI IMG/M metagenome (GOLD analysis project Ga0164242, IMG submission 108783) | Miracle-Growth compost microbial communities from Emeryville, California, USA - Original compost - Miracle growth compost (MG) ... | reverse complement strand
TGCTCAGACCAACAACAAAATAGCCTCTGACCTGCATATACGATGATTCTACGCTGGGCTGGCGCTCGACTCAACGGGTGCTGGTGTTGGGCTCATAACCCAGAGGTCGCAGGTTCAAATCCTGCCCCCGCTACTCGTCAGGGCCGTGGATCCAGTGGATCCACGGCCCTGTTTGGTTCGGTGATTTGATCGTGTGGGCAGAAAGTGCTCCTTTCCCGGCCGCGACCAGGCTCGGGACCAGGCTCGGGACCGCGGTCCTCGACCGACCACGGTTGCTGACGCCGGGATGCCACCGCGGCCCGGCCACTGAACCGGCGAGAGGGGACGACCCCTACAACCTGTGGATGATCACCACCACCGCCGAGGCGCTGGCCGCCTCCCTGCCTGACAGCCGCGCTCCCGACCTCCCCGAGGGAGTCACCGTCGACGACGCCCTCCGCATCGCCGAAGCGGTCGCATCCACCCTTGCCGCCTCGACGCGCCGGGTCTACGGGCACGGCTGGCGACGATGGGAACGCTGGTGCGCGGACCGCGATGTCGATCCGATCCCGGCCGCGCCAGCCCTGGTCTGCGCCTACCTCACCGAAAGAGCCAGCGAGGGCGCCCTCGTCCCGACCCTCGACCTTGCGATCGGCGCCATCTCCTACGCCCACCGCAGCCGGGGCCTCGACGACCCGACCCTGACCGAAGCCGTCCGCCAGGTACGCCGCGGACTACGCCGCATCGTCGGCACCGCACCCCGCCGACAGGCACGCCCGCTGGACACCGACGAAATCCGTCAGATCCTCCTTCCCATCGACCGCTCCACGGCGAAGGGATCGCGTGACGCAGCCATCATCCTGCTCGGCTACGCCTCCGCGCTCCGTCGATCGGAGCTCGCGAATCTCGACCTCGCCGACGTCGACCCCAAGCCCGGCGGGATTCTCCTGCACGTCAGCCGCTCGAAGACGGACCAGGACGCCGACGGACAGGTCGTCGCCGTTTCTAATGGCCAGCACTCCCACACCGACCCCGTCGCCGCCCTCGCCGCCTGGTTGGAGTGCCGGGGTCGCGACCCCGGTCCCTTGTTCACGAGCATGCGTAACAAAACCGTGACCGGCGACCGTCTCTCCGGTAATGCCATCGCGCGCATGCTCCGCAAGCGCGCCGAGGGTGGTGGCATGCCGGCCGAGCGGATCACCCCGCACTCACTGCGCGCCGGACACGCGACCGCCGCGGCCGTCGCCGGCGTCAGTTTGGACCGGATCGCCGCCCAGACCCGGCATAAGAGGCTCTCCACACTGCTGGAGCGCTACATCCGACCAGCACAAGCGCTCGACCACACCAGCAGCAAGGACCTCGGGCTTTGACCTGGCTCGTCCCTCTAGGACGGGCGGCTCACGCAGCGACGACCTCCGCCAAACCGCTGGTCAGAGGCCTCCACGCACTTGCTCATCTCAGGGGACGGCAAGGGCGACGCTTTGTCGACAACCGTCGGGTCAGTCGCCGCTCCGGGCTGACCCAGGAACCGACCACTCCTCGACGAGCTGGCCGAGCACGACTTGGTCGACGAAGCTGCCGCTGACCCAGGAGGAACGACGAAGGATACCTTCGGTCCGGAAGCCAGCCCGTGCTGCCGCGCGCATCATCGCCGCGTTGTCGGGAAGCGTCTCCACCTGGAGTCGGTGGAGGCCGAGGCCCATGAAGCCGTAGTGGCACAGGACGCGGACCGTGTCGGTGCCCAGCCCTCTCCCGCGTGATCTAGGCAGTAGAGCGATGCCGACGTGCGCGCTCCGGTTGTGCGTGTCGATCCCCCACAACGACGCTTCCCCGGCGAGCTCGCGGGAATCCAGGTGCACGACCGAGAACGCCGCGACACCCTCGGTGGGACCGCGGACGCCGTATGGCGACTCCGCCGAGTCGGGCGGGATCGGTCGCCACGGCCGCGAGTCGGCCCGGACACGGGTGTCGACGTCGTCATACAAGGCGCTGTGGAGGACGGGTACGTCTTCCTCGAGCCGGGCGCGCAGCCCGACCATCTCACCGGTCAGCATGCCTGCCCCCTGTGGCGCGGCGGCGACCTTCGTGCGGGCCTCCGGCGCATTCATTCACGCACACCGATCGCTTCGACGGGCAGCGTCCGTAGCGCCATACACGCCGGCACGGCGGTGGCGAGGGCGCCGAGCACCACGACGCCGCCGATGACCGCGATCCAACCGGCGGCGGGAATGTAAGGCACCGATGTCCCGGTGGTCCCCTTGACCAACGGGACCAGAGTCACGGCCGCGATGGCCAGCCCGACCAGCAGCGTCAGGCCGAGTACCAGCACCAGCTCGAGCGCCGCCATCCGGAGGACCTGGCGACGGGTCGTCCCCGCTAGGCGCAGCACGGCGAACTCGCGCCGCCGACCCAAGGTGTGCATCACGAGCGTGTTGACTGCGGCGATCGCGACGTAGAGGAGCAGGACTGCGATGATCGTCCGTTCGGTCCAGCCGTTCTGCACGATCTCGCTGTCCAGCGTGGCCCGGAACGCGGCGCGCGATTCCAGCAGCGAGCCGGGGGCCTGCGCTGCCACCTGCTGTCTCAACCGGCTGCGTGCCCCCGGATCGGCGTGGTTCAAACGGAGGAGGACGAGGTCGTTGCGCCCACCCTCGGCGTGGGCGGCGAGCAGGTCTCGAGGCACCGTCATGGACGCGAAGCCCAGCCCGCGCCGGTAGATCGCCACCACACGCATCTCAGCGGGCGTGCCGTCGCCGAACCAGCCATGGAGCCGAGCGCCGACGTGGGCGTGCAATGCCTCGGCACTCAACGTGTCCACGGCGACCGACCTGCCCTTCAGAGCCGCGAGGGTGCCCGCCGTGACATCGAGATCGACAACGGAGTCGAGACCGTCGACGTCGATCCCCTGCACCGAGAAGCTGGTACCTCCATCCCGGGCGGTGAACCACGTTCCACGGTCGAGCCCCACCGCCGCCCTGACCCCCTCCAGGTCCGCCAGCCGCCGGGTCAATCCCGAGGCCAGCCCTGCCGGACCACCCATGACTACCTGATCCGCGAGCAGGCCGGCAGTCGCCTGCTCCCGGGCGACGTGCTCGACGGAGCTCTGCACGAACCACAGCGACCCGCCCAGACCCACTGCGAGCACCAGTGCACTGAGGACGCTGGCCAGTCTCACCGCGGAGGTGGACGTCGTTGCCGCCGCGAGGCGACCGGTCGCTCCCAGCATTCGCAGCCAGGGAGCCGCGACCGCAGCGCCCATCCGGATCACCACCGAGCCGAGCAGTGCGACCGCCGTGACGAGCGCGAAGACGGTGCCGACGGCCACGCCGGCCGCGGTGTCGCCGGTCGCCGAGGCGGAGACGACGGCTAGGAGGAGCCCACCGGCGAGGGCGATCAGGCCCAACAGAGCGCGGACCGGGCCGATACGTCGTTCAACGGTGGTCTCGGTCATCGCCTGGCTCGGCCGGACACGGCTCGGTCGGAGGCTGGCCGACCACGCCGTGACGACCGCGATCACCACCCCGCAGCCGACGGCCACGACAGGTGGAAGCCACGAGATGCAGGTCTCGAAGTCGACGGGAATGATCCCTCGGTCGACGAACTGGTCGCGTAGCCAGCCAGCGGCGACCACGCCGGGCAGGACGCCGACCGCCCCGGCGAACATCGCGACGGCGAGGGTCTCCCAAACGACCAGACGACGCACCTGTCGCGGCGTGGCCGCGATCGCCCGTAGCAGGGCGATGTCACGATGACGTTGCTGGGTAGAGAGGCCCACCGTCCCGGTAATGACGAGGACAGCGATGACCAGCGCGCAGCCACCGAACGTGCTGGAGACGGCGATGACGAACTCGCGGCCGTTGTCGACCGCCATCGTCTCCACCGATCCACGCCGCACCCCAGTGATCACTTCGGGGTGGGCGCCGTCCGAGGGCGAGCCGGGCGCGTCGACCACGCGGCGCACTTGGTTGGCGAGTTGCGCGGGAGAGACATGCCCGTCGGGAAGGACGCCGATCACGTACGTCTTTCCGTTGCTCAACGAGGTCATCGCGCGGTCCGCGATGAAGGCGGTGCCGGCGCTGTCCCGAGGACCTGCGCCTGCCGCGGGTGCGACGACCCCGGTGACCGTGTAGGAGCGCAGGTCCTGATCGAGGTAGAGCCGAACACGTTCGCCGATCCGAGTGCCCAGGTGATCCGCCAGCGACCTGGACAGGGCCAGGTCGTCGGCCCGACTGGGCGCGGACCCGTCCAGGAGCGTGTACGGGGTGAGCGCGGTGGCTGACCACGGATGCAGCTGGACCGCGGACACCGAACCGCCCGCGGCGGCACGGGTGATCACGGAGGTGTCGCTGATCGCTGCGCGCACTCCCGGCAGCGCGGCGATCGCGTCCGGCAACGAGGCCGGCAGCGGCGCGCGATCCGTGAGCGGCGTCCGCTCGGTGTCGGCATCCTCGCCGGAACCTTCGGTTACCGTGAGCGCTGTGGTCGCCACCAGCACCGGTGCGGCAGCGTACCGTGCGACCGCGCCGTGGTACCGCAGGCCCGATTCCAGCATCACGCCGCAGCCAGTGACCGCAGCGGCGGCGATGACGAGCGCGAGCGCGGTTGCGACCAGGCGCGCCGGATGCTGGCGCAGCAGGCGCCAGGCGATGCTGGTCATGCTGGTGACGGACCCGTGCAGCGCTCCGAGCCGTCGGCGCCTCGCGCACCGAGGCGTGCGAGCCTGTCTGCGATGGTGCCCACGTCGGGCGCGGACAGGTCGTCGGCGATGTGCCCGTCGGCGAGGGTGACGACCCGGTCCGCGTACGATGCGGCGGTCGGGTCGTGGGTGACCATCACGACCGTGCCTGCGTCGATGTCGACCGACTCACGCAGCAGATCCAGCACCCGGGCGGCGCTCGTGCTGTCCAGGGCACCAGTCGGTTCGTCGCAGAAGACGACGTCCGGGTTGGTGAACAGGGCGCGGGCGATCGCCACCCGTTGCTGCTCACCGCCGGAGAGCTGCGCCGGCCGGTGTCGAAGCCGGTTGGTCAGGCCGACGCGTTCGGCGATCTGCGCGAGGCGCTGCCGGTCCGCTCGGACACGGCCGAGTCGGGTGGGCAGCAAGATGTTCTCGCGCACCGTCAGTGCCGAGACGAGGTTGTAGGCCTGGAACACGAACCCGACCCGCGAACGCCGGAGCACCGTGAGCGCGCTCTCGGACAGGCCAGCGAGCTCGGTGCCGGCGAGGGTGACGGTGCCGGCGGTGGGTGCCTCGAGACCGGCGGCGCATTGCAGCAACGTGCTCTTCCCCGAGCCCGACTGTCCCATCACGGCGGTGAACGTTCCTGCGTCGAAGTCGATGCTGACACCGCCGAGGGCCCGCACCGACGCTGATCCACGTCCGTACACTTTCTCCAGCTCGCGTACGGACACCGCCGGCGGGGGAAACTTGGAGTGGTGTCCTGAAGTCGGTTCCATCATGTGCCGGCGTCCTCAGGGCTGGCCTGCACGACCAGTGACCACGCTCGGATCGGTTGCCCGCTGCTGAACCGCTCGATGTCGGCATAGATCTCCGCGCCGTGCTCCGCCAGCACCGCTCCGAACTCCTCAGCCGAACGCACCCACACGTACGCCGCGGCAGCGAACGGAGGGTCCGGTGCCCCGGGCTGCGTCAAGGGCCGGTGCACCTCGTAGCGGGCGCAGCTTGCACCGAGAAGTGAGACGAACATGGGGATGTGCCGGGCGCCGAAGTAGTCCGCGTCGAAGCGGTCCAGCCCGGTGGGATAAATGATCGATGCGCAGAACATGACTGGATCCTTTGGTGGGTGGTGGCGGGTCACGCTGGTCCGGGTGGCTCGGGCGGGAGTGTGTCTCAGCCCTCGACTTCGGCCATGGACCGCGGGACGCGAACTCTGTCGAAGTCGAGCTGCCCCGTCGGAGTCATCCAGGTCGCGACCTGGACGGCGAGACGTCCGGCTCGGACTACAGGGTCTGCCTCGCACATCCGGCGTGCAGTGTCCGGGTCGACTGACCAGATCGAGACGCCCCTGAGGCGCTCGTCGTCGGGATCGACGGGTGGTCCCGCTGCGAGGATGTGGCCGGCCGCCACGAGGTCCGCCGTGTGCGCCAGGTGAGCGTCCTGGAGGGCATCGGCATCTGCCGACGAGAGCTCGGGTGCGTCTGGCCGGAGGACCAGCATCACCAGGGTGTGGCTGTCGAAGCCGATCGGCGCGGCGCTCGCGGCGTACGCGTCAAGGACGGCCTGCCAGCCGTCGGAGGAGCCGAAGGCGGCCAGCATGTCGACGTGTCGGTCGCCGTAGCGATCGAGGTGGCGATGCTCGAGGTCGACACGGGTCCTTCCGGGACGGACCTCGCCGAAGCGCACGTCGACCGCGGTTGCCAGTGTCGGGTCAGCGGCCCAATCGGCACTGATCTGCCAGCTCATCACGACGCGGTGCGGGGGATGCCACTCCAGGACCCGACCCCAGACGTGTTCGCTGCCGTCTGTGCTGCGTTCGAACCACCGGCCGCCCTCGTGGGTCTCCAGGATCGTCTGCTGCAACGGGGCCTGCCCGATCGAGTACCCGTCGCGTGGCCACCACGAATCGATGCCGTCGGTGAACAGCGCGAACGCCTCGCCCTGAGCGAGCGGGACGGTGATGCTGCGGTGCACGGTGGTCTGGGGCTTGTCGGTCATGGCGTGGGCCCCGATCCGGGAAGGGGAGACGCGAGCAGCGCGGAAATGTCGTGGTGGTTCAGGTACACCAGCACCCGGTATCCGTCCGGCTCGGACCGGAGGAGCAGGGTCGAGGACAGCTCGAGCGCACCTCCGGCCCGGTCCGCGCTCCACGTGCCCGAGACGAGGACGTGGCGATCGTCGAGGCGCAGCTGCTGCGCGCTCTGCCGGCGTACGGCGCCGACGCCCGCGGCCTCGAACATCGCCCGGCGAGTGGGCAGGGTGCCCGCAAGCTGCGCCGCCGTGAGAGGGACGGCGAAGCTCGGGTCCGCAGCCAGGAAGGTGGGGGCGAAGAGTTGCTCGGAGCCTCCGTCAGGATCGGCTCCGCGTTCGTCGAAGTCATCCAGGAAGGCGCGGACATCGGGGTCGGGGTGGGACCAGGTGGTATTCACAGCTCGGTCGCGATCCTTTCAAGCAGCGGTACGGCGGCGGCGAGTCGCTCGCGCTCGCCTCGGGTCAAGCGGGAGAGGGCGGCCTCGATCCGGCCGATGCTGGCCGACTCCCGCGCCTCGAGTGTCTGCTGACCGGAAGGGGTGATCGTGACGATCACGCGCCGACGGTCGTCCGGGTCCCGGGCGCGGTGCACGAGCCCGGCCCGTTCGAGGCTGGTGAGCGTTGCCGCGACGGCAGCCGAGGTGACGCCCTCGTCGCCCGCGATCGTCCCGGGTGCGGAAGGCCCGGTGCGTTCGAGTCGCTGGAGCACGGCGAGTTCGAGGAAGCTCACGCCCTCGGCGGCGTCTACATAGATTCGGCGGATCTTGCGCGCAACGCGGCCGAGGGCGAGGCGGAGGTCGGACGCGAGGTCGGCGGCGGCGGAGGTCGTCATACGGTTAAGCTAGATTAGTTAATCCAGGACGAGCAAGTGCATTTGGGAGTCTTCGGCGTCTCTGACCTGGCGCCGGGGTGATCGCTCTTGACACACGTGGCGCGGTCTACTACAAGTAAGCGATTGTACAAGTAACTACCTGTGATATGGAGTTGTGATGCCTGACCCGACCGTTGCCGGAGACTTCACCGCGGTGCTGGACCTGCCTGCCGCCCCTGAGGAGCTGATCGCCTTGTTCACCTCGCCGGAGGGCGTCAGCCGCTGGTGGGGACCGACGACCGGGGACGGCACGGTCGGCGGGATGCTGGTGATCAGCTTCGGAGAGTACGGACAGAATGCCGTGCGCGTCCTGGAGGCCGATCCGGGCCGGGTGGTGTGGGAGCCGGTCGTCGCCGACGGGTCTACTCCGACCGGGCACACGCAGGAATGGCTCGGCACCACGATCGACGTCGAGGTCAATGCGACCGGGGAGGGTGCCCGGCTCCACTTCAGGCACCGGGGCCTGACGCCACAGCTGACCTGCTGGGACGACTGCGTCGCCGCGTGGAATCAGTTCATGGACAGCATCGACTCGCTCGTGCGGACGGGTTCAGGGCACCCGTACGGTTCCTGAGACGCTGGTCCCGTGGTCGGACGAACGCGGTCGAAGAACGAGGCACCTGACGCGGTGCTCCGCGCTCTGGCCGACCCCCATCGCCGACAGATCCTGCGCCTGGTCCAGCACGGGGAGCTGCCTGCCGGCCAGATCGCAGCGAGGTTCACGCTCACGCAGCAGGCGGTCAGCCAGCACATCGGCGTCCTCAAGTCTGCCGGCCTCCTCACGGAGCGTCGCGAGGGCACCCGACGGCTCTACTCGCTGCGCCGGGAGCCACTGGGGTCGGTGCGCGAGTTGTTGGCGGAGCTCTGGCCGGAGGCCCTGTCCCGCCTGAAGCGGGCCGTCGAGGAGGCGCATCCGAGGCACTCCGGGAGAGACGCATGAGCGCCGAGGTCCACGACGGCATCGTCATCGCGACCGAGCACATCCAGGCAGCACCCGAGGTCGTCTTCCGCTACTTCACCGATCCCGCGCTTCTGACCACGTGGATCGGCGACCTGGCGGAGCTCGACCCGCAGCCCGGTGGGCAGTTCGACCTCGTCATGGGCGACGTCCGTTGTCGTGGCACGTACCTCGTCGTGGAGCCCCCGCATCGGGTCACATTCAGTTGGGGGATCGATGGCAACCGAGCGCTTCCGCCCGGTGCCTCCACGGTCGAGGTGGTGCTCACTCCGGATGGGGACGACACCATGGTCGTCCTGACCCACCGTGGCCTACCGGAGAGCCGCATTGAGCAGCACCGCGCCGGGTGGGAGCACCAACTCACGAGAGTGTGCCGGACATAGCTCGGCCCGAAGTCACAACCGCCGACACAACGCTCGTGCACCACGCGGCTGAGCGTCGCGGCCGGGCCGATCGGGTCTGGCACGGCACATTGGACCGCCGATGCGATAACCGGGTAGGTGCCGGCGACGCGTGACTGGCGGCTTCGCGCCCGGCGTCCAGTCGAACGTGAACGACTGCGCTCGAGCGCGCGCTGCTAGGTCCGAGGCGTTTCAATGGCCTCCGCGAGCTCAGCGTTTGCCACCACGGAGAACCGTGAGCACGCGCTTCCGACGCACGCAGTCAATGGCTGAAACGAGGATTCGAGCGGGGCCAGAAACGGGCCGGGTATTAACGCTCAGCGTCGGGGATCGACGGGCTAGAGTAAGCAGCGTCAGAGTGCTGTCTCGCCAGTGCTGCAAGCAAGGATGCACAGGAACACGCACTGATGAGCGATAGCGGGTAGGTGGCTGACTTCATCCAGAGGTCGCAGGTTCAAATCCTGCCCCCGCTACTGAAAAACCGGCCCTGACCAGCGGAAACGCTGGTCAGGGCCGGTTGCATCTGCCTGAAGATTCGATCGTAGGCCAGGGCAGGAACCGAGTGACAACGGCCCCGCCCCGGCGCGACCCGTGGTCAGGCTGTCCGATCTTGAAGTGCGGCGAGTTCGGCCGCGATTCGCCTGTCGTGCTCTGCGGCATGCTTGCGGGCCTTGCGCGGGCTCCAGAATCCAGCCATCAAGAAGATGAAGGGAATGAAGAGGAGTTCGCCGACGACTGCCATCCAGAAATACTTGCGCCACTGGCCGGGTGCGTCGCTGACAGCCTTCTGAACCTTGGGGCCCTTCTCCTGCAGGTAGGTCAGGTCCTTGGCCGGGACCGCTCCGAGCGCCTGGAGAGCATTGCCCGCGGTTTGTACGGCGGGTCCGTTCTTATCGAGGAAGACGAGGTCGGAGCTCGGCACGCTGGCAAGACTCAGGAGTCGCGTGGTCGCCTCGGTTGCTGAGATCTTGAACTTCTTCGCGATCTCGCCGACAGCCCTACCTTGAGCCTGCTGATCGCCCGGGTTGCCGAGTAGTGCCTCCTGTGTCTTGGGGTCGATGGCGGCCAGCGTCGCGAGTTGGGGCTTGTAGGTGTTGCCCAAGGTGATGACCTTGCCGACCACGGAGACGCTCTTGCCCGAGATCTCGCTGACAGCCTGCGCCTGGACCGTGGGATCGCTCGGCTTCGCGGTCAGCGCGGCCGAGGTGGTCGGCGTCAGCTTGGCGGCGGTGGCCAGTTCGCTGCTGTACTTCGTGGCGAGCGCCTGGACCTGGGGCCCGTCGTTGACCAGGGTGTTCACGGTGGTGACCACGGTCGGCCCGAGGATGATCGCGATGGCGGCGATGGTTCGGATCGTGAGGCCCCACAGGGACAGGCCCGTTGCGACGAGGGCGGGGTTGTGATCCTCCACGGTCTCCGTGTAGCTGGCCATCCAGGGCGCGAAGCCCATTCCGAGGAAGATCGCCATC
>Ga0164242_10009657_pt1 | contig 10387 bp, 9 predicted proteins | sample OricomgcompostMG_FD_108783 | JGI IMG/M metagenome (GOLD analysis project Ga0164242, IMG submission 108783) | Miracle-Growth compost microbial communities from Emeryville, California, USA - Original compost - Miracle growth compost (MG) ... | reverse complement strand
TCGCATAAGCCCTAGGGTCTTCTCTACCCAACACGTCGACAAATCAGGGAGTTGTAGTGACCGGACGTCTGTTCACGTCGGAGTCGGTGACCGAGGGTCACCCGGACAAGATCGCCGACCAGATCAGCGACACCGTCCTCGACTACCTGCTGAGCGAGGACCCGACCAGCCGCGTCGCGGTCGAGACGCTGCTGACCACCGGTCTCGTCGTCGTCGCCGGCGAGGTCACGACGAAGGCGTACGCGCCCATCGCGCAGCTCGTCCGCGAGAAGATCCTCGAGATCGGCTACGACAGCTCCGAGAAGGGCTTCGACGGCAACTCGTGCGGCGTGCAGGTGGCCATCGGCGCCCAGTCGCCGGACATCGCGCAGGGGGTCGACGACGCGTTCGAGGAGCGGGTCGACCGCTCCGGCGACGAGCTCGACCGCCAGGGCGCCGGCGACCAGGGCCTGATGTTCGGCTACGCGTGCGACGACACCCCGGAGCTCTTCCCGCTGCCGATCAAGATCGCGCAGACCCTCGCCGAGCGGCTCGCCGCCGTGCGCAAGGACGGCACGCTCCCGTACCTCCGCCCCGACGGCAAGACGCAGGTCACCATCGAGTACGACGAGGAGAACCGCCCGGTTCGGATCGACACCGTCGTCCTCTCGACGCAGCACGCCGACGACATCGACCTCGAGTCGACGCTCACCCCCGACATCAAGAAGCACGTCATCGACCACGTGCTCGCCCAGTTCGACATCGCGTCGGAGGGCTACCGCCTGCTCGTCAACCCCACCGGTCGCTTCGTCGTCGGCGGCCCGATGGGCGACGCCGGCCTCACCGGCCGCAAGATCATCGTCGACACCTACGGCGGCATGGCGCGCCACGGCGGCGGTGCGTTCTCGGGCAAGGACCCGTCGAAGGTCGACCGCTCGGCCGCCTACGCCATGCGCTGGGTCGCCAAGAACGTCGTCGCCGCGGGCCTGGCTCGCCGCTGCGAGGCGCAGGTGGCCTACGCGATCGGCAAGGCGCACCCCGTCGGCGTCTTCATCGAGACGTTCGGAACCGAGAGCGTCCCGGTCGAGAAGATCCAGAAGGCCGTCCTCGAGGTCTTCGACCTCCGTCCGGCCGCGATCATCCGCGACCTCGACCTCCTCCGTCCCATCTACGCCCAGACGGCCCGCTACGGCCACTTCGGCCGCGAGCTCGACGACTTCACCTGGGAGCAGACCACCCGCGCCGCGGCCCTCAAGGCCGCCGCCACCGCCTAACCCACCCCCGCCGAGTCGGGAGAAGCTGCGCCGAGTCGGGAGAAGCTGCGCCGAGTCGGGAGAAGCTGCGCCGAGTCGTGCCGCAACTTCTCCCGACTCGATTCACTTTCTCCCGACTCGATGAACTCCCACGAGTCGGCGGGTGGGCGGGGTGCGCTGGTAGAACTTCCGCATGGCTGGCGACGAGGAGCTTCTGGATCTGCCAGACCTCGTTCGTGACCGGGCGGCGGAGGGGCGGGTCAAGGCCGCGGCCACGCGGGCTCGGAAGGCCGCGTCCGTCGTTCTGGCCGAGGACGAGCCCATAGCCGAGGTGCTCGTCGACGTCGCGCTCGCCCATCTCGATCGGACCTTCGACTACGCCGTGCCGGCGTCCATGGCGGCGACGGCGAAGCCGGGCGTACGGGTGAAGGTCCGGTTCGCGGGCCAGGACGTCGACGGCTACGTCGTCGGCCGCAAGGACGCCTCGGAGCACGGGGGCAAGCTGACCCCGTTGCGGCGGGTCGTCAGCGACGAGCGGGTGCTGCATCCCGCGATCGCCGCGCTGGCGGGCGACCTGGCCGAGCGGTACGCCGGCACGCGATCCGACGTGCTGCGGCTGGCGGTCCCGGCCCGGCACGCGACAGTCGAGCAGGTGTCGTCCGCGAAGCCGCAGCGTCCGGCAGGCTGGGAAGCCACGGCGGCCACCCGCGCCTGGCACGGGCACGAGCCCGGTGCCGCGCTGCTCCAGCATCTCGCGGCGGGCGGCTCGCCCCGCGCAGTCTGGCATGCCGCACCGGGCGCCGACTGGCCCACGATGATCGCCCATGCGGTCGCGGCGACGCTCGCCTCGGGGCGCGGCGCCGTGGTGTGCCTGCCCGACGGCAAGGACGTCGCCCGCCTCGACGCCGCGCTGGCGGCGGTGCTGGGCGACGGGCACCATGCGACGCTGACCGCCGAGGAGGGTCCGGCACGGCGCTACCACCAGTTCCTGGCAGTGAGCCGCGGCACGGTGCGGGTCGCGGTCGGCACTCGCAGCGCCGCCTTCGCGCCGGTGCGCGACCTCGGCCTCCTGGTGATCTGGGACGACGGCGACGACCTCCACGCCGAGCCCCGCGCGCCGTACCCGCACACCCGCGAGGTGCTGCTGCTCCGCGCCGAGCGTGAGGGCGCCGGCCTGCTGGTCGGCGGCTTCGCCCGCACGGTCGAGGCCACCTACCTGGTCGCGACGGGCTGGGCCCACGCCGTGCTGCCGAGCCGCGAGCTCACCCGAGCACGCGCGCTGGTCCGCGTCGCGGGCGCAAGCGACGCCGACCTCGACCGCGACCCCCTCACCCGCTCGACCCGGATGCCGCACGAGGCCCATGCGCTGGTCCGACAGGCGCTGGGCCGCGGGCCGGTGCTCGTCCAGACACCCCGTCGCGGGTACGCCGCCGCGCTGGCCTGCGAGACCTGCCGCGCGCCGGCGCGCTGCCCGGACTGCTCAGGTCCGTTGCGTACGGCCGGACCGGTCACGCCGCCGACCTGCGTCTGGTGCGGGCACGAGCATCCGGCCTGGACCTGCCCCTCCTGCGGCGGACACGGGCTTCGGGCGCCCGTCGTCGGCGATCACCGGACGGCCGAGGAGCTCGGCAGGTCGTTCCCCGGCACACGCGTGCTGTCGTCGAGCGGCGACCGCGTCCTCACCGAGGTCGACGGGCGGCCGGGCATCGTCGTCGCGACCCCCGGCGCCGAGCCCGTCGCCGCCACCGGCTACGCCGCGGTGCTGTTGCTCGACACCTGGCTCGCGCTCAGTCGCGCCGGTCTGCGCACCGAGGAGGAGGCGCTGCGGCGCTGGAGCAACGCGGTCGGACTCCTCGGTGACGGCGGGCAGGCGCTCGCGGTCGGCGACCCGGCCCTGCCGGTGCTGCAGGCACTCGTCCGCTGGGATCAGCCCGGCTTCGCCGAGCGCGAGACCGCCCTCCGTCGCGAGGCGCACCTGCCGCCGGCCTCGCGGCTGGCGACGATCACCGGCACACCCGGCGCCGTCGACGACGCCCTGACCCTGTTCGACGCGCCTGAGGACGCCGAGGTGCTCGGGCCCGTGCCGCTGGACGAGGGCCGCGGCGACGCCGAGGTCCGCGTCGTCGTGCGGGTTCCGCGCGCCCGCGGGGCGGCGCTCTCCGCCGCACTCGGCGAGCTGCAGCGGCTCCGCTCGGCCCGCAAGCTCGACCCCGTCCGCATCCAGGTCGACCCGATCGAGATCTGAGGCAGTTCAGCGAGCGCACCGACCTCTGAAAGACTGGCGCCTATGGCCATCCAGCCCATCCGTCTGTTCGGCGACCCGGTCCTGCGTCGGCCGGCGGTCGAGGTGACGACGTTCGACAAGGAGCTGCGCAAGCTCGTCGAGGATCTCACCGAGACGATGCTCGACGCGCCGGGCGCGGGCCTCGCCGCGCCGCAGATCGGCGTCGGCCTGCGGGTCTTCACGTGGTACGTCGACGGCGAGGTCGGTCACCTCGTCAACCCGGAGCTGACGCTGTCGGACGAGTTGCAGCACGGCAGCGAGGGATGCCTGTCGCTGCCGGGCCTCTCGCTCGACTGCACCCGGGCCATGCGCGCCGTGGCGACCGGTTACAACATGCACGGCGAGCCGATCACCGTCGAGGGATCCGAGCTGCTGGCACGCGCGTTGCAGCACGAGACCGACCACCTCGACGGCATCCTCTTCATCGACCGGCTCGACGAGCAGGCCCGCAAGGAGGCCATGCGCCAGATCCGGCAGGCCGAGTGGTTCGGGCTGGAGCGGCCCGTCGTGAAGCTCAGCCCCCACGCGACGAACGGACGGGCCATCTGATGCGGGTCGTCTTCGCGGGTACTCCGGAGGTCGCGCTGCCGTCGCTCGAGGCGATCGCCCGCTCGCGTCACGAGCTGGTCGGTGTCGTCACTCGTCCGGACGCGCCGGCCGGACGCGGCCGGAAGCTGGTGGCCAGCCCCGTCGCCGCGCGCGCCGAGGAGCTCGGCGTACCGGTGCTCAAGCCGGAGCACCCGCGTGATCCGGACTTCCAGGAGGCGCTCAAGGCGCTGCGCCCCGACGCCTGTCCGGTCGTCGCGTACGGCGCGCTGCTGCCACAGTCCGCCCTCGACATCCCCGTGCACGGGTGGATCAACCTGCACTTCTCCCTGCTGCCGGCCTACCGGGGCGCCGCTCCGGTGCAGCACGCGATCTGGGCCGGCGAGGAGATGACCGGCGCGACGGTCTTCCGCATCGTCAAGGAGCTCGACGCCGGGCCGATGTTCGGCGTCATGACCCAGGTGATCAAGCCCGACGACACGGCGGGCACGCTGCTGGACACGCTCGCCGAGGGTGGTTCGGAGCTGCTCGTCCAGGTGCTCAACGGCATCGAGGACGGGTCGATCGAGGCTCGTGAGCAGCCTGCCGAGGGCATCACGTTCGCCGGCAAGATCACCGTCGAGGACGCCGAGATCGACTGGACCGACAGCGCCAAGCGAGTCGACCGCCAGGTGCGCGCCTGCACGCCGGCCCCCGGAGCTTGGACGACCTATGAGGGCGAGCGCTTCAAGGTCGGGCCGCTCACCCTGACCGACACGCCCCTGCCGCCCGGCGAGATGCAGGTCGGCAAGAACGAGGTGCTCGTGGGCACGTCGACGACCGCGGTCCGCCTTGGGCTGGTCAAGCCCTTCGGCAAGAAGGAGATGCCTGCGGCCGACTGGGCCCGCGGCGTCCGCCTCGAGTCGGGGGCGCACTTTGGCGCGTAGCGCCAAAGGCGACGGCGCAGCGGCGCGTAGCGCCAAAGGCGACGGCGCAGCGGCGCGTAGCGCCAAGGGCGACGGCGCAGCGGCGCGTGGCGCCAAGGGCGACGGCGCAGCGGCGCGTAGCGCCAAGGGCAGTGGCTCGGCGGCGCATGACGCGCGGGCGGTCGCGCTCGACGTCATCACCCGCGTGCGGACCGAGGACGCCTACGCGAACCTGGCCCTGCCGGCGGCGCTGAGTGCGGCGCGGCTGACGGGCCGGGACGCCGGCCTCGCCACCGAGTTGGTGTCGGGGACGCTGCGGATGCAAGGCGCGTACGACGCCGTCATCGATCAGGTCGTGCCGAAGTCGCCCAGGCCGCGGGTGCGCGACATCCTGCGGATGGGCGCCCACCAGCTGCTCAGCATGCGCATCCCCGACCACGCCGCGGTGAGCGCGACGGTGGCCCTGGCGAAGCAGCCGGAGCGCGGCTTCGTGAACGCGGTGCTGCGCAAGATCGCCGCGCGCACGCTCGACGAGTGGCTGGCCGGTCGCGACCTCGCGACGAGGTACAGCCATCCGCGGTGGGTGGTGGACGCCCTCGCCGAAGCCGTCGGCGGCGACGAGATCGAGGCGCTGCTGGCAGCGGACAACCTGCCGCCGCGCGTGGTGTTGGTGGCGCGGCCGGGACGGGCGGCGCGCGAGGAGCTGCCCGGCGAGCCGACCGCGTACTCGCCCTACGGCGTCGTGCTGGCGGGCGGGTCGCCGGGGGAGGTGCCGGCGGTCGCCGAGGGGCGGGCCGGCGTCCAGGACGAGGGCTCGCAGCTGGTCGCCATCGTCGCGGCCAACGCACCGCTGACCGGGCGCGACGAGCGCTGGCTCGACCTGTGCGCGGGCCCGGGCGGCAAGAGCGCGCTGTTGGCCGCACTCGCAGCAGAGCGCGGAGCAGGCCTGACAGCAAACGAAGCACAGCCGCATCGTGCCGGGCTGGTCCGACAGAACGTCTCGAGCGACGGCGGGCTTGTGGACGGTGCCGTCGGAGTCGTCGCTGGGGACGGCAACCGGCCGCCTTTCGCACCCGGAACGTTCGACCGCGTGCTCGTCGACGCTCCCTGCACGGGCCTCGGCGCGCTCCGCCGGCGGCCCGAGGCTCGCTGGCGCCGGCGGCCGGAGGACCTGGAGGTCCTCGTGCCGCTGCAGCAGTCGCTGCTGACGTCGGCACTGGAGCTCGTGCGGCCGGGGGGCGTCGTCACCTACTCGACCTGCTCGCCGGTCCTGGCGGAGACAAAGTTCGTCATCGAAACAATTCTTAACGGACGATCCGACCTCGACCTGCTCGACGTCGGCCCTCTGCTGCCGAATGAGGAGGTACTGGGCGGTGCGGGTTCGCCGCTGTCCCGCACCGCCCAGCTCTGGCCCCACCGCCACGGCACGGACGCGATGTTCATCGCCGTCCTGCGCCGTCAATGAGCGGCGTCGGCCGCCGCGCTCGCCAGACCCGCCAGCTCACTCGCGGCAGCGTCCGCCCCTCGGTCGACGGTCGGCGCGGGACTCGACTCCGCGAACGTGGTGTAGCCGACGCGGTCGTCGCCGTAGTGATCCTTCAGCCAGCGCAGGTCGTCCGGCGTCGGGTCGACGACGTAGGCCACGACATCGCTCGGGCCACCCGGCCCCGGCGTGACGGACACGACCGTCGCCGCGTGGAGGATGACGTCCGGGATCGGCCCGTTGGCGTCGTACGAGACGAGCTTCGCGCCGCTCGGCAGCGTCAGCGACTCGCCCGGGAAGAGGACCTCCGAAGGCGATGCGGACGGAGAGCTCGCGAACGGAGCCGTCTCGTGGTGGCCGGCGAGCGCCGAGGAGCCCAGCCCGGCGACCGCCACGACGGCGGCAGCGCCCAGCCCCGCAAGGGCGAGGCGCGCGCGGCGGATGCGCCCACCGCGCCGCACCGACGTCCGGACGAGCGCGTCGAGATCAGGCGCCGCCTCGTCGAGGCATGAGCGCAGGGCGGTGGCGAACAGGTCAGAGGAAGTCATCGCGGGGTCCTTTCGGGAAAGAGGTCGCGCAGGCGCTCCAGCGCCCGCTTCGCCCTCGTGCGGACGGCCGCCTCGGAGATGCCGAGGTCGATGGCCGTCTGGCTGATGCTGCGGTCCTCCCAGTAGCGCGCGACGAGGACGGCCCGGTCGGTCGCGGACAGCCGCCGCAGGGCGGCCAGCAGGTCGAGCCGGGTCTCCGAGTCCGCATCCGCCGCCTCGTCCGGAGAGGAGGTCAGCGTCTCGGTGAGTTCGACGCGTCCGGGCTGCTCGGACGAGCGGCGCAGGCGTCGATGGGAGAGGAACGTGTTGAGCAGGACGGTGCGGGCGTAGCCGACGGGGTTGTCGGCCTTGCGCACCCGGCGCCAGGACGCGAAGACCTTGGCATACGCGGTCTGGGTGAGGTCCTCGGCCAGGTGGTGGTCGCCGGTGAGGGCAAGCGCGGTGCGATACAGCTGCGTGCCCGTGGCGTGCACGAAGGCAGCGAACTCGTCCACGGCGTCCTCCTCGGCGGTCACACTCCCACGACGCGCGAGCCCCCGCCGCGTGTGACAGGGTGCGTCCGTGAGCACGTACCTGTCGTTCGTGGTGTTCTGCGTCGTGCTGGCCGTCGCGCCAGGCCCCGACACGCTCCTGACCCTGCGCTCGACCGTCGCCGGCGGACGCGCCCGCGGTCTGTGGACGATGGCCGGCATCTGCACGGCCGGCGCCGTCCAGGGCGTCCTGGCGGCCACCGGTCTCGGCGCGGCGATCGAGCACGCGCGACCGGTCTTCCTCGTCATCCGCTGGGCAGGCGTGGCCTACCTCCTCTATCTGGGCGTCATGGCGCTGGTCGCCGCCGCCCGCGACCAGGGCGACGGCTGGTCGCTCGGCGCCGCCGGCCGCGGCTGGACGCCCCTCGGCGCCTACCGGCAGGGATTCCTGTGCAACGCGACGAATCCGAAGGTGCTGGCGTTCAACCTCGCCATCCTGCCGCAGTTCGCCGGCGACCACGCCGGCATCGCCTCGCTCCTCGTCTATGCGCTGACCCTCACCGTGGTCGGTGCGGTCGTCCTCCTGGGCGTCGTCGCGGCGGCGGGCGTGGCCCAGCGGCTGATCAAGCAGGCGCGGGTCAGGCGTGGCATCGACGGCGCCGCGGGCGTGGTCTTCATCGGCTTCGCGACCGCGCTCGCCGTCGACAGCTGAAGAACTTCCCCGAGTTCCGTGGCGGTCCCTCACCCTACCGGCGAGTACGTCTACCCTTAGCCCGCGCAGCGCGGCCGGCGCGCCCGAGTAAAGGCCGTTCTAGGTAGGGGAACTTGTGGGACTGAGAGCGGAAGCTCGCGCTGTGAGCAGTGCGTTGAGACTCGGCGAGTCGTCGGTGATGGCGACTCGCCGTGCTGTCGGTGGACTGACGAGCTACTTCTACCTGATCGGGGGATTGGCGGCCGTCGGCGCGACCTTCGTGCCCGGCTGGCCGGACGCGGCGAACCTCGCCGGCATCCGTGTCATCGGCGCCATCGCGATGGCCGCCGCGTGTGTGCTCTTCCCGTTGCGGGCGCTGACGCCGCGCTGGGTCTACCACCCGTCGGTGACGGCCGGCACGGTGCTGATCACGGTCGTCATCGTGCTGTCGCACAGCGCGACGATCGGCCTGGGCGTCGCCACGATCTACGCCTACGTGATGCTCGACTCGCTCATCTTCTTCGGCTGGCTCGGCGCCGGGCTGCAGGTGGCGTTCTGCGCGGCCGCGGCCGCGTGGTCGCTGCACCACGAGGAGGTCGCCCTGCCGGCCCTCGTGATGCTGCTCATCACCGGCATGGCCTGTGCGTTCGTCACCGCCTGGCTGTCGCGGACGTCGTCGGCCGCCCACCACGACCAGGTGACCCGCCTCTACAACCAGCGCGGCTTCGAGCTCCGCGCCGCGCCCCAGCTCGAGGCCGCCGAGCGCCGCGGCGAGCCGCTGGCCTACATCCTGCTCGACCTCGACGACTTCAAGGCGTTCAACGACCGCAACGGCAAGCATGTCGGCGACCGCGTGCTGCGCGGCTGCGCGAACTCGTGGCGCGAGCTCATCGGCTCCAGCGGCATCCTCGGGCGCACGGGCGGCGACCAGTTCGCCGTCGTGCTGCGTGGCGTCGGCACCGGCCCCGCCGCGGATCTCGCCGACCAGCTGCGCGCGCGGGTGCCCGAGGGCGTCACCGCCTCCGCCGGCGTCGCCCGGATGATGCACGGCGAGACGTTCTCGACGCTGCGCAGTCACGCCGACGTCGCGCTGCTCGAGGCCAAGGACAGCGGCCGCGACCGCACCGTCGTCCACGGCGACCCGGACCGCGCCGCGTCCGAGCTCGAGGCGGCCGTCGCCGGGGGACAGATGGTGCTGCACTACCAGCCCGTCGTGCGTCTCTCCGACCGCGAGCGCGTCAGCGCCGAGGCGCTCGTGCGCTGGAACCACCCCGAGAAGGGCGCCGTCGCGCCGGGGCAGTTCGTGCCGCTCGCCGAGCGCACCGGCGCCATCCACGCCCTCGGCGCCTGGACGATGCGCGAGGCCGCCCGCGACGCCGTCGCGTCCGGTGAGGACGGGCTCGGCAGCGTCGCCGTGAACCTCTCGGTCTACGAGCTGCGCAGCCCCGAGTTCTTCGAGCGCGTCCGAGCCACCATCGCCGAGACCGGCATCGAGCCGTCGCGGCTGACGTTCGAGATCACCGAGGGCGTCTTCGACGACCACGACGTGCGCATCGCCGAGACCTTGCGCGAGCTTCGCTCGCTGGGCGCCCGCGTCGCGATCGACGACTTCGGCGCCGGCTACTCCTCGCTGCGGTGGCTGCGGACCTTCCCGTCCGACATCCTCAAGATCGACGCGTCGTTCGTCTGGGCCATTCCCGAGGACAGCGACGAGGACCCGATGCTCGCCGCGATCATCGGCATGGCGAAGTCACTCGGCAAGATCTGCGTCGCCGAGGGCATCGAGACCGAGCACCAGGCGGACGTCCTCACCAAGCTCGGCTGCGACCTCGGCCAGGGCTACCTCTTCGGCCGCCCCGTTCCTCTCGCCGCGTAGCGGTCAGAGGAGGTGGCGCAGGTAGCGCTGCGGCTCGGCGAGGTAGGCCCGCCAGTGATAGGTGAGGTCGAGGTCGTCCCAGGCGGCGGGGCGCAGCCCCCACTCGCCGACCTCGAGGATGGTCGCGCCCGGCATCGCCGCCAGCACCGGTGAGTGCGTCGCACACAGCACCTGTCCGCCGCGCGCGACGACCTCCGCGAGCACCGAGATGAGGCCGAGCGTCGACGAGAACGACAGCGCCGCCTCGGGCTCGTCGAGGCAGTAGAAGCCGGGGGAGTCGAACCGGGTGCGGAGCACCTCGAGGAACGACTCGCCGTGGCTCATCTCGTGGAAGCGCGGGCCACCGCCCGTC
>Ga0164242_10009656_pt1 | contig 10387 bp, 3 predicted proteins | sample OricomgcompostMG_FD_108783 | JGI IMG/M metagenome (GOLD analysis project Ga0164242, IMG submission 108783) | Miracle-Growth compost microbial communities from Emeryville, California, USA - Original compost - Miracle growth compost (MG) ... | reverse complement strand
TCACGACACGAAAGTGATGAATCTGTCCGACTTTTGAGAACATAGGGTGATCAGGCTGCCAGCATAGATGCTTCGCACCGTAGCGGCCTGAGATCGAGGCTGTCTGTCGGGGTCCAGATGTAATCGCCGGTGAGGCTGATATGCTGCCATCCGAGCGGAGCGATGTGTTTGATCACGTCGGGCGGCGTGGCGACGCCCTCCTGGTTAAGCTCGGCGAACGCCGGTTCGAGATAGAGCGTGTTCCAGGAGACGATGGCGTTGATCAGCAGGTTCAGTCCGGACGCCCGATAGAACTGGCTCTCGAAGGTTCTGTCCCGCAGCTCTCCGAGCCGGTTGAAGAACAGCGCGCGAGCCAGGGTATTTTGGGCCTCGCTCTTGTTGAGCCCGGCGGTGGCATTCCTGCGCATTTCGGGGTTCTGCCACCATTGGGGCAGGAAGATGGACCGATTGATGCGCCCGATGTCGCGCAGCGCCAGCGCCAGTCCGTTTTGGCGCGGGAATGCGGACAGCTTTGCCAGCAGGGTCGAAGGGCGGACCTGGCCGGAGCGGATCGTCGTGACAAGGCGCAGGATGTCATTCCAGTTTGCCTTGATCCGCTCGACGTTGATGGGCTCGCCGACGAGCGATGCCAGGTTTTCGGGAGGCGTGTCGCCCGGGAATAGATAAAGCTTGCGATCCTTGAGACCGCGCAGGCGAGGCACGAGCTGGAAACCGACGAGGTGGCAGAGGGCGAAACTCATGTCGCTGACCCCGCCGGTATCGACATAGTGGGTTTCGATGGCGAGGTCGCTGCCATGATAGAGGAGACCGTCGAGGACATATATGGCCTCGCTCGCATTGGCATTCATGGCGATGATATGGAAAGCGCCATACTGGTCGGAGGTGAAGCGATAGAATTTGGCGCCGGGATTGGGGCCATAGCGGGCGTTGAGGTCGCCGATCGCCTCGGCATGCCCTCCCGCCGGAAAATACTGCCCATCCGAGGAAGAAGTGGTTCCGTCGCCCCACAATCCGGCCAGCGGCAATTGCCTCTGGGCGTTGACGAGGATGGCATGCGCGGCAGTGTAGCCTTCTTCCCGGATGTGCCAGTCGTGCGCCCAGGCGAGCTGGCGCATCGTCAGCCCGGGAGAGACATCCGCCATCCTGGTGAGGCCGAGATTGATGCCGTCCGCCAGGATGGCGGTAAGAAGCGCAAGCTTGTTGTCGGCTGTCCGCCCGGTGCGCAGATGGGTGAAGGCGTTGGAAAATCCCGTGTGCGTATCCACCTCAAGCAAAAGGTCGGTGATGCGGATCGCCGGCAGGCGGCCTTCCACTTGTCGTTTCAGCGCCTTCGCGATATCCGGAAACATGGCCTTGTGCGGCGTGACGCTGAAACCCGCGCCGGTCAATTCGACATCGTCGAGTTCGCCGGCGGCAGCCAAACGGGAAAGGTCACTCAGCCCGTCGTTCAAGATCTGGCGTTGCTGCTTCAGATAGGTTTCCACGTCGGTATCGACGGCGACCGGAAGCGGACCCTCCTCGCGCATCAGCTCGAATGTCGGCGTGGGAATGAGGAAGCTCTCGAAGGACTGGAAGCGTTTGGCTCCTTCCACCCAGACATCGCCAGCATCGAGGCGGCACCTCAATTCACTGAACAGGCAGAGTTCATAGGCCCTGCGATCGATCTTGCCATCCTGCAGGATGAGAGGCATCCAACCTCTCGGCGCAAACGATATGGGCGCCCTGTCGGGTATTGCTCTTTTCCGGGTGCGGTACAGATCGGCGACCGTGGACAGCGCCCGCAGGAGGTTTGCCGCCACGGCGTGGCCACGAAACACGAACGCCGACAGGAATTCCGGCGCCATTTTTCGGATTGTCGGATAGCGCTGGAGCATTTCGATCTTCCCGTCGATGCTGTCCGGGGCAATCAGCGTGTCGACCGCCTGAACGCTGGTCGTGAAGCCCGGCCATTGAATGATCCGTTCGAGCGCCCTGCCGATATCCTCGCCTTTCTCCCTGGCCTCGATGATCGCGTGGCAAACTTTCGAAACATCCCTGAGCGGCTTTTGAACCTCCCGGACGGAACGGGTGATGCGGGCGGTCGCCTGATTGTCGGCGCGCCGCGTCAAGGCGCCGATCAGTTTCTTGAACACGTCGATTGCGCAATCGGTCAGATGGCGGGAAAGATGCAGGACGGTGGCCGCGAGCACGGCGTGCCGGCGTTCTGGGTTGAGATCGCGTAGATGCTGTGCGCTCATCCGCACCCCTTCCGCGGCGAGTTCATCAAAAACCTTGGGCGGAATGCGCTCCATCAGTTCCGCAGGCAGGTTCAGTGACCGAAGAAACTGAACGCGTTCGGCTATCCTGTCGAGATTGACGGCGGTGGGCGACAGTGCCGGTGTTCGTGCCCAGGCGAGGATGGTCACGCTCGTCCCTTCACGTGGATCGAGAAGCTTCTCCAGATCAAGCTTCTGCTGTTCCGAAAGCCCGCCGGCCAGGGCCCGGTGACCGATACGGATACCGCGCCGGATTGCAACGTGGATGATGGCTTCGAGCGCGCCACGCGCCGGCAGGAGAATTCGCCGGCGGCGCAATTCCTCCACAACCATGTCCGCCAATGCATCGGCCTGACGCATGGTTTGCGCCGCAGGCGTCAGCCAGCCGGTCAGCGCCCGCACATCCGAAGGCCCGAACGGGCGCATCTTCATCCTCTCGAAAAGCAGAGCGAGGTGTTCTCGGCGTGTCTGCGGACGCTCGAAATATCGATCGATCTCGCGATGATCGACGCCGATTTGCCGCGCCAGGAACCGCAAGACACCTGGCGGCAGGACCTCACCATCTGCAAGCGGCCGGCCTGGAAATCGCAACGTTGCCAGAACACAGGCCAGACCCAGCCGGTTCGACGCACGGTTCTGCCGCATGATCAGATCGAGATCCGACTGGTCCAGCGTGTAATATTTGGCGATCTCCCTTTCGTCATCGGGGATCGCTGTCGCCTGGTTCCACCATGTTTCGCTCAACAGTGCTCTTCGCGCCATTCATCATCATCCATCTCGTCGAGGGGGCTGCAGCGAAATGGAAAATGCGTGTCCGGCAAACGACCGTTTCACGGCTTCCACAGATTTTGTCCGCAAACCTTGCCATGAAACGGCAAATCGGACATTGTCCGAATTTAACGAGAAAACGGACAACTCGCCTCATGACCACTATTGGCTACGCAAGGGTATCCACCGGCGACCAGCATACGGCGCTTCAACTCGCTGCGCTGCGCAAGGCGGGCTGCGAGAAGCTGTTCGAAGACAAGGCATCGGGTGTGAAAACCGATCGGCCCGGGCTAGCCGAAGCCGTGCGCTATGCTCGAGACGGCGACACGCTTACGGTCTGGAAGCTCGATCGCCTGGGCCGATCGATGAAGCACCTGATCGAGATCGTCACCGAGCTGGAATCCAAGGGTGTAGGCTTTCGATCTATCACCGAAAACATCGACACCACGACACCCGGCGGTCGCCTGGTCTTCCATCTGTTCGGGGCGCTGGCCCAGTTCGAACGCGATCTCATTCGGGAAAGAACCCGCGCCGGACTACAGGCAGCAGAGGAAAGGGGCCGGCGCGGAGGCCGGCAAGCTGTCGTCACGCCGGAGAAGCTCGCCAAGGCCCGCCAGCATCTGGCTGCCGGCCTCAATGTTCGCGAAGCCGCCGCGCGTGTGAAAATCGGCAAAACCGCCCTCTATGAAGCCCTCAAAGCCGAGAAATCTGTCGCGGCCACTATCAAATAAGCCGGAGTTCCGGGTACGTTCTCAAAAGTCGGACAGATTCACCACTTTCGTGTCGTGACGCCGAAGTGTCCGTCCTTGAAGTGCTCGACCAGCGCGGCGCGGGTGTCCTTGACGCGCTGACGCGGCAGGACAGGCGTGTCCTTGCAGGAAGCTTCCAGCGCCGGACGCGACAGGCACGACAGGAAGTCCTCCGTACCCATATTGGCGAGAAAGCCGTCGGCGCCAATCGCTTCACCCGCCATCAGCGCAACGATGCCCGACTTGCTGATGTTCTCGCGGCAGGAGAGCACATCGATCAGGACTGCGCGCGCCGCTATGCGCAGCGCGTCGGCGTCGAAGGCGAGCTTGCCCTCGGCATCGAACAGCAAAGCCGCATGGCGACCGAAACGGCCACCGAAGCGGAAGTCACCGCCGGCACCGGAGTCGACGCGCACGTTCTGGCCGGCAAGGGCAAGAACGAAGAGCGCAATCAGCATGTCGTCCTCGATGGGCGCGCGCGAGAGCGCTTCATGAAGGGCATCGGTGCGCAGATCGCCGATCATCTCGAGGCCTTTGCGCGTCACGTCGGGACGACGCGTCGACACGGCACCGGCCTCGTCCGATGCGCTTCCCGAGCCGGGTGTGGCCTTACCCGTCCGGGCCTTCTTCGCCTCAGGCATGCGGTAGTGGACGGACTGCACGCGACCGTCGCGATCGAGATACATGGCGGTGCAATCGGACCTGGTCGGCTTGCCGTAGATGCGCTCTGCCTTCGGCGGGAGCTTCACCTCGCCCCAGTTCGTTGTTTCCGCGATGATGCCCTTCTTCGGCAGGTTTGCCGTCATCCACTCCTGCTGCGCGCCCAGAAAGGCTTCGACATTCGTGGTGTAGCGGCTGTCCTCATCGGCCGGAGCGAACAGATCCTCGACCCATTCGATTCCGTAGGCCTGCGCGAGATCGTCGCCGAAACTCGCATGACGCGCATACATGCGCGTCTTCTGCAGCGCCTGGGCAACGCTCCACCAGGAGACCTGCGGATCGGCCTTCGACGGCTTGTGCTTCTTCCAGACCTCCTTCTGCTCGTCGAGCGAGGCGGACGCGATGGTGCGGAGCTGGCGCTCGTCGGGCATGTCGCCCTTGGCCATATGGTCGAGCATCGCCGGCAGCACGTTGGCGAGCAGGCGCAGCTTCCTGATCTGGCGTACCGGCAGCGCCAGTGCGACGCCGATCGCCTCTTCGGTCCAGCCGAGCGCGACCAGGCGCTCGATCGCACGCCACTGATCGACCGGGTTCAACGCCTCGCGGGCGATGTTCTCGACCATCGAGCGCATCGCGCCGTTGTCATTCGCCGCCTCGTCGACGAGGACGTCGATTTCCTCGAGGCCGGCGGCGATCGCCTGCTTCACGCGACGATGACCGGCGTTGATGATGTAGCCATTGCCGCCACCCGTCTCCGGCGCGATGATCGGCGGCTGGACGATGCCGACAGCCTTGATCGTGGCGGCCAGCAGCGCGTCGGCCTGCGGCGTCGACTTCGTCTGGCGCGTGCGGTCGGGATTCTCCTTCAGCGCGCGCGGATCGACCTTGATAAGTTGCATGGGAATGCTCCTTTTGGGGTTGCGGACCGGCGTTGCCGGCCCTTTCTCGTCTTCTTCCCGAAGACACCCCCCGGCCCGCGGAGCGGGCGGGCCGGTGCAACTGCGGCCGAGCATCCCTGTCCGGCTGGACCAGCAGGGCCAAAGCCCTGCGCAGGACGACGGGCCGGGATCGCGAGAGGCGCGGTTGAGCCCTTGCGTCGCCGACCCGCCCGATCTGCGAGCGGGTTTTTCCTCCCTTCTTTTCCTTTCTCATTTTCATTTTAGGCGGCCACCGGCATGTCGCCGGCGCCTCCATCGTCGTCGGCCAGGGCCTTCTCGACCTCGGCGAGTTGCCGACGCTTCTCGGCAAGCTCACCGCCGAACAGGAACTCGCCGCCATCGCGCGATTCATAAGACGCCAGCCGCCGCCGGGCATCGGCGAGGCGCTGGCGATAGCGCTCGCGCTCGCCCTCGAAGTCGTCGAGCGCATGCTCGAGGCGAGCGATCGCACCGAGCGGCGTCACCGTCACCGGCAATTCGATCTCGTATTCGGCGCCGGTCCGCAGCAGCATCGTGGTGTAGCGGTAGCCGTCTCGACCGAAGCGCTCGCCGCTATATTCGAGGTCGAAACCGCCGATGGAGGCAATCACGGTTTCGCCTTCCTGCTGAAGCTGCACGAGCGTCAGGATCTCTTTCAGGAGCGCGCGGCCGGCGAGCTTGCGTTCGGCATGGACGTCGTTCGTCACCGTCATGGCGAAGGCATCGCCCGAGGTCGTCAGACGCCGGGCGATATCCTGGCCGATTTCGCCGATGCGACGGGTCGAATGGTCGATGTCGCGCTCGGCATCGCGGAGCTGCCGGCGAACGGCGTGCTGGTCATCGACATGGGCGGCGCGCAGGCGTTCGAGGCGCGCGATGTCGGCTTCCAGGCCCGCTTTGCGCATGAGACGCTCGTCGCCCGAGGCGATCGCCTTGGCCATGGCGAACTGGTTGGCCTGGCTCTCCCCCATGTCCTCGAGGCGGCGGATCGACGTGTCGCCGGAAAGCGCGGCGGCGATGAATCGGGCCTTGCGCTCGTTGTTCTGCCACATCTGCGCGTCAAGCGAGCCCTCCGTGGCGTAGGCGAAGATGTCGACCTCGTCATGCTGGTTGCCCTGTCGCACGATGCGGCCCTCGCGCTGCTCGATCTGCGACGGCAACCACGGTACGTCGAGATGATGCAGGGCCTTCAAGCGCAGCTGCGCGTTGACGCCGGTGCCCATCGTCTCGGACGAGCCGATCAGGAAGCGGACCTTGCCGGCACGAACGTCACCGAAGAGGCGCTGCTTGGCATCGGACTTCTTGTAGTCCTGCATAAAGGCGATTTCCGACGCCGGCACACCCATGCGGATGAGCTCGTCGCGGATCCAGCGATAGGCCGAGAAGCCGCGCGATTTCTCGACGCTGATGGTGCCGAGATCGGAGAAGATCATCTGCGCCGCGCCGGGCAGCTCGAACAGCTTGCCGTCGGAGCGGACATAGGTGCGCTCGGCGGTTTCGCCCCAGATGCGGAAGGCGTTGCCGACGAGTTGGTTCAGCTTGTTGTCGGCCTCGTTGTCGTTGTCCGGGTCGACGAGGCGCAGGTCGATCGCCGCATGGCGACCATCGGTGATGACCGACAGCAGGATATCATCGCCGGGCTCGGGTGCCCGGTCGCGTTCCTCGATCGCCTTGATGCGCTCGCTGAGCACCGTCTGGTAGCGCTTGAACGCCGGCGACGGTTTTGCGGTGAGGATCTGCCGCTTGCCGGTCGAGATCCCCGGCACCTTCACATACTGCCGGAGGTCCTCGGGCATCACCACGTCCGCGAAGCTCCGGAACATGGCGATAAGCTCGGGCACATTGACGAAGTTGGCGAAGCGCGTCACCGGCTTGTACTTGCCGGAGGGCTGAAGCTCGAGTTCGGTCGAGACGTCGCCGAAGGTCGAGGCCCAGGCATCGAACTCGTGCAGCCCGCGCTCAAGGAGCGCAGCGTAGCCGAGATAGCGCTGCACCGAGAACATCTCGCCCAAGGTGTTGGTGATCGGCGTGCCCGAGGCGAGCACCAGCGCACGGCCGGGATTCTTCGTCTCAATAAAACGGGACTTCACATAGAGGTCCCAGGCGCGCTGCGATCCGTTCGGATCGACGCCCTTCAAGGTCGACATGTTGGTGGCGAAGGAAAGTTTCCTGAACTCCTGCGCCTCGTCGACGATGATCTGGTCGACGCCGATTTCGGAGATGGTCAGGAGATCGTCCTTGCGCGTCGACAGCGACTCCAGTCTTTCCTTCAGGCCCTCCTTCAACCGTTCGAGGCGCTTGCGCGAAACGCGATCGTCGCTCTCGACCTTGGTCAGCAGCGTCTCGTAGAGCTCAAGCTCGTCCTGGATCATCTGCTGCTCGAACGCCGACGGCACGCTGATGAAGCGGAAGGCCGAATGCGTGATGATGATCGCGTCCCAGGTCGCAGTCGCAGCACGCGACAGGAATCGGTGCCGCTTGTCTTTACTGAAGTTCGTCTCGTCAGCGACGAGGATATTGGCGGAGGGATAGAGCGCCAGGAATTCGCGCGCAGCCTGCGCCAGACAGTGGCCGGGCACGACGAGCATGGCTTTGGCGATCAGGCCGAGCCGGCGCTGCTCCATGACGGCTGCGGCCATCGTCATGGTCTTGCCGGCGCCGACCGCGTGCGCGAGGTAGGTGGAGCCTGCCGAAACGATGCGCCAGATGCCGCGTTTCTGGTGCCCGTAAAGATCAAAGGCGCCAGAGGCGCCCGGAAGCTTCAGATGGGAGCCGTCAAAGGCCCGTGGCCCGATATTGTTGAAGCGGTCGTTATAGACCCGCGCCAGCCGGTCAGTACGGTACGGGTCGGACCATATCCAGTTCTGGAAGGCATCCTTGATCTTCTGAAGCTTCGTTTTCGCGGCTTCGGTGTCGACGACATTCAGAATACGCCGCTCGCTGTCGCCGTCCTTTATGGTGTCGAGGATCTGCGGCACCCGGCTGTTCAGCGCGTCGGCGAGAAGCTCGCCCGCATGGCGGCGGTCGGTGCCCCATTCCGACGTGCCGGCCGCCGTCCAGCCGAGCTGGCGCGCTTCGACGGTCCAGGAGGCAAGCTCCGGCATGTGATGGATCTTGATATCTGCATCCATCGTCTCCTTGACGAAGGCGACGACGTCCGCGGCCGGAATCCAGGGCGCGCCGAGCCGCACGGTGATGTCGGAGGGCTTAAGGTCGGCGGGCTGCACGGCGGCTAATGCAGTCACATTGCGCTCGTACTGCGGATCGAGCGCGGCCGCCGCCTCCGCCGCCTTGAGCTTGTCGCGGACAGGCCCGGACAGATAGGCGTCGGCCGTCTGCCAGGAGCAATCGGCGGGATCGCGGAAGATGGCGCTGCCGAGTTCGGCGACGACATCCTGCGCATCGCGATGCAGGAGCTCGGCGATGTGGTCGACGTCGACGTGACCGCGCTCGTTGAGCACCACAGCCAGCGCATCGGCCGCACTGGCGATCACCGGCGCCGCCGGCGGCGCGATCACGCGCTCGGTGAAGATCGGGCCGGGCTTCGCCGTATTGGTCTCGAGGTCGTAGTCTTCGATCGAAGCCACGAGCCAGCAGTCGGGATCGTCGAGGAAGGGCTGGATGTTCGGGCGGCGGTGCGTCTCGCGCACCTCGCCCGTCTCATCGTCTTCCGTCACCAAGACGATCGTGAAGTTGATCGGGCCGAAATCACGAACGAAGGCCGACCAGGCGATGCGCAGCCTGACCTGCGCATCTCGCCACGGCCGGTCGAGCTCCTGGCACTTCAACACCTCGCGCACGGCATCGCGGATCGGGATCAGTTTCCGAATTATCCGGACATGCTTTTCCGGAATGCCGTCGGCGCTGCGCCCCCTGCGCACTCTCACGGCGACGGACGCGCCGTCGAGGACCTGCATCAGCCCGTGGGCCTTGTCGAAGAAATAGCTGCCCTCGCGCACTTGGGCGTAGGAAGGAAGATCGGCGTCCCCGAGATCGCCCATATCATCCAGCTCGGAATCGATCGTTTCGGGCTCGCCATCGTAGATGGCCTCTGGGAGAAGCGAGATCGTCGCGGAGAGCGCCTGATCGAGGTCGGCGCCCGGATGTGGCAGACAGGTGTATGTCTCGCCGAAGGGGCCGGAGGTCAGGGCGTGGGCGCCGAGCACGAAATCGGGATGGCGGGCGAACCAGCGATTGACGCGGATCGCGTCCTCGTCCTGCGTCGCCGGCCGCACCTCGTCGAGATCGAGCCAGGACAGATCGCCTTCCGGAACGCCGATCTTGCGCTTGCGGAAGAACAGGATGTCGACAACGACATCGGTGCCGGCACTGGCGCGGAAGCTGCCCTCGGGCAGACGGATTGCCGCAAGCAGGTCGGCCGACCTGGCGATGTGCTCGCGCGCGGCGGTGTCCGCCTTGTCCATCGTGCCGGAGCTCGTGACGAAGGCGGCCAGCGCACCGGGCTTCAACAGGTCAATCGCGCGGGCAATGAAATAATCATGCAGGCGCAGGCCCATCGACCGATAGGCGCGATCGGAGCGCACCGTGCGATCAGAGAAGGGCGGATTGCCGATGGCGAGGTCGAAGCTCGCCGGTAACTCCGTGCGCGCGAAATCGCCGGTGATGATACTTGCCCGTGGCTGCAACAGCCGCACGATGCGGGCCGTGACCGGATCGAGCTCGATCCCGGTGACTTGGCTGACGTCGCGCAGCCCGTCCGGCATCAAGGCCGGGAACAGCCCCGTGCCGATACCGGGCTCGAGCACGCGGCCGCCGCGCCAGCCAAGGCGCTGAAGCCCTGCCCAGATCGCACGGATAATGAACTCCGGCGTGAAATGGGCATATTGGGTGCAACGCGCCAACGAGGCGTGGTCGAGATCGCCGACCGCATCCTCCAGATCCTCGCCGATCGCCTCCCATCCCTTGCGATACTCGACCTCGCCAGGACGCCGGAACACAGAGTTGGCAAGCTCGGAGGCGCCAAATCCGGTGAAGCGGATCAGCTGCGTCTGCTCCTCTGCCGTCGCCGGGCGCTTCT
>Ga0164242_10009655_pt1 | contig 10388 bp, 9 predicted proteins | sample OricomgcompostMG_FD_108783 | JGI IMG/M metagenome (GOLD analysis project Ga0164242, IMG submission 108783) | Miracle-Growth compost microbial communities from Emeryville, California, USA - Original compost - Miracle growth compost (MG) ... | reverse complement strand
CAACTTGCTCTGGAATTCCTGGGATGTGCTGTTCAGCCCTGCCGGGTTGCTGTTTGATGTGTCGGATCGTTTTCTGGCGCCGCGGTCCTATCCGGATATGTTCATTACCACCTTGAGTTTTTTCGCGCTGCTCGGCAGCCTGTACTTCGTGCTGTGGTCGGCGGTGCGCCTACTCCGTGGTAAAATGTAGAGCAGATGAAAGAGCAACTCTCAGGCGCGGTGGCGCAAGCGGTGCAGGCTTTGTTTGGTATCCAGACGGACGTTGTCCTGACACGCCCCGATCCCCAGTTCGGCGACTACGCCACCAATGTGGCGCTCCAGTTGTCCAAGCAAGTCGGTAAAAATCCGCGTGAAATCGCCGAAACATTGGCTAAGTCCGACGAGCTCATGCATGTTCTGTCCGACAACGTCAAGGCGGTATCCGTCGCCGGCCCCGGATTTATCAATCTGACGCTGACCGACCAGGCACTGGCGGGCATGCTTGACACCCGGCCGGAGCAGCCGCTTGCCGGTAAAACAGTGCTGGTTGAATATTCCGACCCCAACCCGTTCAAGCCGCTGCATGCCGGGCATCTCTATACTACGCTGGTCGGCGACACCATCGCCCGTCTGGTTGAAGACGCCGGCGCCAAAACGGTCCGCCTCAACTATGGTGGCGATGTCGGCCTGCATGTCGGTAAAAGCATGTGGGCGATCCTGAAGGCTTTGGGCGGTGAACACCCGACAGAACTGGAAAAGATTCCGGAGGCCGATCGTCCTTCATGGCTTGGTGCGCGCTACGTGGAAGGCAATAACGCCTATGAAGATGACGAACAGGCGCATGCCGAAATCGTAGCCGTCAATAAACGGGTGTACGAACTGCACAGCAGCGGTGATACGGAGAGCCCGTTTGCGCAGCTGTATTTCACGACCCGCCAGTGGAGCTACGATTATTTTGCGCAGCTGTACGCGCAGCTGGCTGTCGTGCCGTTCGATCGGTTTATCCGCGAAAGCGAAGTCACGCCGCTGGGTCTGCAGACTATCCAGGAGCACCCGGAAATCTTTATCGAATCCGACGGTGCTACGGTGTTCAAGGGTGAAGATCATGGCCTGCATACCCGCGTGTTCATCAACAGCGCCGGCCTGCCTACCTATGAAACCAAAGAGGTGGGCCTAAGTCTCACCAAGTGGCAGGATTACCACTTTGACGAATCGATCATCATCACGGCCAACGAACAGGACCAATACATGCAGGTGGTACTGGCGGCTATCAAGCAGTTTGCACCGGAGCTGGCTGAGCGCACCAAGCACCTGACCCACGGTATGGTCAAGCTGACCGGCGGTACTAAAATGAGCTCGCGCAAGGGTAACATCGTGACGGCGCTGGAGATTCTGGAAGCCGCTCGCCAAGCAGGTGCTGACAGCGGCTTTAATCCTTCAGAAGCTACTATTCTGGCGGCGGTAAAATACGCCTTTGCCAAAAACCGCATGGGCGGCGACATCATCTATGACCCGCGCGAATCGATCCAGCTGGAAGGGAATAGCGGTCCGTATCTGCAGTACGCTCACGCCCGGGCCCGCAGCATCCTGGAAAAAGCCGGCAAGACAGCGGGAGAGATCACTGATCTAACCGACGACGAGCGTCGGTTAGTGCAAAAACTCAGCGCCTATACCGAAACGGTCGAACTTGCCGCTGCTGAGTTGATGCCGCACCACGTCTGTACGTATTTATATGAACTGGCGCAGGAATTTAATCGGTTTTATGAGAAGAATCGTGTGATTGGCGATGAGCGCGAAGCACTACGGCTCAGTCTAGTTAAGCGCTACGACGATACGCTGACGGCCGGTCTGATACTACTAGGTATTACTGCGCCGATTAAGATGTAGGCTTAGACCCAGCGCTCACCCCAGGCGGCCATCTTCTCTAATACGGGCAATAAATCGTAACCCTTTTCGGTCAGGGTGTATTCGCAGCGGGGCGGCACTTCAGCAAAAATTTGACGCGTCACAATGCCGTGCTGTTCCAGATCGTCAAGTCGCTGACTCAGCGTACGGGGATTGATGTTACCGACTGACTTTTCCAACTCGCAGAAGCGCTTAGCGCCGGTCATCAGGTCGCGTAAGATCAGGGCCGTCCACTTGCTGCCAATAATTTCCATGGCACCGGCAATACAGCCGGTTTTCGGCTCAACGGGCTTTGTTGTAGATAAAACTGCACTCATAATTCTTCAATACTTTACAAAGTATAGTAATGTACGCTACCATAAAAGTACTTAACTATACTAAATATAGCATAAAGGAGTGCATATGACAAAAATTGCTGTTATCGTGGGCAGTATCCGCGAGAATCGCGTCACTGACAAATTAGCCAAGTGGGTGGCTGAAGAAGTCGGAAAAGTGGCTGATGTGGAGATCGTCGACCTGAAAGACTATCCGATGCCGCTGTTCGCGGAAGGCAAGAGCCCGCGCTTTGATCCGACCTACAGCCCGGTGCCGGAAGCCAAAAAGTGGATCGACAAGCTAGCCGGGTTCGACGGCTATGTGATTGCCACGGCCGAGTACAACCGTGCCGCACCTGGCGCGCTTAAGAACGCCTTTGACTATCTGGATAACAGCGTGGTCGACAAGCCGGTGGCTCTCGTGGCCCACGGTACCACGGGCGGCGCTCAAGCGGTTGCTAACTTGCGGGCCACGTTGCCGGGCAACGGTTTGGTAACGCTGCCCAACGCGCTGTTCTTCTCGGACGGCGTCGGCCAGGCTATCGATGAAGCCGGCATTCTTAAAGAAGAATTGCAGGACGGCCCGTTCAGCCCGCAACAGCAGCTGACCAGCTTGGCACAGGCCATAGTCAAGTACGCCGAAGCGCTCAAGAGCGTCCGCGCCTAATCGCAAACCTTGCACTAAAAATCCGACTCCAGACAGGGGTCGGTTTTTTATTTTTTACGATGATAACATTGACAAAAAAGCATAAGTATGATAGTTTGTAAGTAGTAGTAAAAACAAACACTATCATGAGCGAATCTTCATTAAAACCCGTCCAAACTACCGCTTCCACCCTCGATGAGCTGCGTGGTGACGTGTTGGCTTTGCGTGAGCGGCCGACATTTTTTGAAGAAAATCTGGCTGATAAGCCACAGGCAAGCGATGAAGTAGAGGCGCTCAAAGATTGTATTTTCCAAACGGCGAGCGAAGCTGGCGATAAGGCGCGTCAGGAGCACGATGATATCCTGGAACGCGGCCAGTCGGTAGTGTGGGTGCCCGAAGGATTTACCTCTGGTACCTTTGAAGTTGGTGTGGTTGAGACCATGCGGCGCACCAAGAAGTTGGGCAAACAAGCTTTGAAGCCGGCAATCGTGACGTATGTCCGTGAGGTAGAAATTAAGGATGAAACCGGCGCGGTAATCGATAAAAAGCCACGTCAAGATGTGAAGAAGTTCGACGATGTAATCTGGGATGAGAAGATGGCCCGCAAAGCAGATGACCGAGTAAAGAAGGGTCTGTGGGACGAACACCACTTGCGCCGCGGCGAGAACTCGGTAGCCGCGCTCAGTGAAGATGCGTCGGTAAAGGTTTAGCTCTGCTATACTATAACCAATGATTGACAAACACGCTATCCCAACCAAGGTTTTGTGGGTGGACTTGGAAATGACGGGCCTGGATCCGCAGAACGATGTTATTTTAGAGATCGCCGCTGAAATCACCGATTTTGATTTCACCACGCTGGCCAATTACGAAGCGATCGTACAGCAGCCGAACGATGTTGTGGTGGACCGCATGAACAAGAATATCTGGTGGCGCGACTATCCGGCCAACCGCGACGAATTTATTAAGAAAACGGCTACGGGCAAGTCGCCGCAGCAGGTTGAGCAGGAGCTCATCGCGCTGATAGATGAACACTTCAAGGGCGAACCGGCCATTCTGGGCGGTAACAGCATCCATAACGACCGCAATTTCATTAAACATTGGTGGCCGGCGCTGGATCTTAAGCTGCACTATCGTATGCTGGACGTATCGGCGCTGAAAGTCGTGATGCAGGGTAAATATGGTATTGAATTTGAAAAACGCGAAGTGCATCGGGCTTTTGACGACATCCAAGCCAGTATCGCCGAGCTGCAGTATTACTTAGAGTGGCTTAAGAATAGCGACTAGCCAGGCTCGGCACCTATAAAAAATCCCGCCTTTGTTCCGGCGGGATTTTTAGGTTCGCGGGGCGAATGCTAGGCGTTCGTCTCGGTACCGTTGACGTAGCGGTTGACGCCCCAAGCGGCAGCTGCGGCTACGACTACCAGGATTGGGACCCACCACCAGCCCAGACCCAGGAAGTTGCTCGACTTCTTGGCGGAGCCGTTAGTAGTAGCTGCTTTGTTGGTCGTGCTGGTGCTGCTGGTACCGGCGCTGGTACCTTTAACGGCGCTGTTGTCGGTTGCACTGGCGCTGCTGGTGTCAGCGCTGGCAACTACGACACTGTGCTTGGTGTCTGAACCGTTGCTGCTCGAAGCAGTAGTACTGGTGTCGCCAGCCGGGTATGTTGGAGCGGCGGTAAAGGTTGCGAAAGTAGTAAAATGGTTGGTCCAAATTACTAGATCGCTACCGCTGTCCACCTTACATTCGTTGACACCAGCTGTTGGAGCACCGGTCGCGCTGCTACATGCATCGGTGATTTCGGTGAAGGCACCGCCCGGCTCCTGGTAACCAGCTGACTTGCCGGCCTGACCAGGGAATACCAGTTTTACATACTGATCAAAAGTCAGCTTGGTGGTGCTGGAACCGATGGTAATGGCAGTGCCAAGCGTGGTGCCTGTACCGGTGTTTACTGCGGTAGTGGCAGTAGGCAGGGTGATGGTGCCGTCCCAACCGGTCGCACCGGTAACACTGGTCATGGCAGGAATTTCAACAGTAACTTTGGGAGCACTGACAGTCAGCGTAGTGGGTACCGTTGCGATGACGCTACTGGCGCTACCGCCGCTCACATCCAGCTTCACGGTTGCCGTCGTAGTGTCGTCTACCGTAATGTCTACCGGTGTGGTCGTGTCGACAGGAATTTCAACGGTGGGGGTAGTGTTGGCGCATGGGGTTACGGCAGGATACTGGTCCTCGACCTTGGCGCCGTTGTTAGCTAGGGTGAGCGCCGCCAGCTGGCAGGTGTAGTTATTGTCGGTGGTTTCGGGACTTGAACCGGCGATGATGGCGATGTCCAAAGCCTTGGTGCCGTCAGTGTTTGAACCCCAAGTGTTGCTCAGGAAGGCAAAGTCACTGGCTTTTTCGACAACCCAACCGCGAGTACCGCTGACATAGTTTCCGCTAATAGTACCGCCGGAATTGTTGTTGAGGTAGGCTGGCTGTCGTAAGTTGGTGAACGAGTTTCCGGTAATGACCAAGCCGGTAGCCCCTGCGCTGGTAACGATACCACGGCTGGTCGCACCCGTAGCGGGGATAACGAACTGGCCGGTAAAGGTATTATCCTGAATGGTCACATTATCGCCCTGGATACCGATGAGGTTTTGTGCACCGGTGTTGTCGGTCTTGACGATGTGCAGGTTTTTAACGGTGACATTGCTGCCGGTGATGGTGAGAGTCTGTACGGTACCGCTGGTACTGAGGGTGTATCCATTACCATCCAGAGTAACAGAACGGGCAATGGTGGTTGATCCGGTGGCAGTTATGTCACTGTTGAGAGTCACAGTGCCGCCGAGCGCTACAGCATTGATAGCGGCTTGGATGCTGGTAAAGGCGTTGTAGCCCAGGGTCAGACCGGCCGCGTGAGCCGAAACGGCAGTGTATGCTGCATCGACTGAAACGATAGTCGGCGCGATGCCGGTAGTGATATCCTTCCAGTAAATATCGTAGTGCGGACCGGCGCCTTCGATACTGTTGTAGTCGTAGTCCTGCAGATAGATGGTGCCGAAGTGCGTGGTAGCGTCACCGACACTTTCACCGATGAGGTGACCGTTTAGGTAAATGTCAGTCAGAGTGCTGTCGCTGGGCTCAATAACCATCTGGATGGTGTTCCAGGCGTCCAAGCTGTAATCAGCTGCCGGGACGGTTACGTCGCGCCAGCCGTTAACGGCGTCCGAGCTGTCAAAAATACGCCAGCCGGTTGCTGACAGGTTAGGGTCGGTGTTGTATTCCAGTACGGGGTAGGAAGACGGAGCATTGCCGGCATCGTAACCGCCGCCCCATAGACTGACACGGGTGTGGTCGGACCATGAGCTGTCCAACCAGAGCTTAGCGCTGATGTTTTGGGTAGCGGCCACATCCTGCTTGAGGCCTTCGTATTGGTAGAAGCTGCTGCTGGCGCCACTGGGAGGTGTCACGCCGATGTCCAGGGCGGCGCTGCCATCGGGAGCCTGGCCGGCAGTGTTGTACCCGCCAGATGGCGCGGTACGGTCCACGGTCCAGCCTGACAGGTTTACGGGCGTATCGGCAGCAGCGCTGCCAGTAGTAATAAGTACGGGTGCCAAACCGCTGAATGCCAAGGTCATGACAATAGCCAACCGTTGTAATAGTACCGCCGGTTGTTTAGTAAAGGCCCTAAAAGTCTTCATAATGAAACTCCCCTCAAATTGTTCCTACCCTGACTATATGCTTGGATGTGAAGATGTGTCAACATTATTTTATAAGATGCTTATGCGATCGTATCTGATATAGTAGGAATATGGACCATAAAACAGTGGAAGAATACATTTTGAGTATGCCGAACGCGCGGCTGGATTACCCGTTTGGCGAAGGTACGGCGGTCTATAAGGTAGGCGACAAAATGTTTGCGCTCATCCAAGAGGGCAAGGAGCCGATACGTTTGAGCCTCAAGTGCGACCCGCTGCTGTCGCAAAAACTGCGTGCTGAGTATGAGTCGGTGCTACCGGGCTACCATTTGAATAAAAAGCACTGGAATACCGTGATTCTCAGCGGTCAGCTGAGTTGGGAGCAGGTCCAGGACCTGATTAGGCACTCATATCAGTTAGTCGTCGGTGATCTGAGTTAGCAGTAGCTGCGCGTTGGCGTACTGTTTCTTGAGTGTATCTTTGCCCTTCGTGCCGGCTTTTTGGTAAGCCGCGTTCAAATCCTGTTGGTAGGTTCGGAACTGCTGCTGCATGATGCCGGTGTACACGCTATCAAAAGTGCTGCTGGTGACGGCATTCTGGAGCTGTGTATCGGTGTCGGCCGACTCCTTGAGGGCCAGCGATTTGTCGTTAGGCTTGTAGTGGTTGTCGGCCAGATAGGTGAGGAGCGTGGATTGTTCCGACGGCATGCTGGCGGCCACCGTGGCCGAAAAATTCTTCAGGGTAGCCGAAGTGCTGCTTTGCACGCCGGTTTGGGCCAGATGCGCCAGTTCCGATTGGTCCTGCAAGACGCTTAGAAAAGCTGTTTTATCCAGCCCGCCGCCGCTGAACATTTTGGGCAGCGTCGCTAAAAGTATGATAATTACCAGGCCGATACCCGCGAACAGGGCAATGCGCGCACCCTTGCCGCCGCCGCTGAAATTAAAGAGCGACCGCCGCGGCGCGGGCGCGGGATTCATAATAAAGCTGAAGTCAGGGGTCGGTTGCTGAGGTTGCATTAGGTTTATTTTAGCATAAGCAATTCGTGTGCATGAGGTGTTAGCGTAGAATATGGATATGGACTTGGTAGACGAGGTCAAGCAGCGGCTGTCGATAGAAGACGTGATCAGCGAGTACGTGCAGTTAAAGCGTGCCGGCCGCAACTGGAAAGGCCTCAGCCCGTTTACCAGCGAACGTACGCCGAGCTTCATGGTCAGCCCGGAAAAACAGATCTGGCACGACTTTTCCAGCGGCCGCGGCGGCGATATGATCAGCTTTGTCATGGAAGCTGAGGGCTTGGATTTCAGGGGTGCTCTGGAGCACTTGGCGCGCAAAGCCGGGCTGGACCCCGAACAATTCCGCAGCCAGGGCCGCGGTCGAGGCGGACCTAATAAAGAGCGATTACTGGCAGTCAATGAGGCGGCTACGCATTTTTATCAGGTACAATTTTCCAAGAACAAGACTGCGTTGGAATACGTATTCAAAAAACGGCAGTTTACCAAGGAGACGGCACTGGAATGGCGGCTCGGCTATTCGCCCAACACCGGCACTGCACTCCTGGATTTTTTGCGTGGCAAAAAGTTTACCGACGCCGAAATTACCGGTGCCGGGCTGACGGCTCGTCGTCGCCAAGGTCTGCAGGACATGTTCCGCGGCCGGCTGATGATTCCGCTGAACGATGCGCAGGGCAATGTGATCGGCTTTACGGCGCGCTTGTTGGTTGATGACCCTGAGGCGCCCAAGTACATCAATACCCCACAGACGCCGTTATACGATAAGTCACGGCACGTGTTCGGTCTGCACCTGGCAAAGCAGCAGATCCGGAAAGAAGGCTACGTGGTAATCGCTGAAGGCAACCTGGATGTGATTGCCAGCCACCAGGCGGGCGTGCGCCAGGTGGTGGCTACGGCCGGTACGGCGCTGACCGAGCAGCATCTGAAGGCGCTGAGTCGGTTCACCGGCGATATCCGCCTCAGTTTTGATGCCGATAAGGCGGGTCTTGCCGCCACCGAGCGGGCTATCCCGATCGCCTCTAAAGTTAAAGTTTCTTTAAGTATTATCACGATTCCCAGCGGCAAGGACCCGGACGAACTCATCAAGCAGGACCCGAAGCTCTGGCAGCAAGCTATCGAGCAGAATCAGTATGCGCTGGACTGGCTGATGGAGCGCTATCGGACACGGCTGGATATCACGACGGCTGAGGGTAAACGTCAGTACAGTGATATCCTGCTGCCGGTAGTGCGGGCCTTGGATGATCCGGTGGAGCGTGATCACTACATGACGCAAATCGCCGACGCGATCGGGGTGACGCGTACCGCACTGGATCAAAAAATGGCTCAAACGACAGGGGTCAACGCGTCGCCGCGGACTAAAAAAATCAAGGCCGCACCGGTGGTGCCGGATAAGCAGGCGTTGGAATATCAACGGACGCAGGATCGATTCCTGGCCCTGATGCTCATGCAGCCGTCGCTTCGTGAATATCTGGATTCAGTAACGACCGATATGCTGCCGCAAGAGTCGGCGCGTGAGCTGCTGCGTTTCCTGCAAGAACATGCGGACTTTACAGGGCAGCCCGAAAAGGCCAAGGAGCTGCAAAAGGTTGCAGATTATGTTAAAATTGAATCAGTACAATTTGAAGAACTCTATCAGGGTCTCGAGCTCACTGAACTTCAATACGAAGCGGCTCGATTGCGGCGTCAATTGATAGAACAGTATGTCAAAACCGAAAAAAGCAAATTAGCCACTCAATTAACAGAGGCAGATGCCGCGATTAGCGAAGAATTGCTGAAGCGCGCGCAATCGCTCGATGAATTATTACGAACTACCACCGGAGGCACTCATGGCAAAGAAAGTAGCTAAAAAGGATGCGCCAGCACCCGATACTAAAGAACTGAAAGCACAAATCGTAGCGACCGCTAAAAAAGCCGGGCACATCAGTCAGCGTGACATTTTTGATGTTATTCCTGATGTGGCCGCTAATGCCGAGGTCCTGGACGAGCTGTATACCGAACTGGCCGATGCCGGCATTGAAATTACCGCCAGCACCGAACCGGACCCCGCCAACTTCACGGATGATTGGGCCGAGGAAGAACTGGAAGAAGAGGATACCAGCGCGGCCATGGTGTTCGCTGAAGACGATGTCGCCGATGACAGCGTCCGGCTATACCTGCGTGAAATTGGTAAAATCCCGCTGTTGAATGCTGAGCAGGAATTGAGCTTGGCCCAGCGCGTTGTTGCGGGTGATGAAGAAGCCAAGCATCAAATGGCCGAGGCCAACATGCGGTTGGTGGTGTCGATCGCTAAGCGCTACGTGGGCCGCGGTTTGGACCTTTTGGACCTGATTCAAGAAGGCAATACCGGTTTGCTGCGTGCCGTTGAGAAGTTCGACCCGGATAAGGGCTTCAAGTTTTCAACCTACGCCACCTGGTGGATTCGCCAGGCCATTACCCGCGCTATCGCCGACCAAGCCCGCACCATCCGTATCCCGGTGCACATGGTGGAAACTATTAACAAACTGCTGCGCACCCAGCGCCGCCTGACGCAGGAATTGAACCGCGAGCCGACCAATGAAGAGATCGCCAAGGCTATGGAGATCGAAGTCGATAAGGTCGAGCACATCATGAAGATCAAGCAGGACATTTCCTCCCTGGATGCCTCCATCCGCGATGATGAAGAAGATTCCGTACTGGCTGACTTCATTGAAGATGAGGACACTATTTCCCCTGAAGAATCAGCTACCAACCAGCTCTTGAAAGAGCAGGTTAAAGATATGCTGGGCGCCCTGACTGAACGCGAACAAAAGATACTGAAACTGCGTTTCGGTCTGGACGATGGTAAGCAGCATACGCTTGAGGAAGTCGGCCAGGAATT
>Ga0164242_10009654_pt1 | contig 10388 bp, 9 predicted proteins | sample OricomgcompostMG_FD_108783 | JGI IMG/M metagenome (GOLD analysis project Ga0164242, IMG submission 108783) | Miracle-Growth compost microbial communities from Emeryville, California, USA - Original compost - Miracle growth compost (MG) ... | reverse complement strand
CGGAAGCGGAGCCGACCGCCGGCGCATCGGCGGGCACGGCCGCGGCGAGATCGCTGTCGGCCAGCGCGACGATTTCGACGCTGCCGTCATCGAGCGTCCGGTTCGACAGCACGACCGCGTCTGCGCCCAGCGCTTCGCGCACGAGGCGCAAGGCGTCACGGCTCGTTGCCGCGATGAATTTCCGAATGTTCAAGCTGAGTCCCCGATGAGGTGTGCGGCGCGTACGGCTGCCGTTTGCTGCCTCTCCTGCCCGGGCCGGTAGCGCGCCAACGTTGTCGCGCCGTCCCGTGCAGAAGCTATTCCGATGCTTGAATTATTTCGAAGACCGCGGTCCCGTGATCGAGTGATCAAGACGGAGAAAAGCAGGCAATTCAGCCGATGGCGCCCGCGTCAGGCGCCGACGACGTTGACGACCTTCACATTGCGCGTATCGGGCACTTCGGCATACGAGAGCACCTTCAACTGGGGCAGGCTGCGCCGCAGGAAGCGCGAGAGCATCGGCCGCAGCGAGTGCTGGACGAGCAGGACCGGCGAGAGCCCGGCGCCCTGCTGGCGCACCATCGCGCTCTGCATCTGCGTGAGCAGCGTGTTGGCGAGGCCCGGTTCGAGGCCCGGGTTCGCGCCCGAGGCGAGCGTCTGCGAGAGCACGCGTTCGAGGTTCGAGTCGAGGCCCATGACCTGCATGTCGCTCGTGCCGGGGAACCACTGCTGCGTGATCGCGCGGCCGAGCGAGACGCGCACGGCGGCCGTCAGGTCGTTCGCGTCGGTCAGGCGCGGCGTGTGTTCGGCCAGCGATTCGAGGATCGAGCGCATGTCGCGGATCGGCACGCCCTCTTCGAGCAGGTTCTGCAGGACCTTCTGCAGCGTCGTGAACGGGAGCACCTTCGGCACGAGATCCTCGACGAGCGCGGGCGCATCCTTCTGCACGCGTTCGATGAGCGCCTGCACCTCGCGGCGCCCGAGCAGTTCCGAAGCGTGCGTGACGACGAGGTGGTTCAGGTGGGTCGCGACGACGGTACTCGCATCGACGACCGTGTAGCCGAACACCTGCGCCTGGTCGCGCAGGTTCGTGTCGATCCAGATCGCGGGCAGGCCGAACGCCGGGTCCGTCGTCGGCGTGCCGGGCAGCGCCGCGCTGACCTGACCCGGGTTGATCGCGAGCCACTGGCCGGGGAACGCCTCGCCGGTGCCGACCTCGACGCCCTTGAGCTTGATGCTGTAGACGTTCGGCCGCAGTTCGAGGTTGTCGCGGATATGGATGACCGGCGGCAGAAAGCCGATTTCCTGTGCGAACTTCTTGCGGATACTCTTGATCCGCTTCAGCAGTTCGCCGTCGGTGTTCTTGTCGACGAGCGGAATCACGCGGTAGCCGACTTCGAGGCCCAGCACGTCGATGAGCGCGACATCGTCCCAGCTCGCCTCCGCGGACTCGGACGGCGCGAGCGCCTGCGGCACGGCATCGGCGACGACGGCGCTCGCCGATTTTTCGGCGGCCTTCTTCTTCTGCACGCGGCCGAGCTGGATCGCGCCGCCGCCGAGCAGCAGGAAGGCCAGGTGCGGCATGCCTGGAATCACGCCCATCATGGCGAGGATCGTGCCGGTGATCATGAGCACGCGCGGGTTCGTGAAAAGCTGCGTCGTGAGCTGCGTGCCGATGTCCTCGTCGGTTGCCACGCGCGAGACGATCACGCCGGCCGCCGTCGAGATCACGAGCGACGGAATCTGGGCGACGAGGCCGTCGCCGATCGTCAGCAGCGTGTAGGTCTTGCCGGCCGCCCCGAAGTCCATGCCGTGCTGGACGACGCCGACAATGAGCCCGCCGACGATGTTGATGACCATGATGAGCAGGCCCGCGATCGCGTCGCCGCGCACGAACTTGCTCGCGCCGTCCATGGAGCCGTAGAACTCGGCCTCCTGGGCGATTTCGAGGCGCCGCTTGCGCGCGGCGTCTTCCTTGATGAGGCCCGCGTTGAGGTCGGCGTCGATGGCCATCTGCTTGCCGGGCATCGCGTCGAGCGTGAAGCGCGCCGCCACCTCGGCGATCCGGCCCGCGCCCTTCGTGATCACCATGAAGTTGATGACCATGAGAATCACGAACACGACGATACCGACGGCGAAGTTCCCGCCGACGAGAAAGTGGCCGAACGATTCGATGACCTGACCGGCCGCGCCGGGGCCCGTATGGCCTTCGAGGAGGACCACGCGCGTGGACGCGACGTTCAGCGAGAGGCGCAGCAGCGTCGAGAACAGCAGCACGCTCGGGAACGCGGCGAAGTCGAGCGGCTTGGTCGTGTACATGCTGACGAGCAGCACCATGACCGAGAGCGCGATGTTGAACGTGAACAGCAGATCGAGCAGGAACGGCGGCAACGGCAGAATCATCATGCCGAGGATCATGCAGATCAGGATCGGACCCGCGAGCGCGCGCAGGTTCGTGCCTTGCAGCACTTCCGGGCGGCGCGCGAAAAATCCGGTGCGGGCGGTCATTCAGGTACTCCTTCGTTGTCCGGGCCGAGCGTATCGCTCGCTTCTTCGTCGGCGTCGGCCTCGTTGACGGCGCCCTTGTCGAGTTCGGGCGGCACGTCGAGATCGGTCGGGGCCATCGGTACGTCGCCGCCCTGCTCGCGAAAACGCTTGAGCTGGTAGACCCAGGCGAGCACCTGGGCGACGGCGCCGTAGAGCGCGCCCGGAATTTCCTTGTTCAGGTCCACGTTGTGATAGAGCGCCCGCGCGAGCGGCGGCGCTTCGAGCAGCGGCACGTTGTTTTCCACGGCGATCTCGCGGATCCGCGCGGCCACGAGGTTGACGCCCTTGGCGACGACCTTCGGCGCGCGCATCTCGCCGTCCGTGTACTGGAGCGCGACGGCGAAGTGCGTCGGGTTCGTCACGACCACGTCGGCCTTCGGCACCTGCGCCATCATCCGGCGGCGCGCCATCGCGCGCTGCTGCGAGCGAATGCGGCCCTTCACGTGCGGGTCGCCTTCGCTTTCGCGGTGCTCGCGCTTGACCTCTTCCTTCGTCATGCGCAGCTTGCGGTAGTAATTCCAGAGCTGATACGGCACGTCGAGCCCGGCGAGCAGCAGCATGCCCGCGACCGTCGTCCCGCAGCAGACGGCGATCATGTGCATGGCCGCGGCGAACGCGGTCTGCGTGGGCTGAAGGAAGAGGCCGAGCATCTCGTCGCGGCGCGACCAGATCGCCAGCGTCGCGACGAGGCCGACCACGAACGTCTTGATGAGCGCCATGCCGAGCTGGATCAGCCCGTTCAGCGAGAACACACGCCCGAGGCCCTCGATCGGGTTCAGGCGGTTGAAGTTCGGTTCGAGCGACTTCGTCGAGATGAGCCAGCCGCCGAGCGCCATCGGCGCGAGCACGGCCGCGACGCCCGTCAGCGCGAGCACGGGCATGACCGCGATGAGGCCCTCGCGCACGGAGACGCCGGCGCCGCTCAGCATGCGGGTCGTGTCGAAGGCCATCGCGTGGTTGAACGTGAACGCGCCGCGCAGCATGCCCTGCAGATGCTCGCCGATCATGCCCGAGAGCATCCACGCGCCGTAGAAGCCGGCCGAGAGCAGCGCGAACGTGGAGAGCTCGCGCGAACGCGGAACCTGCCCCTCCTCGCGCGCCTTTTCGAGGCGCCGGGGAGTGGCGGATTCGGTTTTCTCGAGGTCGCTGTCCTCAGCCACGCATGCTCCGGTCGATGACGCGCGGCCGGGCCCGGCCGCCTGCGCCCTTTTTCAGTGAGAGCAATTATTGCCGTGGCGCACCGCGACCGATTGCCGGAGCAAGCCGGGAAAACAGCGGCATTTCAGGGGATGGACGGCGGCGCGAAAAAAGGGCGCGGCGGGAAAACCGCCGCGCCCCTCGGGCTCCGATCGCTCGGGATCGGCCGCCGCCCCGTCGTCAGAAGGCGACGAACGGCGCCTGCGTGCCGCCCCGGGCCGTCGTGTCCTGCCCCACGTAGACGTAGCGGCCATAGAAGAACGGCAGGCCGAGGTCGAGGTCGCTCGACGAGCCGAACTGGCCGGCCAGATCGTTGAAGGCGTAGTTGCCGCTGGCGAACAGCGTCGAAGCGTTGGCCACGGCGAACGAGGCGCCGCCGCTCGCGCCGTTCGTGCCCGTCAGCGTCGCGCTGAGGTACTGAGACGCGGGCGGGCAGTAGAACCGGCTCTCGTTGCCGCTGCAAAGCGGCAGGGAACTGTCGTTGAAGAACAGCGCGTTCGATCCCGAATCGAGGAACGCCGTCAGCGACTGGCCATTGAACGTGCTGCTGAGGTCGCCCCAGGCCGTCGTCGCGAAGTTCTCCGAGGCGTTCAGCGCGTTGTTCGACTCGGTATTGATGCCGAACACGAGCGTTCCGCCAGCCGAGGGCGCACCGTCGTAGGAGATCGGCTGCATCTGCACGATCGCGCCGTTGTTGTCGGTGGCGAACCGCGCGATCGGGTTGGCGACCTGCTGCGCCGTCGCGACCGGCGTGTTCGCGCAGCTGCTGCCCGAGCAGGCGTAGTAGTAGTTGCCCGAGACGTTGTTCGCGCAGCCGGCGCCGCAATCCCACGGCGCCACGCCGATGCCGAGGATGCCGTTCGCGCCGAGGTCGTGCGGCGTATTGTCGGCGACGCCGACGTGCGTGCAGGCCGCCGGCGCGGGCGCGGACGTGATGTCGCCGATCACCTGGACCGGAATGTTGCTCGCCGTCTCGCCGCCGATCTTCACGTCGGCGTTGCGCACGCTGCCCCAGGTGTAGCTGTCGGCGAACGTCATGCACTCGGCCAGCGACCCGCCCGAGACGGTGGCCCCCGGCAGCGAACCGCCGACCGTCGAGAGCGCCGACGAGAGGATGCGCAAGCCGAACGACGCCGTATCGACCTGGATGTTATCGACGGTCTGGCAGGTGGTCGTATTCGGCACGCAGACGGTCACGCTGACGGTCGGGATGTTCGGCGCCCCGGCGAGGCCGGTGCCGACCGTGACCGGGACCGTGTTGGCGGCCGTCGCCGCGATCGGCTGCTCGCTCGGCGGCGCGGGCAGCGAAGCCGTGGTGTTGCTGCCCGAGCCGCCGTTCGTCGCGGCGCTGCCGCCGCCTCCGTCGCCCCCACCGCCGCCGCAGGCCGCGAGGCCCACGCTCAATGCGGCGACGAGACAGAGCGCGCCGAAGCGCAGCGCGCGCGGGAAGCCCAGGTTCATTCGGTCTGTGAACATGTTCGCCTCCCTCGGGTTATCGGATGTCGGCCGCGGTCACGCCCGCGGGCAGCGACTGCGGCAGCCAGGCCTGGCCCGAAAAGGCGCCCATGTGACCGCCCGAGTGGACGATGAGCCCCTGCTGTTCGACGACCCCGGGACCGCGAACGGCGCCGGCCGCGCGGCGGGCCTCGATGCCTGCGAGGTACTGCGGGAAATAGCTGCCGAGCAGGTCCGACAGATCGGGCGGCTGCGGGCCGTTCCAGCCGACGCCGAAGACGGTGCCGGCCTGCGAGAGGTACTCGCGGACGACCGTGCCGTTGGGCAGCGTCGTCTGGCGCACAGTGTAGGGCGCGGACGCGGAGGCCGTGGAGGCGGCGCTGCTTTGGGCGGCCTGCCTCGCGATCGCGGCGGACGGGTTGAGCGCGGCCTGTGCGGCCGTGGCGCTCAGCGTATTGACGTTGGCGCCTGCGGGCGTCGCCATCGGCGCGCCGCCGAGGGCTGCTTGCGCGGGCGGCGCGAAGGCCAGCGCGGCAGCGAGCGAGAGCGCCCATGGCGCAAAAGACAGGAGACGCGGCACCGCGCGGCGCGACGAGACACGGACAGTCAGGCGGCGCCGTGCCTCCGCGCGCGGCGCCTTCGGACAAGAAGCTGAAGCAGTCATACCCCTCCCCAGGTGGCATGAACTACCGGCCGTCTCGCCGGGCGAAGACCCGGCGGCGGCAGCGGCAGCGGCTGATTGGCGGCAGCGAACCGCAAGCAGTATGCCTGCGGCGCCTTCAAGCGTGCCTCCTGCGTGACAGACGGGTCAGTGGCCGATGAGCGCCCGATGAGCGGCCGATGAGCGCTGCGCCTAGAAACCGAGGCTCGCGAGCAGGTCGTCCACCTGGCTTTGGTCCTGCATGACGTCGGCCTTGCCTTCGGGGTTGATCTGCGGTCCGTTCATCAGCGCTTCGGGGCTGCCTGCCGTCGCTTCGATGAGGTGCGCCGCCGACGCCGCGAACTGCTCGCGCCGCTCGGGCGCGATGTTCTCGACGAGCACGCCGAGCAACTGCTGCTCGATCAGGTAGACGACGTCCATGATCTTCTTGATGACCTGGCCCGTCAGATCCTGGAAGTCCTGCGCGAGCATGATTTCGAGCAGCTGATGGTTCGTCGCGGCCGTGACCTGCGGCACGCCGTCGAGGAAGCGGCGTGTCTCGTCCATCAGCACGCGTGCGTCGTCGCGGCCGAGCGGCGCCTCGTACCACGACGCCCAGCGCTGGCCGAGCCCGCGCGCGTCGCGTTCCAGATCTTCCTGCAGCGGCTTCGTCTGCTCGATGGCCGACAGCACGCGCTCGGCGGCCTGTTCGGTCATGTCGGCGACGTAGCGCAGGCGGTCGCGCGCGTCGGGCACGGCTTCGGCCGCGCGCTCGACGTGCTTGTCGAGGCCCAGTTCGCGCATCGAATCGCGCAGCGTGCGCGTCAGTTGGCCGATGCGCGCGAGAATGCGGTCGGTGGCGACTTCGCCGCCCTCGCCCGCTCCCGCATCGAGGGCCTGCGCGGCGTCCGCGGCATCCCCGGGTTGGGCCCCGTCCGGCAGGCCGCCAGCCTGCGCGCTGATGAGCTCGTCCACGTCAGCTCCCGGTCTTGGCCATCTTCTCGAGAATCTTGTTCAGCTTCTCGTCGAGCGTCGCGGCCGTGAAGGGCTTGACCACGTAGCCGCTCGCACCGGCCTGGGCCGCGGCAATGATGTTTTCCTTTTTCGACTCGGCCGTGACCATCAGCACCGGCAGATGCGAAAGCGCGGCGTCGGCGCGGATTTCCTTGAGCATCGACAGGCCGTCGAGGTTCGGCATGTTCCAGTCCGAAATCACGAAGTCGTACGTGACGCTGCGCAGACGGGCGAGGCCCGCGGCGCCGTCTTCGGCCTCGTCGACGTTCGAGTAGCCAAGCTCCTTGAGCAGGTTGCGAACGATCCGGCGCATCGTCGGAAAATCGTCCACCACCAGAATCTTCATTCCCTTATCCATCTCGTTTCCATTCCTCCAGGCTTGACCCGGCAATTATCCAGACTCGCGTAATACGAGGCCAGTCAAATTAAGCGATCTCGATTACACACATAAGTTGCGCCCGCTCAACGATGCGGGACGGATCATACCCGCTGCACACGGTCTCCCAGCAGCGCGAGCCGCGCCATCACGCGCCGGCTCATGTCCGCGAGCGGTGAGACGTCGTCGGCCGCGCCGAGCGCGATCGCCTCGCGCGGCATGCCGAACACGATGCAGCTCGCCTCGTCCTGCGCGAGCGTGTAGGCGCCGGCCTGGCGCATTTCGAGCAGGCCCGCGGCGCCGTCGCGCCCCATGCCCGTCAGGATGACGCCGATCGCGTTCTTGCCCGCATGGCGCGCGGCCGAGCGGAACAGCACATCGACCGACGGCCGATGGCGATTGACGGGCGGCTCCTCGGACAGATGCGCGATGTAGTTCGCGCCGCTGCGCGCGAGCAGCAGGTGCGCGTGGCCCGGCGCGATGTAGGCGTGGCCCGGCAGCACGCGCTCGCCGTGTTCGGCTTCCTTGACGGTGATGCGGCAGAGGCCGTTCAGGCGCTGCGCGAACGACTTCGTGAAGCCGGGCGGCATGTGCTGCGCGATGAGCACGGCGGGCGCGTCGGGCGGCAGCGGCGTCAGCACTTCGCGGATCGCCTCCGTGCCGCCGGTCGAGGCGCCGACGATCAGCAGCTTCTCGGTACTGACGAGCGGGTTGTTCAGCATCGGCGCGTGGCCGCCGGCCGCCGCGTGGGCCCCCCCCACGCCCGCGCCGTGCGCGCCCGCGTGAGCGTGACCGGCCGGCGCCGCGACGCGTGCGCTGACGCGCGCGCGGGCAGCGGCGCGGACCTTGTCGGCGAGCTTTTCGGCGTATTCGAGCATGCCGTCGCGAATGCCCACGCGCGGCTTCGTCACGAAATCGACGGCGCCGAGTTCGAGCGCGCGCAGCGTGATTTCCGAGCCGCGCTCGGTCAGCGACGAGACCATGACGACCGGCATCGGGCGCAGACGCATGAGCTTCTCTAGGAAGTCGAGGCCGTCCATGCGCGGCATTTCCACGTCGAGCGTCAGCACGTCGGGGTTGTGCTGCTTGATCAGCTCGCGCGCGACGAGCGGATCGGGCGCGGTCGCGACGACGGTCATGTCGGGCTGATCGTTGATGATCTCGGTCATCAGGCTGCGGATCAGCGCCGAATCGTCGACGCAGAGAACCTTGATTTTTTGCACGGCGGTTAAGACTCCTCTACTGTCCTGGCTTTGGCGGCCTGCGTCGTCGCGGCGGCCCGCGTGCCCGCGAGGCCGAACAACTCGACGCGCTGGCGCGCCTTGGCAAGGCGCTCGGCGCGCGCCTCGGGCGTTTGCCGCGCGAGTTCCTGCTCGCGTTCGGCGACGCTCGAACTCTGCGTGATGCGCAGCTTCTTCACCATCACCTGGCCCGTGTTCGGCAGATAGGCGATCTTGCGCGGATGCGAGCCCTGCAGGTCTTCGGCGACGATGCGGATCCCTTCGGTCGCGAGGTAACGGCGCACGAAGACCGCGTTGCGATCGCCGATGTTCATCGTCGTCATGCCCGCGAGCACGGCCCCGCCGCCGAACACCTTCGCTTCGAGCCGCTCGCGCCGGCCACCGGCCTTGATGAGCTCGTTGATGAGCACTTCCATCGCGTAGGCGCCGTAGCGCATCGAATCGGACGCCGCGTGCTGGACGGCGTCGGCGCCGTCGTCGGGCAGCATGAAGTGGTTCATCCCGCCGATGCCGGCCGTCCGGTCCTGGATGCAGGCGGCCACGCACGAGCCGAGCACCGTCACGAGCACCATGTCCTCGGCGGTCGTATAGAACTCGTTCGGCAGCAACTTCACGCCGGGGCGCTGGAAGTGGCTGTCGAAGTAGTGATTGTTCGCGATCGGCAGCGAGGCGCTCATGCAGGCAGTCCGATCGTCTCGTCGAGACGGCGTGCGGGGGCAGCGGTGCGCGCGGCCGGGGCCGCGGCGCCCGCGCCGCGCGCGAGTTCGTAGACGGTCTGGCCGCGCAGCCGGAACGCCTGCGTGACGTACGTGAAGTTCTCCGAATGGCCCGCGAACAGCAAGCCGTCCGGCTTCATCAGCGGCTCGAACCGCGCGAGCACCTGCGCCTGGGTCGGCTTGTCGAAATAGATCATGACGTTGCGGCAAAAGATGGCGTCGAACGGCTGGCGCAGACCGTAGTCGGCGTCGGTGAGATTCAGTTGCTCGAAACGGACCATCTGGCGCAGTTCGGGCCGCACTTTCACGAGCCCCGCGTGCGCGCCCGTGCCCTTCAGGAAGAAGCGCTTGAGCCGTTCGGGCGAGAGATGCTTGACTTGGTCGTAGACGTAGACGCCGGCCGCCGCCTTCGCGAGCACCTGCGTGTCGAGGTCCGTGGCCAGGACCTTCGCCTCGCGGGCCGCGCGGTCGCCGAGCGCTTCGATCAACGTCATCGCGATCGAATAGGGCTCCTCGCCCGTCGAGGCCGCCGAGCACCAGACCGAAACGGGCTGCGGGCGCCGCGCGACGAACTCGGCGAGGACCGGGAAGTGATGGGCCTCGCGGAAGAACGCCGTCAGGTTCGTCGTCAGCGCGTTCGTGAACGCTTCCCACTCGACGGGATCGTTGCGCGATTCGAGTTGCTCCAGATAGTCGCGGAAGCTGTCGAGGCCGAGCGCGCGCAGACGCCGCGCGAGACGGCTGTAGGCCATGTCGCGCTTGTGGTCCGAGAGCGAGATGCCCGCGCGGCGATGGATCAGCGAACGGATGCGCTCGAAGTCGGCCGACGTGAAGGCGAAGTCGCGATGGCCTTCGCCCGACGCCGACAACGCGATGCCGGCGGGCGCGTCGGCATCGTCGTCGGCCGCGGCGCGGGCGCGGCGCGGGAGACGCAGCGCCTTCACGTCAGGCTCCCGGCCCGCGCGCGGGCAGGCGTGCGGGCGCGCGCGGCGTCCTGGAAGCGGACGCCGCTGCGGTACGACTGATGCCGGACGGGGAGGCTCGTGTGCATTTCGCGTGGCTCTTGCTGGCTGGCTAGAACGTTTCCCAGTCGGCATCGTCCGACGCCGAGGCGGACGCCTTGAGGTCCGGCTCGATGCGGGCGGGCGACTTCAGGACCGGTTTCGCGGTTTCGGTGGCAGCGGGCTTCGAGGCCGCGACGGGGGCCGCAGCCGCGCGGCGGG
>Ga0164242_10009652_pt1 | contig 10389 bp, 13 predicted proteins | sample OricomgcompostMG_FD_108783 | JGI IMG/M metagenome (GOLD analysis project Ga0164242, IMG submission 108783) | Miracle-Growth compost microbial communities from Emeryville, California, USA - Original compost - Miracle growth compost (MG) ... | reverse complement strand
TCGACGAAGTCCCCGAAGCCGGCTTCTCCGAGGTCGACTTCGACTGGGAGCCGGCCTTCAAAAAACCCATGTGGAGCTGCAGGACCTCCTGACGCAGGAGGAGCAGCGTACCCACCTCCTCGACGTCGTCGTCGATCAGGGGGCGCTCCACCATCGGGTTTCTCGGCTCCGGACGAATGTGGACACACTCCATCATCTCATCCAGGAGCGGCTCGATCTCGTCGAACACAAGGCTCCCCCCGGCCATGGACATCAGCCCGGAGACGACGATGCCCTGCATGCCGAGCGTCGGGTCGATGGCGACGCCCGAGGGCAGCTGTACGCCCCCTCGCATCGCCGCCATGAGAGCCCGCATGGCCCACTTCTCGGCCCGGCGCGCCGACATCTCGCGGATGACGAACTGCTTGCCGCTGTCGCGGTTGCCCTCGGCCGCCGGTATGACGAGAACCAGCTCCTTGCGCATCAGATGCTCACCGCCGTCACCGATTGCCACCGGATGGTGTATCGCCGGGGCTGAGTGATCTTGTTGGCCGTCGGGAACTTCGGCAGATTGACCAGCACGCCACGCTGGCTGACGAAGCGGCGCTGCAGCGAGGGCAGCGTCGTCGTGCCCTCTGCGAAGTACGTGTCGCGTACCTGACGCATCGTGGCGTCCCACTGCTCGAACATGTCGTTGCTGAGGCTGTCGGCCTGCAGAGTGAACGTCTGCTCAATGTGGTTGAACACGAAGCCGGCGCTCAGGTAGCCGTCCACGCCCATCGCCGTCTCGTTGACGTCGACGCCCGGCGACTCATAGACGTTGTCGGCACTGAAGCCGTGGAGCTGCTGCGGAACCGGGAACAGTCCCGGCACTGCGAGGGTGATGACGGCGTTCGCCGCCGTCAGTGTGCGAGCCATGGTTCTCTCCCGGTTGGCTGGTTACTGGATGAGGATCGACGCCAGGACGATCTGCTGCACGGACTCACCGTCCATGTACCAGAAGTTGATGGGGGGCGACTGGCGAGCCTGCCGCGTGATCGGTGCCGCGTCCTTCACCTGCAGGTACCACCCGAGCGACGACAGCGTGTCGCTGATGCTGATGCCCGCCGCCGCGTTGACCTCCGCCGCCTGGGCCGAGCTGAGCGTCACGCCGGCCCGGATCGCCCCAAAGTTGAGCGCCGCGTTGATGGGGTCGAGGCAGGCCGCTGAGATGAGGTCGTACCCGAACTGGTTGTACGGCACGCTGTTGGTCTGCTGGAGCATGTTCATCAGGGCCAGCTGCAGCGCGTTGTTCAGCCAGATCTGATTGACGTAGCTGTCCAGCCACTGGAACTCGCCGCTCATCTGCCCCGGCTGGAACTCGAGGAACTGCTGGTTGGCGGTGGCGTAGGCACCGTAGAAGTCGTACCCATTGGCGATAAGGTTCTGCGCCGCCGTCGCCGTGGTCACTCCGGCGACCAGACCGTCCTGACCCCGGAAGGCGAAGGTGATGCGGCCATTGGTCGCGTCGAAGTCGATGGAGGCTGCCGTTCCGCAGACGAACGCCGCCAGCTTGACCGGGTTCTCGGGATCGTACACGACGCAAGTCCCCCCGACCTCCTGGTCCTTGAGGATGCGACCGAGGGAGGACGCGGCGTCGTTGCTGAGCGTCGGAACCGGGGAGTCGTCCCAGGCGACGTACAGCCAGCGATCGTTCTGCCCATTGGACCAGGCGGCGAAGGCCTGACGCTGCACCGAGCCCGAGCCGCCGTCCGGATCAAACAGCGTAGTGAAGGTGGCCCAGTTTTGGGTAACGTCGACGATCATCGTCATGAAGGCACCGGGCGTCATGGCCGGGGCGCCCTGGCTGAGTACGGCACCCGTCGCCTGTGTCAGGAGGAGGTCCGCCGCGATGGTACCGCTGGCGAAGCCGATGGTCGACCCGGCGCCAGTCATGCCAGAGGTGACGACCAGGGCGCCCGTGACGTCGTCGAAGCTGACGTCCGGTGCCGCCGTCTCGGCCGTGATGGTTGTGCTGGCCACCGTCTGCGTCAGGTCGACGTAGTACGTACCAGTGAGGCCCTCGCCGGTCCCCAGCTCGGTGATCTGTGTGCCAGCCGAGACGCCCGAGCCGCTCAGCACCTGCCCGACGCGCAGTGTACCGCTGCTGACCGCGCTCACCGTCAGCGTACCGTACGTGGCGCTCACCGCCGTGCTGTCCACGGTCTGAGCGATGCTGACCGCGTAGGTGCCCACCCCGCCAGGGTCGCCGGAGAGCTGCCCGGTGACGACGGTGCCGACGGCGGCGCCGGAGGTCAGCAGTGCGCCGGTCACCAGCTTGCCTGAGGTCACATCCGTGACGTACATCACGCTGCCGGAGATGGAGGCGGTGACCGCCGCCGTGGCCGGCGCGATGGCCCCCGTGACCGTCGCCTCCGTCACCACGGCGTCCGCCAGCGCCGTCTGGATGAGTGCTGCCGCCGCGCTGTAGCTCGTGGCGCTGCTGAGGTCCACGGAGGGAGCGCTGATCACCTCGCCGTCGACCGTCACCGTGAGCGAGCCGGAGATGGCCTGCAGCTGCGGGATGGTGAGCGCCGCGATGTCGCCGCCCCGGAGCCACGCCGCCAGCGCCGTGGAGGGATACTGCGTGAACAGCATGGCCGCCGGCTTGCGCGTCGAGTTGTTGTAGCCGCCGAAGTACACGGTGGCGATCTCCGCCTCCTCGGAGTCAGCGCCGAAGTAGCGTGCGACCGACTGCCCATCATTGGGGAAGGAGAGCACCTGCCCAAAGGGGACACGGTCGCTCTGCGTGAGGAACAGACCGCTGAGGACGAGCGCGTCGCCGCCAGCGTTCAGAACGCTCGGCACTACCTGCACGAGCTGTGATGCCGGGATCGTGGACATCATTTTCTCCTGGTTAGGCGGGGTACGCCGCTTCTACATTGTGCAGCGTCGCGATCAGCTGATCGGCGAACTGCTGCGGGACGTTCGAGACCACCTGATTGGCCTCGAAGTGAAGGTCGACGGAGTAGCGGGTCTCCCACTGCTGCTCCGCGTTTATGAAGGGTAGCTGGCGTGGGTCCGAGGCCCACAACGGCTGCATGTCGATCGGTAGGTCGCGGAAAAAGTTCACGCCGACCTCGTCGCGGAACAGCGTCGAGATCACCTGCGCGTTGTCTCCCGCCGCGTCGCCGTGAACGTCCACCTGCATGACCATCTCGGTCTTCTGCAGGGACGCCCGCGTGCCACCCTGGACCAGCGTCGGTCCGGCGTCCTGCGCGGGAGCGACCAGATACGTCCCGGCTCCCCCCGGCTGCCCAGACTGCTGCTGCCCCAGCGTCGTACCGGCCGCGAGGCCGGCTCCACTGAGCGGCAGGCCCGGTACCATCGTGCCAGTGACGTCGGCTGCGGTGAGCAGCGTCCCGGCGATGGTACCAGTCAGCGCCACGTCGACCCAGGAGTCGATGTTGGTGGCCAGCCGTACGCGGACCACCTCGTTCGTCACGACGAAGTCGGTGGCCTGTGGCTCAGGCACCCGGTTCACCTGCATCTTCACCACCGGAACGACCGGGGGGAGGACCGACAGGAGCCAGGAGCGCAGGGCAACGTCGATGTCGTCCTGCGTTGGTGTGAGTGCGATCGCCACTACGGCCCCACGAACTGCCCGGTGGTGACGTCGACGTTACCGATGACGGTCGGCGCGGCGGTGTAGGTCTGCATGTAGCCGCCCGGTGACGCCACCTCCAGCAGGTTGTTGGAGAGCGTGATGTTGGTCAGAGGCTGCGCTCCCTGAGTATCGTCGGTGTAGATCAGGTAGCAGTTGCCCTTGAGGTAGTTGTCGTCGACCGTTATGTTGTCCGAGGCGCCGAAGCCATTGTCGATCATGACGCAGGAGGTCTGGCCCTGATCATTGATGATGGTGTTGTGCTGGATGAGGATGTTGGAGTTTCCGCCATCCATCTGGATACCATCATAGTGCGGCGCGCCGGTATTCAGCATGTCGTGGATGTAGCAGTCCTTGATGGTCGTGTCGTCCGACGGGCCGATGGGGTTCTCCTGGCCATGGATGTTGCAGGCCGTGACCATCATCGGACTCGACGAGAGGATGCCGAAGTTCGACACCCCACCACCGTCAAGCTCGGTCGTCTGGATCACCGTGCCGGTGACGCCGGAGGCAACGGTGATGCCAGCATTGGCCGCGTAGGTGATGCGGCAGTTGCGCACCGTGACGTTGTTGGCGGAGATCACCAGGTAGCCGTCGACGTCGAAGTTCTCGTAGACCTGGTTGTCGGTCGTTAGGTCGATCTCACCGCCCGAGCCAACCGGGGTGAGGGTGCCAGTCGGGCCGGTGTTGGTGGCGCTCGGGTAGGTGGCCAGCACTGCCGGCGAGACGGGGCGCCGGGCACCAACCGAGGACATCAGTGCCGAGACGATCTCGTCACGCTGGGCCTCGTCCGGGATGGACGTCCCAGCATAGGTGAACGCGTCGGTAACGTAGCCCTTGAACCAGTTGGACCCGCCGGCACCGCCGCCGAGCAGGAGGTTGAAGGCGAGCGCCGTCATGTCTCCGAGGATCGCCGTCGTCGGGTCCAGCAGGTTGACCCGGAAGGAGAGCTCCCCGCCCTGGTGCAGGAGCTGAAGCACGAAGACGTTGTGCTCGTCGCCGCTGTTCCAGGGATACGTGAACTGACCGGGCGTCGCCCGGTAGCTGCCGTCAAACTGCACGGCGTGCGCACCGAACTGGTCCCAGAAGGGGAAGCCGGTGAAGTTGTTGGCGAAGCCGAGGTCACCACCCTCGGCGGTGTCCCCGACGACCATGTTGCCGGCCTGGTTCCCGGAGGAGCCAGTGTCGATGACGGTGGGGGCACAGGCCACCACCAGCCACCAGTCGGAGGCCGTGGCTACGTCCGAGATCAGCGGCCCGGTCATGTTCTGTGTACCCGAGAACTGCAGGGCGGCCGGACCGACGCTCGCGAGCGTCGGCTGAGCAGCGGGCGTGGCCTGCGCGAAGTCGCGCCCCGCCCCCGACTGGTCGAGGAGCGCAGCGACGGCCGGCGCCGTGGCCACCGTGTAGAGGTCGCCCGTGTAGCCGGTTAGCAGCCGCTGATGCGCGGACCACGCCCCGGAGGGCGAGGTGCCGTCGAGCAGGGCCGCTCCGGTCCCGCTCGAAGCACGACTGCTGGACTGCTGCAGGACGCGGCGCATCAGCTGAACGCGCCCGACGCCAGCACGACGGCGCCCGCCCCGGTCGTGACGATCCACGGACCGTTGCGCGAGGTGGCCCCAATCGGCACAGGGTACGAGCCGACGCCTCCGCCGGGATTGTTCGGGAACACGGGCCAGGGGTCCATGTCGGCGCCGTCCTGGATGGTGACCGCCGCCGTGGCCGGATCGGACACGACCACGAGGAGATAGTCGAGGTAGTTGCCGACCGCCCCCTCGTGCTGACCGAGGTGTGTGGTGGCCGAAGCCGGGCAGAGCGCGTAGCCTCCCGGACCGGAGACGGCGGAGTCGGATGCACTGAAGACCATTCTCTACTCTCCGTTCTGAAGTGTGATGACGAACTTGACCCAGTCGGGCCAGACCTCGAGCTCCTGGGCGATCAGCCACACCTGACCCTCAGGCACCACCCCGTCCGCAAACGTGACGAGGTCGCCGCCCCTGGCCCGGTCGCGGATGACGCCCGCGTAGAAGCCGTATGCGTAGATCGCCCGGCGCACCCCCTGGATATTGAGGCCGTCAAGCTTCATCAGGTCGGTGTAGGTGAGGGCCTGCACCTGTATCTTCACGTCCACGTTCTCGTACTGGGGCTGCTGCCGCCCACTGGGCAGCGTCGTGTAGCCGGTACTGACCCGGATCGTGGCCCACACGTCCGGGTTGACCGACGTTATCGCCCCTCGCACGATCCCGTGGAGGTTCATGCGTCAGGTGGCCTGCAGGGCCGCGACGATGTCGGCAGCCGTGGAGCTGCTCGTCAGGGCCGCAATGGCGGTGGTCGCCGCCGCACTGAGCACCGTGCTGCCCGGTGCGACGACCTGCGCCGCCGCCTCGGCGTCCGCCGAAGTCAGCAGCGCCGCGCCCGTGTCCGTAACACCCTCCAGGTCCCCCGGCTGTACGGCCTGGTCCCCGTTGGTGGTAGTCCAGAACTTCTGACCCATACGTCAGTCTCCTTTAGCAAGCTCGAAGTCGACACTTCCCAGCAGGTAGCCCGTGTCGACGAGGGGCTTTGTACTCACGCCGCTGTAGTCCTCACCGGCCGCCACGCGCGCACGGGCCTCGGCCACTGTGCCTCGGGTTACGACCAGGTCGGGGTCGTCCTTCAACATGCGACGCAGCATCAGCGTCACCGGGGAGAGCGGGGGGTCGCGCAGGTCCGCGATGGACTGCTGGAGCTGCCCCCGGACGTGCTCGCCCATCTGAGTTAGGGTGCGGCGCACGTCATAGTCACTGTCCCGGAGGAGGGCACCAAGGGCCGGCGCCCACTGCGGCGACTCCCTGGCAACCATCGTCCGAAAGTAGGAGCGCGGCGGGATGCCCACCTTGGGAGCGCCGAACTCCTGGATCGCCGCGACCATCGGAACTGACGTGCCGTCCGGATACGTGGACCCCTCAAGGAAGCCCACGTTGAGAACCGTGCGACTCTCGCCGTTTACGCTGTTCAGGATGCGCCGGAGCGCGCCCTCCAGTCCGCTGGCCACGCTCTATCCCCCAGTCCGTCACTGGGGCTCGGGCTTGTCGGGCGGGGCGCCCGCCGGAGGCTCCTGCTCGGACGCCTGGCCGTCCGTGGAGCCCTGCGGAGCCCCGGCCGGGGCCTCGGTACCGGCGGAGTCTTCCGGGCCCTCAGCGGGCTCCTGGCCGTCCGCCGGGGTCTCCTGCTCGGACGCCTGGGCCTTCTGGGCGGCCTGCGCCAGCTGGCGCTCGCGCACCATCTGCTTCAGAGTCGGCCAGAACTCGGCCAGCTCCGCCTGGAACCGGCGCCACTGGGCGTACATCTCGACGATGTGCGGCTCGCTCATGTCAGTCACTCCTCTTACCTGAAGCCGGGCCATCCGAAGCCTGGCAGGTTGACCGGCTGCACCTGCTGCGTGATCTTCGGCAGGTAGAGGTGCAGCCGGAAGGGCTTTATCAGCACCCACCAGGCCGCCCCGAAGGGGGTCTGGTTGTACCAGGCGGCGGCGGGCGAGCTGGGGAACTCAGTCTGCACCGAGACCGAGCCCTCCGTGGCGGAGCTCACTCGCCCCACCAGGCCACTCGGGCCACCGGTCCCGGCAGTACCGAACAGTATCTGCGCGCAGTGCGCCACCATCAGGTTGAGCGCCTGCGTCTGCAGCTCCGGGCTGTTGATCGGACCGCCCCCGTCGTTCCGGTTGTACTGCTCGGCCAGAGGCAGGATCACCTGCGTGACCTGCTGCTCCGTCAGGTTGCTGAACTGAGGGAACAGCGCGGTCCAGGCCGCGTAGTCGAAGTCGACGTGGACGCCCACTGGTCAGCCCTGACGCGTGTCGGTGGCGACGATGGACAGGTTGGGGTTCACCTTCGCCGGCCAGCGCGGGTCCACCGGAACCTTCCGCTCGTCGCCGTTGACCGTCTGGGTCCGCGTGCGCGGGTCGATCGGTTCGAGTCCCGAGCGCACCTCCTCCTGCTCGACGGCCCGGTCGTGGGCCTCCTCGCGGGTGTCCATGGCGTAGACGATGCTGTTCCGGACGATGGCGGAGTCCCTGTTCTGCTCAAGCCACTCCTCCCAGAGTGCACGAGGCACCCCGGTGGTGAGCGCATACCCCCCGACCACGAGGGCGCGCGGCGCCGCACCGACCGGCTGTGCCGCGCCCGCAATGCGGAAGGGTGCACCGACCAGGCGCGACTGCGTCTCCTTGCGGAACTGGCCCGGCATCCCGCTGATCGGAACGTCGACCTCCGACTGGCGGAACACGCGCAGCCAGAGGCCGCTTGGCAGCTTGCACGCGACGGTGATGGTGTCGGTCCCGGTGGCGGGGGCGGACGACCGGGGGGACTCCTCCGTTGCCGCCTGCACCTTCGCCGCGCGGGCGCTGCTGTTTCTGGTAGCCATGTCTCTCTACTCTCCTGTGATGGCTGGGCTGCTCGCTGAGACGGGCCGGACTCCCCACAGGGAGGAGACCAGGGGTCCGACCCGCCCTACCAGCGCCCTGCCCGGTGCTGGTGTTAGATGCCGACCATGCCCTGGATACCGAAGGTCTGGCGGAGGATGGCACCCCAGGTGCCGGCCGAGACCTTCTGCTTGAAGGACGAGAGGTCCGGGATCAGCTTGTGGGCCCGCATCTTCTCGTTGTAGGCGGCGTAGCCCGTCTCCTGGCCCTCGACCTCGTCGGCGATCAGCTGCATCATGTTGCCGGCCGGGTTGCCCTGCGGATTGCTGGCGGAGTACTCACCGTACTGCACGGCCGTCTCGACCCGCAGGTTGGGGAAGTTCTTCTTCAGCAGGTCGCTGACGTTCACGTTGAACGAGTTGGTCGTGGTGAACGCAGCCTCGGACTGCGGCGACAGCGCGAGCGTCATCTTGGTCTCGCGGTCGATCAGACCGGCCGAGTTGGCCACCAGCTGGGCGAACGTGTTCTCCACGTCGAGGAAGATCTCATTCGCCGTTGCGACCACCGCACCGTTGTTGTACCAGGAGGTGCCGCCCCAGGACTTGAGGGCCGGCGCCAGCACGGGCGGCAGGTTGGGGTCGTTCAGCAGGCCGTAGTTCTGCAGCGCGCGAACGCCATAGAAGTAGGTCAGGTTGCTGAACTTGTTGAGCATCAGCGCGGCCGAGTAGTCGAGCTCGGCCACCCAGTTGATGCGGGCGAGGCCCGCCCGCTCCAGCTCGCGCTCGCCGTACTGCTTGACCACCTGGAACAGGTAGGCCTGGCGCTGCGGCCAGTTCATGTTCGAGCTCACGTCGCCCGAGGTGGCGTAGTCACCGTAGGAGCTGACCTCGCCGACGGCCTCGGTGGCAGGCAGCATCAGGGTGTCGTCCACCCAGGTGCCGCGCCGCTGCTCAGTCAGGATGGTCGCCGCCTTGTTCGGCGCGAACAGAGCGCGAAACACCTTCGGGTCGATCATCGTGGTGAGCATCGCCGGGATGGCGCTGTTCGGACTGGTCATGGCGAGCTCGGGCTGAGCGTCCATGGCCAGCCGGTAGTCGTGCTGGTACTCGTCGGGGATGTAGCTGGTCACGTTGTCGAGCAGCGTGACGCCACGCTGGGCGAAGAACTCACGGTCCTCGGCCCAGAGTGCGATAGCCTCCTGGCGGTTCATCTCTCGTATTCCTCTCTTCTCTGAGCCGAGATAGCTGTTGCGTCTAGTCTTCCGAGCCTCAGCCGAGGCCCGGGACGTTGCTCGCCTTAACGAGCTCACCGGGAAGGCCCGCCGAGCGCGCGTACCAGCTGGTCTCCACCTCCGTGGCGGAGCTGATGGCGGTGGAGGCGACCGTCTGGCTCGGGGACACCACGTAGGTGCCGGCGCCGCCGGGCGTCCCGGTGAGCTGGTCCCAGACCTGGGTGCCGGCGGTGACGCCGGTCCCGCTGATCGAGTCGCCATAGCCGAACGTACCCGTCACGGTGCCACCAACAGTGAGCACGCCATAGGTGCCCGCCAGGGCAGTGCCCGCATCGACGTCCTGCTCCGGGATGGACACCTGGTAGACACCCGTCAGACCGAGTGCACCGTCCGGCTCGGCCGAGCTCACCTGACTGACCACCTGCGTGCCCGTGGCCACCCCGGTGCCGGTCATGATCGTACCGGGGTGGATAGTACCGGCCGAGACGGCCGTGATCTTCATCTCGCTGCCCTGGATGGAGCCAGTGGCCGAGATGGCGGTGCCGGCCGCGACCGTGCTGGTAGAGCCGGAGCCGCCCGTCGCCGTGCCCGGCGCACCGAAGCGCACCGTGCCGTCGGCGAAGCGAGCGTACGCCTTCTGGCCGGGAAGGGCCTGGGTGGTCCCCGCGTTACGCATCCAGAAGTCGCCGCCGGAGAACACCGTGCACTCGAAGCCGGCCGGGATCAGCATCCCCGCCGCCTGCAGGTACTGAGTGATCAGGCCCTGCTGCGCGCGACCAACGAAGCCGGCCACGGGCCCGTGCCCCGTGTTCTCGGCCGCCGCCGGGGCGCCGTCGGCATCCACGACGTCGGCGCTGGTCCACGCGAAGCGGCCGATCAGCAGCCCGGCGGCGCCGGCCACCAGGCCGCCGGGACCAGCCACCACCGCGTAGCGCGGGTTGGCCGTAGCGAAGTCGCCCTCGATGCCGGGCGCGGGCTGAGTAGTCACACTGGACTGGATACCGCCACTCATCTCGGGCGTACCTCCTATTGCTAGGGGGCCGATCACTGCGATCGGTCACCTGGTTGAAGCTGGGCGGGGCTCATGTCCCGCCCACGGAGCAGTCAGCGCGCCGCGCCGACGCGGACCTTGGC
>Ga0164242_10009651_pt1 | contig 10389 bp, 9 predicted proteins | sample OricomgcompostMG_FD_108783 | JGI IMG/M metagenome (GOLD analysis project Ga0164242, IMG submission 108783) | Miracle-Growth compost microbial communities from Emeryville, California, USA - Original compost - Miracle growth compost (MG) ... | reverse complement strand
CCGTCCGCGCCGTCAGGGACTGGCTGGTGGACGAGGCGAAGGTCACCGCCGACCGGGTGGTGGTGAAACGCACGCCGCGCAGGCCCGGTGGCGCAATGGATGGTGCGAACGGAGAGACTCGAAGAATACTAATGTTCCCGTGAATCAACGGGTTAACGGCCGATGAGTGGTACAGGTTAGTCTCAAAAATGGAGCAGTTCTAATGCTGCCCGCCTGGATTAAAGCATAATTGGTGCCATCAAACCAAGAAACTAGCGGGTGGCACGACGTACGCACTGTTCTTCATATTCGCCCTGTCCGGCTATGAGACAATAGAACATGGCTAGAAGGGCTTCTTTTATCGCTCTTGTAGCTATCTTGCTACTACTGATCTTGCGGTTCCTGCTCGACACGCTAAGCCTGCTCACGGAGTACTGGGCTAGCAAACAGTTGATTACCGAGCCCACATGTCCAACATCCGGAGCCCCAAAATCAACTGATTTAGAAGGTGTCACACGAGCACATATTTCAGCATGTAACGTCGTGGTATAAAGAACGAGACCTCGCCTGTTCTATTAAACCCTTCACGGATCACCTCATGCTCGCAAGTCGGCCTGTCATTGCGTTTGCCCTTCTCCGTCAGTGCAGCGAACTAATGAAGACGGATTTACTGAGTGGGATTGCCGTCTTGATCCGACCGCTAGTAAATGATCAGGCCGACCAACTTTTTGACTCAAAACTGTTGGCAGATCGACTAGCAGAGGCGTATGGCGTCTCTATCCCGCCTGTTGCTCTTGAGGGAATGACCCATCGTCTTGTAGCAGCGAACATACTACGAATCGAACAGTTAGCATCGGGACTCACCAAAGCCCTGTATAACTCGCCAGCCGCCCCTGCACCATATGAACCAGATGCGGAGCCAGATTTTCAAGACATTCTCGATGAGTTTTTAAAACACGCGCACGAACGTATCAAAGTTGCAAACAAACAATACTCTGACGAAGTATTGTTAACTGGATTTTTGCGTCGCCTAGCTACGCTCGATTTCTCAGCTATCAAGGTGAAGCCACAAGTCGATCCCAAGCCAGCTAAAACCATTATTGGCCCTGACGCGCGCGAACAAATTGCCCTTAGCCAAGAGCTTGCAGAGCAAGCCGCCTTGGATTCGTTGGTTGCTTCATTCATCGCTTCGTTAAAGGAACACCGCCCCGAACAGTTCGGATTGCTAGCAAATGTGGCTGACGGCGCCCTCGCTGCAGAATTGGTCTTTGACCTGCAAGCACCAACATCCGTCTCTAAACTTACAGACACAACAGTGGTCGTAGATACGCCGCTAATACTCTCTTATCTCGACTTATCCTCGATCCAGGATACAAGCGATACACGCAAATTATTTGAACAAATACGCGAAGCAGGTGCAGAGATCGCTGCCTTCCAGCACTCAATTGAAGAAGCAGAAGGAGTACTCAAAGCAGTCCAGAGCGCCCGAGGCGCAGGTGACGCATATGGACCTTCTGTACATAGACTAGCGAATACAACCTTTCGTGCCTACTTTGAATCGATGATTGGCTCTGTTGGCCGACGTTGGTCCAACGAGCACGGGTTGAAGGTCATTCAGAAAGCGGCCACCCATTATCATAAGAACTTCACAGAAGTCGACGAAGAGGATCTTCTTGGATCAATTCGGCTTAGCGCATTTGATCGGGTCCTCACACGTGAGCGAGACGCAAAATCAGTAGCGGAGACCATGCGTCGCCTTGGCGGAGCACATATACCAATCAACAACGTGGAAAGCTGCCGCTTCATCTTTGTGACGCCGAATTCCGCTTTACAGCGTCGCGTTGCCGGTTTCCTCGAGAGTAAGAAATTTGTAGGTCCGGGCGAATTTAATCCTATTGTTACCAGTCGGTATCTGGCCGGGCTGTGTTGGTTGATATGCGGAGGAAAATCGACGGAAAGCCCTTCCATGGCGAAGCTGCTTGCCAATTGCGCTGCTGCCCTTCGATTGAGACCAGAGATCGCCGAGCGGACGAAGCGGTTCCTAGCCGCTATTGACCCCGAGAAGGCCCGGCATTTCGAAGCCCTAATGACGAACGAACGTGCGTCGCAGTATATGACTGAAGCAACACTCGGCGATATTAGCGCTGTGACTGCAAACAACGTCGAGGACATCTTCGAGGAAGTGCAGCGTCGCGCAGCGGAAAAGGTAGCAATCGAGAAGGATCAAGAGTACCGGGGGAAAGTGAACGAATTGGAAGCAGCGGTTGTTGCGGGTGACAAAAAAACGGACCAACTTCAGTTGTCACTTCAGAAAGCTACAGCACGAGCTGAGTCCGGACAAAAGCGAGTCCAAGAACTAACACAACGCGCGAACGACTTGCAGGCAAAGTACGAATCAAGCACCGCCGAGCTAACTGCTCAAGCGGTGCAAATCAAGGAATCCAGAGATAAGATTGCGGCCATCGAAGACGTTGCTCGCGAGGCACAGCGCCAGCTTTCACTACAGTGGGGTCGTGGTCGCATGGTAGCAGAGAAGTATGCGAACCGACGAGCAGAGCTATTTCGATGGATCGGTGTTGTTGTGCTCATACTAGTCGTCGCCGGATCCACCTATATCGATAAATTTGTGATTCCGCTATTAGATGCGGAATACCATACTTTGGCTAACGTTGCGCTGATTTTGGTCCAGGTCCTACTTGCCCTTTCGAGCGTAGGTTTAATTGTCGAACGTTTCAGTAGCAGGCCTCTTGAGAAACTCCGCAAACGCTTGTACATTAGACGCCTAGAGGAACTCGGCATACCTAAAGAGGACGAAGAATCACTGCTTGGCTAATGCTGTCTGCTGATTGCCACAACCTTTGCTTCTTTGTTGTTATGTAACACCCAATTCAAATGTTGGCTTCTGACCAATAGTAATAGTTTGCATGTGAAGCCAGATGCGTCGCCTCGCAGAGGTTTTTTTAGCGTGACGGATAACCCGAACCCATTTTTGCTATAGATTTTCGCGGGAGTAATAGCGCCTCGTCGCGCCCAGCCTTCCCCCATGGCCCCCTTTCGGCTGACACCAGCCACAGCCAGCGGGCAAGACACCCCGGCCCCCTCTTTTGCAGAAGCATTCGCCTGGACTGCGGCTTGCACGGCCGTGGGTGATTGAATTCCCTTCAAAGTGAGGGAATCTCTACAGCTACCAACCCCACCGGGGCGTATCTGTTCCCGGGAGCATGACAAGCGGGGCAGCACGTCCTAACCCGGAATCATCCAGTGGCTTGTTGCCCGGCCGAGTCAGCCCATACAGAAAACCCTTCCGCAGATTGGCGGTCATTTGCCCAGGGAAACGGGGAGGTATTTCTAATATACAAATAACAGTTGTTTTTTGTATGGAATACGCGTAGACTGGCGGCAACAGCCAACAAGGAGGTGCAGCCATGAAAGCCAAGCGTGTCGCCATCTATGCCCGCGTATCAACGGACAGCCAGACCACAGAGAACCAGCTACAGGAACTGCGGGCCGTCGCACAGCAACGTGGCTGGGAGGTTGCAGGCGAGTACGTGGACCATGCGGTCAGCGGAGCGAAGGGCAGGGACCAGCGGCCGGAGTTCGACAGGCTACTCAAGGGAGCAGTGCGGCACGAGTTCGACATCATCGCCGCATGGTCTGTAGACCGCTTGGGTCGTTCCCTCCAGGACCTTGTCTCATTCCTGGGAGACATTCAAGTGGCAGGCGTGAACCTGTACCTGGACAAGCAAGGCATGGATACCACCACCCCATCCGGTAAGGCCATGTTCCAACTGTGTGGCGTGTTCGCGGAGTTCGAACGCAGCATGATCCAGGAACGGGTACGGGCTGGGCTGGCCCGGGCAAGGGCACAGGGCCGCGTAGGCGGGCGGCCACGGGTTGCCGACAAGACAACGGCCCGCATCCTGGACATGCGTGCCAAAGGTCTGGGAATGCTCAAGATTGCCCAGGCCGTTGGCTGCGGCACGGGCACCGTGCAACGGGTTATTCGGGAAGCAGAGCAGGCGGCGTAGGCCGGAGGCCGCACGCTACCCGATACCCTCTTTTCGGGCGGGTATAGAGAGAAACAGTAAGCCGGTTGCGCCATGCATCACGGGGGTGGTGCTGGTACTGCTGGCTTTGTACTGTGTCTCGCCCATCCCTGGGCCGGCGTGTTCCTGGTCTGGCACGCTGGCCTGGGTGATTGGCACCCCGTCCGTATCGCTGGAGAGGCTACAGGCCCGACAAGGCTGCGCACTGGGGTAATTCCGTGTCCATCTGGCCGGGCATCTGTATCACACGGCAATTGTTGAGTCCCACCCCGGCGCACTTATCCCACTCAACTCCCCGCTGACCATGTCGTCGCGGGAGATAGCCAAGCTGACCGGGAAGCAGCATGGCCATGTATGCCGGGACATTGCCCGCGTGATACGGGAGCTTGGACTTGACCCCTCCAAATTTGGATCGGTTTACACCGACGCCAAGGGAGAGAGCAGGCGCGAGTACCTGCTTCCCAAGCGTGAGACCCTGATCCTGGTCTCCGGCTACAACGTGCGGATGCGGGCCGCGATCATTGACCGCTGGCAGTACATCCTTTCTGGACACCTAAACAGACACTACATCCCGTATGTGTCCGCACCCCGAAAGGAAACGCATGAACCAGACCATCACACAGCCAGCCCAGGCCGGCCCCCACCTCCTGGAGCACGACAAGCACGCCCAGGACTACTTCGACAAGATTCAGCAGTACCCATCACACAATGCCACGGCCGCATGGCGTAGTGCCGTGCGGGCCTGTACCGGCTCCCTGCCTACATGGGCACAGCCGAAGGGACCACGGGGCCGCACATGTGCCCTAACGGGCCGGAGGGCCGCGTAATGCACGGCGGGAATAGTGACAAGTGGGGGATCAACAGTGACTACACCCCAGAATACCGCCGCTGGGTGGCCGAGCAGGTTGCCGTCCAGGGCAAGACCGTGCCACAGGTAGCACACGAGCAGGACCTAACTGTGGGCCTTGTGTCTGGCTGGCACGGTGTCTACTTGCAGGGTCTCTATGCTGGCGTGGTTGCTGCACCATCCCCCAGGTTGAAGAGTGAACCCGTGCCGCTTCACACTGACTGGCGTAGGCGGCCCCGCCGGTATTTCCCCGTGGAGTTCAAGCGGGACCTGATCGAATCCGCAGCCAGCCGCAGTGTCTCGCTGGCGCAAGCTGCTAGAGAGGCCGCCATCCCGCCGGTACAGGTGTACGCATGGCACAGGCAGTACAAAGCTGGGAAGTTCGGGCCTCCCTCCTGCCAGCCAGTTGATGGCCGCAAATTTGCGTCGAGTAAGCATAGGGCCTGCGCAGTGCAGGAAGCCCAGCCCATCACTGCTTCACCCGCACCGGAGGGAATCACTGTGCAGCTTCCTGGAGGTACAGCAGTCATACCCCAGGGAGCGGATGCGGAGACCGTTCAGGCGGTCATCGCAGCCCTGAAATAGCACCAATCTATTGCCCAGCCATTGGGGACCGGGGCCACGCCTCGCCCGGTCTACTCACCCTTGAGGCAAGGATCAATCAGGCGCGTAGCGCCATCGGCCCTTTCGGGCCTACAGACCAGAGGTATCAATCACCCAATGACCACGCAGTACCCGGCCAGTAGCAACAGGCCGAACACCAATACAAACCCCAGTATTCATGCGGCTTTCCAAGCCAATAAAAAACTAGGCAGGGTCGGTTCCCAAAAGGGATTATCTTTTATGGGAAATACCCTCCTTAGATTTCTGGGCCTGGGAGCTTGACGGCCCAGGGACTGGCTAAGACTCCAAAGAGGTCCCGCCGTGATGACGCACAGCGTCTTAGCCGGCGTGCCTTCGCAATTCTGCTGGAAACTCTCTGCAAGGAGAACACGGTTTCACCCAGGCAGCGTAAGGCCCTTGCCTACATGATGCGAAGCATGGCCCGGCAAGCGCTGGGCCTGGACACGGGCCGGTACGCATACAGCTTGCCCTGTGGTGGCGGAAAGACCCAGGGAGCCATAGCCCTGATTGTTGCCGCGTGGGAACTGGGCCTGAACCTGTCATTCGCTGTCGCTACTTCACAGGTTGAAGCCCTGTGTGAGTTCAAGCAGCAGCTACTGGAGCACCACGGAGTACCCGAATCCGCCATTGGGCTATGGCATTCGCTCCAGGTAGACCCGGACAAGGCGAAAACCGAAACGGGCTACGCATCACTGCCGGCAACGCCAGAGAATGAAGGCAGGCCCATCCTGTTGCTATCACACCAGCGGATCAAGGGTGGCAATGTTGAAGCCTTCAACGGGAAGCCACGTAGCCTGCTGATTTGGGATGAATCCCTGATTGCCACGCAGGCCAAGGCAGTGCCATTACGGGACATTCGGGTGGCCCTGGGTGCTGCCCGTGAATACGCTCCCGTGTTGGTCCCGCTTCTGGAAAAGGTGGCCCGGGTTGCAACGGCGGAATTGACTGCCCTACAGGGTGATCCATGGCGACGGCCCCGCGTTCTTCATGAAGTGCTGGCCCCGGATGAACTGGAAGGCTTGCGTACAGCGCTGGGCAGTTCCCGTGGGAACAGCCGCTTTGAGCAAGCCATGCGGGTCATAGTGGCCACGCTGCTGCGCCTGCTGGAACTGCCTGTATCAGTGGCGGAAACAGGCAGCGGGGCCGCTGGCGATGGAGTGCTGCGGTACGAAGTGCTGGTGCCTACGAAGCTGGAGAACATCGCCATTCTCGACGCAAGTCATTCCATCCGCCTGCTGACCCAGGCTGACCGCAGTATCGTGGATCGGACTACACGGGAAATGCAGGAGTACCGGCAGTATCACAACGTCACCGTACGGATTCGGAAGATGCACGCCTCGAAAGGGGAGATGACGGAGTCGGATGCGGGGTCCATGCCGCACGCCAGGGAGATTGCACAATACCTGGAGGGTGTTCCGGCCGATGAATGCGTCCTGATATTCACTTTCAAGGATGCACTGTCCAAGCTGCGGAAGAACCTGGAAAAGCTCGGCGTAGACCTCTCACAGTCCACTACCGTGGATGGTGCCCGGCGCCCCCGTGTTCAGTTCCTGACCTGGGGACATGAAGCCGGCCGCAATGACATGAGGCACTGCCAGCACGTCATCATGGCGGGAGTGCTGCGGCGCAATCCCCTGGACCTTGCCGCAAGCCTGACCGCCCAGCAGCAAGAAGCACAACCCAGGCGGAACAGTCATGCCACGCTGGCGGACGTGTCCCTGTCGGAGGTGGCACACTGCGTATTGCAAGCCACTCACCGGGGGGCGTGCCGCATGTCGGATGAGGACGGCGAAGCGAAGCGAACCAGCGTGCTGATACTTGCCTCTGGCTTGGGCGGACTGCCTGCAATACTGTCGGAGGCCATGCCCGGGGTACAGTGGATCAAGGACAACCCGGCACCGCGAAAGCGGGCGAACAGCCGCACCAGTGGGGCCACAGCAAAGATTGTGCAGTACCTGACTGGACCCGATGCCCCGACAGAGAAAGTATCCGTAGCCGCCCTCCACAAGCTACCGGGTACTGACCTGTGCAAGTCCGTGTTCAGTGACGCCCTGGACATAGCCCTTGTTGAATGTCGCGTTCATCATCGCAGCCCATGGCGAAGAGTCGGCCGCAGCCTTGTTCGGGACACCACGTAAGGCGCGTAGCGCCATCGGCCCTTTCGGGCCTGGAGGCCCCAGCCATTGACCATCACCCCCGACCCTGTCAGAATGCCCGTGTTGCGTCACCAAACGCGGCCGAGCTTGGCGGCTCGAATGTCATAGGCGGACTGCCGCCGCCACCGTGCGGCTTTTTCTTGTCCGTCGCTTGTGCTCCGCTGTTCTTCCATGGCGGGCCACATCGGGGGTGCCTTCGGGCACGTCGGTTTCCTATGACGCCGATCCGCCAACCTTGATGTTCGGCCTGCCGCCCTCTTCCGGCTGTGGGCTCCACTATCCAGGCAATCCCGCCTGGGCCTTAACTGGAGAACAGACCATGAGTACACATGCCAACCACACTGAATACCCCGCCCGCATCCGCTCGGCAAACGCACGGGAACTTGGGCTTTTCGCCGCCAGCCTGGAACCAAAGGACAGCACGCTGCCGGAATACCGCGCCCGTGTGGAACATGACCTTAGGGATGGCCTGGGCGGCGATGAGAAGCGCCTTGCCAGAGCCATGACGGCATTTGACCTTGCTATCGCGGCGCAAGAAGCGGCGGGTTGCCTTCGCACGGTGCCACCCATGGCCAGCCTGGGCACATACCCCGATGACGTATTAATCCGTGCCATGGACGCGGGTGCTGATCGGGCCAACCAGCCACGGGGCCGATCATCCATACTCCAGCACCGCGCCAAGTTTGAATACGAACTGCGTCACGGCCTGTGTGGCCGGGTCACCCCGGACCTTATCGGCTGGTTCCTGGCCGGGTTCGATGACGTGGCGGGGCTCCCCGTGTATCGCGAGGGCTCAGCCAACCCGGCTTTTGCTCGGAACCTAGCCGCACAATCCACGGCGAATTGAGCCGCGAAACCTTGCTACCGGGACGCTTCCCCAGTGGACTGCCCCGGTAGCTTGCTGGTTGCCGGCGGCTTCGGCAGTGTGATGCCCGGGACCCTGTACTTCTTCATCGCCTCAACCAGCGGCCCCAGCGGGTACAGGACATCACCGTATGCACGAGATACCCGGCCATCACTGTGGCCGGTCAAGGCATCGGACACTTCCTCTGTGATCCCTGCCCAGCGTGCCCAGTGCTTGAATGTGTGGCGGAAGCTGTGGAACACCATGCGCTTGTCGGTAATGCCGATCACCGTGCGCAGGTACTTGGCGAACCATTTGCCCCAGTACGAACCTTCCCGGCCCAGCGGGTCTACTCGCAGATCGAATATTCGATGCTGCCCGGCCCTGCTCTGCTGGCCTCCGGGGCCGGCTGCGCTTCGCGCCTGCACACACTTGATGAACCCCAGGCGCACCAGTTCCGCATGGACTGGAACCTGTCGCCGGCTCCCACTGTTTTTCAATCCCTGCCCTTGCCCCCGGTCCGTGATGTGAATTACCCAGGCCCGCCGCTCCTTGCCCGCCGTGCTGTAGTACGTTTCTTCCCGCACATCATCCGGGGCCAACTGGGCAAGCTCTTCCAGCCGCGCCCCCGTGAACAGAGCCAGCAGCGGGAGCCAGTACGCAGCCTCACCGCCTGCCGACTTCGGCCGCTCCCCGCTTGAGTACACCGGGCACGAGAAAATCTTGTTCAGGGCTTCCTGGTTGAACGGGATGCGGGCCTCTTTGGGTGCCTTGGACCGTTCTACCCTGATGCCTGCTGCGGCATTGTCCGCAAGGAATCTGTTCTTCACCCCGAAGTTCAGCAGCGTTCCCAGGTTCGACAGGTTCAGGTTTACCGTCTTGGGGTCCAGTCCATCGGCCAGCAGCTTGTCTTTGAACAGCAGCACATGGTCCGGCGTTATCCGCCTGGGGGCCGCTATCCCTGTGGCCTCGGTGAATCGTCGAACAGTCCGCTCCTGGACCTGGATTGTCTGTTTGGCGGGCTTGCGTTCCACAGCCCATTTATCAACGAGACCCAGCAGAGATTCGGGGGCTTTACCCGATGCCCCTGCGGCTCGTGTACGGCCCCGTGGCGACGCTGAATTGACCCGGGTGGCATCCTCATATTGGACGCTACCATCGCCTCTTAGAAAGGCTCTAATCGCGTCTCGCTGTGCCTCATAAAACCCCACCGGATGTGCTGGCGGTTCCCGCCCGGCCAGGACCTCTTCATCAATCCACAGCGTAGTCTCCAGCCGGTTGCGCTGGGCCTGGACTGCGTCCGCTCCCTTCACTACTGCCTGGGCATGGTCATGCCGGATTCTCGCCAGCAGCACGGCGGCATGGGCTGGAATGTCCACGGGCTGGCTTGCCACTTCTGCACTGACCGGAGGCTCCCCTGTCACAGTCCGGGGGTCCGTGTAGGTCCTGGGCGGATGGGCTGCGGCGTCGGCTATTGCAGCCCGGGCGGCCTGGAACTCTTCATCAAGCCGGCAACCCTCGGCACGGCAGCGCCGCTCGGCTTCTCGCCGGTCTGGTGTCCGCAATGATTTCAGGATTTCCCGCTTGCCGTAGTGGGCCTGGAGGTCTTTCGGGATGACCCGGCGCAGGTAGTAATTCGAGCTACCGGGACGGCTGAACAAGTGAGTACACATGGCCTTGTTTCCTTTGGCTGATGTATCACCCATATGTGGCTGTCCCGGTTTCAACCCCTTGATAGGCCAGGATTTTATTGCAAATCAAGGCTTTAAGTGGTGCGAACGGAGAGACTCGAACTCTCACACCTTTCGGCGCCAGAACCTAAATCTGGTGCGTCTACCAATTCCGCCACGTTCGCAAAAGGCAAGCTGATAAGTGTAGCTTTATTGGGCTGTG
>Ga0164242_10009650_pt1 | contig 10390 bp, 7 predicted proteins | sample OricomgcompostMG_FD_108783 | JGI IMG/M metagenome (GOLD analysis project Ga0164242, IMG submission 108783) | Miracle-Growth compost microbial communities from Emeryville, California, USA - Original compost - Miracle growth compost (MG) ... | reverse complement strand
TAACGGGCGCGCAGCATTTCCGGTATCGACAGCCGGCTCATGGCGGCGGCGGTGGCCAGCGACGAGCCGGAAGCGGCGGCGAATCCGGCGGAAGCGAAGTTGGTCGCCACCGCCAGCCCACCGGGCAAACCGGACAGCCACAGTCGGGCCGCATTGTAGATGCTGGCCACCAGCCCCGAGTTGGCGCTGATCGCGCCCATGAAGATGAACAGCGGAATGGCGGACAGTTGCCAGCTGGCAACGAATTTGAAAGTGAGTGTTCCGGCGGCGCCCAGCATGGGGTCCCAACCGAGCATGTAATAAATGCCCACCAGCGAAACACCGCCCAGCGACACGGCGATGGGCACGCGCAGCGCGAGCAGCAGAATCAGTACGGCGACACTGATGAATCCGAGTTCCGGCGCCATTGTTGGCCTCCTCGATCGACGCGCCCGCCTGGCAGTTCCTGGGCCGGGCGGACGCGCTCGAACAAGTCAATTGTTGGAATTTTTCGCGAGTCGGTCGCAACCACTCACGGGCTACACGTTCTCGTTGATGCCATCGGCGCCATCGACCGCGTACTTTCTCGCCAGCAACTGGCCGATGATGGTCGCCAGGAAGCCGAGAATGCCGGCCAGCAGAATCCACCTGGCCGGCCAGATGATCAGATCAAAGGCATACAGATGGGCGTACTCGCCATCCTGGAACGCACTAAAGGCAGCCTTCAGACAGCCCCAGCCCAGCACGCCCAGATAAAGGAGCGTCAGCAGCGTGGCGAAAAGATCCAGCTTTCTGCGAATACCCGACCGCAGCGCCTGCGTGAACACCTCGACGATCACATGACCCTTGGCCACCTGCACTGCCCCCAGCGGCAGCAGTGCAATGGCGACCATGTAGTAATACATCGAGATTTCGATGGTGCCGTAGATAGGGGTATGAAGCAGCGAGCGGGACACCACTGCCGCACCGATCTGAAAGGTCAGGGCAAGCAGCGCCACACCACCGAACCACACCAGTACCCGATTGATCCAGCCCGTCGTTTGCATGGGAAACCTCCAGCGTCAGTCACGCCCGAATCAGTATTTCACCTTGCTGAAAATGTGTTCCTGCAACGCCTGCTGGAACTCCTGCTTGGAGTTGATTCCAGCGGCGATGTGATTCCACTTGTCGAGAATCTGCAGATAGCGATCGAGCAGTTTTTGCGGATCTTTCACGCCACGTTTGTTGGCCACTTCCAGAAAACGCTGCTGTTCGCTTTTCAGAAATTCATCGTAACGCGGCTGAACATCGTCGCCGGGTTTGACGAACTGGATGCCTTCCTTGCGCGCCTTGGCCACGGCATCCTCGGTTTCCACCTTGTAGCTCCACCCGGCGCTGGCGGTGACCGAGGCTAGGTTGCTGGTGATGGCGTTGCGCTGCTCGGCGCTGAGCCCATCCCACTTGTTCAGTTTCATGTCCAGAAAGGCCAGCGGCCGGTAGGAACCGACGGGCAGGTCCATGACATATTTGACGATATCCATGAGCCCGTAGGTGTTCAGCCAGGCCATCGGGCCCGCCGTGCAATCCACCGTGCCGCGGTTCATGGCCGAATAGGTTTCACCGCCGGCCAGGCTTACCGGAATCGCGCCCATGGCGGCGATCCATTCCGGCCAGGGGCCGGTGCCACGAATGCGCTTGTCCTTCATGGACGCCAGGTCATTGACCTTTTTCGTGCACAGCAGGTAGTAAGGCGCGGTGGCATAAAACGACAGCGGCTTGATGCCGAGTTTTTTCCATTCGGCCTGACCTTGTTCGCAATTCAGCAGCACCATTTCGTTGGTGGCGGCAGTGCCGGCAATGGAAGTGGTGGTGAACAGCGCCAGTTGCGAGAACGTGGCCGTCGCCGGCATCAGCGCCGGATCATAAGCCGGAATGATGAAGGCCATGTCGACCAGGCCGGCGCGCACCCCCTTGATGGCATCCGGCCCACCCACCACGGTGCTGTCGGTAAACATGCGAAAATCCAGATCGCCTCCGGTCTGTTCTTTCACGGTCTTGAAATACGGTTCAAGTGCCTGCTTGACAATATTGTGTGTGGCACTGAGATAGGTGCCATAGGTGAGGGTATCTGCCCTGGCGGTACTCAGCCCGATACAAAGGGCGCCGAACAGCAGGGTATAAAGTAATTTTGTCATTTTGATCTTCTCCCGATTTTTACACTGATTCGTTTTCCTTACACGGATTCGTCGCGCACCTGGGATGGCACGATCAATGCGTCCAGAGCGACCGCGCCTTCCGGCAGCACGACGAAAGGATTGACGTCGATGGTCTCCAGCGCATCCGCATTCTCTGCCGCGAATACGGACAACGCCGCCAGCGCACCGGCCAGCGCATCAACGTCGGCCGGCGGCGCACCGCGCGCGCCATCCAGGATGGCGCGCCCACGGATGCTATCGATCATGCATCGCGCTTCCTGCTCATCGAAGGGGGCGAGGCGAAATGCCACATCACCGAGCGTTTCCACGAAAACACCACCCAGGCCGAACATCACGGCGGGACCGAACAGCGGATCGCGCACCACCCCCAGCACCGTTTCCACGCCGCCCCTGATCAGCGGCGCCACGATCACGCCTTCGATGCGCGCGTCGGGACACTGGCTATGCGCCCGCTCCATCAGCGCGGCAAAGTCACGCCTGACCGCCTCGGCGGTTTCCGCACCCAGCAGCACGCCGCCTATTTCGGTTTTGTGGAGAATGTCCGGAGAAGCGATTTTCATCACCACCGGCCCCTGGATCGTCCGCCAGGCATCCACCGCCTGATCGGACGAGGCGGCCAGCACATCCTCGGTGACGGGCAGGCCCCAACTGGCAAGAATCCGTTTCGCTTCATATTCATTGACCGGCGAACCGGGCACCGCCATGGCGCCAGGCGGCGGCGCGGGCGGCACGCCACGGCGGGCGGCGGCGAACACTTCGCCAAAACGAGTGAGCGCCGCCAGCGCTCGCACCGCCAGCGAGGGATCTTCAAAACAGGGAATGTTCAGCTCTTCGTAGAATTGCCTGACTTCCGGCGGCGCGATCAGGCTCATCACCATGACCTCATGCGGATATTTGTCGCGCAGCTCGGCGAAAATGCGCTGGCAGACTTCCCGCGTGAAAGGGGCCGCGGGCACCGAGGCCACATAGATCACATGGCTGTGATAATCCGCCTCGTCGATGGTCAGGCTGATGTTCTGGGTCATCAGGTCCGGCTCGGCCAGCGCCTTGCCGGTGAAATCCACCGGATTGCGCACCCCGGCGAACGGAATCAGCGCCTTCAGTTTGGCCTGGGTGGCCTCTGGCAACGGCGCCACGTCCAGCCCCTTGGCATCGGCGGCATCCGCCATCTGCACGCCGACGCCGCCGGAAATGGTTTGCAAGCTGACCCGGCGGCCGCGCGGGAAAATACCGAACTGGCAGGCATAGGCGATATCCACCAGCTCCTCGGTGGTATCGGCACGATATACGCCGTGCTGCTGGAACAGCGCGTCGTACAGCGCATCACTGCCGGCCAGGGAAGCGGTATGCGACGCCGCGGCCGCCGCGCCCACACCGGAACGTCCGACCTTCATGAAGATCACCGGCTTTTGCGCCGCGCGGGCGGCATCGAGCGCGGCGATCATCCGGCCCATGTCCTGCACGCCCTCGGCATAGGCGACGATCACCTTCACCGCCGGCTCGGCCACGTAATGGGCGATCACTTCCGCCACATCGACATCGGCTTCGTTGCCGGTCGTCACCCAGTGATCGACACCGACGCCACGGGCCTGGGCGACCATGAACATATGCGAGCCATAGGCCCCGGACTGGCTGATCATGCCCACCGGCCCGGCCTTGAGCGGCCCCATGCTCGGCACGCTGGCGAAGGTGCCGAACCAGTTCTCGCGTACCGAGAACACACCAAGACAGTTGGGTCCGACCAGCCGGATACCGGCCTCGCGGGCAATGGCGGACAGCTCCCGCTGCGCCCGCGCACCGGCCTCGCCGTGTTCAGCAAAACCGGAAGTAAACGCCACCACCGCCTTGACGCCCGCGTCCGCGCAGCCGCGCATGGCCTGCACCGCGTCCACGGCGGGCACGGCGATGATCGCGCAATCCACCGGGTCGGGAACCTCCGCCAGGGTCGCGTAGCCGGGCAGACCCTGCACGGTCTGGTATTTCGGGTTGATGGGGAAGATGCGCCCCGCGTAGCCGGTGGTCAGCATATTGCTGATCGGCCGGCCACCGATGCGTCCCGGCGTATCCGAGGCGCCGATCACGGCCACCGAGCGGGGATGCAGCAAGGCATCGAGTGAAGACGTCATGCGCGATACCTCCCGTCGAGGGCGTCCGCCAGCCGCGCCGGCACCGCCACCGGCATGGCCAGCAACTGCTGGGCATAGGTCTTGCCCTGGGAATCCAGATGCAACGAGGAGGTGCCGCCGCCATCCAGCGTTTGCGTGAGCATGAAGTTGACGGCCAGCAGGCCGGGCGCTTCATAGCGAGTGGCTGTGCCTCTGGTGACGTGCGCGAACCAGCGCGCCACGCGCTCGGCGGTGACGCCTTTGCGAATCCACGGCAGCAGTTCGGCGGAGCGGGCGATCACGCCGATATTGGCGCTGTCGCCCTTGTCGCCGCTGCGCGCCACGGCCAGGGCGATCAGCGGCACCTCGACGCTGTCGCCGTCGATATCGGCAACCACCGCCGGAGCGCTCGGCGGCGCGCCTTCGTCGAACGCCGCCAGCGGCTCGGGCACATAGGCCACCGGCGCGCCGTCCATGAATACCCTGGGCGTCACTGCTGCACGGTCTATCAGGAAAGCGAACTGCGCCACCACCGGTGTGATCTTGGGCCGGCCACCCCCACCGGAGCAGCGCCCGGTGGTCATCGCCAGCGCCGCACCGGTCACCTCCTTGGAAAACAGCTCCAGGGCCGCGCGCTGATCATGGCGCACGTCGATGCGCACCATCACTTCGCGGCTGTCGCGGGCTTCCGGCCGGGCATTGCCGCCGAGCAGCGTCTCGGCGCCGATCAGATGCACCGCCGTGCCGCGCCATGCGCCCAGTTGGCGCTGCGCCAGCAACCGGCCGACGCGCGTGAGCACCGCCTGCGCGAACGTCTCGGCTTTTTCCACGGCATCAAAACCGGTGACCACGGTGGTGGCGGTGGAGCGATAGCCATCGCGCCAGGTAGCGGAGACTTTCAGTTGTCGCGGCGCCGGGCGGCCCCTGGCGCCGCTCACGCGAACCCGCTGCGGGCCGTCCTCGCTGACCGTCACCTGACTGAAATCGCAGACCACGTCCGGCATGATGTAGGCCGCCGGGTCGCCGATCTCGTAGAGAATCTGTTCCGACACCGACAGGCGGGAAACCAGACCGCCGGTGCCTTGCGGTTTGCCGATGGTGAAACCGCCGTCCGCCGCGCACTCGGCAATCGGATAACCCATCTCCGGCCAGCCCACCGCCACCTCACGCCAGTCGGTGAAATTGCCGCCGGTGGATTGCGCGCCGCATTCGAGGATGTGCCCGGCCAGCGTGCCGGCGGCCAGCCGGTCATGGTCGCCGGCGCTCCATTTGAATTCGTGAATCAGCGGCCCCAAGGTGGCGGCGCTGTCCACGCAGCGTCCGGTGATCACCACCTCCGCCCCGGCATCCAGGGCGGAGGCAATGGGAAAGGCGCCGAGATAGGCGTTGGCGCTGATCAATTGCTCCGGCAGCGGCGCGCCGGAAAACATTTCCCGCACACCCTGAGCGCGCAGCCCGTCGACGCGATCCAACAGATCGTCGCCGGCCACGGTGGCGATGCGCAGCTCGATACCCGCTTCGCGGGCCACCTCGGCCAGCGCCGCCGCACAGGCTGCAGTATTGACGCCGCCGGCGTTGGCCACCACGCGGATGCCCTGGCGCTTGATCTCCGGCAGCAGGGGTTTCATCACCAGATCCACGAAGTCGCGTGCGTAGCCGGCGTCGGGATTTTTTTCGCGGGCGCGCACCAGGATCGACATGGTGACTTCGGCGAGATAATCGAACACCAGATAATCGAGGTTGCCCTTTTCCACCAGCTGCCGGGCCGCTTCCGGTGAATCGCCCCAGTACCCGGAGCCGCCGCCGATGCGCACGGTGCGTGCTTTCTGTGAAGTATTCATGCCGCCCCCCAGTTCGGAGCGCGTTTTTCCGCGAAGGCGCTCTGTCCTTCCAGCCCTTCGCCGGAGCGATTGAGCGCGGCGAATTCCCTGGCCGCCAGTTCGATCAGATCGGCGTCCGGCAGGGTGCCCACCGCCCCCATGATGCGTTTGGTGGCGGCACTGGCCAGCGGGCCGCAAGCCAGTACTTTGCCGGCGACTTCTTCGAGCATCCGCTCCGCCTGCCCGTCGTCGCAAAGATAATGGGCGACGCCGTAGGCAAAGGCGGTTTCGCCATCGAAACGCTCGCCGGTCAGCGCCAGTTGCCGCGCACGCGTCAGCCCCAGGCGCTTGACCACCCAGCTGGCGATTTGCGCCGGCGCCACCCCTAGCCGGGTTTCCGGCATGCCCATGCGAGCGCCGCGGGTGACGATGGTGATATCGGTAAGACAGGCGTAGCCGAGCCCGCCGCCAAAGGCCGACCCTTCCACCAGCGACACGGTGGTTTGCGGCAGCTTGGCGAAACGCAGAAAACTGTGTCCGGCGTTGCGGTTGCGTTCCAGAATGGCTTCAACACCCTGGTCGGTATCCGCCAGGCTGCGCCGCTCCTTGATGTCGCCGCCGGCGCAGAAATGCCCACCGGCGCCGCGCAGCGTCACCAGACGCACACTGGAGGGCGCCTCCAGCCAGTCCACCACGGCGGCGATCTCGCGGCCCATGGCGGCATTGATGGCGTTGCGTTGCTGGGGGCGATTGAACAGGATGTCGAGACGCGGGCCATCCAGCTTCAAGGCGAGAAATTCACATTGGGGCAGTTGAGTCATTGGGGACTCCTCTTACGCAATCGATGGTTTTATGCGGTCAGTATTCGCGGGACGGCCCGACAGCGGGCCACGGGTGCCAGGGGCAGGCGGCGTGCGCACCGGGCCGGCAAAGCACTGGGCCACGGCCATCCAGGCGTTGGCGGACGGGCCGCTAACCCGCAGTCCGGTATCAGCGACATTGCGCACCTGGGTGACCACCTGGCAGAACTCTTCCGCCGTTCCTTCTATGCGCTCGCTGGTCGACGGTTCGTTCCAGCGCCATTGCGCGCCGGAAGGCGCGGTCAGGCACAGATGGGGCTTCGGTTGCGGCGGCGTTTCACCCCGGTTATGGAAGGTCCAGCCGTAGGTGTTGACGCCCATCACGACGATGCTTTTTATGCGATCGGTGTTTTCCCGCCGCACGCCCAGCAGATCGTAGATTGCCTGGCCGTGCGCCCAGGTCTCCATCAGCCGCGCCGAAATCAGCGAGCGCGCGCTCATGTCCGGGCCGGCCCATTTGACCCGCTGCTTCGCTGACGCCGCGCCGTAACGGGCGGCAACCTGCGCGGCAAAGTCGTGCCAGGCGGCGAGCAGGGCGTGGCCGCTCAGGCCATCCAGCAATTGGTCGGTGGCCTCCACATTGGCAGTGCCGGCATCCCGTTTATGGCGCAGGCGGTCGTAGAGCCGCATGGCCGCATCGCCGTCGGACAGCGACAGGTCCGCGACGATGTTGAAAAAATGCAAATGCTGCATGACGTGGTTGACGGTCCACTCCTTGAACTGGGTGGGCCGCTGGAAATCCGCTTCACTGAGCACAGACACCAGCCGGTGCAGCGCCAGACTTTCATCGAGAAAATCCTGTGCTTCCGCGATCATCGGCATTCCTCCGCATCAGGGCCTTCCACGGCCTTCTGCAAGCGCTCGTAGGCGCACAGAAAATCCTCGCGAAAAGCCTGCACCGTGGCGCGCACGGACAAGGACCGGTTCATCAGCCCGACGCCCTGCCCCACGTAGTAGGTGGACAGCTCCCGCGCACCCGGATGATGGCCGCTGGCCAGTTTGTCGACCTGGTTGAGATAAGGAGTGACCAGCGCGGTCTGCAACGGCATGGGCAGCGGCGTCGGCGCGCCCGGCGCTTCCCAGGCATCGGTCCAGGCGGAACGCAACTGGCGACTGTGTTTGCCGGTGCGGCTGCGCGAACGCACCGTGTCACGGGAGCCGGCGGCGAGCATCTTCTCGCGCACCACGGGCGGCGTTTCCGCCTCGGTGGTGGTCAGCCATACGGAGCCACACCAGACACCGGCAGCGCCCATGGCCATGGCCGCCGCCATCTGCCGGCCGGTGACGATGCCGCCGGCGCTCAGCACCGGGACATTGGCATCCTGCAGCGCCTCGCAGACTTCCGGGGTCAGCACCATGGAGGGCACGTCGCCGCAATGGCCGCCGGCCTCGGCGCCGGCGGCGATGATCAGATCGACACCGGCGGCCACCTGATGCAGCGCGTGCTCCTTGCTGCCGACCAGCGCCGCCACCGGCACGCCGTGGCGCTTGCCTTGCTCCAGCATGGACGCCGGCGGCACGCCGAGCGCGTTGGCGATCAGCGCGATGGGGTGCTTGAAAGCCACTTCCAGCATGCGGTCGGCGCCGGCAAGGCGGGCGTTGTGGCTCATGTACAGACTGTCCGCGCGCACCGCGTCATCGATGCCCGCGGCATCGATACCGTGTTCAGCGAGCAGCGCTGCCGCGAACCGTTTGTGCCCGTCCGGCAACCGGGCCAGCACCTGCGCCGGTGTCGGCGTTTCGGCGCGCCCTTCCATCTTGTTGGGAACGATCAGATCGACGCCGTAAGGGCGGCCGCCCACCTGTTCATCGATCCAGCTCAATTCCGCGTCCAGCTGCTCCGGCGATAATTTGATGGCGCCGAGCACACCCAGGCCGCCGGCTTTCGACACCTCGGCGACCACATCCCGGCAGTGGCTGAAGGCAAACAGCGGGAAATCGATGCCGAAACGCTTGCAGAGATCCATACCGCCTCCTCAGCTCTCGTCCAGTGTCAGCTCGAACAGCACGCTGTCCGCGGAGACCTGTTGCGCCGGCTGGCAGAAAACTTCCGCCACTTCGCTATCCGCCGACGCGAGAATGTCGTGCTGCATCTTCATCGCCTCCAGCACCACCAGACGCTGACCCGCCGTGACACGATCACCCGGCTGCACGAACACCTCCAGAACGATGCCGTGCATGGGCGCGCTGATCTGTCCGTCGGCGGCGCTGTTGCCGACGATGGCGACGCTGGCCAGCTGATCCTCGAAGTCGAAATCGCGGCCTTCCACACTGAGACGGATGCGATGTTCCGTCGGGCTCAGGTACTGTACGGCGTGAACCACGTCATCGAAGCGCAGCCGGGCCTGGCCATCCTGTTCATGAACAGCGGTCACCTTCAACGTATCGCCAGCGGCGATCACCACCCGGTAGCCACCCGCGCCATCCGGGGTGACGATCAGGTCCTGATCGGCAAACACGAAGCGGCTGACCAGCACGCCGGCGCTGGACCAGTCGAACAGCTCTTCACACAGCCCCAGCGCCTTGCCGGCAGCCGTTTGCCGGCGCGCGCGGTACAGCAGCACGGCGGCCGCCGCCAGCTCTTCCGGTGTTGCCGTCGGCGCAGCCAGTTGCTGCGGGGTGAACTGCTCGGCAATGAACGCGGTGGTCGCCGTACCTTCGGCGAACGCCTCCCGCTGCAATGCTTCGATGAGAAAGTGACGGTTGTTGGGCGGCCCGAAAATCACGCTGGCCTTCAACGCTTCCACCAGCCGGGCGCGGGCGATCTCGCGGCTCTCGCTCCAGGCGACGATTTTCGCCAGCATCGGGTCGTAGTACGGGGAGATTTCCATGCCGCTGGCGATGCCGTCATCGCAGCGCACCCCTTCGCCCGTCGGTGGCCGCCAGAGATCGATCCGGCCCGTGGCCGGCAGGAAATCCCGGCCAGGCTCTTCCGCGTACAGGCGCGCCTCGATGGCATGGCCGGTGAGAGTTACATCCTGCTGCTCGAAGCCGAGCGGCAGGCCCTCGGCAACGCGCAATTGCAGCCCCACCAGATCCAGCCCGGTAACCGCCTCGGTGACCGGATGCTCGACCTGAATGCGGGTGTTCATTTCCAGGAAATAAAAGGCGCCGTCGCCGTCCAGCAGAAACTCCACCGTGCCGGCGCCGCGATAGGACACCGCGCGCGCCGCGGCCACCGCGGCTGCGCCCATCTGCTGGCGCAATTCCGGCGTCATTACCGGACAGGGGGATTCTTCCAGTACCTTCTGATGGCGGCGCTGCACGGAGCAGTCCCGCTCGCCCAGATGCACCACGTTGCCCTGGGCGTCGGCGAACACCTGAATCTCCACATGGCGTGGCCGCAGCACCGCTTTTTCCAGTATCAGTGTGCCACAGCCGAAGGCGTTCTCCGCCTCGGAACGCGCCGTTTGCAGCGCCGCCGGCAGGTC
>Ga0164242_10009649_pt1 | contig 10390 bp, 11 predicted proteins | sample OricomgcompostMG_FD_108783 | JGI IMG/M metagenome (GOLD analysis project Ga0164242, IMG submission 108783) | Miracle-Growth compost microbial communities from Emeryville, California, USA - Original compost - Miracle growth compost (MG) ... | reverse complement strand
CCCCTCCTTTGCACTCGGTGTTTCATTAAACAGTAAACTATTTAATGTTTTCGGTGACACGAGGATCGGGGTCGGATGCTGGTAACGCTGGCAGATGTGTTGAACCTGTTCGAGCTGACGACGCTGGGGCCCGACACATTCGAGGGCACCCAACCCGACCCGCCTAACCACCACATCGTCGGGGGCCAGATCGCCGCGCAGGCATTGATGGCTGCGAGTCGGACCGCGCAGGGGCGCCTGCCGCACAGTCTGCACGTCTACTTTCTGCGCCGCGGTGACGCACGCTGGCCGGTTCGGTTCGAGGTCACCCGACTGCATGACGGGGGCACCTTGTCGACTCGCCGAATCGCCGCCACCCAGGCGGGTGAGGTGCTGATGGAGGGTCTCGCCTCGTTCACTGCCCGCGTGGACTCCGCTGCCTATCAGCGCGCGATACCCGATGCGCCTGCGCCCGAATCGTTACTCCCGATCGAAGAGCAACTGGCCCCCTATGCCGAGGAGTTCGGCGGCTGGTGGGTTGATGAACGTCCGTTCGACGTTCGGTACGTCGATCCGCCACCGCGGATCGCCATGGACTCAACTGAGCAGGCGGAACCGGTGAGCCGAATCTGGTTGCGAGCCAGGGGAGCTGTACCGGCCGACCCGGTCGTGAACAGTTGCATACTGACGCTGCAGAGCGCGCTTACCCCGGTAGAGTCCACACTCGGCCCGATGGGCAAGTCGCAGTACGACATCTCGGCACTGCTCGACCACACGGTGTGGTTCCACCGGCCCGCGGACTTCTCGGACTGGCTCTTCTACGAGCAGACATCGCCTACGGGGGTGGGCGGCCGCGCGCTGGCGACGGGAACGGTCTACAACCGAGCCGGAGATCTGGTGTGCACGGCCGCCCAGGAGATCTACTTCCCGCCCGCTAAGAATAATTAGTCGATATAATAATCCCTAGCGCATCCGCGGACCGCGGGCGAAGACCGCAAGGGGACGATATGGCCAGGTCAGAGAACGACACGTGGGACATCACCGAGAGCGTGGGTGCAACTGCGCTGGGTGTCGCGGGGGGCCGTGCGGCGGAGACCAATAGCGAAAATCCGTTGATTCGTGATCCTTATGCGCAGATGTTTCTCGAGGCTGCCGGCGACGGCATCTGGAGCATGTATCTACGTCCGGAGGAACTGCCCGCCGAATTGGCCGCGGTCGACCCGCGTTTCAAGGAACGGATGCAGGCGATGATGGGCTACACCGCATCGCGCACCCTGTTCTTCGACGAGTTCTTCACGGACGCGGCGACCAGCGGCATCCGGCAGTCGGTAATCCTCGCCGCAGGTCTGGATGCGCGAGCCTGGCGCCTGGATTGGCCGGCCGGCAGCGTGGTCTATGAACTCGATCAACCGAAGGTCTTGGACTTCAAGGTGTCCACGCTCGAAGCGCGTGGAGTTTCACCCATAGCCACCTATGTGCGTGTTCCCGTCGACCTGCGCAACGACTGGCCGGCCGCACTGCGGGCCGCCGGGTTCGATCCCGCAGCACCGACCGCGTGGTCAGCGGAGGGGCTGCTGCCGTACCTCACCGCCGAGGCGCAGGACGTGCTGTTCGAGCGGATCACGGAGCTGAGCGCGCCGGGCAGTCGGGTGGCGGTCGAGGGATTCACCAACGAGTTCTACAGCGCCGAAAGCTTTGCCCGCCGTGAGGAACAGATGCAGCGTTACCGTGAGGCCGCAGCCAAGCTGGGCCGTGAGGACATCGCCGCGACGGGCAATCTGCTCTACGAAGAGGAGCGCACCGAGGTCGTCGAGTGGCTGACCGCACACGGCTGGCAGGCGACCGGCGTCAGCGCCGCAGACCTGATGGCACGAAATAACCGTTCGGTGCCAGCAGATTTGTCCGACGGTATTCCGGAGAGCATCTTCGTCGACGGGCGACTGAGCTAGGGCTCCTCAACGACGGTCTCGGCGATGTAGCGATCCACCTCGGTTTGGGGCGGATAGGCGGGACCGCCGCAGCGCTGGGGGCTGACCAGGATGTCCACCAGCCCGTCGGCCATGCCTTCCAGCTGGCCGACTGAGCCCGCCATGGCCAGACTATGTTGTACCGACACCAGCCCGTGCAGGCCGGTCCACAGGGTGTGGGCCGCCTGATACAGCGGCAGCGACAGCGGATAGCCGCCCTCCGCGCAGGCAGCTAACGCCGTGCGTAGCCGACCCGATACCTGGCGGGCCGGATGCAATCCCATGCGTTCTCGGTCTACCACCGGTTGCCGGATCTCGTACATCAGCCGGTAATGCCCCGGGTTGTCCATGGCGAAGCGGCAATACGCGTGCACTTGAGCGCGTAGTCGCTCGCGCGGTCCTGCAGCCTCGGCGGCGCACTCGGCTATGTCCATCTGTTCGGCGAGTTGGCCATATTTGTCGGATAGTGCCGCCCAGACCAGCTCGGCCTTATCGGCGAAGTGCAGGTAGATGCTGGGTGCCGCGACCCCGACCTCCTGGGCGACGGCCCGCATGGTCAGCTTCTCATCGCTGCCCCATTTGTCCAGCAGCCGGTTCACCGCATCGAGCACTTCGCCGCGCAGATCTCCCTGGCCGCGACGGCGCCGTCGCCGCGCGGGCGCGTTTGCTACCTGCTCCACCACACCTCCACAATCGACACCGCCGGTCCAGCCTAAGCGGTGCCGATCGCGGAATGTGGGGTTACCAGGTGGCGAGAAGTTTGCGCACGCCGTAGTTCGTTCCATAGGTGTCCATCGCGACCTCATCGAGCGGTGTCGCCAGGTGCAATCCCGGGAACCGCGTGAACAGCTGCGGCAGAATGGTTTTCAGCTCCGCGCGGGCAACATTCTGACCCAGGCACTGATGCACGCCGTAGCCGAACGCCAAGTGGCGGGTGATCTTCCGATCGAAGTCGGGTTCATCTGGGTTGTCGAACACCCGCGGGTCACGGTTGGCCGCAGGCATGGCCACCACCACCAGGTCGCCCTTGGCGATCTGCTGGCCACCGATCTCCAGATCCTCCTTCGCGGTCCGGCCGAGACCGAACTGGACGATAGTCAGGTAACGCAGCAGTTCCTCCACAGCGGGGCCGACTTTGTCGGAGTGCTCCACCAGGTTCTGCCGTGCCTCGGGATGGGTGAGCAGAGTGAGCGTGGACAACCCGATCATCGCCATGGTGGTGTCATGACCGGCGAACAACAGCAGCACGCCGATGGACACCAGGTCGTCGTCGGTGAGGATCGAACCTTCCTCCTGGCTGCTACGGATGAGGTCGGCCAACAGGCCTTCCGACGCGGGATCGGCGCGTTTGGCGGCGACCAGTCCGGTGATGTAGTCGCGCAGCCATAGCCCGCCCTCGTCACGTTCGGCACGGCTGCGACTGGTGTCCATCATGGACTCGGTGGCGTGGTGGAACTTGTCCCGGTCCGTGTAAGGGACGCCCAACAATTCGCAGATGACCAGGCAGGGGATGGGCAGCGCCAGATGTTCGATGAGGTCGACGGGCTCTCCGTTAGCCCCGAGCGCCTCGATGGCGTCGAGATGCTCGGTCACGATCTTGTCGATATAGGGCTGCAGGCGCGTTTGAACCGCCTTCGGGGTGAACCGCCCGGACAGCAGCCGCCGGTAGGCGCTGTGGTCGGGCTCGTCCATGAACACGAACGTCGGATTGACGGCTTCGGAGGTGTCGTTTGAATAGGGGTCGACGCCCTCTTCGGGTGCGACGTCGTGGCGGGGGCGTGCCGCACTCATCCGCGGATCGGAGAACACCTGGCTGCCTTCGTCGAATCGGGTTACCAGCCAACCGATTCGGCCGCTGGGAAAGCGGATGCGGGTGATCGGCTGTTCGTCGCGCAGGTGGTAGTAGGCCATGGGCGGGTCAAGCAGGCGTTGCCGTTCGATCGGCATGGAAGGCACGTCTAGTTCGATGGTCATTTGTGGTTCTCCTGTGTGTCGTAATCGCTTTCGGCGTGGGCGCGCAGGGCGGCCTCGACGCCGTTGTTCAGCTGGGTTCCGTTGCCCCAGCCGACGTAGTACTGCAGTTGCAGAACGGCTTCGCGCAGTTCACCAGCGGACAGTTCGTCATTGGCTAGCGCACCGCGCACCTGGATTTCGACCAGGTCGGCCCGGCCCAGCGCCGCGGTGGCACCGAGTACCAGCAGTCGACGGTCCCGGATGGACAGCCCCGGCCTGCTCCACACCTCACCGAAGAGGTGGTCGACCGTCATCTGGAGCATCGGCGTCCGCTCATCGGGAAGTGATTCGGCGAAGCCGGGCCCGTAAACGGCGTCCATGGTTTTCAGGCCGAGCTCGGTGTTCTCACTCATGACTGCTCCTTCGTGGGGATCTCCAGGGTTTCGGCGCCGTGACTGCGTGCGGCGTTGACCAGTGGCACCGACACATTGCTTTCGGCCGCCAATTCCTGCGCGGCGGCGAGGTCTTTGTCCATCAGCCGGCGGACCTGTGGGACCATGGCGCGAATATCCGGTTGGGCGGCAATCTGATTGCGGAGCCAGGAGAACAGCGTGGTGCCCTCGGGATCCGCAGCCTGAACAACTTCGATCAGGCGTTCCGGTGCCACCCCCGCGGCCTTGACCAGTTCGGCAGCCTCGTGGACCGCGCGCCAGGTGCCGTAGGTGATGACATTGCGGGCGATCTTGGTGGTCATGCCGGCTCCCAGTGGCCCGCAGTGCACGATCTCCTTGGCGAAGTCGGCCAGCACGGGCATTGCCGAGCGGACCGCGTCGTCGCTGCCGCCGAGGATGGCGACCAGACCGTTGTGTGCCGCCTGATCGCCGGGAGTGACACCGCAGTCCAGCAATTCGACATCTTTGGCTGAGCATTCCCGCGCGAGCTCGTACACCACCGGCACGGCGACCGTGCTCAGCAACACCACGATGAGACCGGGGCGGGCGCCGGCGAGCACACCGTCATCGGCACACAACACGGTTCTGGCCTGATCGGCATCGACCACGGCGACGAGCACGACATCACTGTCGCGTGCCACCTCGGCCGGGGAAGCATACGGGGGTGGCACGCCGGGTAGGTCGTCGGCGGCGTCAGGCCGAATGTCGTAGACCGCCGGGATACGTCCGCGCCGCGCCAGGCTCACCGCGACGCCGCCACCGATCATGCCAAGGCCGATGACGCCGGCTCGCGGTGCAGTACGCACGGGTTGTGCTGTAGCGCTGTGGATTTGAACGCTCATGCTGTTACTCCTTGTTCGATGCTGGACCAGGGTTCATGGGTAGCTACGAGGGCGCGCGCTGCCCGCAGCGGGCGGATCATCCCGGCGCCGACGGCGCCGTGGACGTGTCCGTTCTTGCCGTAGACCGCGACAAATCGGCGTTCGGCCAGATCGCCGTCGATGACGGCGAATGCGTCCGCCCCGCGGGTCTGTCCGTAGATCTGCAGTTTCAGGTCGTACTGGTCCGACCAGATGTAGGGGACCGGGGTAAATGGCGTGGGATTGTCGGCGGCAAGGATGTTGCGCGCCACCGCCATACCCTGCTCGGCGGCATTCGTGCGATGCTCCAGCCGCAATCGCTGGTCGAGGTCTGCATGGTGCCAGGAGGCGACGTCACCGGCGGCCCACACTCCGGGTAGCGCGCGGCAGAACTGGTCGCAGATCACCCCGTTACCGACCGGGATACCGCTGCCGGCAAGCCATTCGGTGTTGGGGATCGAGCCGATCGCGACCAGGACAGCGTCGGCGGGAAGCGTGGAACCGTCGGCCAACTCCACTCCGCTCACCTGATTGTCGTGGTGCGCGACGGCGGCTACCTTGACGCCGGTTTTCAGGTGCACGCCGTGGTCGATATGTGCGCGCCGCAGCAGCTGGCCGAGTTCGGCGCCGAGCACATCCGACAGCGGTGATTCGATGTCGGACACCAACGTCACATCGGCGCCCGCGGTGCGGGCCACCGACGCGACTTCGGCACCCAGGAATCCTGCGCCGACGATCACCAAGCGAGGACGCCCGCGCAGCACTGCGCGTAGCCGTTGGGCATCACCGAGGGTGCGCAACACATGCACCCCCTGGACACCCCCGGTGCCGGGCAGTGGACGGGGCCGGACGCCGGTGGCGATCACCAGGTCGTTGTAGGGGACCTGCGAGCCATCGGAGTTGGCGACGATGCGAGCGGCGCTGTCGACGTGTTCGGCACGTACCCCGAGCCGCAGGTCGATGTTCAATTCGGTGAGGGTGCTCCGATCCCGCAGCTGTGTCTTGGCGTCGGGCCAGAGTCCGGACAGCACCTCCTTGGACAGCGGAGGGCGGTCGTAGGGCAAGTGGTGTTCCGCGCCGATCATCGTCACTGTTCCCGCGAATCCACCCCGCCGCAGATTCTCAGCTACCGATAGCCCGGCCGCCGAGGCGCCGACGATCACCACGGTCGGTGCTGGGGTCATTCGTGTACCTCAATCAGTGCGGCGGGGCAGACCGCAGCGGCCTCCCGAACCTGGCCGTACTGGTCGGTGGGTGGATCGGCATTGAGCAGGATGACGACGCCATCGTCTTCTCGCTGGTCAAAAACTTCCGGAGCGGCGAGTACGCATTGTCCTGCTCCACAGCACTTCGTTTCGTCAATGGTGATGTGCATCTGCCACGCCTTTCTGATTTAACCTAACTAAGTTCAGTTACAGGACGAGGCTATACCCGGATCGGCGAAGGATGCACCTGCTGGCGGGGTGACGCGGCACACAGTAGATAAATGCGCTAAGTAATTGCGGGTCGGCGCATCTGCCGCTCCCCATGGCTCAACGAGTTTCTGACGCGGCGACTGGGGCCCGTTTGCCCTGGGGTTCTGGCGATGTCGTCATTGCCCTTCAAACGACGGCTGCTGTGCTGACGTCATCAGGTGCCTGCCGCGCAGCACAGTGCGGAGAACTTTTCCGGCGGCGTTGAGCGGCAATGCATCAACGGGATACCAGTAGGCCGGAACCTTGAACCCGGCCAGCCGCTCCCGGGTGAACGTGGCCAGCGCCGCGGGCGCCGGTGGCCGCGCTGGGGCGGCCGGCACGATGAACGCCGCGAGGGTCTCGCCCAGCCGTGCGTCCGGCACCCCGACGACGCCCACGGCCGCCACACCGGGGTGGGCGGCGAGCACGTTCTCGACTTCGAGTGGGTAGACGTTTTCGCCGCCGCGAACCACCATGTCGTGGCGGCGACCGTGCAGGTGTAGGTAGCCGGCGGCGTCGACGGTCCCGAGGTCGCCGGTGTGCAGCCATCCGTCGCCCGCGTGCACCGAGAGGTGCGGTGCGCAGGCTAGGACCTCGCCGACGCCCGCGGTATCCGGGTCATTGATCAGCAGGCGCAGACCGGGTACCGGCCGACCGACGGTCCGCAGCAGCGCGCCGTCACCTGCCGCGGCCCGGCGGTGATCGTCCGGTCCGAGGCAGGTGATGGGACTGCCCTCGGTTTGACCGAACAGGTTCACCAGTGCGATGTCCGGCAGGATCCGCAGGACACGCTGCAGAGTGTGTGGTGAGATCGGCGCCGCACCATAGATCAGGGTTTTCAGCGGCACCGTGTCCAACAGGTTCTCGGCGAGCAGCATCTCGATCATCGTGGGGACCAGCAGGCAGTGGGAGGCTTCGAGGTGTCGCAGGCCGCGCCACCACTCGGTGGAGAATCGGTTGGTCGCCAGGACTGCGGCGCCGGCTGCGACGGCGACGAGAGTATTACCGAGACCGCCGATGTGATGCAGTGGTGAGCCGGTCGCGTAGCGGTCGTCGGGTGTGAATCCGACCAGATTGCAAAGTATTTCGGTTCGTGCACGCAGCACCTCGTCGGTGAATGGGACGGGTTTGGGGGCCCCGGTCGTGCCCGAGGTATGCAGATGGAACGCGGCGGCCCCGCCGTGCGCCGAAACTGTCGATGACGACACAGGCAAGCTCGGCACCACCACAGCCCGCACCCCTGCGGACGCGGCGACCTGGTCGGCGACCGAGGTGAACGCGGGTTCGGTCACCAGCACGCCAGCGCCGGTCGCCCGCACGACGGCATCCAGTTCGGGCGCGGTCAGCCTCGGGTTCAGCGGCGCCAGCGGCTTGTCGGCGGCTGCGCCGCCGAGCAGGAGCGCCAGCGCGTCAGCGTTGGTGGTGAGCAGTGCAGGCACCGGCTGTCCATCGGCGGTGTTCAACGCCGCCAGAAACTCCGTAGCGGTGCCGATCTTGCCGACGAACTCGCGGCCGGTGACCGTAGCGGCTTCATCAATGACCGCGAGCCGATCGCTGCCGGCATGCGTGGCGAGGACACCTTCGAGCCATGTCATCTGGACCTGGCCTTGGCCCTGTCCAGCAAAGCGGTGATAAGCGCTTGATGCTCGGCTGTTTCGAACGAGACGAACCCTTCGGACAGCGCGTACTGCGGGACGCCCACCACTGCGCGCTTCACATGCATGTTGAGCCTTCGGGCGCTGTCGATTTCGCGGCGCGCCGGCCGGTCGTCCCAGAGTTCGGTGAAGCGGTTGAAGTCACCACCGGCCCTGATGAACGCCGGTCCGGCGTCGGTGCCCTTCGCGAGATGACCCACACGGCTTGCAGTGCACCGTGCAGCGCCTCGTTGGCCGCGTTCATCGCCTCGGAGCGGTTCAGCGTCACGATCCGTACTGGCCTGCGGGCCTCGATCAGCAACTGAGGACGGAAGGTATTGTCCACAAAGTCCTCCACGACGGTCACGCGCTCTGGTCCGAATGCCGGAACCGCACAGCCGGCCCAAGCTATAACGTTAGCGTTACGCTATAGAAGGCATTCAGGTTGGTCGCTCAGCTCAATATGGGCATGATCTCGGCGGCGACCCATCGCATATGGTCCAGAAAATCCTCCGGGTCGATCACGTCACCGGCGGGATTGCCCCGATTCCGTGGAGGCATCAGCTATACGGGGTAGCGATGGCAGAGAAACGGAAGAAGTACGACCGGGAGTCCGTGAGGGGGCGGGCCCTGGACACCGCTGGCGGTAGCAGTTGCAGCGTGACCGGCGGCCGCAGTTGCGCGCCGCTTTGAGATCCCCTGTTACGCAATACCGGCGGCGATTTTTTCGGCCTGTTCCACAGAGTAACCGACCTCTGTGAGCACTTCGACCGTGTGCTCGCCGAGTCGCGGTGCCGGACGGTTGATCTGTGGCGGTGTCTTCGACCAGTTGGCGGGACCGCGGGCAGTCAACAGTGTGCCCTCAGTGGGGTGCTCGCTGTGCTGAAAGAACCCAGTCGCGTTGAGATGTGGATCGTCGAAGATCGACTCGAGGGTGTGCAGCGGCGCCGCGGGGATATCGGCGTCCGTCATGAGTTGGAGCCACTCGTCGCTGGTGCGGGTTGGCATGACGTGACGTACGAAGGCGTAGATGTCTTGGGCGTTGACCGTGCGCGTGCCCAGATCCGTGAACCGCTCATCTTCATCGAGGAGGTTGGGACGTCCCACGATCGTGCCGAACGAGCGCCAGTGCGTGTCGGTGTAGATGATCGCGCAGATATAGCCGTCGGAGGTCCGGTACGGGCGTCGCTCCGGTGTCAGGGTGCGCGGGTAGCCGGGCGGACCGAGCGGCGGGTCGAAAGAGCGACCACCCATATGGTCGCCGAGCACGAACTGGGCCATCGATTCGAACATGGGCACTTCGATGTGCTGTGCCTCCCCGGTGGTGGCCCGGTGAAACAATGCGGTGAGTATCGCGACCACGGCGAACAGTCCGACGGAGCGGTCGTTGAACGACACTGGCACATATTGCGGCTCAACAGAACCCGCTGTCATCATCAGGGATGGAACAGCAGTAAGGCCTTGAATCAGGTCCTCATAGACCGGCCTGCCCGCATACGGGCCGCCCTCGCCGAAGCCCACCAGACTTGCGGTGATCAGCTTCGGGTTGAGTTTCGCGAGAGCTTGCGGCGACAAGCCGAGCTTGGCGATGGCCTGCGGGCGGACGCTGTAGACGAAAACGTCGGCCGTGGCGAGTAGGTCACGCATGGCATGCAGGTGGTCATCCTGTTTCAGATCGAGAACCACGCTGCGCTTGTTCCGGTTGAGTTGGAGATAAATCGGCCCCATGCCGGGGTTCTTTTGTGGGGGAATCAGCCGTGTGGTGTCGCCGGCCGGTGATTCCACCTTGATCACGTCTGCGCCATGGTCGCCCAGTAGTTGAGTCGCCGACGGTCCCATGACCGTCGACGTCATGTCGATGACCCGCACACCCGCCAGAGCCTGGGACATGTTCTTCCTCCTTCGGCCAACTCGAATGCAAGGCGGTAACGACGGCAGTGTGCCGCGAGATCACCGATGCGATCTCGGATCAGGAAGTAGTTGGGCGTATCGGGCGGAATAGTGGTAGCCAGGTGCGGGTGTTGTCGTTGCCCGATGGTGCTGTCCAGTCTTCGAAGAAGACTTCGACGGCCGTGCCGATCTGGATGTCGT
>Ga0164242_10009648_pt1 | contig 10391 bp, 11 predicted proteins | sample OricomgcompostMG_FD_108783 | JGI IMG/M metagenome (GOLD analysis project Ga0164242, IMG submission 108783) | Miracle-Growth compost microbial communities from Emeryville, California, USA - Original compost - Miracle growth compost (MG) ... | reverse complement strand
GAAGTACCCGCAGCTGCACGACCTGTTCAACCGGGCCACCAAGGCCGCCGGTGCCGCGGGCGGCAAGGGCGAGGTCGACCCGGCCGAGGGTCAGAAGCTGCTCGACCTCATCGCCGAGATCGACAAGATCTTCTGGGAGACGAAGAACGCCTGAGGGCTGCGGCGATGTCCGACGAGACCGTGAAGGCCGGCTCCGCAGCGGGGCCGGCCTTCACGGCTGCCGAGCCGGTGCCCGACGACGTCGCGCTGTGGCTCGTGCGTCACGGTGAGACCGAGTGGAGCGCATCCGGTCGGCACACCGGGCGCACCGACATCGCGCTCACCCCGGCCGGCGAGCGGCAGGCACGGGCGCTGCTGCCGATGCTGTCGGACCTCGGCCCGGCGCTCGTGCTGTCCAGTCCACGGCATCGGGCGCTGCGCACCGTCGAGCTCGCCGGCCTTCAGGTCGACGCCGTCGACGACGATCTCGCCGAGTGGGACTACGGCGACTACGAGGGCCGCACCACGAAGGAGATCCGGGCCGAGCGTCCGGACTGGTCGCTGTGGCACGACGGCGTGCCCGGCGGCGAGTCGATCGAGTCCGTCAGCGCCCGGGCCGACCGCGTCCTGGCGCGTGCCCGGGCGAGGCTGTCCCGCGGACCGGTCGTACTCTTCGCCCACGGACACATCAGCCGCGTACTCGGTGCACGGTGGATCGGCCTACCGGCCACCGCCGGCGCCAACCTGCTGCTCGGCACCGCCGCGCCGTCACTGCTCAGCACGCAGTACGGCGAGCCGGTCATTGCACACTGGAACCTGCCCAACCCTGCTAGCCGCGAAGGGATCACCCCGTGACATCGGACAGCGCGCTGCCGGACGGCGATCGCATCGACATCCGAATACCGGCCGACGGCGTCTACGTGGCGACGTTGCGCATGTGCGCGGCGAGTCTCGCCGCACGCTGCGACCTCACCGTCGATGACATCGAGGACCTGCGCCTCGCCGTCGACGAGGCCTGCTCGTTGCTGCTGCCGCACGCGGGCGCCGGAAGTGACGACGCCGCGAACCTCGACGCGGTCTTCACGCTCCATCCCGGCGAGCTGCGCGTGCAGACCCGCGTCGCGGCGGCGGACGGTGCCGCGATCGACCAGAGCGGCTTCGCGTGGACGGTGCTCGGCGCGCTCGCCAGTGACGTCAGCATCGAGTCCGAACGGGACCGGCTGAGCATCACGATCACCAAGCGGCGCGAGGCAACACTTCCGTGACGCCAGTTCCGCCGCAGCACGACGATGCCGACGACGAGCTCGATCCGCGGCCGCGCGCGCTGGCGTTGCTCCTCGAGTTGCACTCGCTGCCCGAGGACAGCCCGGAGCGCGCGCGCTTGCGCGACCAGCTGGTCGAACAGCACATGCCGTTGGTGATCTATCTCGCCAAGCGCTTCTCCGGCCGCAGCGAGCCGCTCAGCGACCTGATCCAGGTCGGCGCGATCGGCTTGATCAAGGCCATCGATCGCTTCGACCCCGAGCGCAAGCTGGAGTTCTCGACGTTCGCGACGCCGACGATCCTGGGCGAGATCAAACGCCACTTCCGCGACACCGGCTGGCTGATCCACGTGCCGCGCCGCGCGCAGGAGCTGCAGACGACGCTCAACACCGCGCGGGCCGAGCTGAGCCAGGAGCTGGGCCGTCCGCCGACGGTGGCCGAGATCTCGGCGCGCATCGACGTGGACGAGGACGCCGTGCTCGAGGCGCTCGACGCGGCACGCGCCTACGCCGGTGTCCCCCTCGAGATCCTCACGCCGCCCGGCGAGACCGCTCCCGAACACCCGGTGCTCGGCGTCATCGACGAAGGGTTCGAGCAGGTCGAGCAGCGCGCGGTGCTGCGCGAGGTCATCTCCGAACTGCCCGAGACCGAGCGCGAGGTGCTGCTGCTGCGGTTCGTCGCGAACAAGACGCAGACCGAGATCGCCGCCATGATCGGCGTCTCGCAGATGCAGGTGTCGCGACTGGTCGCGCGCGGGCTCAAGCGATTGCGCGCCAGCCTCGGGGCGCCGCCGCCGGACGCGTGATCGGCCCGTGCGTCAGTGCTGCACGTCCCGGTCCAGCGCCTCGCGCGCCGGCGGGGTGAACAGCAGGTAGAGGACGGCGAGTGCTGCGACCAGGATCGGGCCGCCGTACTCGACCCGGTGCGCCTGGAAGGCGAGGCTGTACGAGACCGGCAGGGCGAGCAGTTGCAGCACCAACACCGGTGTCCGCGCCGACGGGCTCAGCCGCAGCAGGCCACGCGCGGCGAACGCCAACAGCACCGCGCCGAAGATCGCCAGGCCGACGTCGGACATCGCCCGGCCCACGCTGTCCGGGTTGCCGAAGACGGTCTTGAAGATCAGCACGCCGGCCGCCGCAAGCAGCGCCAGCGCCTCCAGCGCCACGATCGCGGTCGCGGCGCGCACCTGCCCGGGCGCGTGCAGGTCCGCGTTCGAGACGGCCGGATCGACGTGCTGACTCACGCCGTTCAGGGTACCTGCGGGTAACGTGCCCGCCGTGCGCATCCTCGTCATCGCCAATCCCCGGGCGACCGCGACGTCGGCCCGGGAGCGGGACGTGCTGGCACACGCTCTCGGCAGCGTCGGCGACCTGGAGGTCGTCGAGACGGAGAACCGCGGCCACGCAGCCGCCCTCGCCTGCCGGGCCATGCGCAGCCGCGCGGACGTCGTGGTGGCCCTCGGCGGCGACGGCACCGCCAACGAGGTGGTCAACGGCCTGCTCACCGACGGCGTGCACGAGGGAGTCCCGGCGTTGGGCGTCGTCCCGGCCGGCTCGACGAACGTGTTCGCCCGCGCGCTCGGCCTGCCGGGCGACCCGATCGAGGCGACGGGCGCCCTGCTCGACGGCCTGCGCGCGGGCTCGCGTCGGCCGGTGAGTATGGGCCGCGTGGACGACCGCTGGTTCGTGTTCGCTGCCGGCATCGGCTTCGACGGCGCGATCGTCGGCGGCGTGGAGGCGCAGCGCCGCAAGGGCCGCAAGTCGACGCACCTGCTCTACGCGCGGGTCGGCCTGGCCGAGTTCGTGCGCTCGGACCGCCGTCACCCGAAGGTGCACGTCGAACTGCCCGACGGCACCACGTTCGAGGACGTGTACTTCGCCATCGTCACCAACACCGACCCGTGGACCTACGCAGGCAACCGTCCGCTCCGACCGACTCCGCAGACCGACTTCGACACCGGGCTCGGTCTCTACGCGCGGCGCCGCATGGGCACCGCGGGCATGGTGTTCAGCATGGCCCGGCTGTCCGGCAACCGGCCCCGCATCGGCCGGCGCGGCGCGCACCTGCTGCAGGACCTGCCCGGCCTCACCGTCCGCGCTGACGAACCGCTGCCGGTGCAGGTCGACGGTGACTACCTCGGCACCCGCGACAAGCTGACGTTCACCAGCGCGGCCGACGCGCTCGATGTCATCGTTTGAGCACTTAATCCGATTTAGGCTCTTAATCCTCGTTAGCTGCTCGACGTCGTCGGGAACACCGCGTAACGTCCCCGAGGAAGGGGTCGGACGGGTCGGAACCCACCGTCGTCCGCGACACTGCAGTGCTGTGAGGCACGCGTGACGTGCCTTGCAGTGCGTCCCGAAAACCTTGAATCGCGAGCGCGCTCGTGAAAGCATTCACAAGCGGCTCGGACACCACGAGACGTCCTGGCCGTAACAGTGAGGAGAGCAAGCACATGGATTGGCGTCACCGCGCGATCTGCCGTGACGAGGACCCGGAACTTTTCTTCCCGATCGGGAACACCGGGCCCGCGTTGCTCCAGATCGAGCAGGCCAAGGCGGTCTGCCGACGGTGCCCCGTGATCCAGGAGTGCCTCGCCTGGGCGCTGGAGAGCGGCCAGGACGCGGGCGTCTGGGGCGGCCTGTCCGAGGACGAGCGGCGCGCACTCAAGCGCCGCAACGCCCGGGCGCGCGCTCGGCTGGCCTGAGCAATCCGGCTCGCGGCACCGATCGCAGCACCGTTCGATCTCGATCTGCCGACCACGTGTGTGGTCGGCAGACTCGTTTAACGATCAACCGCCGACGCGGGGGCGACGGCCGGTCGGCATGGTGACCGCGGCCTGTGCGCCGCTCGCGCCGTCCGAGCGCCGGCGGAACTCGACCACGCCGCTGAGCTCGGTGGAGACCAGCGTGCGGACGATCTGCATGCCCAGCCGGTTCGCGCTGTCGGTGCCGTCCGCGCCGAAGTCGGCCGGCAGGCCCACCCCGTCGTCCTCGACGATCACCTCCAGCTCGCCACGCTCGCGGCGCGCCGTCACGGTGACGCTTCCCTCGCGCCCGTCGGGGAATCCGTGCTCCAACGCGTTCTGCACCAGCTCGGTCAGCACCAGGACGAGCGCGGTCGCCCGCTCGGCCGGGACGTCCCCGAAGGTCCCGGCGCGCGACAGCCGGACCCGCGCGGACGAACCCATGACGTCCGAGAGCATGACGAGCAGCCGGTCCACGATCTCGTCGAAGTCGACCTCCTCGTCGATCGACGAGGAGAGCGTCTCGTGCACCAGCGCGATCGACGCGACCCGGCGCATCGACTCCTCCAGCGCCAGGCGCGCCTCGGCACCGGGGACCCGGCGCGACTGCAGCCGAAGCAGCGCGGCCACCGTCTGCAGGTTGTTCTTCACCCGGTGGTGGATCTCGCGGATCGTCGCGTCCTTGCTCATGATCTGACGATCGCGGCGGCGCAGCTCGGTGACGTCCTGGATCAGCACGAGCGCGCCGAGCGTCTCGCCGCGCGGGCGCAGCGGGATGGCACGGAACAGCACCGTCGCTCCCCCGCCCTCGACCTCGATGCTCGCCGGCTGACCGCCGTCGATCGCGGCGGCGACCGCGTCGGCGAGGTCGCTCGCGTCGAACGGGTCGTCGGCGATGGCGCTGGTCAGCATGTCGATCGGCTCGCTGAGCACGGTTCCGGTGACGCCGAGACGGGTGAACGCGGACAGCGCGTTCGGGCTCGCGTAGATGATCGTGCCGTCCGGCTCCAGGCGCATCACGCCGTCGCCGACCCGCGGTCCGCCGCCCTCCTCGACGCCTTCGTCGGGACCCGGGAACGTCCCGTCGGCGACCATCGAGCCGAGGTCGGCCGCGGTCTGCAGGTACACCAGCTCGAGCTGGCTGGGGGTGCGCACGCTCGCGAGGTTGGCGTCCTTGCCCAGCACCGCGATCACTTCCCCGCCCTGTGGCCCACGGATCGGGATCGCCTCGCGTCGGATCGGCAGGTCACCCTCCCAGTCCGGCTCGACCTCGCGGAACAGCCGGCCCTCGGTGAACGCCGTGCGCAACGGCAGCGCGCGCTCGCCGTAGCTGTGCGCGCCCACCTGGTCGTGCAGGTAGGCGGTCGGTCCCGTCGTCGGACGGCACTGGGCGACGCAGAGGAACCCCGGAACGCTCCCGGCCTCGCCGTCGGGCAGCGTCACCGGGACCCAGAGCAGCAGGTCGGCGAACGCCAGGTCGGACAGCAGCTGCCACTCGCCGACCAGCCGCTGCAGGTGCTGCACCTGTTTCTCGGACAAGCTCGTTCGCAACTGCAGGACATCTGACAGCGCGGACACGCGCTTAGCCTGCCACGCCACACGCCCGGCCAAACCACGACCCGACGGCCGGCTCGCCGTGCACATTTTCACATGCATCGCGTTGTTCGGCGCTATCGTCCGAATACAGGCGTTTCGCCGTTCCCCGGCGACACGCGTCGCGCGAGCGAGGAGGCGCACATGACGTCCGAACCGTCGTCCGACCCGATCCGGCCGTCGCGGCCGGTCGTCCGTCCGCTGCCAGCGTCGACGATGGCCCTCGCCGGGGTGCTGCTGCTGATCCCGCTCGTCGCGCTCGCGATCGTGCCGGTGTACGCGAAGGACGGGCCACGGCTGTGGGGCTTCCCGTTCTTCTACTGGTACCAGTTCTTGTGGGTGTTCCTCGCGTCCGGCTTCACCTACTGCGCCCACATGGTGATCAACCACGCCCGCCGGGGGCAGCGGTGACGGCCCTGGCGGCCGGCACGCACACGGGCGTGCACGGTGTCGAACTCGGCGTGGTGATCTTCTTCTTCCTGGTCGTCACGTTCGGGGGCTTCTTCGCGGTGCGCTGGCGGCGCGGCGAGTCGATGAAGTCGCTGGACGAGTGGGGGCTCGGCGGGCGCGGGTTCGGCTCGGTGATCACCTGGTTCCTGCTCGGCGGCGACCTGTACACCGCCTACACGTTCGTCGCGGTGCCCGCCGCGATGTTCGCCACCGGCGCGGTGAGCGGCTTCTTCGCGGTGCCGTACACGATCGTCGTCTACCCGTTGATCTTCATCTTCATGCCGCGGCTGTGGAGCGTCTCGCACCGCAACGGCTACGTGACGCCCGCCGACTTCGTACGCGGACGCTACGGCAGCCGCACGCTCGCGCTGGCCGTGGCCGTCACGGGCATCGTGGCCACGATGCCGTACATCGCGCTGCAACTCGTCGGCATCCAGGCGGTGCTCGACACGATGGGTCTCGGCGGATCCGGCAACTGGTTCCTCCGTGACCTGCCGCTGATCATCGCGTTCGCGGTACTCGCCGCCTACACCTACTCGTCCGGGCTGCGGGCCCCGGCGCTGATCGCGTTCGTCAAGGACACGCTGATCTACCTCGTCATCGTCGTCGCGATCGTGTGGGTGGCGATCAACATCGGCTTCGGTGACGTGTTCAACGCGGCGCAGACGAAGATGAAGTCCACACCGAACGGATCGTTCATCCCGAGCAGCAAGACGTTCTGGGCGTACGGCACGCTGGCCTTCGGCTCGGCGCTCGCGCTGTTCATGTACCCCCACTCGGTCACCGGCGTGCTGTCGGCCAAGGACCGCACGGTCATCCGGCGGAACGCGGCGATCCTGCCCACCTATTCGCTGATGCTCGGCCTGCTCGCGTTGCTCGGCTTCGCGGCCATCTACGAGAAGACGTCCGTCGTCGGGTTGGACGGCAAGCCGAACGGCCAACTGGTCGTGCCGCACTTCTTCGACCAGGTCTTCCCCTCGTGGTTCGCGGGCGTCGCGTTCGCCGCCATCGCGATCGGTGCGCTCGTACCGGCCGCGATCATGTCGATCGCCGCCGCGAACCTTTTCACCCGCAACATCTACCGCGAGTTCTTCGCCCGCGACGCGTCGCCCGCGCACGAGGCCGCGGTCTCCAAGATCGTCTCGCTGGTGGTGAAGTTCGGCGCTCTGGTGTTCGTGCTCGGCATGGACAAGCAGAACGCGATCAACTTCCAGCTTCTCGGCGGGGTGTGGATCCTGCAGACGATTCTGTCGATCGTCGCCGGCCTCTACACGCGCTGGTTGCACCGCTGGGCGTTGTTGGTCGGCTGGGCGGCCGCGATGGCCTACGGCACCTGGGCCGCATACCAGCAGGCGGGACCGACGACGAAGCACTTCGGCAGTTCGCTCGCGACCTTCCCCGGCACCGACACGAAGGTCTACATCGCGGTCACCGCGCTGGTGGTCAACATCGTCGTCTCGGTCGTGCTCACCGCGCTGTTCCGGCTCGGCAAGGTGCCCGCGGGCTCGGACGAGACGACGCCCGACGACTACTACTCCGACGCCGCCGCACCGTCCGTGGCACATGCCGCGGCGGAGGTGCAGAGCGGCGCGGAGCCGGCGTCGACCTGACCGCCGCTCAAGCGTTGGCGCGCAGGCGAACCTCGACGGTCAGGCCGCCGTCCGGGTTCGCCTGGGCGTGCACCGAGCCACCGTGCGCGGCGACGATGGAGCGGACGATCGTCAACCCAAGACCTACTCCGCCGCCGTGGTCGAGCCGGTCGCCCGCCTGCCTGCGGAAGGGTTCGAAGAGGGACGACACCTCGTCCGGGTCGACGACCGGCCCGCTGTTCCCGACGACGAGGCTGCCGGGCTCGCGAACGGAAACCTGGACCCAGCCACCGGCGACGTTGTACTTCACCGCATTGCTGACGAGGTTGACGGCCAACCGCTCCAGCAGCGGCTCCTCGCCGACGACCGTGACGGGCGCCGCATCGAGCGTCAGCGTCACCTCGGCGCGCTCCGCAGCGCTCCGCAGCTGATCGACGGCCTCGGTCACCACGGCGTCCAGCTGCTGCGGGCCGGCGGAGACCATGCCGCGTTCGGTCTCTGCGAGCACGAGCAGCCCTTCGATCAGCTTCTCGTTGCGCTCGTTGGTGGCGAGCAGCTGCCGGGTCAGCAACGCCAGCTGGTCGTCGGTGAGCGAACCCCCGGCGAGGCTGACCTCGATCAACGCCCGTTGGGTGGCGAGCGGGGTACGCAGTTCGTGCGACGCGTTCGAGGCGAAGCGGCGCTGCGCCTCGTAGCCCTCGGCCACCCGTCCGAGCATCGCGTCGATCGCCTCGGCGAGCAGGCGCGTCTCGTCGTGCGGACCGGACGGGTTCACGCGCAGGCCCAGGCTCGTGGGGCCGAATCGGCCCACCGTGTCGGTCATCGCACGCATCGGACGTAGCGCCCAACGCGCCAGCAGCCACCCGACCACGATGAGTACGGCGGAGACCACGACGAGCTCGAGCGAGCCCTCGATCGGGGTGAAGCGCGTGCCGAACAGCGCCGAACCGCACTCCCCGTTGCCGAAGTCCTGCCACGACGAGTTGGTGCACACGACCATGCCGAAGCGCGCCACGCGGACGATGTTGCGCCCGGTGTGCAGCGCCCACGTGAAGTACCAATAGCCGACGACGCAGGCGAGCATCAGCAACAACACGATCCGCCACCGCGGGGTGAGGCGCATCAGGCGTCCCCGAACCGGTAACCGATCTTGGGCACGGTGTGCACGACGGGCGGGTCGCCGAGCTTCTTGCGCAGCGTCATGACGGCCACCCGGACGGCATTCGTGAACGGGTCGGCGTGCTCGTCCCAGGCCTGCTCCAGCAAGGTCTCGGCGCTGACCACGTGCCCCGCGCGCTGCATCAACACCGTCAGCACGGCGAACTCCTTCGGCGTGAGGTCGAGCAGTGCGCCGTCACGAAAGGCCCGGTGCCGTGGCACGTCCAACTCGACACCGGCGTGCTCGATCACGGGTGCGATGCGCGCGGCCGGTCGGCGGGCGAGCGCTTGCACGCGAGCCACCAGTTCGGCGAACGCGAACGGCTTGGTCAGGTAGTCGTCCGCTCCGAGGCCGAGACCGTCGACACGGTCGCGGATACCGCCCGCCGCGGTGAGAATGAGGATCCGGGTGCCCAGCGCGGCGTCCACGATCCAGCGGCAGACGTCGTCACCGCTGCGCTTGGGCATGTCCCGGTCGAGCACGGCGACGTCGTAGCTGTTGACACCGAGCCGTTCCAGGGCCGCCTCGCCGTCGTAGCACACGTCAACGGCCATCGCCCGCTTGCGCAGACCGTCGGCGACGGTGTCGGCGAGCAGGCGCTCGTCGTCGGCAAGCAGCACGCGCACGATGTGGATCTCCGGATTGTCGAGGCGGGTCGATCATGTCGGCCGGGTCATAAGCGCGCCATAAGCAGAGCGCTTACCGCGACGATAGCGGCCGATGAACAGGCTGCCGGACCATGACGCAGACCTCTCCACCCCGCACGTCCCGTCCGACCTATTCGGCGACCACCTTGTACGGCAATCGCAAGCAGGGCCTGTGGTTGCTCGGCGCTGCGATGACGGCGGTCGTGCTGGTGCTGGGCCTGGTCGTGATCGCGACGGTGCACTGGCTGCACGACGACTCGCGGCGTCATTACCTGTCCAGCAACGGGTGGCCGACCATCGGACAGGGCGCCTATCGGCTCGGCGACGACGATCCGGCCGCCAGCCCGAACGAGCACCCGGTGCCGATCGCCAGCCTGGCCAAGGTGATGACGGCGTACCTGGTGCTGTCCACGCACCCGCTGGCGGCCGGCTCGGACGGCTTCACGCTCACCGTGACGGATGCCGACGTCGCGGACACCGAGCAGCGTCGGAGTCGGGACGAATCCATCGTCGATGTCGCGTCCGGCGAGGTGCTCAGCGAGCGGCAGGCGCTGATGGCGGTGCTGCTGCCGTCGGCGAACAACATCGCCGTGATGCTCGCGCGCAAGGCATCCGGAAGCGTCTCGGCGTTCGTCGCGCAGATGAACCGGACCGCGCGCGGACTCGGCATGAAGCACACGACCTACACCGATCCGAGCGGTTTCGACGCCACCACGGTGTCGACCGCGACCGACCAGTTGATCCTGGCCGAGAAGGCGGCGGGCGATCCCGTCCTGGCGCAGATGATGGCGACGCGTAGCTATCGGCTTCCCGTTGCCGGGACGGTGCGCAACACCGACTCGCTACTCGGCTCGGCCGGCTTCGTCGGCATGAAGACCGGCTCGGACAACGCGGCCGGCGGTTGCTTCATGTTCCGTGTGCTCCGGCGAAGCGGCGGCGCGACGGTCGAACTGGTCGGAGTCGTG
>Ga0164242_10009646_pt1 | contig 10391 bp, 7 predicted proteins | sample OricomgcompostMG_FD_108783 | JGI IMG/M metagenome (GOLD analysis project Ga0164242, IMG submission 108783) | Miracle-Growth compost microbial communities from Emeryville, California, USA - Original compost - Miracle growth compost (MG) ... | reverse complement strand
CTAGAGCTTAGCCATCGAGAGACATACTTAGGTCCACTCTCTTCATCCTCAACATAGGGCTGCCTATATCGACTTGAACGCGACCGTGATCTCTCTTCCGAGGACATACGTGGTTCCTGTGACCCCGTCACATCCGCACCATTGACGGAGCTCGCCAGCGTAGCTGTCTCGTCAGTCCCTCTCCTTCTCGGCGTTGACCACATCGACTTAGCTCCAGAGGTAGCAGTCGTGGTTGGTGAACGAGGTGGGGAGGAAACGCCAACGGAGGCCTTCTTGCCATTCGGCCGCGCTCCAAACTCAATGGTAACGCCGGGTACAGGCGTCTTCTTGTAGAGGGTTATATATTCGCCCGCGGCGGGAGACTCAGGGGCTGCCTTGGCTTCTTCGCCTTCGCTTGCAGTGCTGCCATAGGCATCCAAGATCTCGGACAATCTCTGCAGAGATGGAATCGCGTCGCTGTTTGCTGTGTTGGGGGGGCCAGCAGTCTGTTCGGCGTTTTGATTCTGAAGTGCCTCGAACTTTTGATCTAGGGTCATTGGTTCCTCCGCGGGCTCGGGCTCGGGCTTTGGGATCTTCTTCTCTCGTCTTGAGAGCTCTACTTCTAGAACGCGAGCTCCGAAGGGTACTTTGTCCTTCAGACCATTGTCGTCACGGTCAAAGTAAAGAGCCCAAATGCCGGGATCTTCCTCCACAGCGACGAATCCCTCCCACCCTTCGAGTACCAGACGGCGGTCCTGACTGCTCCAGTCAAATGGGCCGGTGATGTGAGGCTGTGCCGAGTCTCGAACGCCGTATTTGACCTGGTAGGTATCCTTATCGATATAGATCCAGTTCAGCATTGGTGGGTCTTCAGAGATGGTGCTGACGAGTCCTTCATATGAAGCGTCGGGATATGGTAGGTAGTAACCTGTGAAGGGATGGAGACTCTGGTTGACGGGCATATCGTCGAACATGGAGCTAGTCTCGATGTAGAGCTGTGTGCATCCAGGCAAGTTAACCTTTAGCTAGACGGGAGACATACGGAAGCAGAGGCAAACCTTATTGTCTTTCAGGACGACTCGTTTATTGTCGATATCACGACTGCGAAGCGAGCGCTTCACGCACGACACAACGAGATTGCATCTACGTGAGCGATGCTCTTCTCGGCGGGACTTTCTCTGACTATCGCGAATGGCTTCCTGTGTCCCCAGCATGGCTGGACACACAGTGAGGGCGAGTAACATGGATAACGACATGGCGTCTGGCGAGGGTTGCTAAAGCGGGAGTGTTGCAATCAGGAATTTAACATAGCTACATTTTTGACAATTAGCTTCACCGCGGGAATATTAAATGGCCTCGAGGATATCAAATTTCCCACCCTCCTAGCCGTACATGCATCCATGTCTAGACGGAGAACCGGATCCATGCAGCATAAAAGGCGTGGCGAGGAACAATCGGAGTTTTACCGTCTATCAACATGCCATTCCCTGGTTTAAATGGCACCATGCTCGACCCATATGTGTGGTACTTTATGAGCCAGGGGTTATAGGTTTCGGAAGCTGCAAGGCTCTTCGAAACAGACCTGGCATCCTGCGACCTTGACGCCGCAGCACGAGCCATCGTTCCAGATCCATCTCATCTAGCCTTGCACTATATCGTACGAGGAGATACAACAGATGTAGCATCAGGAGTTTGACAGCTTTCTGGAACCAACGCGGACAACTGCGGACTACTAGAAGGGATCGATCGGTAGATAAAGAAGCAAGCAGCCCTCGGCTTCTATCCCATCTCAATCTAATTTCATATCTATCCCGCTGGCCGAGGACAGACAAACATCTCTTTCTTTCTCCTTCGAATTTTCATTCAACCTTCGGTGCTGGTATCATCCCTACAAGACCCTTTTATGCTATTGCCTTGCGGAGCCCATCTAACCAAAAATGTCTTCCAACGTGTAAGATTTCCACTTACGTTGATGCTCTATCCACAATGACTTACAGATCTCGTCACAGAACTAGCGCTTTGCCCGGTGGCAATGCTAGCTATAGCGTCGACTCTGACTCTGACGGCCAAGCCCGCGGGGGACGCAAGATGACGCAGTTCGCTGGACCCCGACTGCCGACTTCTTCAGGCCTGCAGCAACCAGCTGGTATGTTTCTTTCCTTCGCATTATTCAAAAATCTTTCGCCAGAAGCCCGCAGCTAACGTTCCTGTAAACAGGTCAACTCCTTCGCGGCGCTGTTGACGACAATGGCAAGAACAAGGCTGCTGCCCTCATCGTCGGCATCAAGTTGGACCTTGAAGCCGAGGTTCACTTGACTGCGCGGGTCAAGGGAGATATTGCAATCGGGCTGTATTAAAAGACTTGATACAAATTGCGGGTGGAGCAAGTCGTTGTGAACCCTAGGGACAGCACGTGTTTGTGATATTTGACAATCAGATGTTGTTAATATATGATAGTTACCCTAGTGGTCAACTAGATTTATTCACAAATGATACGAATATGAACGAAAACGCCGAAATTGTCATGCACTCGTCTATTGTTTTTCGTAACTGATATATACCCTGGTTCTTTCAGACATGGAGATCTAGCTACGTAACTAGCATTCAACTATCTTTGGCCTGCTCTCAACCTGTCCTACCAACATTTTCGTATTTGGTAGGTAAGTGCAAGGCTATCCTTATGCACAGTGGCGGCTATGGTTACAGTATTCGTGTTGGCGGAATGGCCATGGGTGGCCGGTGGTCTTAAAGTTGAACGTTGGAGATGTAGTTGGGTGACAGAGAAAAGGAATATATATATATATATATATATCGTTAACAACCCAAGCCCCTTTACCAACTCTGCATCAGCAAAACAGTTCCGATATCCCATCGACGGGTTACTCCGACGTATAATTCATACAGTCTGTCCAACTCAAATCCCGTCCACGTCATCCGATACGCCAGAAAGAAACCTGAAACTCCGATATATATCCTTCAGTTGACCAAACATATCCGACATCACTAGCCCCTAGCATAGTGTAAATGGCGCGCTGGTCCCCTCAAACGCCGTGAGACGACCACCCAAACTTTTCGAGTCTCCAAAGTACCGCAGACGATACACCCCCGGCTCTGCCCACTCCTCCGTCTCCCACACGACCTCGACCTCGCTGGTACCCAGGATCCCGCTCGTCCGCCGCCAATGGAAGACGAGGCCCCAATCGGAGTCATCCCGCACCAGCCGCCACGCGCTGCCCGAAGCCGCGTCGCCGTCGCCGTCCAGTCTCTCGACCGCGGCGAACGTGGCGCCGAGCCTCAGGTCGTTGCGTGGGTTCGCGCCCACAAAGCGGGCGCGCACGGGATCGCCACGGCGGTACGCTTCGTCGACGTTCGTTAGCACGTCGCCGAAGTGCTTGAAGATAGGGGCCGTATCGGTGACGACTGGGGAAATAAAGCTGAGAGATCGGTTCACGTTGTCCGGCGGGAAGGGGCCGTCGAAGCGCGGCGGGGGTGAGCTTGCGGCTAGGTAGGGGAGGAGCGAGAGAGTGACGTTGATGTAGGCTGCTAGTGTGTGTGGGCCGTAGAGCGTGGAGGCGCCTTCGTAGCGCTGGATAGAGTACTCTTCCTCGGTGGCGATGTAGTGGGTGTAGCTGTTGGCGGGACCCCCAAGTACAACGATTGGGCGTGTAGAAGGTGAGGTACGTTCGTGGGGCCGGAAGAGGCCCTCTGACTCATCCTGAACGGCTTGTTTCCAGCGTCGACCAGCCATTGTGGTTGCCTCGCCTGGGCTCACGATAATAATGAGTTGCCCGACACGAAATACCTGGATATCGACAATGTTCGGTGTCCATTGGTACGGCTTCGCAATCTCGCCAACGTCCAATAGGATAGGCTTCGGACTATGACAAGCTCTCTGCTCGTCGGTTGGGTCTTTTAGCAGACGGGACACAACACGCCATACTGGGGACGTGTTGTTCGCATCCGGATCATTCTGTGTGAAGTCGAAAGCCCCTGGACCGTCCGATGTGCCCGCTGCAAAAGAATACCCTAGGGCTGCGGGGCAAGTCCGAGCCTCGGAGCCGTTGGGGAGGTAGAAGGAGAAGTTCGACATGTCGTGGAATTTGTGGAAAGACTTGACCCATGGGCCCCGTATTGGATTCTGGTTCCTCTCGAGGTGGTCGTACAGAGCCTTGGCCGGCTCGAACTGGCGCCTCCCAATCTCAAAGCATGACGACGCTCCATTATCATCGACGCGGAAGAGCGGGCCTCTGCCGTGGCAGTGCTGAGACTTGCCATTGCTACAGGTGCTTTTCTCAAAGTCGCACATCTCCCCCGAGCCGTCTTCGCACCAAGCGCCAAGAACATTCGGACTAGTATCGCCGACGTTGGCTTGTGAGAAGCCTGCGACGAAAGAGTCTGCTGCTGCCTCATCGCCGCGGACACTCTGCTCAAATAAGTAGGCCGCCACGCCCTTGTTGTCTCCTGCAATGAGAGTGTTGTTGCCTAGCATGGAGGTGCCATGTGTAGGAAACCATGTCAGCACTCCGATATTCTTGCCGTCGGACGCTCTTTTAAAATTAAGTAACGTCAAGTCCTTCTCTGTCGAGCCATCGTCCTCGGCGCTAACATTGTACCTGGCACGCTCTGCTTCCGGGTTGGCGAGGTAAGCAAACAAGCTGCGGTTGATGTTGGCTCCGGCAACCTTCGTAGTCCCGACGCTCAAGTATCCGGGCTGTAGGTTCTCGTGTGCCCGACGAATGGACAAGACCGCCCCGTCGACGATAGCTCTGTAACTCTGGTAGTCGAAACCCTTGCTCGTGATCTGGGGGAGCAAGTAGTTCAGCCAGCCGCCAGGCCCCGCATGCGAGTGCGTGCCCGTGACGGCGACGTTGTGGTGACCGTAGTTACTATATGCTGGACCAAGTTCCCTCAGAGCCTCTAGAATGCCGTACCTCACAGCAGTGTCCCCGGACTGGGTATCGAGGACGAGGTAGACGAATATATTGCTTGGATGGTCCTTCTGGCCAATGATGAAAGCTCGTGAGAATAGTCGTTGGCGTAGGCCGGACCCCACCTGATGGGGGTCCGCATAGCCCATCATGTTGATCTCAACGACTGGGCCGGTAATATCTGCTTTCCCCGTAGCTAGCATATACACGTCCCCGTGGCTGGAGTGGGAGTGTCCATTCTTGCGGCCCCCAGGCAGCGCCCAGAGCAGTGACTCCCAGAGCGGGGAGTCTTGTGTGTTCATACATCCAAATATTGCGGCGAGGACAAAAAATGAGACAAGGACTATCAGCGGGAACTTGGCCAGACGCCGTTTGGGAGTTAGGCGCGAGGTGCCGGGACCACCGGCTTTCTCGGGATTCCCGCCGAGGAGACCTGCTCCGTCGTCACAGTCATCTGGATCCGGGTCCATCTTGCAAGAGAGGCAGTGCGAAAAGTTATTATGAATTCGTGTGTATCTCATAGAGAGACTTGACGTTTAAGAAAAGTACCCTTACTGAAACGGTCATGTCGTTGGTGTTCGCAGCGTCAGCCGCTGTTTAGTACGTCGTCGCACCGAAACACCGTCCGATTCGATGACGCCGAAAGCCCCACCAACCGGGCCCCATACCCCATGCTCGAAGCTTAATGCGGAGAGAAAATGTGCGGCTGGCTCCACTCACCCATCACTTGCCGCTTTCAGAGGCAAAGTGGATATCCAGGGAGGCCTTCACACCATCATCCAGTTTTGATGAATTTACCGTGACTCTATGGAGTAACAGTTCTTTACAAGCAGAGCTTGTACATTCTTACGCACCACATCCATCTCATGCTAATGGACCTATTAACCTTCAACTGAATCTTCAGCAGCCTCTTTCATTCTGATACATCCTCGCCTTCTCCACCAGGTTTTTTTTTCTTGTGAATATGAATAGGTGTGACGGCTCGCTGCTTCGATGTAGGCAAGCGCATGAGAATTCTCCGACCACCCAGCCCGTAGGGTGGCAAGGTGATGCTTGGAAGGTAATATAGTTTCACATTTAGGAAGCCTCCTAGAAGACGACCTTGAAAGCTGCGTGGCTTGGTGCTGGCGGGAAGTTGACTCTCGTTGCGGGTTGGGGAATCACCGAGGGCCGATGTGAAGTGGAAGGAATCGAAGTGGCGTCGATCTGTCTGTGCTAGCTCCATATTGGTAAACCATACGGTTCAGAGCTTCAAGCAGCAGCGAATGAGGGTCACAACGTTATCGTCCACCTGCTTCTTGAGAAAGGCATCAATGTCAATGCGGAGGGTTGACGGGATTCTTTTAGATTGATACTTCATATTATAGAGTCTCGCAGACAGGGCGTAGACGGATGTTATATGATATTTTGTTACATGAGCAAATGACATCAAATTTGACGAGTGATAAGGAGTGGTAAGGCCATTCGCTAGCGCGATTTTTACTCTGTGATTCTTACCTCATCTGAGATTGTGAGCCCTTAAGGACGGCAATTTTCTCCCCGGTGTACTCCGCTCTCCTCATCCACTCTTCCATTGTCTTCATCCTTGAGGGCAGAATTTTGTCCAGGAAATCGTAGTCTTTCTTGATCAGCCCGTTATTGCCTGCGCTGGCCTTGTATACGTTGAACCAGTTGGTGAAGTTTTGCTCGTAGGTCAGGTTAAGCGCCGACGAGTCCCTGACGGACTGGAATCCAATCTTAGTCTGGCCTTGCTGGGGGAGATTCGCCCAAGCTGCCCTATTCCAGGCCTCGGCGGGTATATCCCTGTAGATTGCCTTCTTCCCGGTGGCTGCCGTGTAAGCTTCAGCGAGAGTCTTCAGGCCCGCATGCTCGATAGCGATACCAAAATCAAGACCACGCGATTTATCAGGGTTAGAAAGAACCCAGTCAATGTACCACCCAAAGTCGACAAGAGAGACAAACGGCATTCCCCCCTCCTCTCCAAGCGGCAGTTGAAAGACGGCAGTACCGTCATCCTGGAACACTGGTCCCAAGTGATCGCTCAATGTCTCAGCATACGGCCCGGACCGTATAATGGTCCAGGCCATGGGAAAGTCCTTTCCTTGAGCGTGAATCCATTCTGTGGAAATCTATATTAGCCTCTGGCATAGAAATATCTGGCGAGGACTGCCACTAGGCACCGACTAACCTTGAACCCGCGCCTTGCTCTCGAAGTGTCCAACATAGAAATCGGGATCATAATTGCTCTCTTTGCCGACATAGTCCAGGCCGCTGTAGATTAGATGCTTCACTCCAGCTCTAGCGCTTAGCTCGAAAAGGCGGATGCCCCAGAATGTCTCAAGTGCTTCGCCTAGTGTAAAGCCGTCCGTATTGACAAAGACGGCGTCGGCTCGACCGGCGAGTTCGGAGAAAACGGCTTGGTTGTAACCCTGCTCCGCATTACTGGCTACCACCTCGACATCAGGCAAGTCCGCAAGACTCTTGGCCTGCGATGACGAGGTATTGCGAGTGGTCGCGATGATATGGTATTTGCCCGTTGATGCGAGCACTTGGATAATGACTCGACCCTGAGCGCCCGTACCTGTTAAACAGAGAGTCAGCATTGCAATATGTATGCGGAAAGCCCCAAGGTGGACCGTGAAGTTGGTCTGAAGATAAATTAGTTAATTACTCACCTCCGATGACTAGAACAGTCGGTTTTTCAGATGACATTTCCCCTAGCAAGGTTATAGTAACGATAACGTAGAAGACAACACGGAGACTCTGTTTTTTCTTTGTGAAGTTGTAGATTTGGACTGCAGTTTTCTATTGTTTGAGTGCGAGTTAATGTCCTGTGTGGATGTTGCGTCAATTGAAGTTCACTGGTTGAGAGACGCTTCTCGATGCTCGTCTTTATATACGAGGCGAGGACAAGAGGGAATATGTTTGTAGATATTAGCACATCGTAGCACCTTTTCTTTCATGGCGTGGCCAACGCAGCCAAGGCTGTTTCGCCTTGGGCTGCATGGGCCGAGCGCCATTACTAAACTTTGGAGCGTTTTACCTCGGTTGTGGGGCTATTACTAATCTTGCTTGTTGGGTATGGATTTGAAATCCTCTTAATATCTTGTCCGTATTTTTCAGGATTTGGATGAATGCTTTCGGGCTTGACGAGTACCACAACCAAATCGGCACAAAACCGGGAGGGCCCGAATGCCGAGGCGTGTTGTTTCCGGGCGTAGATATGCTGCTGGGAATTAGTCAGACGAACTCCGTCGGCGTTAACTACCTGGTACCTTAAAAGTGAAGTACCTTGGAAGCATCAGGGGTTCTGTCAACACTATTAGCTACCGTACATTTCCAGCAACAAGTCATAAATCCTTGGAATCATCAGAGATTTTGTGTGTTCAAAAGCTGCGCTGCTCCAGTGGATTGCAGAGAGTTCAACCACGCTACAACCAAAAATTGAACAATTCAGACTTCAGGCCCGTCAACACATCACGTCACACGCACATACTATGGCTCGCCCAGCATATCAAGTCCAGATTCTGGACAAGTCCGATTACACCAAACAATTTCTCGTCTCCGTCCCGAGCGCACTTCCTCCCCTGACCTCTGGTGCTATCCGGATCCAGAGCCGAATCCTCGCCGTCACAAGCAACACCTTTCTGTATGCCCGTTTGGGCCACCTCCTTCACTGGTGGGACGTTTGGGCCCCGATACCATCATTTCCTGCCCCGTATCATGACGGGTCAAAGTACGGTCGCATTTCGTCCTGGGGCTACGCCGAGGTTATTGAGAGCATGCACGACCAGGTTCCCCAAGGCACCAAGCTGTTCGGCTACTTCCCCATTGGGGACTACCCCGAGATCCTAGAGATCGATATCGACGCAGAGACTGGCCACGTCATTGAGACAAGCAAGCGAAGGCAGCAATTGATGAATCTCTATAACCGTTATCAACCGTTCTCCCCGAAAACGGATCTGAGAGATAAGGAGCCGCGCGGATGGGATTCGGTGATGCGGGTTCTTTTCGAGACATCCTACCTCCTGAATAAATACGCCTTCTCATGGGAGGGAAAGCAGTCCCACCCGATGGGCATACCAGCGCCTACACCGTGGGGCGAACATGATGCCGATCTTACAAACGCAGTCATACTCCTTCTCGGGGCGTCCGGGAAAACGGGACTGGCTTTCGCTTATCAGCTACGGCACGGGCGGCCAGCTGGGACCCAGCCTAGGAAAGTCGTGGCGATTGGATCCGCCGCATCCCGCGACTTCAGCAAGGATACGGGCTTATTCGATGACGTTGTTCTCTACTCTGACTATAACCACCCCGATGCTCTGAAAAACCTGGGCATTGATAAAGATGCCAAGGTGCTCCTCGTTAACTTTGCCGCCAGGGGAAGAGCTGATTCAGACTGGTTCACGGCCTTGAAGGCCATGTCCGACAGAGTCACTGCGCTTCTCATTGGCTCGGACCCGAAGTTCAACAGAAGATCGGAGCTGGCTGCTCTGGCAGAGGACGCCAAGAGCGGAGTTGTTCGAGGTAACGCTTCCACACTGAGGGACTCTGCCATGGCTATTGAAGGGCAATCCAAGTATTTCAAGGGCCTAGAACAGGACTGGGCACGATTTAAGGAAGATGTCGCTGTTCTAGGGTTGAAGTTAGAGTGGGGAAGAGGGATGGAAGGGCTTAGAGATGGGTGGAACGGTTTATGCACCGGAAGGGTGAACCCAACTATTGGATTGGTCTACGAGGTGTAGGTGAAAGACGTTTGAGTTTAAACCCGATGCCAATAGAACTGTATTAAACTTGGCTCATGTTTCTTTCTTGCTGGTTGCCTGCGCTCGGGAGGTGCCTTGAAAGTGCGCTCTTGTCTTACTCGGTAGGTGAGCTGGAGAAGAAAAGCGGAGCGCATCAAAAAATTACCTAACGCTGAATGAATCTGGCGACATCTTGTTTGGCACTGATGATTACTGCTAGGGGCTTTGTGGAACAAGCCCTTCACTTCTATCAATAGGTGCTTAAGACATCTATACAGATCCGTCATGGGATTATTCTCCCTCGTATTATTGGGAATAATGCCAAGTCCTATCGACGGCTTCTAATTGCTTCTAATTCTAGCTTCAGCCCTTGCTAACGAGGGGCAGACGATCGAAGAGAGCTTAAAAGGAAGATATGGCCCTTCTTACAGCCTTTTCCCTTGCCAACCATGGGACGCTGGTTGTTGGATTAGAGATCGATATTAAGAGTGATCTGGTTACGGAGATTGACCGAGGTGAGATTTTAGACTTACCATCTATTAGTCTCTCCATATTTGTACTTGTCGACGGTAATTAACTATTCTTTTCCTCGGGTGCAATGCCGAGCGAACGCTTCTTTACGTATTCATCGCCCAGATAGGTTCATCCACTATAGAGACTGGCTTCAAATGAGGTGCGACTAAGTTTAACAATTCCATAACTAGGCCTAGGTAATTCTAATATAGCCATCCAGGGGTTT
>Ga0164242_10009645_pt1 | contig 10391 bp, 11 predicted proteins | sample OricomgcompostMG_FD_108783 | JGI IMG/M metagenome (GOLD analysis project Ga0164242, IMG submission 108783) | Miracle-Growth compost microbial communities from Emeryville, California, USA - Original compost - Miracle growth compost (MG) ... | reverse complement strand
TGCCAGCTTCAATGCGAGCGCGAACGACCACGATTCTCCATGGCTTGCGTACCCCTTGGCTGGCATGCCGTTCAACTCGAACAACACGTCATCGCGATGGGGTCCGACCAGGGTCAGCCCGCGATCCAACTCGCTGCGCCGCAGTCGCCGCAATGCCGCTCGGAACGCTGCGGGAGTTGTCGTCTCTGCGGTGTTCGTTCCCGCGGGCTGCTTACCGTCTGCCTGGAGTTCCTCCACATCCTCGGCATCCGAGCCGCGGATACTCAGCACCGATCGTAGTGATGGGCTGTGGTCGTCGCCTGCGACAGATCGATATGCAGACCGCACCGGTTCCGCAAGTTCTTCGATCAAACGCAGCCGCTCATCGATGAGTTCACTTCCGAGGGCGACGAGCCGCTCATCCCAGATGTCGAGTGTCGTGAGCTGTTCTTCGCGCAATCGTGATGCTCGCGCCGATTTCAGGAGTGTGTTGCGTTGTTTGAGAACGCGATCGTAATCGGCCAGCACACCTGCCAACCGGGGGGATCGCTGAACCAGCAGTTGATCGAGATATCTGCGGCGGATCCCGGGCTCACCGCGTATGAGGGCGAGATCCTCCGGCGCGAACAGCACACTGGAAAAATAGTGCGGTAGTTCTCGAGGTTTCACCGCAGAGCGGTTCACCTGTGCCCGGTTCGCGGCACCGCTGTTGAGCTGCACCTCGACGAGGACTTCCCGCGCGTCGTGCTGCAGCCTGGCGCGCACAATGGCCGCCGTCGCACCCTGCCGGATCATCGCCTGATCGCTTGAAACGCGATGGGATGTGAGTGTGCTCAGGTATCCGAGCGACTCGACGAGATTGGTCTTACCCTGTCCGTTGCGTCCGACGAACAGATTCGGACCTGGCTTCAGTGGAACCTCTGCGCGATGGTAGTTGCGAAAGTCGGTGAGGGAGAGATGCACGACGCGCATGTGCCACACCCCTCCTCATCATTCCGGTCACCCCGGCTAGTCGACGGCCTTCACTGCGTGGCCGCCGAACTGGTTCCTCAACGCGGCAACAGCCTTCATCGCAGGCGAGTCTTCCTGACGGGACACGAACCGCGCGAAAATCGATGCGCTGATCGTGGGAACCGGCACCGCGTGTTCGAGTGCCTCTTCGATCGTCCAGCGTCCCTCGCCTGAGTCTTCCACGAACCCCTCGATGTGCTCGAACTCCGGGTCCTGCTCGAGCGCGCGCACGAGCAGTTCCAGAAGCCACGAACGCACCACGGTGCCGCGCTGCCACGCCTTGAAGGTGCCCGTGACGTCTTTGACGATGTCCTTGCGGGTGTCCAGCAGTTCGTAGCCCTCGGCGAACGCCTGCATCAGCGCGTACTCGATGCCGTTGTGCACCATCTTCGCGTAGTGGCCGGCTCCAACCTCGCCGACGTGCACGAAGCCTTCCTCGCGAGGCCCATCAGGACGAAGCGCATCGAACACCGGCATCACACGCTCGACCTGTTCCTTACTGCCGCCGACCATCAGTCCGTATCCGTTCTCCAGACCCCAGACGCCGCCAGAGACACCGGCATCCATGAAGTCGATGCCGCGGGGTGCGAGCTCTTCTGAGTGTCGGAAATCTTCCGTGAACCGTGAATTGCCGCCGTCGATGATCAGGTCGCCCTTTTCAAGCAGCCCACCGAGCTCCGTGACAACCGCGTCGGTGATCTTCCCTGCGGGCACCATCACCCACACCGTGCGCGGCGTAGGCAACGCTTTGGCCAGGTCGGCGAGCGATGCGACATCCGACACATCCGGATTCGTGTCGTAACCGGTGACCTCGAGGCCCTTTTCTTCGAGGCGACTGCGCATGTTCTTGCCCATTTTGCCGAGGCCGACCAGTCCGATGTGCATGTGTTTTCCTTCTTCTCGTGTTTGCTTCGCGCTAGCGCAGCAGCAGATTCGGCTGCAGCAGGTAACGGTAGTTGTCGTTGCCGGCCTGTTCCCTGCTCGACTGACTCGTGATGAGCACCGGGCCTGGCTTGTTCGGGTTCTCGGTCTTCGTGAACGAGATTCGCACGAACTCGGAGCGCACGGCGGTCAGCCCATCGAGCAAAAATTGCGGCTTGAGCGACACCACGGTGTCATCGCCGGTGAGCAGAGCATCGATCGCTTCGGATGCCTGTGCCTGCTCGGACCCGATGGCCTCCAGCCTGAGGCCGTCGCTAGTGAAGGTGAACCGCAGTGCTGCTTCGCGTTCGAGCACGAGCGAGACCCTGCGCACGGCTTCCATAAGCTCGCTCGTGTTGATGACCGCGTAGTTCTCCACGGTGTCGGGGAAGAGCCGCTTAACCGGCGGGAAATTACCCTTGATCAGCAATGATGTGACGGTTTTCTTGTCCGCCGTGAAAGCGATGAGCTCGCGATCGTCTTTGCTGGTGATCGCGACCGAGATCGTTCCGCTGTGTCCGAGCGTTTTGCCGATCTCCTGCAACGTACGCGCGGGAACCAATGCGGTAGCGGCATCCGTTCCGCCATCCGACCCGTCCCAGTCGATCTCGCGCACCGCCACGCGATAACGGTCGGTTGCGACAAGGCTCAGCTTGTTGTCCGCGATTTCCAGTTGCACGCCGGTGATGACTGGCGTGACGTCGTCGCGGGATGCCGCAACGGCAACCTGGGCAACGGCTTCGGCGAAATCGTCCGCAGGAACCAGACCCGATCTGTCGGTGATCTGCGGCAGGGAAGGATATTCCTCGACGGGCATGGACAAAAGCGTGAAGGTGGCCGAGCCGCACGTGACGGAGATGCGGGATTCGTCTGTGGAGAAGCGAACGGGGGAGTTCGGAAGCTTGCTTGCAATCTCGGCGAGGAGCCGGCCGGAGACGAGGATCGTGCCTGGCTCTTCAACGTCGGCCGCGATGTGCGTCTGCGCCGACACTTCGTAGTCGAAGGATGAGAGCACGATTCCGGTTTCACTCGCAGTGATCAGGACGCCGCTGAGGATCGGCAGAGTGGTTCGCTGCGGGAGGAGTTTGACGGCAAAGGACACCGCTTCACTGAGAACATCCCGGTTGGCTTGAAACCTCACGAAGTCACCCCTGTCGCTGAAGAGTCGAATGAGTCGGCGCCCATAGTCGACACAATGCTAGCGCCTGGCCCGTGGCTCGAACGCCTGAGTGTGGTCGGTGTGGTGCGCGCTGCTCGTCGGTCAAGGTTGTCGCATCACACTGAGAAGAGAATTGAGTTTTAACGTTCTTAACCGATGTGGAATCTGTGGACAACTCTCGACACGCTAACGAAACAGCGCGAACTACAACGGTGAAAGATGTTGAGGGCATGTGCGCCGCGCCCGGGATGACAGCGGAGCGTTCCACTGGGTCTAACGATTGGACTCACAAGAATCTGTCATTCGTCAACATGCCCGGGCGAGTTATCCGTTAACTTTCCACAAGTTATCCACAGTGTGAATACTGGGCGCGGGTGTCGGCGCTCAGCGTTGGTTCTGCTTGATTCTGCTCGTGAGCTCGGTGACCTGGTTGTAGATCGAACGTCGTTCCTTCATCAGCTCGCTGATCTTCTTATTCGCATACATCACAGTGGTGTGATCGCGGTTGCCGAAGAGCTGGCCGATTTTCGGCAGCGACAGATTGGTCAGCTCCCGGCAGAGATACATCGCAATCTGCCTGGCGGTGGCAATCGCCTGTGACCTGGATGATCCATAGAGGTCCTCGATGGTCAGCTTGAAGTAATCGGCCGTGTTGGTGATGATGTCGGTCGGCGCGATCACGTTGTCGTCGTCGAGTGTGATCAGATCTTTCAGTACCGTCTGCACGAGATTCATGTCCACCGGCGTGCGGTTGAGGCTGGCGAACGCTGTGACACGGATGAGTGTGCCCTCGAGCTCGCGGATGTTGCTGGAGACTTTGGTCGCCATAAACTCGAGGATGTCGTCGGGAACCTGGATCTTCTCGCTCTGCGCCTTCTTGCGCAGAATTGCGATACGGGTCTCCAGGTCGGGGGCCTGCACGTCGGTGATCAGTCCCCATTCGAAGCGCGATCGCATCCGGTCTTCGAATCCGGTGAGCATCTTCGGAGGAAGATCGCTGGTGATCACGACCTGCTTGTTGTGATCGTGCAGCGTGTTGAATGTGTGGAAGAAGGCCTCCTGGGTCTCGACCGCACGCTGCAAGAACTGAATGTCGTCGATCAACAGGATGTCAATGTTGCGATAGCGCGCCTGAAAAGATGAGCCCCTGTTGTTGGCAATCGAGTTGATGAAGTCGTTGGTGAATTCTTCCGAGCTGACGTATCGCACACGGATGCCTGGATAGAGGCTCATCGCATAGTGGCCTATGGCGTGCAGGAGGTGTGTCTTGCCAAGCCCGGAGTCACCATAGATGAACAAGGGGTTGTACGCCTTGGCCGGTGCTTCGGCGACGGCGACGGCCGCGGCATGCGCGAATCGGTTCGACTGGCCGATGACGAAATTGTCGAAGCTGTACTTCGGGTTGAGCCGAGAGTCGTTCACCCGGGGCGCGGCCGTGATTTCGGTGACCGGCGCCATCGACGCACTGGATTCCATGTATGACTGCTCTTCAGGAGGCGGAGACTGTGCCGGGTCCTGAGTGATCTCGGGATTCACCACTATGGCGAATGCCGAGACGGCGAAACTGTCATCGAGGGTTCCGATCGCATTCAGCAACGGGATGCGACTGCGCTGCTCGATCATCCCCCTGGTGAACTCGTTCGGGACCTCGAGATAGAAGGTGCCGGCCATGATGCCTTTCGGCTCGACCAGACTGAGGAAGCCATAGAGCTGAGGCGTGATCCGTTCATCGGACTGGAGTGTCGCCAGTATCGAACTCCACGCGTTGGATAGTGATTCGTCCCCGGCTGCCATTGTTCCCCTACATCTATTTTTCGAGCCGCTTGCAGCAGACCCGATTCACCCCATCGTGAACTTCCGGTCCAGTGATTCGTCACCGGCCCGACGCGTTATTCACAGAGTTATCCACCGCAATATCGTAGCTACACGAGCGATCGACGACTGCGTCGCCCGATACCTGGGGATAACTTTGGTTGTCACGCTAACCAATGCACGCCGTCTCAATCAAATTTCCGCGGATTTCTGGGTATGTCGTTCACGGCGTGTCTAGCTCAGGCTTAGTCGTCAATCTGTGGATAATCAATGATTTGGTCGCCTCGGTTTGACCTGGCAAGCCGGAGGACATAGCTTTAATCAGTTGACTTCAGCCGTTTTGGCTGCCCAAAAACTTTATGGCCTCTGATGTGCTGACTCGTTTCTCAGTGCCGGCCTGTAAAGAGAACAGACACCGGAGATAGACATGAGCAAGAGAACGTTCCAACCGAACAACCGTCGCCGCGCCAAGGTGCACGGTTTCCGTCTGCGTATGCGCACCCGTGCCGGCCGTGCGATTCTGGGCAACCGTCGCCGCAAGGGCCGCACCGAGCTCTCCGCGTAGCACCGGACGACGGTGCTGGCCAGAGCCAATCGCGTGACGCGAGGGGCTGACTACAAGTTCATCGTGCGACGTGGTGCACGGTTCACCGCACCGCATGTCGTGATCTATGTTCGTCGGCATCCGAATGCGTCACCGGTTCGCTTCGGTTTCATCGTCGGTAAAACGGTCGGGATCGCCACTCGCCGTAACCTGGTGCGGCGCCGGTTGAAGGCAATCTGTCGTGAGGTGCTCCCCACGATGAAGCCGGGAACCGACGTGGTGATCAGGGCTTTGCCAGGCTCGGCGACAACCGACTGGGCTACCCTGCAAGAAGAAATCTCCATGGCAGTCGACAAAGAGGGAACCCGATGAAATCCGCAGTGACCGGCGTAATGCTGCTGCCGCGGAACGTGGTCATCCTGATTCTTCGGGGCTATCGCGCGGTGATCTCACCGCTCTACGGAGACGTTTGTCGGTACTACCCGTCCTGTTCGTCATATGCGCTGCAGGCCATTCAAGAACATGGCGTCGTGATCGGGTCGGCGCTCGCCGCTCGGCGGATAGCGCGCTGCCATCCCTGGGCAGCCGGCGGGATCGATGATGTTCCACTGCGGAAGAAACGCCGTTACCACGTCACGGGATTCGGGTTCGTCGTCGCCAATAGCCAAGGAAAGGGCTAACACACACCAATGGATATCATCGGCACAGTACTGTGGCCCATCAAATGGGCTGTGGAGCTCATCCTGGTGTTTTGGCACTGGCTGTTCACGACCGTCGGCATGGATCCGGTCGGTGGTCTGACCTGGGTGCTCTCGATCGTGGGTCTGACGGTCGTGGTTCGTGCTGCACTGATCCCGATCTTCGTACGGCAGATCAAGAACCAACGGCGGATGCTCGAGGTCGCTCCGCAACTGAAGAAGATCCAGGACAAGTACAAGGGCAAGAAAGACCAGTTCTCCCGCGAGGCGATGTCCCGCGAGACCATGGCACTGTACAAGGAGACCGGGACCAACCCGCTGAGCTCGTGTCTTCCCCTGCTGCTACAGATGCCGATCTTCTTCAGCCTGTTTCAAGTGCTCGACGGCGCTCAGCAGGGTAAAGCCGGTGTCGGTCCACTGAATGCGGCGCTGAGCGATCAGCTGGAACACGCGAACCTTTTTGGCTTCGCACCGCTGAACATGAGTTTCCAGGCCGCGATGAACCATCATCCGCAGCTCGTCGGCGTGATGGTCGTTGCCGCCGTCATGGTCGCGTTGATGACGGGGTCGCAGTTCTTCACACAGTTGCAGATCGTCTCGAAGAACATGTCGCCGGAGACGAAGGCATCGCCGCAGTTCAAGCAGCAGCGCATCCTGCTTTATCTCCTGCCGTTCGTCTTCCTGTTCTCAGGTTTCGCCTTTCCGCTCGGTGTGATGTTCTACTGGCTGACCTCGAACGTGTGGACCATGTGCCAGCAGTTCTTGGTGATCCGCAATATGCCGACGCCGGGCAGTGACGCCGCGAAGGCTCGTGAGGCACGACTTGCACGCAAGGGAAAATTGAAGACCGCCGAGGGTGAGACCATCCTGTCCATCGAGGAAACTCCGAAGAAGCAGCCGCAACGCGCTCAACCCATCGGCAAGGCCAGGGCCAAGAAGCAATCCGGCGGAAAGAAGTAATGAGCATGACTGACGTACAGCACGCGGAACTGACCGAGGACGAAGCGGTCGTGGCCCAGGCGCCCACCCATCGAGATGTTCCGACGGCGGCCCAACTCGAAGAAGAGGGTGACATCGCCGCGGACTACATCGAGGAATTCCTCGACATCTGCGATCTGGACGGCGACATCGACATTGACGCGAAGAACGGCAGAGCATACGTTGCCGTCACGGCAGCCGAGAATGCGAACCTCCGTGTGTTATCGAAGCCGGACACGGTGAGTGCGTTGCAGGAGCTGACGCGCCTTGCCGTGCAGAACAAGACCGGTGGCTTCTCACGGTTGATTCTGGACATCGGCGGCTCGCGCGACGCACGCGCCGCGGAGCTGGCCACGCTGGTCGACCGCGCCATCCTTAAGCTCGACGACGGCGCCACACAAGCTGCGCTCCCCCCCATGTCATCGTATGAGCGCAAGCTTGTGCACGACATCGTCTCCGAGCGCGGTTACGTGTCGAACTCGCACGGTGAGGGCGCGGACCGCCACACCGTGATCACCACCGCATAGTTTCACGTGAAACATTCCCCCTCGACCGAACCGGAGCCAGACGTCGCGGCTAGCTTGTTCGGTGACGCGATCGACAAGGCGCGCCTGTTCACGGCAGCTCTCGCCGCGCAGGGGGAAGAGCGCGGCTTGATCGGCCCGCTCGAGCTGCCCCGGCTATGGACACGTCACATTCTGAACTCTGTGATCGTCGCGCCACTTCTGAAGCCGGGTCGTGTCGGTGATGTGGGCAGTGGCGCGGGGCTTCCCGGGTTGGTGCTGGCCATTGCGCGACCGGATGTGCGCTTTGTTCTGATCGAACCGATGGAGCGGCGCGTTGCGTGGCTGCGGGAGCAGACGGCGGAATTAGCCCTGGACAATGTCGAGGTCTTGCGTGCACGTGCCGAGGAGATTCGCGGTGGTGAGCGCTTGGATCAAGTGACGGCACGCGCCGTGAGTGCGCTACGCAAGCTGATCCCGCTGACCGTTCCGCTGCTGCGGCCCGGGGGCGAGTTAGTGCTCATGAAAGGCGCAGGTGCCGCCGCGGAGATCGAGGCAGCCGCTAAGGAGATTCGCAAATATCATCTGCGCACGGTCGAGGTGATCATGCTGGGCGATGGCGTGCTGGACGAGGCGACCCGGGTCATCCGAGCTACAGTGGACTGAGCCGCTGATCACGCAACTCAATGCTCGGTTCGCCGCTTCCACGACGCAGTCCGATCGCCCCATGGCGACGACGGAGAGAGTGACAAGGTTTCACGTGAAACATCCTGACAGAAATGGCACATCAGCCAGTCCGTCACCCGTGTTCGACGCGTCGACCCCACTCGCACGCGAGCTGTCCGACATGAACCGCCGCCGCCAGGTTCTGGCCGAAACGACGCTCCCACTCCCCTCGCGCACGCGGATCTTCACTATCTCGAATCAAAAGGGCGGCGTCGGTAAGACCACGACCGTCGTTAACCTTTCTGCGGCACTTGCACGCTCAGGCGCACATGTGTTGGTGATCGACCTGGACCCGCAGGGCAATGCATCCACGGCGCTGGCCGTCGAGCATCGCGAAGGAACCCCCAGTGTCTATGACGTCATCGTGAACGACGTGGACATGGCCGAGGTTGTGCAGCGGAGCCCGGAGTTCGACGGATTGTTCTGTGCTCCGGCGACCATCGATCTCGCCGGTGCCGAGATCGAGCTCGTGTCGATGGTTGCCCGTGAACAACGCCTGGCGCGCGCACTGAACGAGTATCTCGAAGACGAGGGCAAGGACGTCGACTACGTGTTGATCGACTGCCCACCGTCACTCGGACTCTTGACGATCAACGCGTTTGTGGCGGCCTCTGAGGTGCTGATCCCGATTCAATGTGAGTACTACGCGCTGGAGGGATTGAGTCAGTTGTTGAAGAACATCCAACTGATCGAAAAGCACCTGAACCCCACCCTCACGGTGTCCACGATTTTGCTCACCATGTTCGATTCGCGTACGAATCTCGCCCATCAGGTGGCGGATGAAGTGCGCGAACACTTTCCCAAGGAGGTGCTCGACACGATCATTCCGCGCTCGGTGCGCATCTCCGAGGCGCCGAGCTATGGGCAGAGCGTGATCAGTTACGACGTGAACTCCTCGGGGTCGCTGTCGTACCTCGAGGCAGCAGCAGAAATCGCACGAAGAGGAGTTCCACGCTGATGGCAACGAAAAGAACCGGCCTCGGCCGAGGCATTGGCGCCCTGATCCCCCTGACCGACTCGAGTGCGCGCCCGGTCGACGTCTTCTTCCCCACCACGGAAGCACAATCGGCGGCAGCGAACGAGCTTGTCGCCGTGCCAGGCGCGCGCCTGGCGAATCTGTCCCCCGACAGCATCGTGCCGAACGCGCAGCAGCCGCGCGTTGAGTTCGATCAGGAAGCCCTCGACGAGTTGATGGCGAGTATCCGCGAGGTTGGTGTGCTGCAGCCCGTGGTGGTTCGGCCGATTGCGGGCTCGAGCGGCACGTATGAACTCATCATGGGTGAACGCCGTCTGCGCGCGACCAAGGCGCTCGGCTTGGACAGCATCCCGGCAGTGATCAAGGAGACCGCCGATGAAGACATGCTCCGCGACGCACTGCTGGAGAACCTTCATCGATCGCAGCTGAATCCCTTGGAAGAAGCATCCGCATATCAGCAGCTTCTGGCGGACTTCGGAATCACCCAGGATGAACTGGCGGGGCGGATCGGGCGATCTCGTCCGCAGATCAGCAACACGCTGCGACTGCTCAAGCTTCCGGCCGCGGTGCAGACACGTGTCGCGGCGGGCGTGCTGAGCGCCGGGCACGCTCGCGCCATCCTGGCAGCAGGCGACGACGATGCGATGCGGCGTCTGGCAGACAAGATCGTCAACGAGGAACTGTCGGTGCGCGCAGCAGAGGCTGTGGTCAATGCGACGCCGAGGCCGACGAGGATGCGGCCGGCTGCTGGCAAGCGACAGGGCCACCTGGACGAGATCGCCGAGCGTCTGGGCGACCGACTGAACACGCGGGTGAAGATCAGCCTCGGATCCCGAAAAGGCCAGATCAGCATCGATTTCGCTACCGTGCAGGATTTGAATCGCATTCTTGAAGAACTGGGTCAGGACTCGAGTTTCCACTGACGACAGCCAGGAGGCGCCCGCGCTGTCGTTGCGTTCGTGCCGAGAGTGCGTGTTGATGCCGAGAGTGCGTGCGCGTGCCGAGAGTGCGTGCGCGTGCCGACAGTGCGTGCGCGTGCCGACAGTGCGTGCGCGTGCCGACAGTGCGTGCGCGTGCCGACAGT
>Ga0164242_10009644_pt1 | contig 10392 bp, 8 predicted proteins | sample OricomgcompostMG_FD_108783 | JGI IMG/M metagenome (GOLD analysis project Ga0164242, IMG submission 108783) | Miracle-Growth compost microbial communities from Emeryville, California, USA - Original compost - Miracle growth compost (MG) ... | reverse complement strand
GTCGTAGCGCTTGGTGCGGGTCGAGTGCTGGAGGCGGAAGACCGTCTCCGGGTCGAACAGGTGCGGCTCGCCCTCGCGGCGCCACTGGTACTCGCCGCCGATCTCCAGCCGGCGGTGCGCCGGGGAGATGCCGGAGGCCGGGTAGGCCTGGGCGTGGCGGGCGGCGGTCTCCTGGGCGACCTGCTCCAGGGTGATGCCGCCGAGCTTGGTGGTGGTGCCGGTGAAGTAGGCGTCGACCAGCTCCTGGGACAGCCCGATGGCCTCGAAGACCTGCGCGCCGCGGTAGGAGGCGACGGTGGAGATGCCCATCTTGGACATCACCTTCAGCACGCCCTTGCCCAGCGCCTTGATCAGGTTGCGGATGGCCTTCTCGGGCTCGATGCCCTGCACGAAGACGCCCCGGTTGACCAGGTCCTCGACGGTCTCCATGGCCAGGTAGGGGTTGACCGCGCCGGCGCCGTAGCCGATCAGCAGCGCCACGTGGTGCACCTCGCGCACGTCGCCGGCCTCGACGATCAGGCCGACGTGGGTGCGCTGCTTGGTGCGGATCAGGTGGTGGTGCACGGCCGCGGTGAGCAGCAGCGACGGGATCGGCGCGTGCTCGGCGTCCGAGTGGCGGTCGGAGAGCACGATGATCCGGGCGCCGTCGGCGATGGCGGCGTCGGCCTCGGCGCAGATCGCGTCGAGGCGGGCGGCCAGCGCCTGGCCGCCGCCGGAGACCTTGTACAGGCCGGACAGCGTCACGGCCTTCAGGCCCGGCAGGTCGCCGTCGGCGTTGATGTGGATGAGCTTGGCGAGCTCGTCGTTGTCGATCACCGGGAAGGGGATGCTGACCGAGCGGCAGGAGGCCGCCTCGGCGTGCAGCAGGTTGCCCTCCGGGCCCAGGTTGGAGCGCAGGGAGGTGACCAGCTCCTCCCGGATCGCGTCCAGCGGCGGGTTGGTGACCTGCGCGAAGAGCTGCGTGAAGTAGTCGAACAGCAGCCGCGGGCGCTGAGACAGGGCGGCGACGGGGGTGTCGGTGCCCATCGAGCCGATCGGCTCGGCGCCGGCCCGGGCCATCGGCGCCAGGATGACGCGCAGCTCCTCCTCGGTGTAGCCGAAGGTCTGCTGGCGGCGGGTGACCGAGGCGTGGGTGTGCACGATGTGCTCGCGCTCGGGCAGGTCCTCCAGCCGGATCGACCCGGCGTGCAGCCACTCCTGGTAGGGCTCGGCGGTGGCGAGGGCCGACTTGATCTCGTCGTCCTCGACGATCCGGTGCTCGGCGGTGTCGACCAGGAACATCTTCCCCGGCTGCAGACGGCCCTTGCGGACCACCTTCGCCTGGTCGATGTCGAGGACACCGACCTCGGAGGAGAGCACCACCAGGCCGTCGTCGGTGACCCAGTAGCGGGCCGGGCGCAGGCCGTTGCGGTCGAGCACGGCGCCGATCTGGGTGCCGTCGGTGAAGGTGACGCAGGCCGGGCCGTCCCAGGGCTCCATCAGGTTGGAGTGGAACTCGTAGAAGGCGCGGCGGGCGGCGTCCATGGTGGCGTGGTTCTCCCACGCCTCCGGGATCATCATCAGCACCGCGTGCGGCAGCGAGCGGCCGCCGAGGTGGAGCAGCTCCAGCACCTCGTCGAAGGAGGCGGAGTCGGAGTGGTCCGGGGTGCAGATCGGGAAGATCCGGTCCAGGCCCTTGCCGTCGGCGCCGGCCGGGATCAGGTCGGTGCTGAGCTGGGACTCGCGGGCGCGCATCCAGTTGCGGTTGCCGCGGACGGTGTTGATCTCACCGTTGTGCGCGACGAACCGGTACGGGTGGGCCAGCGGCCAGCTCGGGAAGGTGTTGGTGGAGAACCGGGAGTGGACCAGGCCGATCGCCGAGGCGAAGGTGCGGTCCGACAGGTCCGGGAAGAACGGCTCCAGCTGCCCGGTGGTGAGCATGCCCTTGTAGACCAGGGTGCGGGCGGAGAGCGAGGGGAAGTACACCCCGGCCTCGCGCTCGGCGCGCTTGCGCACCACGAACGCCACGCGGTCCAGCGCCAGGCCGGTCAGCGCGCCGTCGGGGTCGGCCAGGAACAGCTGGCGGAACCGCGGCATGACCGAGCGGGCGGTGGCGCCCAGCAGGTCGGGGGCGGTGGGGACGTCACGCCAGCCGACGACGGTGAGCTTCTCCTCCGCGGCGATCGCCTCGATGGCGGCGACGGCCTCGGCGTCCGCGACGTCATTGTCGGGAAGGAAGGCGATACCGGCGGCGTAGGCGCCGGCTTCAGGGAGAGTGAAGGGAACCTGGGCGCGCAGGAACGCGTCCGGGATCTGGACGAGGATGCCGGCGCCGTCGCCGGAGTCGGGTTCGGCCCCGGTCGCCCCGCGGTGCTCGAGGTTGCGCAGCACACCCAGAGCCTGCTCGACGATGGTGTGATCGGCCTTGCCGGTCAGCGTGGCGACGAAGCCGACGCCGCAGGCGTCGTGCTCGTCGGCCGGGTTGTACAGGCCCTGGGGGGCAGGGCGTCCGTCCGCGAGGGCCCGGTAGGGGGTGCGGCCCCCGCCGTGGGACTCACTCGGTGCCGGGGACGGCGAAGATGCGGCCAGCATCGGCTCTCCCGTCGTCAACTAAGGGCATCAGATGGTGCATGCGCATCAGGGACGACGTTGGCCCTGGCGATTTCGGTGCAGGTTACATGATGACAATCATTCCGAAAACCGGATGATTGCGTCCACCATGCGGACTCGGGTACGAAAAGACCCAGGTCCACGGTCGAGCCTGAGTCCGGGCGCGTCCGGCCCCCAGAGGCAGGGGTACCCGCGCGCCATCGCAAGTGTGCCCGATTCAGCCACCGATGAAACAGTGCCGAAACGTATCCGGGCTATGTGAGTAACCGCACGTCAGGCCCGTACCGGCCGTCCACAACCCGGACACTCAGCCTATTTGGGCGCCAATCGCATGACCAAGGACGAAGGTCACACCGGCCGCCGCGGCGCCCAGCACCAACTGGCGCAGACCGCTGAACCACCAGCTGCGCGCGGTCACCTTCGAGACAACCGCTCCGCATGCGAACAGACCCGCCAGGGACAACAGCAGCATCGGCAGCATCGCGTGCGCGCCGAGCAGGAAGGGCAGCAGCGGCAGCAGCGCCCCGAGGCCGAAGGAACCGAACGAGGAGACCGCGGCGACCAGCGGCGAGGGCAGGTCGTTCGGGTCCACCCCGAGCTCCTCCCGGGCGTGCACGTCCAGCGCCTGCTCCGGGTCCCGCGAGAGTTGCCGGGCGACCTCGAAGGCCAGCTCCGGCTGGACACCGCGCTCCACGTACATCTGGGCCAGCTCGGCCAGCTCCGCCTGCGGGTTGCGCTGCAGCTCCAGGCGCTCGGTCTCCAGCTCGGCCTGGACCAGCTCGCGCTGCGAGGCCACCGAGGTGTACTCGCCGGCGGCCATCGAGCAGGCGCCGGCGATCAGCCCGGCCAGGCCGGTGAGCACCACCGCGCCGTGGCCGGCGTCCCCGCCGACCACACCGGACATCAGCGCGAAGTTCGAGACCAGCCCGTCCATCGCGCCGAAGACCGCCGGGCGCAGCCAGCCGCCGTTGACGTCGCGGTGCTGGTGCGCGTGCGCGGCGGCGGTCGCGGCGATGGACTCGGCGTCGACCCGGGCCGCGGAGGCGGGGGCAGGGGCCTGAGCCGGGACGTCGGCGGGAGCCGGGGCGTCGGCGGCGGCCTGCTGCTCGTCCAGGGCGGTGTGGGTGCTCATGGCCTCGACGTTAGCCGCCGCCGGGGGGCCGTTTCCAGCAAGGCAGTACTGCCTTACACGCGCTCTGACCTGCGAAAACAGCTTAGGGAAGCCTTGCCTGCACGGCTCCGGTACGACGCCGCCCCGGCCGCCGGGAGAGGGCGGCCGGGGCGGCGGGAGCGCCGTGGACGGCGCTGCGAGCAGGGCGGTTCGAGCGGCCCTCAGGAGTCGATCTTGTCGATGGCCGCGGTCAGAGAGGCCGGCGTGATCGACTGACCGTTGTAGGTCGGATACGCCGAGGTGCCGTTGAGCAGCACGGTCGGCGTGGAGTTGTAGCCGGACTTGTCGAAGTCCTGCTCGACCGCGCTCACCCAACCAGCATAGGTGCCGTTGTTCACGCAGGACTCGAAGGCGGGGGTGTCCAGTCCCGGCACCTTCTTCGCCAGCGTGATCAGAGCCGCACGGTCGGCCCAGGGGTCCGTGGTCTCGAGCGGCTGGTTGGCGTAGAGGACGTCGTGGTAGTCGTGGAACTTCCCGGCGTTCTGGGCGCATCCGAGCGCGGCCGCCGCGTGCTTGGAGCCGGAGCCGTTGTCGTGCCGGTCGATGAACGACACCACGTGGTACTCGATCCGGACCTTCCCGGCCTTCTCCAGCTGGTTGAGGGTGGTGTGGAAGCCCTTCTCGAAGCCGCCGCAGGCGGGGCAGCGCGGGTCCTCGTAGACCATGAGCACCGCCTTGGCCGCGGGAGAGCCGACCGGGACCATGAGGCCGCCGGCGCCCACCGTCCCCCGCGGCGAGGCGTACGCGCCCGAGCCGGCGCGGTCGTTCTGCACCACCACGCCGATCACGGCGGCCACCGCCAGCACCGCGATCACGGCGCCGCCGATGATCAGCCCGCGCTTGCGCTTCGCCTTCGCGGCCTCCTTGGCGCGCTGCTCCGCCAGCCGGGCCCGCGCCGCGCGCTTGCCGCTGTTCTTGTCGTTCATCACTGTCATGAGGGATCCACCAGGTTCCAGACGGGTGCGGTCGACACGGGCGGCGGGAGCTGACGGGACGTCGGGCCGGTCAGGCCTCTCCGGAGACCCAGGAGTCGAGGGCGAGCCGCCCCGGCGGCTTCCACAGCAGCCAGCCGCAGAGCGCCAGGAACCCGAGGTCGCGCAGGATCTCCTGGAGGTAGGCGGTGTGCGAGGCGGCGACCGCCCCTCCCCCGCCGAAGCAGCCGCAGTCGATCGAGATCCCGCGGGCCCACACCGAGGCGATCGCCGCGATGTAGACCAGGAACAGCAGCGCGGACACGCCCGCCACCACCCGCACGCCGAGCCCGAGCAGCAGCAGCAGACCGAGCGCCAGCTCGATGAAGGGCAGGCCGTAGCCGAAGGGCTTCACCAGCGCCTCGGGCAGGATCCGGTACGCCCGCACGGCCTGCGCGGCGGCGGCGGTGTCGGCGATCTTCGCCGAGCCGGCCCAGACCCAGACCACGGCCAGCCCCAGCCGGACCGCCGTGCTGATCCACGGCGCGACCCGGGCCCACCCTGGCCGCGGCCGCCCGGCGGGCGCGCCGCCGACGGGCCCGCCACCGCCCTGCACCGTCTCGTGGGCCGTCACCATGCGCGCCCTCCTCACCGCTCCGCCCGCTGCCCGGCCAACGACGAGCCCGCGGTCCGGGGCACGGCCTCCCGCCCCCGACCACCCCCACGAGCGACCCCGTCAACGCCCGCTGACGTGCGCGGCGCTCGGTCGGCGCGACAAGCCCGGGCCCCGCCGAAGTCGCGCCGAAGAATCGGCCCCGCCGCCCGACCGGCCCCGCGACACCCCGCACCCCCGCAGCCCACGGTCCGCCGCTTGGCGAGCGGGCGGCGCGCCGAGCGGCGGGCCGACGGACGGCGAGCGAGCCCCCGCCGCAGCGCGCGCCACCGCGTCCAAGGGCCCGGTGGCCACCGCCACCCGGCGGGCGGCTGGTCGGCGGCGAACCGGCAGACCGCGGGCGGCGCGCCAGAGGCAGCGCGGAGCCGAGTCCGAGGCCGGGGCCGAGGGCCGGGGCCGAGGGCCGGGGCCGAGGGCCGGGGGCCGGGGCCCGAGTCCGAGGCCAGTGCCGGAGTCCGAGGCCAGTGCCGGAGTCCCAGGCCAGTGCCGGAGGCCGGAGCCGGGGCCCGAGTCCCAGGCCAGTGCCGGAGGCCGGAGCCGGAGCTGGGGCCGGGGCCGGAGTCCGAGGCCAGTGCCGGAGTCCGAGGCCAGTGCCGGAGTCCGAGGCCAGGGCCGGAGGCCGGAGCCGTAGCCGGGGCCGGGGCCGGGGTAAGCGAAGGCGCCCGCGCCGGCCCGGGGATTCCGGGCCGGCGCGGGCGCCTGAGGTGGCTCGCGGGGGTTCGTGGCACGCGGGGCGCGCCGCGGGCGCTCGGGTCGCGGGTCAGCCGCGGGCGCGGACGCCCTTCGCCAGCTCGGCCGCCGTCTCACGGACCGCGGCGAACGCGGCCGGCAGGTCGTCCCCGGCCTCCAGGACCCGCTTGACGAAGGCCGAGCCGACGATCACGCCGTCCGCGAAGGCCGCGACCTCGGCCGCCTGCTCCGCGTTGGAGACACCGATGCCGACGCAGACCGGCAGGTCGGTCGCGGCCCGGGTGCGGGCCACCAGGTCCTCGGCGAGCGAGCCGACCTGGTCGCGGGTGCCGGTCACGCCCATCACCGCGGCCGCGTAGACGAAGCCGGACCCGGCGGCGGTGACCGTCTTCAGCCGCTCGTCCCGGCTGCTCGGCGCGACGACGAAGACGGTGTCCAGGCCGTTGCGCTCGGCCGCCGCCAGCCACGGCCCGGCCTCCTCGACCGGCAGGTCGGGCAGGATCACCCCGGCGCCCCCGGCCTGCGCCAGGTCGTCCGCGAAGCGGTCCACGCCGTAGCGGTCCACCGGGTTCCAGTAGGTCATCACCAGCACCGGCGCGTCCGGGGCGGAGGCCGCGACCTCGCGCACGGTCCGCAGCACGTCCCGGGTGCGGACGCCGCCGCGCAGCGCGATGTCGTCCGCGGTCTGGATGGTGGCGCCGTCCAGCACCGGGTCGGAGTGCGGCAGGCCGATCTCGACGGCGTCGCAGCCGCCCTCGATCAGGGCCTTGGCCGCCTCGATGCCGCCGTCCACGGTCGGGAAGCCGGCCGGGAGGTAGCCGATGAGCGCCGCGCGCCCCTCCGCCTTGGCGGCGGCGAGGGTGGCGGAGAGCTTGGTCAGGGCGGGCGCGGTCACTGGGCGGTCTCCTCGTCGAGCAGGCCGAAGTACGTGGCCGCGGTGTGCATGTCCTTGTCGCCGCGCCCGGAGAGGTTCACCAGGATCACGGCCTCCGGCCCGAGCTCGCGCCCGAGCTCCAGCGCGCCGGCGAGCGCGTGCGCGGACTCGATCGCCGGGATGATGCCCTCGGTCTGCGACAGCAGCCGCAGCGCGTCCATCGCCGCCGCGTCGGTCGCGGTGCGGTACTCGGCGCGGCCGGCGTCCTTGAGGTAGGAGTGCTCGGGGCCGACGCCCGGGTAGTCGAGGCCGGCCGAGATCGAGTGCGACTCGATGGTCTGGCCGTCCTCGTCCTGCAGCACGTAGGTGCGCGAGCCGTGCAGCACGCCCGGGTCGCCCTTGGTGAGGGTGGCCGCGTGGCGCGGGGTCTGCACGCCCTCGCCGGCCGCCTCGACGCCGATCAGGCGCACCGACTCGTCCGGGATGAAGTCGTAGAACAGGCCCATCGCGTTGGACCCGCCGCCGACGCAGGCCACCGCCGCGTCGGGCAGCCGGCCGACCCGCTCCAGCACCTGGGCGCGGGCCTCCTGGCCGATCACCCGGTGGAACTCGCGGACCATCATGGGGAACGGGTGCGGCCCGGCGACCGTGCCGAAGAGGTAGTGGGTGTCGTCGACGTTGGCCACCCAGTCGCGGAACGCCTCGTTGATGGCGTCCTTGAGGGTGCGGCTGCCGGACTTCACGGCGACCACCTGGGCGCCGAGCATCCGCATCCGGGCGACGTTCAGCGCCTGGCGCTGGGTGTCGACCTCGCCCATGTAGATCGTGCAGTCCATGCCGAACAGGGCGGCGGCGGTGGCCGTGGCGACGCCGTGCTGGCCGGCACCGGTCTCGGCGATCAGGCGGTTCTTGCCCATCCGCCGGGTCAGCAGGGCCTGGCCCAGCACGTTGTTGATCTTGTGCGAGCCGGTGTGGTTGAGGTCCTCGCGCTTGAGCAGGATGCGGGCGCCGCCCGCTTCCGCGGAGAACCGCGGGACCTCGGTGAGCGGGCTGGGCCGCCCGGTGTAGTCGCGCAGCAGGCGGTCGAGTTCGAGCCGGAAGTCCGGGTCGGCCTGGGCCTTGGCGAACTCGTCGGCGACCTGCTCGACGGCGGGGATCAGCGCCTCGGGGATGAACCGGCCGCCGAAGGCGCCGAAGTAGCCCCGGTCGTCCGGGGCGTGGGGGGTGTCCGTGGACATGGTGACTTCCCTCAGGGAATGCGTGAACCGGCAGGGACGCGGTCGGGGGCGCCGACCCGTCGGAGGTGACGGTACGTCAGCGCGCCCGGGGAGCCTGCCATCGCCGCCCGGGCACCTGGCCCGGCTCGACGCCGATCACATAGCGCACCCGGCGGCCCAGCACGCGCCGGGCGGGCGCGCGGCATCCACGCGGACGGCAGCCGCGGCGCAGCCGGGCGCCGAGCCGCGGCGGGGCGTCCGGCGAGCGGCGCTCCCCGGCGACACCGGGGACGGCGGCACCGGCAGGCCCGGCACCGGCAGGCCCGGCGGCGGTCAGCCCGACGACAGTCGGTGCGACGGCGGTCAGCCGGCGGAGCCCGGCGCAGGCGGCGGCGACGGACGGCGTCCGCTCACCGCCCGCCCGCCTCATCGGCACCGCTGCTCCGGTCACCCGCTCCATCCGATCCGCCTGGTCCGCCCGATCCTGCCGAGTCCGCGCCGCGACGCGCCGCGCTCAGCGGCCGTCCGGCCCGTGCCGCAGCGCCGGGTGGGCGCCGGCGGCGACCAGGTCGGCCACGGCGGTCTTCGGGTCGCGGCCGGTCACCAGGGACTCGCCGACCAGCACCGCGTCGGCGCCCTCGTTGGCGTAGGTGATCAGGTCGTGAGGCCCGCGCACGCCCGACTCGGCGACCTTCACGATCCCCGCCGGGATCGCCGGGGCGACGTCGGCGAAGGTCTCCCGGTCGACCTCGAGGGTCTTGAGGTTCCGTGCGTTCACGCCGATGACCTTCGCCCCGGCGTCGACCGCGCGGGCGGCCTCCTCGCGGTCGTGCACCTCGACCAGCGGGGTGAGGCCGATCGACTCGGCCCGCTCGATCAGGGAGACCAGGGCCTCCTGCTCCAGGGCCGCGACGATCAGCAGCGCGATGTCCGCGCCGTGCGCCCGGGCCTCCCAGAGCTGGTAGGAGGTGACGATGAAGTCCTTGCGCAGCACCGGGATGTCCACGACCGAGCGGACGGCGTCCAGGTCGGCCAGCGAGCCGCCGAAGCGGCGCTGCTCGGTGAGGACGGAGATCGCGGCGGCGCCGCCGGCCTCGTAGTCGGCGGCCAGCGCGGCCGGGTCGGCGATCGCGGCCAGCGCGCCCTTGGACGGGGACGAGCGCTTGACCTCGCAGATCACCCGTACGCCCGCGTCGCCGCGGAGGGCGGCGACGCCGTCCTTCGGCTGCGGGGCCCTGGCCGCGAGCTCCTTGAGCTCGTCCAGGGTGATCAGGGCCTGACGAGCGGCGAGGTCCTCGCGGACGCCCCCGATGATGTCGTCCAGCACGCTCACGCGGGGCGCCCCTTCCCTGGTGTCCGAAGGTGTGTCCGACGCTGCCGGACCGGTTCACTTGCGATGGTATCGGGCCGACCCGTCCGGGCTCGAATCCGGACCGCTCACCGGACCGCTCACCGGGGCACTCGCGGAGGCGTTCAGCGGGGCGGGGCGAGCGCCGCCCCGACCGGCAAATTGCGCAGCACGGTGAACGCCACGACCAGCGCCGCGGCGAGCCAGGCGGCCGTGCGGAGCGCCGCCGGGGACGGGCGCCGGCGGCCGGGGCCGTCCGGTGGAGCATGCCGCTCGCGGGCCTGGCCGACCGCGTCTCGGGCGAGCCAGACCCGCGCCGTCCAGCGCAGCCAGAGCGGCACCGCGAGCACGAGGCCGGCGAGCACCAGCAGGTTGTCGTGCGCGGCGGCGGCGAGGTCCCCGCGGGTCAGCGCGTGCACGCAGCGCAGCCCACCGCAGGCCGGGCACCACCAGCCGGTGAGCGCCAGGAACGGGCAGCCGGGGTAGTGCCCCGGCCGCCCCGGATCGACCACCGCGACGTACGCCGTCCCGGCGACCCCCAGCGCCGCGAGCCCCAGCGGCCCGCCGAGCGCGGCCATCCGCGCGCCGGCGCGGGCCCGCCACGCGGCGACCGCGACCCGGCCCGCACGCTCCGCCTCCAAGACGCCGCCGGCCCCTTGGCCCCCGCCAGGCGGCCGGGCCACCGGACCCCCACCCGGCCCCGGGTCGCGGGCACCGCCCGCGCCACCGACCGCTCCCGAACCTCCGCCGGTCGGCCGGCTGGTCCTACGCCCACCCGGACCCGGGTCGCGGGCACCGCCCGCGTCACGGACCGCGCCGGGTCCGCTGCCGGGACCCCGGATCGCCCAGCACCCGTCCGGGCCCGCTCCAGGGGCACCGCCCGCGCCACCGACCGCTCCCGAACCTCCGCCGGTCGGCC
>Ga0164242_10009643_pt1 | contig 10392 bp, 8 predicted proteins | sample OricomgcompostMG_FD_108783 | JGI IMG/M metagenome (GOLD analysis project Ga0164242, IMG submission 108783) | Miracle-Growth compost microbial communities from Emeryville, California, USA - Original compost - Miracle growth compost (MG) ... | reverse complement strand
CGGAACAAGTTGTAGCTGAAATACCAGTTGAGATCAGGCACGCCGTCGCGCCCAGTTGCCGCGCAATAGCGCTCGCTCATTTCCTCGATCGTCGGGATACCGGTCTTTGGTCCAGTGCGCCCCTTTACGCCCGATCGCCCTTCGGGCTCAGTTACCCAGCTCATCAGAAAATAGGAAAAATCGGCGAGCGGATCGCCGAGCGTCGACAGCTCCCAGTCGAGCACCGCGAGGACGCGCGGCTCGGACCTATGAAAGATCATATTGTCGATGCGATAATCGCCATGGACGATCGAGGTACGCGTCTGCGGCGGCACGGTCCGCGGCAGGAACTCGATCAGCCGCTCGACTTCGGGCATGTGCTCGGTCTCGCTGGCACGATACTGCTTGGTCCAACGCGCGACCTGGCGCTCGAAATAATTGCCCGGCCTACCATAGTCGTCGAGCCCCGCCGCCGCGTAATCGATATTATGGAGCGCCGCGAGCGTATCACCCATCGCGTGATAGATGGCGGTGCGCTCGGCCGGTGCATAATCGGGGAGCGTTCCATCCCACAAGTTGCGGCCATTGGCGTAGCCCATCACGTAGAAAACCGCGCCGATGACGCTCTCGTCGGCACACAAGGCATAGGGCCGCGCGACGGGAAAGCCGATCGGATGGAGACCTGCAATAAGGCGATATTCGCGGTCGACGGCGTGGGCTGAGGGGAGCAGCTGACCGAATGGCTTGCGGCGCAGAACGTAGCTGCCGGAGGAACTGTCGATGCGGTAAGTCGGGTTCGACTGACCGCCGGCAAACTTGGCGTAGCTGAGCGGACCGCGGAAACCGGCGACGTTAGCCTGCATCCAGGCGGTCAGTTTCGCCTCGTCGAGCCGGTCCTTGTCGGCAACCGCGATGGTGTTGATCTCACCGGTCATGCGCAACCGGGCGGCGCCAGAAAGCCGCAGCCCCGAGGACGGCGGGTACGATTGGAGATCCCCGCTTTTGATGGGGTACAGGGCTGATTATGCTCACCCGAATATCACCACCGATCGCGTCGCATCGCCTTTGCGAAGCTCGTCAAATGCATGGTTGATCCGTTCCAACGATAACCGCTCGGCAATAATCGTGTCGAGGTCGAGAACCCCGCGCATGTAGAAATCGACCAGCCGTGGAATATCGACCGGAAAGCGGTTCGATCCCATCAGCCCGCCCTGCAGCTTCTTGCCCGACAGCAAGTCCATGGCCGACAAGCCGACCTTTGCGGTCAGCGGCATCATGCCAAGGACGGTGGCAGTACCGCCGCGCCTGAGCACCCCGACCGCCGTCGCCGCCGATTGCGGCCGACCGACCGCCTCAATCGCGTGATGGACGCCGCCGCTGGAAATCTCGACCACCTCATCCACCGCAGTTTCCGAGAGCGCGTCGATCGTGTGGGTCGCGCCCAATTTTTCAGCAATCGCGCGCTTCTCCGCCACTGGGTCGAGCGCGATGATCTTGCCCGCCCCCGCAATCTTTGCCGCGTTGACCGCTGCCAGCCCGATCCCGCCGCAGCCGACGACGCAAACGGTCTCACCTGGTGTCACGTCGGTGGTGTTGAACACGGCCCCTGCCCCCGTCGTCACTGCACAGCCGATTAGCGCGGCGCGATCGAGCGGCATGTCGCGGTCAATGGCGACACAGGCGTGTTCGTGGACCAGCATCAGCTCAGCATAAGCGGAGAGGTTGAGCATCTGGTGGACGGGCTGGTTGCCCATGCTGAGCCGCGGCGGCGCTCCCTTCGGTCGCTTGGTGCTAGTATCGATGCAAAGCGACATGCGCCCGGTTACGCAATACTCGCAGTGGCCGCAGAACACCGAAAGACAAGTGACCACGTGATCGCCGACCTTGACCGTCGAGACGTCCTCGCCAACCGCCTCGACCACGCCTGCTGCCTCGTGCCCAGGAATCGTGGGAAGCGGGTGTGGATAGGCGCCGTCGACGAAATGCAGGTCGGATCGGCACACGCCCACCGCCGCAGTGCGGATCAGCACCTCCCGCGACCTGGGCTTGGAAACCGACACCTCCTCGATCGAGAGCGAGGTCTTGGGTTCGAACAGGACGGCTGCTTTCATTTCACCTCACGCCAGCAAAGGCTGGAGACTGTCTGATCCGAGCGTGCCCGACCGGCACGAGGCTCCAGCTCTCGTTTTGGTGACGAAGGCGGCCTCACCGGCGCGTCATTTCCCTCGCGGCCACCGCTTCGGGAAGCTCGGCATATTTTCCGAACTCGTGGCGCGCGATTGCCCGAGCGTGGACTTCGTCGGGCCCGTCGGCGAACCGCAAGGTCCGCATCGCAGCCCAGTCGTGTGCAAGCCGGAAATCCTGGCTCACACCACCGCCGCCATGCGCCTGGATCGCGTCGTCGAGGATCTGCAGCGCCATGCTCGGCGCCTGCACCTTGATCATCGCGATTTCCAGTTGCGCCGCCTTGTTCCCCGCCTTGTCCATCATGTCCGCTGCTTTGAGGCAGAGAAGCCGCGTCATCTCAATATCTATTCGCGCCCGGGCAATACGCTGCTCCCACACCGAATGGTCAGCGATCCGCTTGCCGAACGCGACACGGGTGAGCAACCGCTTCGCCATCGCCTCCATCGCCGTTTCGGCAACGCCGATCGTTCTCATGCAATGATGAATGCGTCCTGGTCCCAGCCGCCCTTGCGCGATCTCAAACCCACGACCCTCGCCAAGCAGGATGTTCTCCGCCGGCACGCGGACATTCTCGAGCACCACCTCCCCATGGCCGTGCGGTGCATGGTCATAGCCATAGACCGAAAGCATGCGCTCGATCCTGACGCCCGGCGAATCCATGTCGAGGATCATCATCGATTGCTGCGCGTGGCGGTTCGCCTCGGGATCAGTCTTGCCCATCAGGATTGCGAGCCTGCAACGCGGATCGCCTACCCCGCTCGACCACCATTTGCGCCCGTTGACTATATAATGGTCGCCGTCGCGCACCATGCTGGTCTGGATATTGGTTGCGTCGGATGAGGCGACCGCGGGCTCGGTCATCAGGAAAGCGGAGCGGATTTCGCCATCCATCAACGGCCGAAGCCATTTCTCCTTCTGCTCGCGCGTACCATAGCGCAGCAGCACCTCCATGTTGCCCGTGTCGGGGGCCGAGCAATTGAAGCATTCGCTCGCCCAGCCGACTTTGCCCATCTCCTCCGCGCATAACGCATATTCGAGATTGCTGAGCTGCTCGCCCTCGAACTCGAACGAATCGTCGACGTGCGGCCGGCCTGATCGTGGCGGCATAAAGAAGTTCCAAAGGCCCGCCGCGCGCGCCTTGACCTTGATCTCCTCGATCACCGAAATCACCTTCCAGCGCTCGCCCTCACGGCTCTGGGCATCGTAATCGCCTTGCCGGGGCCGGATTTCGCGGTCGATGAAGTCTTTCACGCGATCGCGCCAAAAGGTCTCACGATCGGTCAGCGTGAAATCCATGGACATCCTCCGCTCGCGTCTGTTGTTCAATCGGCGTAGACCATACCGCATCTTCGGTAAAGTCGCAGCGACCGGCCAGCAGGCTTCGCCGAGCGCGGTATTGCGTTGTCACGTGAAAGTCACGAAAGGGACTGTTCCTTCGAAACGAAGTTGGTAATCTGGTCCGATGGAGGGGCAGTTGGCGTCAATGCGGGACGAGCACGAGGGAGCGACCAAGCGCTTCCGCGCCAAGCGCGACGCGATTCTCGCCGCCGCTGCCGAAGCGATCAACGAGCAATCGGCCAAAGGCATGACCTTCGCCGACGTTGCGCGTCGCGTCGGCCTCAACACCACCAGCGTCACTTACTATTTCAAGCGCAAGGACGACCTCGCAGCGGCTTGTTTTGAGAACACTCTCGACACGCTGAAGACGATGCTCGACGAGGCGATGACGGAGCCGACGCCCGAGCGGCGTGTCGCCCGCTACCTGGCGATCAACATGCAACGCTGCGCCCGCGTCGAGCAAGGCGCCGAGCAGGCGGTCGCAGTCCTTTCCGACCTTCGCGCGATGGAGGAGCCGTTCAAGGGCCCCTTGCTCGCTGGGTGGCGCGAGGTATTCCGCAAGACACGCCTCTTGTGGGGCGACGGCGACAGTCAAGCCGAGCACGACCTCCACGGCGCGCGAGCGCATGTACTGCTGGAAAACACGTTCTGGTTACCAGTGTGGCTGGTCCGCTACGATCCCGACCAGTACGATCGGGTGGAAGCGCGGCTGATGGACGTGTTCGCCCACGGCATCGCGAAGACAGGACAGCAGTGGGCGCCCGCCCTGGTCGACCTCGACCATGACGAGGCAGTGCCTGGCCGCGAAGCGTTTCTGCGCGCTGCGACGCGGTTGATTAACGAGCTCGGTTATCGCGGCGCGTCCGTGCAAAAGATCGCCTCCGAGCTCAACGTCACTAAGGGCAGCTTCTATCACCATCTCGACGCCAAGGACGACCTGGTGATCGCCTGCTACAAACGCAGCTTCGACACCATCGCCAATGCGCAGCAGCTAGCCGACGATCGCGGTGGCAGCCACTGGCACCGTCTGTCGAGCACCATCGCAACCCTCCTTGACGTGCAATTCTCCGAGCGCGCGCCGTTACTGCGCACCACTGCGCTCCACGGCCTTCCTCCACGGGTCCGCGCGGAAATGGTCGAGCGCTCAAACCGGATCGCTCGCCGCTTCGCCGGCACTATGTCAGACGGCATTGGCGAAGGTTCGATACGTGCGATCGACCCGCTGATCGCCGCGCAAACGCTCATGGCGCTACAAAACGCCGCCTTCGACATGCGCAAGTGGGCGAGCACCATGCCGCGCGCGAAAGCAGTGGCGATGTACGCAAGCACGTTGGCGTTCGGACTGTTCGACAATCGAGTCTTGGAGGGCTGAGGGCGACGGGTCGCGTGCCCGCGCCGCATTGCCTTCGAGAAGCGATGGATTTTTTGCAGCACAAACGAGATTGGCGAAGATCGTTGCGCTAAGCTAGACTAGGCAAGCAACAGACTTGGCGGCCTTTGAATGATCAAGATCTTGCTCTGGGCCTTGTGCCTCTATCTTGTCTTCAAACTGTGTCACCTCAACTTCTCACCCAAGAAGAATTTTGCTTACGACGATCGGTCATTGCGCGACAAGCTCATCGCTGGTGAGCCGTACGTCATCCTAATCGCAGTTGCGGCGGCAGCACTCATTAATCTTTATTCCTATTGGTTCGTTCATCGGCTGGCACGGCGCGAAGTCGCCCACGCTACCGAATGCTATGGCCGCGTCGGCGCCTCCCAAAAGCTCGCAGGCATCAACACACGATTTGACTACTGGCTGCTCGAAACATTCACAGCCGACGCTCGGAATATTGCAATTGAACACGCAAAATGGATCAATATGGATTTACATTCCGTTCAAGCTGGCCTGCAAAGCAGTAAAGCAAAATATTCTGCTGTATATTATAAATTATCGAGTCGTAATAACGTCCAGAAGATTAATCAGGAAGAGACAGAGATTGAACGTTGCGTAAACGATCAATGGGCTCCGCATGGAGAAATATTGAATCCATGACTCTTATCAATCCTGACCAACAACGCTATATTCATTATCATTTCTATTTTAATCTGGTCGCGTTTGGCGCTTTTCATCGGGTCGCTCCGTCGAAACAAGTGCGAGTTCATCGTTCCTAGGACAAACCCGTCACGTCGACGCTGTCAGGCGGAATAACTTGCGTATTTGGCTGTCGACGTGCGAAAGCGACGATGTTGGAAACTGCGCGGCCAACGACGCGCCATTCTGCCTCAATATCCATTTATCCGCGCGAAACGTTCGCGGTGCCACGCCGCGCTTCCCCACATGGTTTCCAGCACTTGCGAGCGCTTCAAATAGAAACCGGCGTCGTGTTCGTCGGTCATGCCAATGCCGCCGTGGAGCTGAATCATCTCGCGGCTGACGAGGTGGAGCGTGTCGCCAGCGATCGCCTTGGCAAGACTCGTCGCTTCAGCGAGATCGCCGCGGCCCGCGTCGATCGACTCTAGCGCAGCTTCAACTGCGGATCGCATCAACTCGAGCTCGGTGAACATCTTCGCCATGCGATGCTGTAGCGCTTGAAAACTCGCGAGCGGCTGGCCGAACTGGACGCGCTGTTTAAGGTAGGCGTTGGTCGCCTCGAAGGCTTGGCCGGCGATGCCGAGCATCTCCGCCGACGTTGCTACCGCGGCGAGATCGCAGATCCGGTCGGTAAGCCCGGTGTCGCCGATCTTTTCAGCGAGCGCTCCATCAAAACGCATCTCGGCATGGCTCCGGGCATCGATCACTCGGCGCCGTTTACGCGTGACGCCGGAAGCCGCGCCGTCGACGAAATAGAGGCCATCCGCCGCGGCGACCACGAACGCGCCAGCACCGTCGCCATCCGGAACGAAGGACTTGGCGCCCGTCAGCTTGTTGGCGGCGACCCTGGTTTCGTAGCAACGGTCGTGGCGCGGCCCTTCATCGATCGCGATCGTCGCCACGACCTCGCCCGAGGCGATCTTCGGCAGCCACGCCTGCTTTATCGCATCCGATCCGCCCTCGGCGATCGCCGTCGCGGCGACAGCGGTCGATCCGACCGGGGCAGCGACGAGGTTGCGGCCCATTTGTTCCAGCACCAGCCCGAGCGCGAAATAGCCGAACGCCGAGCCGCCATAGGCTTCCGGTACAACGATCCCAGCCCACCCCATCTCGGCGATGTCTCGCCAGACAGCGGGATCATAGCCATCGCGTGAACCGGCGTCGCGCAGGCGGCGGAAAGCAGCAACGGGAGATTCATTGTGGACCCACACGCGCGCCATATCGCGCAGCATTGATTGTTCGTCGGTGAGTACAGCCATCTTTCTTTATCCCGCTTAGCCATCAAGCCAGCAAAAGTTGGCGTCCGCATGTGACCAAAACGCACGAACTTTGCTGCGACGTGACCTCACTGATGATCCAACATGCCGAGCATCCGCTTGGCGATGATGTTGTTCTGGATTTCGCTCGAGCCGCCGTAGATCGATACGGCCTTACCCCATAGCCAGGTACGTGTCTGAGCAAGTTCGTCCCGGGCAAAACCCTCGCCTTCCCAACCGAGACCCTGCATCCCCATAATCTCGATGGCGAGCTCGGCGCGATCCTGGGTGATGCGGGCGCCGACATTCTTCATAATCGAGCTCGCCGCCGACGGCCCGTTGCTCGCCTTGGATTCAAGCGCAGCCCGGCGCAGCGTCAGCACAAAGGCTCGAACATCCATTTCGTGCCGCACGATTCGCATCCGCAAATCCTGGTCGGCGAGGCGGCCCTGCTCGTCGACGTTGCAGTATTCTTTCGCCAAGTCATGTAGGCTCGTGCCAGCAAAAAGGCGGCTCGCGCTCGAGCTACCCCCTGACAAATTCTGGCGCTCATGCTGGAGCAGTCGTTTACCAATGGTCCACCCCTGCCCTTCATCGCCAACGCGGTTAGTCTTGGGTACCTTCACGTCGGTGAAAAAGGTCTCGCAGAAAGGCGAGCTTCCCGAGATGAGGCGGATCGGCCATGTCTCGACGCCGGGCGAATGCATATCGATCAGCAGAAAGCTGATGCCCTCGTGCTTCTTTGTCTTGTCGGTGCGGACCAGCGCAAAACATTTATCAGCCCACTGCCCGCCGCTCGTCCAGGTTTTCTGCCCATTGACGAGATAATATTCGCCCTTGTCCTCGGCGAAGGTCTGAAGAGACGCAAGATCGCTGCCCGCATTGGGCTCCGAGTAGCCCTGGCACCATCGGACCTCGCCCCTGGCGATTGCCGGGATATGCTCACGCTTCTGCGCTTCCGAACCATATTCGAGCAACGTCGGGCCGAACATCATCACGCCCATTCCGCCAATCGGGTTCCAAGCGCCGATGCGGCTCATCTCTTCAGCAAGCACGCGCGCCTCGGCGCGGCTCAGGCCCCCGCCGCCATATTCGGCAGGCCAAGTCGGCACGCCCCAGCCCTTATCTCCCATCGCCTTTTTCCACGCCGCCTCGTCAGATGTCAGCTCTACCGGCCCCTCGACCGCCGACATGGCATTGTCCTTGTCTTTCAAGCTGGCAGGGAAGTTCGCCGCAAGCCAGGCGCGTACGTCGGCGCGAAACGCATCGAGCAAGCCTGGACGGGTCTCGGTATCGGCGGCGGTCGCCATCGGCATTACTCTCCAATCCACGAATCGAATATCGGGTATGGTCACGCCATGGCACGGATTGCGTTCGGGGGAAAGGGCGTCGCCGCCAAATCCGGTCTCTACCTCCTCCCCTTCACCGCTCACCGGATTGGGCTATGTTCTTGTCATGTTCTGACCTGTTCGGGCCCGACTCCCCCGTCCTTCCCGAGCCCACCCTTGACTGGAGCGGCGCGACACTCTCCATTTCTCCATTGCCCCTGCGCCGACCCGGCCAAAACAAGAGCGATTCCGTGATGCGTTTCGAACACCGCGCCGTGCCGATCGTGCTGCTGGCCGTGACGATCGACGTGATCGGCTTCGGCATCATCATGCCGGTGCTGCCGGCGCTCATCACCCGTCTCGGGCACATGGACTTGCCGGCGGCAACGCGTGTCGCGGGCTGGCTGCTTGCGGTGTTCGCCGGCGCGCAATTCTTTGCAGGTCCGGTAGTCGGCAACCTCGGCGACCGCTTCGGTCGGCGGCCGGTACTGATCCTCGCCATGATCGCGTTCGCGATCGACTATGGCATCACCGCCTGGGCGCCGACCCTCGCTTGGCTCTTCCTGGGACGGACGATCGCGGGCATCACCGGCGCAATCTATGGACCGGCGGGCGCGGTGATCGCCGACGTCAGCCCGCCGGAGCGGCGCGCGGCGAGCTTCGGCTTGCTGGGAGCAGCGTTCGGCATCGGTTTCATCGTTGGCCCGGCGATCGGGGGGCTAGTCGCCGCCTGGGGCCCGCGTGCGCCCTTCATCGCCGCCGCTTGCCTCGCGGGGCTCAACGCGATCGTCATGCTGCTTTTCCTGCCTGAGACGCTGGCACCCGAAAATCGGCGGCCTTTCCACTGGCGCGATGCCCATGTAATCGGCGCATTCAAGCCGCTCTTCCACGCCGGGCGCGCTGGCCCCCTGCTGGTCGCCTGGTTCCTATGGCAGCTCGGCAGTGTCGTCTATCCGGCGACCTGGTCGTTCTGGGCATCGATCCGCTTTGGCTGGGATGCCAATGCGATCGGCTGGAGCCTTGCTTGGGTAGGCTTCCTCCAGTTCCTCGTCCAGATATTCCTCACCGGTCGCGTCGTCGGGCGGCTCGGCGAGCGGGGTGCGGCGATTCTAGGTCTCGGCTGCGGCGGCGCGTGCCTGTTTGCCTATGCCTTCGTCACGCACGGTTGGCAGGTTTACGCATTCTTCTTGATCGGCTGCCTGGGCGCGTTCGGCTGGCCCGCGATGAACGGGATGCTGTCGCGAATGGTCGACGCGACGCGGCAAGGCGCACTTCAAGGTGGGATCGGCAGCATGAACAGTGTCGCAGCGATCTTAGGCCCACTCATCGCTGCGCAATCGCTTGCCTGGGGCAGCCGCGTTGGATTCGACGGCGCCGCGTTCGTCGTCGCCGCAGCGCTGATCGCCATTGCGGCGCTTATAATCTCGATCATGGTTCCCCATGTCGCCGCCTCCACGAGAGCAACGGGAGCGCCCGCATGATCGACTTGCACTACTGGCCAACGCCAAACGGCCACAAGATCACATTGTTTCTGGAAGAAGCAGGGCTCGATTACCGCATCCTGCCGGTCAACATCGGCGTAGGCGACCAGTTCAAGCCCGAGTTCCTAGCGATTGCTCCGAATAACCGCATGCCGGCGATTGTCGACCACGATCCGGCCGACGGCGGTGAGCCGATCAGCGTGTTCGAATCGGGTGCAATCCTGGTCCACCTCGCCAACAAGACCGGGCGCTTCTTCGGCGATACTTCGCGCGAAAAAATCGAGACGATGCAGTGGCTGATGTGGCAGATGGGCGGACTGGGACCGATGGCTGGACAAAACCATCATTTCAGCCGCTACGCGCCCGAAAAGCTGCCCTATGCCATCAAGCGCTACGTCGACGAAACCAACCGTCTTTATGGCGTGCTCGATCGGCGGCTCGCCGGCCGGGATTTTATAACCGGCAGCTACTCGATCGCCGACATGGCTTGCTACCCCTGGATCGTGCCGCACGAGGCGCAAGGCCAGAATCTCGACGATTTTTCTAATCTCAAGCGCTGGTTCGAGGCGATCAAGGAGCGACCCGCGACGATAGAAGCCTACGCCAAGGGCGAGGCGATCCGCCCGAGCGACACGCCAATGACCGACGAGCAGAAAAAGGTGCTGTTCGGTCAGACGGCAAGGACTGTGCAATAGTCACTTTCGAACATCACGTATGGCGAGCGCGATCATGACCGCGCTCGCTGACTT
>Ga0164242_10009642_pt1 | contig 10393 bp, 9 predicted proteins | sample OricomgcompostMG_FD_108783 | JGI IMG/M metagenome (GOLD analysis project Ga0164242, IMG submission 108783) | Miracle-Growth compost microbial communities from Emeryville, California, USA - Original compost - Miracle growth compost (MG) ... | reverse complement strand
GGTGGACATCCACACCGCGCGTCCGGGCATCGTCATCGGCCGCCGCGGCACCGAGGCCGACCGGATCCGCGCCGACCTGGAGAAGCTGACCGGCAAGCAGGTGCAGCTCAACATCCTCGAGGTGAGAAACCCTGAGTCGCAAGCACAATTGGTGGCCCAGGGCGTGGCCGAGCAGTTGAGCAACCGGGTGGCGTTCCGCCGCGCGATGCGCAAGGCCATCCAGTCGGCGATGCGCCAGCCCAACGTCAAGGGCATCCGGGTGCAGTGCTCCGGCCGTCTCGGCGGCGCCGAGATGAGCCGCTCGGAGTTCTACCGCGAGGGCCGGGTGCCGCTGCACACGCTGCGCGCCGACATCGACTACGGGCTGTATGAGGCCAAGACCACCTTCGGTCGGATCGGTGTGAAGGTGTGGATCTACAAGGGAGACGTCGTCGGCGGCAAGCGCGAATTGGCCGCTGCCGCCCCGGCGGGCGCCGAGCGTCCGCGCCGCGAGCGCCCGTCGGGCACCCGCCCCCGGCGCAGTGGCGCGTCGGGCACCACGGCCACCGGCACCGAGGCCGGCCGCGCGGCCGCGAGCGCCGACGAGAGCACCGCGGCCGGGCAACCCGCCGAGGCCGCGCCCGCCGCCGAACCGCAAAGCACGGAGAGCTGAATCATGTTGATTCCCCGCAAGGTCAAGCACCGCAAGCAGCATCACCCCCGCCAGCGCGGCATCGCCAGCGGCGGCACGGCGGTGAACTTCGGTGACTACGGCATCCAGGCGTTAGAGCACGCCTACGTCACCAACCGGCAGATCGAGTCCGCGCGTATCGCGATCAACCGGCACATCAAGCGTGGCGGCAAGGTGTGGATCAACGTCTTCCCCGACCGCCCGCTGACCAAGAAGCCCGCCGAGACCCGGATGGGTTCGGGTAAGGGCTCACCGGAATGGTGGGTGGTCAACGTCAAGCCGGGCCGGGTGCTGTTCGAGCTCAGCTACCCCAACGAACAGACCGCCCGGGCGGCGCTGACCCGCGCGATCCACAAGTTGCCGATCAAGGCCCGCATCGTGACCCGAGAGGATCAGTTCTGATGGCAGTGGGAATTTCGCCTGGCGAACTGCGTGAGCTCACCGACGACGAGCTGACCGAGCGGTTGCGCGAATCCAAGGAAGAGCTGTTCAATCTGCGTTTCCAGATGGCGACCGGCCAGCTGACCAACAACCGCCGGCTGCGCACGGTGCGTCAGGAGATCGCGCGCGTCTACACCGTGCTGCGGGAACGTGAACTGGGCCTGGCAAGCGGGCCGGACGGTAAGGAATCGTGATGGCAGAAGCGAAGAAGGCCGCCCCCAAGAAGGCCGCCACGGCCGCGTCGAAGGACGCAGATGCCAAGGGGCCCAAGCACACTCCGCCCAACCCCAAGGTGCGGGGCCGGCGCAAGACCCGCATCGGCTACGTGGTGAGCGACAAGATGCAGAAGACCATCGTGGTCGAGCTGGAGGATCGGGTGAAGCACCCGCTGTACGGCAAGATCATCCGGACCACCAAGAAGGTCAAGGCGCACGACGAGAACAGCATCGCCGGGATCGGCGACCGCGTCTCGCTGATGGAGACCCGCCCGACGTCGGCGACCAAGCGTTGGCGGCTGGTCGAAATCCTGGAAAAGGCGAAGTAACCCCTCCCCGCAAGAGGCACCGAAACGCCCGGCCCCGGGTGTAGTCTGCACGCGACGCGCGGCGAGTCCGCGACGAGAGTGAGGCTGACGATGGTGGCTGGTTCGGGGCAATCCGCGGAATTTTCCGGCCGGGTCGAGCTCGACATCCGGGATTCCGAACCGGACTGGGGACCCTACGCCGCGCCGACCGCCCCGCCGAACGCGCCCAACATCCTGTATCTGGTCTGGGACGACACCGGGATCGCGACGTGGGACTGCTTCGGCGGTCTGGTGGAGATGCCGGCCATGTCGCGCATCGCCGAACGCGGCGTCCGGCTCTCGCAGTTCCACACCACCGCGCTGTGCTCGCCGACCCGGGCGGCGTTGCTCACCGGTCGCAACGCCACGACCGTCGGGATGGCCACCATCGAGGAGTTCACCGAGGGCTTCCCCAACGCCAACGGCCGCATCCCGTTCGACACCGCGCTGCTGTCCGAGGCGCTCGCCGAACACGGTTACAACACTTACTGTGTCGGCAAGTGGCACCTGACGCCGCTGGAAGAATCCAACATGGCCTCGACCAAGCGGCACTGGCCGACCTCGCGCGGCTTCGAGCGGTTCTACGGCTTCCTGGGCGGCGAGACCGATCAGTGGTACCCCGACCTGGTCTACGACAACCATCCGGTGAGCCCGCCGGCCACCCCGGAGGACGGCTACCACCTCTCCAAGGACCTCGCCGACAAGACGATCGAGTTCATCCGCGACGCCAAAGTGATTGCGCCGGAAAAGCCTTGGTTCTCCTATGTGTGCCCGGGCGCCGGGCACGCGCCGCATCACGTGTTCAAGGAATGGGCCGACCGTTACGCCGGCCGCTTCGACATGGGTTATGAGCGCTACCGCGAGGTGGTGCTGGAGCGGCAGAAGGCGATGGGGATCGTGCCGTCCGACACCGAATTGTCCCCGGTGAACCCGTATCTGGACGTGACGGGGCCGAGCGGCGAGCCCTGGCCGTTGCAGGACACGGTGCGGCCGTGGGACTCGCTGAACGACGAGGAGAAGAAGCTGTTCGCCCGGATGGCCGAGGTGTTCGCCGGCTTCCTGAGCTACACCGACGCCCAGATCGGCCGGATCCTGGACTATCTCGAGGAATCGGGCCAGTTGGACGACACCATCATCGTGGTGATCTCCGACAACGGCGCCAGCGGCGAGGGTGGCCCGAACGGATCGGTCAACGAGGGCAAGTTCTTCAACGGCTACATCGACACCGTCGAGGAAAGCATGAAGCTGTTCGATCAGCTCGGCGGGCCGCAGACCTACAACCATTACCCGATCGGCTGGGCGATGGCGTTCAACACCCCCTACAAGCTGTACAAGCGGTACGCCTCGCACGAGGGCGGCATCGCCGACACGGCGATCATCTCCTGGCCCAACGGAATCGCCGCGCACGGCGAGATCCGCGACAACTACGTCAACGTCTGCGACATCACCCCGACCGTGTACGACCTGCTGGGCATGTCCCCGCCGGAAACCGTCAAGGGGATCGCCCAGAAGCCGCTGGACGGCGTGAGTTTCAAAGCGGCCCTTGATGATCCGAACGCCGACACCGGAAAGACCACCCAGTTCTACACCATGCTGGGCACCCGCGGCATCTGGCATGAGGGCTGGTTCGCCAACACCGTGCACGCGGCCACCCCGGCCGGCTGGTCGCACTTCGACGCCGACCGCTGGGAGCTGTTCCACATCGAGGCCGACCGCAGCCAATGCCACGACCTGGCCGCCGAAAACCCGGACAAACTCGAAGAACTCAAGGCGTTGTGGTTCGCGGAGGCGGCCAGGTACAACGGGCTGCCGTTGTCGGACCTGAACATCCTGGAGACCATGACCCGGTCCCGGCCGTACCTGGTCGGCGAACGGGACAGCTATGTCTACTACCCCGACTGCGCCGACGTCGGCATCGGCGCCGCCGCCGAGATCCGCGGCCGATCGTTCTCGGTGCTGGCCGAGGCGACCGTCGACACCACCGGCGCCGAGGGGGTGCTGTTCAAGCAGGGCGGGGCGCACGGCGGGCACGTGCTGTTCATCCAGGACGGGCGGCTGCACTACGTCTACAACTTCCTCGGGGAACGCCAGCAGGAGGTCTCCTCGTCGGTGCCCGTGCCGCTGGGCAGGCATCTGTTCGGCGCCAGCTATGCACGGACGGGGACGGTCCCCGACAGCCACACCCCGCTCGGTGACCTGACGCTGTTCATCGACGACGAGGTCGTCGGCACCCTGGCCGGGGTGAGCACCCACCCGGGGACGTTCGGGCTGGCGGGTGCCGGAATCACCGTGGGCCGCAACGGCGGATCGGGGGTGTCCAGCCGGTTCAAGGCGCCGTTCGTGTTCACCGGCGGCACCATCGCCCGGGTCACCCTCGACCTGTCCGGCCGGCCCTATCGCGACGTGGAAACCGAGATCGCCCTTGCTTTTTCGCGGGACTGAAGCCGCGACCGGTCAGTCCGGGTTGGGCGCCTGCGGTGAGCTGATCGCGTCGACGGCGCCGGACACCTTGGCTTGAAAGTCCGCCGACAGCGGGATGTAGCCGGTCCTGGCCAACTCGACCTGCCCGGGCCCGATGGCGGCCTGCAGGAACGCCTTGACCGCCTTGGCCACGTCGAAGCCCGGGTATTTCGAGCACACGATCTCGTAGGTGGCCAACACGATCGGGTAGACGTCGGGCTGGGCGGGGTTGTAGAACGACGACAGGTCGAGCACCAGGTCGTTGCCGGTGCCGACGATCCGGGCGCCCTTGATCGTCTTGCCGAAGATATCGGTGCCGATCCGCACCGGACGCAGCGATCGGCGGCTCGCCGGCGTCTTGATCTCGGCGGCGAACAGGCCCTGCTGCAGCGCGAAGGACAATTCGTTGTAACTGATCGCACCCTCGGTGCTCTTGACGGCCGCGGCGGTGCCGGTGTTGCCGACGGCGCCGGTGCCCACGCCGCCGTTGAAGGTCTTGCCCGCGCCCTTGTTCCACACTCCGCCGGCGGCCGACTGCAGGTAGGCCTGGAAGTTGTCGGTGGTGCCCGAGCCGTCGCTGCGGTAGACGACGCGAATGTCCTCGGCCGGCATGGAGGCGTTGAGCAGGGCCAGGGCCGGATCGTCCCAGCGGGTGATGGTGCCGTTGAAGATCTTGGCCAGGGTGGGCGCGTCGAGCACCAACGAGTCGACCGCGGCCAGGTTGTAGGTGATGGCCAACGGGCCGAACACCACCGGCAGGTTCCAGGCGTCGGCTCCGCCGCAGCGTCGCTTGGCGGCGGCATACTGGTCGCCCGACAACGGCGTGTCCGACCCCGCGAAATCCGTTCTGCCCGCGAGGAAGTCGGCGATTCCGTTGCCCGACCCGTTGGCGGTGTAGTCGAGCGTCTGTCCCGGGCACGCGGTGCGGTAGGCGGCGATGAACCGGGTCATCGCGTTGGCCTGCGCGGTGGAGCCGCTGGCGGACAGGGTCTGCTTGCCGCCGCAATCGACCTTGGCGCCGGCGGTGTAGGGCAGGCTGGCGGGCGTCTCGCCGCACGCCGAGACCACCAGGGTGGTTGCCATCAGCACGCCGGCGATGACCGCCGATCGGGTGCGCATCACGACGAGGGCTCCTTGACAGTCCGGGTACCGAGATGTACCGCGACCGGATGAACAGGCAAACAAACGTCGGATGAACGAGTGCGCCGTCCCCGCCGGGCGGCGGGCCCGGCCTGTTCGGGCGGTGCGGTTTCGCTGGGCGGTGCGCCCAAGCGCGGCGTGCGGGCGAAAATTACCTACACATGACGAAATTCCCAAGCAGCCGCGCACCGGGGCCGAGTTCGCTAGCATCCCTGCTCTAGGGCCCGAATTCCCCTCTGGAGGTATGACATGACCCATCAAGCGCCCCCCGCGCCGCCGCCTTCGGTGCCCTCCGAGCAACCGCCCGCGGCACCGCCGGACGCCCCGCCCGCGCGGCGGCGCCGCCGCCCGGTCATCGCCGCGGCCGTCGTGCTGGGATTCGTTGCCGTGTACGTTCTTTCGCTGTTCGGTGTGCACCTGCTGGCCAAGACGGCCGGGCCGCTCAAGCCGCCGGACCTCAACGCCACCAGCGACACGGTGGTGCTGGTGCGGTTGGAGAAGCTGGACACCATCGCCAACCGGTTGACGGTCAAGGTGCTCGTGATCCCCGAGGAGTCGATGTTCGACAAACGCCTCGACGTGCTGACCACCGACACCGCGGTGCGGATGGACCCGCCGAACGACCTGGGCGACCTGCAGTATCCGGCCGGCAAGTCACCGGCGCAGGTGGCGACCACCATCGAGGCGCACGGCAACCCCAACAACTGGCCGTTCGACTCCTACCGCACCGACACCATGTCCGCCGAAGTTCTTGTGGGACAAGGGGATGCGCGCCACTACATCCCGGCGCGGGTGGAGGTCACCGGCGGGCTGGACGGCTGGGACGTCAGCGTGCAGCGGGTCGGCGAAGCCAGTCAGGAATCGGACCGCGCCGACAACGTCATCATCACGCTGCACCGGTCGAAGAGCACGCTGATCTTCGACGCGGGAATCTGCCTGGTGCTGTTCGCCTTGCCCGCCATGGCGCTGACCATCGCGCTGCTGATGCTGACCGGCAAGCGGGGCTTCCTGCCGCCGTTCGTGACCTGGTTCGCGGCGCTGCTGTTCGCCGTCATCCCCATCCGCAACTTCCTGCCCGGGTCACCGCCCGCCGGAGCCTGGGTGGACCAGGCCCTGGTGCTCTGGGTGCTGATCGCGCTGGTGACGTCGATGGTCCTGTTCCTGATCACCTGGTACCGGCGCACGGACTGAGTTCCCGTCAGGGTCCTACCCTGAAGGGGTGCGCAGCGAGCTGGCGGACCTGCCGGGCGGGTCGTTCCGGATGGGCTCGACGAGCTTCTATCCCGAAGAGGCGCCGATCCACACGGTGACGGTGGAGCCCTTCGCGATCGAACGCCACCCGGTGACCAACGCGCAGTTCGCCGAGTTCGTCGCCGCCACCGGCTACGTGACGGTGGCCGAGCAACCGATCGACCCGGCGCTGTACCCGGGCGCCGACCCGTCCCAATTACAGCCGGGTGCAATGGTTTTCCGGCCCACACCGGGGCCGGTGGACCTGCGCGACTGGAGGCAGTGGTGGCACTGGGTGCCCGGGGCCAGCTGGCGCCATCCTTTCGGGCCGGACAGCGACGTCGCCGATCGTGCCGACCATCCGGTGGTGCAGGTGGCCTACCCCGACGCCGCGGCCTACGCCCGCTGGGCGGGGCGGCGGCTGCCCACCGAGGCCGAGTGGGAATACGCCGCCCGCGCCGGGGCCACCACCACCTACCCCTGGGGCGACGAGCCCACCAGCGACGGCCGGCTGATGGCCAACACCTGGCAGGGCCGCTTCCCGTACCGCAACGACGGTGCGCTCGGCTGGGTGGGCACCTCGCCGGTCGGCGTCTTCGCGCCCAACGCGTTCGGCCTGCTCGACATGATCGGCAACGTCTGGGAGTGGACCACCACCGAGTTCTCCACCCATCACCGGATCGGGGCGGCGACCAAGCCCTGCTGCGCCCCGTCGGGCCCCGCCGACCCGGGCGTCAACCAGACCTTGAAGGGCGGCAGCCATTTGTGCGCGCCGGAGTACTGCCACCGCTACCGCCCGGCGGCGCGTTCGCCGCAGTCGCAGGACTCGGCGACCACCCACATCGGCTTTCGCTGCGTGGCCGAAGTGGGTTCGAACTAGCAAACCCGGCGAGGCGTGAACGGCGGATGGCGGGACGGTGACGCCCGCGTGATGCCTTGGTGGACAAGAGATTTCACCGCGCACCGGACCCCTGCGTTCGCTAGCATCTGACGACATGTCGCACCGCGCAACCCAAATGGTGTTGGCCTGATGACGGCAACGGCGGTGGCAGCCCAAGCGCCCGTGACGAAGAAGCGGGACAGGCCGCGGATCGCGATCGGGGTGTGCATCCTGGCGGGCGTCGTCATCGTCTACGTGCTGTCGCTGTTCGGGGTGCATTTCCTGCAGCGCTCCGAGGGGCCGCTGCCGCCGCTGGATCTGAGCCAGGGCGGCGGGGACGCCACCATCGTGCAGTTGCGCCTCGAGGAGCTCAAGCCCGTCGCGAATCGGCTCTCGGTCAACGTCCTGGTCTATCCCGGAGTTGCCCAGTACGACAACCGATTCGACGTCTTGGCCAATGACGTGGCGGTGCGCCTTTATCCCACAAGCGATCTGGGCGATCTGCACTACCCCAAGGGCAAGGCGCCGGCGCAACTGAGCACCACCGTGGAGGCGCACGGCGATCCCGGGAACTGGCCGTTCGACTCCTACCGCACCGAGCCGATCTCCGCGGACGCGTTCGTCGGCTCCGGGGACAACCTGAAGAAGGTGCCCGCCCGGGTGGAAGTCACCGGGGCCCTGGACGGTTGGCAGATCACCGTCGACCGCGTCCGCGACCCCGCGGCGCTGCCGACGCAACGGGGCAGCGACAACGGCGACGTCGTCATCACGCTGAAGCGGGCCAAGGGGCCGCTGATCTTCGATCTCGGGATCTGCCTGGTGCTGATCAGCCTGCCCACCCTGGCGCTGCTGGTCGCGATTCCCATGGCGATGGGCCGACGCAAATTCCTGCCGCCGTTCGCCACCTGGTACGCGGCCAACCTGTTCGCCATCGTGCCGCTGCGCAACATCCTGCCCGGGGCGCCGCCGCCCGGGTCCTGGATCGACCAGGCGATCGTGCAGTGGGTGCTGATCGCGCTGGTGACGGCGATGACCCTGTACATCATCGCGTGGGTGCGGCAGGGCGACTGACGGCCGCGTACGCCCGGTGCGCCGGTTATCCACAGGTCGCGGTCCTGCCGAGCGCCCGAGTCGGCGGACGGTGCTACTCTCGAACATATGTGCGAAGACGCGACCGCCTGGTTCGACGAGCTGATGGAGCGGTGCTACCCGTCGGCGACGCCGGAGTCGGCGGCGCTGGTGCAGCGGATCGGTGTCTTCGCGCGGGTGGAGAACCGGGCGGCGGCCGAGCAGTTGGCGGCCATCGGGGAGTTGTTCGCCTATCGGCTGTCGCGCTGCTCGGAGTGCGAGGACTGGGCGGTCGACACCGAGGCCGCGGTGAGCGCGGAGGTGGCGGCCCAGCTGCGGATCGGGCAGGGGCTGGCCGCCGCCAAGGTGCGCTACGCGCGGGCGATGCGCGAACGGCTGCCCCGGGTGGGTGAGGTCTTTCGGGCCGGGGAGATCGACTTCCGGCTGTTCGCCACGATCGTGTATCGCACCGATCTGATCACCGATCGCCGGGTGCTGGCGGCCGTGGACGCCGAGTTGGCCGCGACGGCGGCGCGCTGGCCGTCGATGACCCGGGGGCGGTTGGCCGCCCGGGTGGACGCGGTGGTGGCCAAGGCCGACGCCGACGCGGTGCGGCGCACCGAGAAGCAGGCGGCGAGCCGGCACGTCTGGATCGCCGAGATGGGTGAGGGCCTGTCGCATCTGGAGGGCACGGTGTCGAGTCCCGACGCGCACGCGCTGGACAAACGACTGGATGCGTTGGCCGCCACGGTGTGCGAGCACGACCCGCGCACTGGTGAGCAGCGCCGCGCCGACGCGCTGGGGGCGCTGGCCGCCGGGGCCGACCGGTTGGGCTGCCGGTGTGGCCGCGCCGATTGTGCGGCCGGTACGCGGCCCGCCGCCGGGCCGGTGGTGATCCACGTGATCGCCGAGCGGGCCAGCGTCGAGGGCGCCGGCGGCGGGCCGGCGGTCGAGGTCGGCGCCGAGGGTCTCCTCCCGGCGCAGCTGGTCGCCGAGCTGGCCGCGTCGGCCAGGCTGATGCCGCTGGTCCACCCCGCCGATGCGCCGCCGGAGAACCGGTACACGCCGTCGGCGGCGCTGGCCGACTTCGTGCGCTGCCGGGATTTGACCTGCCGCTGGCCCGGCTGCGACCGCCCGGCCACCGAGTGCGACCTGGACCATACGATTCCCTATGCCGAGGGCGGGCCCACCCACGCGTCAAACCTCAAGTGCTACTGCAGAACTCACCATTTGGTGAAGACCTTCTGGGGCTGGCGGGAACAGCAGCTGCCGGATGCGACGCTGATCCTGACCTCGCCGGCCGGGCAGACCTATGTCACCACCCCGGGCAGCGCGCTGCTGTTCCCGTCGTTGTGCGTGCCCACCGGTGAGCCGGCCCGGCCGGTCGCGGCCGGATCCCAGCCCTGCGGTGAGCGCACCGCGATGATGCCCACCCGCCGGCGCACCCGCGGCCAAAATCGCGCCGCCCGGGTGGCCGCCGAACGCCGGGCCAACCGCGCCGCCCGGCTGGCCCGGGCAACTCGGCCGGCCCCTGCGGCGAGCCAGTCCTGGCCGGCCGGCCATGGGCCCGACGCCGACCCGCCGCCGTTCTAGCTGCTCTAGCTGCGAAATCTCGCCGGCTGAGAGCCCTGCACCCGGAATTTGGCTCTGAGCTGGTCGTCCCCTAGACTCTAGGGGTTGCCTTGGGCAGACCTCGGCCGGTGCGAATCGGCCCCGCGTGCCCTTCGGTGACTAACCGCTTTACAAGACCGCGCACGTCAGGTTTTTTTGGTGGGTCATGCTCGCCGAATGCCCACTTCGGTGGGTTCTCCTGCCGTGTACACGCAACCAGGTCAGGAGATCGAGTGATTCAGCAGGAATCGCGGCTGAAGGTCGCCGACAACACCGGCGCCAAGGAGATCTTGTGCATCCGTGTGCTCGGCGGTTCGTCGCGACGCTACGC
>Ga0164242_10009640_pt1 | contig 10394 bp, 7 predicted proteins | sample OricomgcompostMG_FD_108783 | JGI IMG/M metagenome (GOLD analysis project Ga0164242, IMG submission 108783) | Miracle-Growth compost microbial communities from Emeryville, California, USA - Original compost - Miracle growth compost (MG) ... | reverse complement strand
CGCTCTGCCACGATGTCGGCATGAAGAAGGTCCTCGGTGTCGTGCTCGTGGTGTTCCTCGGGTTCTGGCTGTTCACCGACCCCCACGGCCTCGCCACGACCGCCAAGGACGTGGGCGGTGCCGGATGGGACGGCCTCTCCCAGCTCTTCAGCAGAGTGATCGACTTCATCGGGGATCTGTGAGCCGCCACCGGTTCGGGGCACCCGACATCTCCCGGCACCTCCTGCGTGAGGAAGGTGAGGTCGTGGTCGACGAGGTGAGTCACCACTGGGTCGCCTTCGTCCGCCCCGCGGCAGAAGCGGTCTTGGGCGTGGTCATCCTGGTCCTCTCCGCCGTGATCAGGCTCGACGTGGCCTGGATCTTCGTGTTGCTCTCCTGGGCGCTGCTCCTCCACGCCGCCTGGGGCGTCCTCAGGGAGCGCAGCGACCGGTTCGTCATCACCAACATGCGGGTCTTCCGGGTGCACGGCGTCCTTGCCACCCACCTGGCGACGATGCCGTTGTCCCGCATCCTCGACATCACCGTGGAGAAGCCGCTCCACGGGCGGATCCTCGGGTTCGGTCACTTCGTCTTCGAGTCCGCCGCCCAAGAGCAGGGTCTGCGCGACATCCGCTACGTCGGGCGCCCCGACGAGCGGGACCTGACCATCCAGCGCGTCGTCCAGCGCGCCGGCCTGCGTGGTCCGCGCGTGGGTGAGCATGGCCAGCCGTTCCCGGGCTGAGCATCGGCTCTGCTGTCTCCTAGGATTGCGGACATGACGCAGCAGCCGTTCTCTCGTCCCGGTGCGGTCGACCTCTCGGCCCTCAAGCGCCCCGCGCAGTCAACGCCCGGCGCAGGCGCACCCGGCGCAACAGCGAGCCCCGGTGGTTCCGGCGCGCCAGGTGGCGCGTCTGGCGGCGGCCAGGCCCGCGGCGCCTACACCGTCGAGGTCGACGAGCAGAGCTTCCAGTCGGTGCTCGAGTCGTCGATGACAGCGCCGGTGATCCTCGTCTTCTACTCCCAGAGCCGCTCCCCGGAGAGCGCTCAGCTCGCGCGCGACGTCTCCACCGTCGCCGAGGAGTACGACGGCCGTTTCCTCGCCGCTCTGGTCGACATCGACGCCTCGCCTCAGATCGCGCAGGCGATGCAGATCCCGCAGGTGCCGCTGATGTATGTCTTGGTCGACGGTCGGCCGGTCACCCAGCCGATCCCCGGCGCGCCGTCGCTTGAGGAGCTGCGCACGTTCTTCAACCAGCTCGGCCAGCAGCTCACCGCGCAGGGTGTCGCCGGTCGACACAAGCCGCGCACGGTCGAGGGGACCGAGGGCGAGGAGCAGGCCATCGACCCGCGCTTCGCCGCCGCGGAGGAGGCACTCGCCTCCGGCGACATCGAGACCGCCGTCGCGGAGTATGAGAAGTTGGTGGCGGCCAACGCGGCCGACACCGAGGCGGCCGCCGGATTGGCGCGCGCGAAGCTGTTGCAGCGTACCCAGGGTGTCGATCTCAACGCCGCCCGCGCGGCCGCGGCCGCGAACCCCGACGACGTCGAGGCGCAGATCCTCGTCGCTGATCTGGATCTGCTCGGCGGCCACGTCGACGACGCGTTCAACCGGCTCGTCGAGCTGGTCCGGCGTACCTCCGGGGAGGATCGCAACGCGGCTCGCGAGCACCTTCTCGAGCTGTTCGCCGCGGTCGGCAACGACGATCCGCGGGTCCTCAAGGGGCGTCAGGCGCTGGCCAGCGCACTGTTCTAGCTCCTTGGACCCTCAAGAGTGGCAGAGCGCCGAGATCGGGCCGTCGAGTCGTGATGCTATGACTCGGCGGTCATTCCGACCACTCCCGGGCCGGGGTCAGCGACCCGACTCGGTGTAGCGAGGCCCCTCGCCGCGGGCGGCGGCGATCGCGGCGAGGATTCGCCGCGCGGTGAAGTCCGCCGCCCGCTCGCGGATCTGGTCGAGAGTGCAGAACTCCGTGGTGCGGATCTCCCGCGCCTCGTGCACGATCCGGTGGGTGATCGTGGCGTCGTGGACCCCGCCGTCGAAGACCAGGCAGACCGCGTCGTCCCATCCGCTCCAGGCTGGCAGCCAGTCGGTCAGCAGCAACTCGCCGGGCTCGATGGTGAGCGAGAGCTCCTCCTCGACCTCGCGAGCGACCGCCAGGCGCGGTGACTCGCCGACCTCGACGACGCCGCCGGGAAGGTCCCAGTCACGCTTGTAGGTGAGCTGGCAGAGCAGCACCCGCTCGGCGGGATCACGCAGCAGGAGCTGGCCGATCGCGCGCTTGCGAGGAAGGAAGGAGTTGAGGAGTGCGCGGAAGCCCTCCGGCTCCTCGACGGGTACGTCGGTTGCGATCCGCGCATACACGATCCGGTCTGCGGGCGCGCCGTCGATGGTGACGCCGCGCATCACGCCCTCCCGGTGCATCCCCGACCAGGTCGCCGTCCGCTGCGCCTGGTCGTCGTCGGGATCGATGAGCGCCTCGACCCGGGTGTGGGTCAGTAGCGCGGCGGCGACCTCGCGGCGTACGACGTCGACCGGCTCACCGGCCTCCCAGCTGATCCTCGCCACGCCCTCGCCCACGGTGGTCACGGTCAGCTCGTCACTCACGTGGCCCACCCTAGTCGGCAGCATGCGGCTGCGGTGTCACAGCCCGCGCGCGGCCGGTGTCTGGTGGACGAGACCGATCCGAGACCCCAGGAGGCCGCTCTCGCGGTAGGCGTCGGCTCGGAAGCCGACCGGCTCGGTGAGCCCCTCAGTCGGTGACGTCCTCCGCACCCGCCTCGTCCGCCTCCGTGGTCACGGGGGTGGTGGGTTGGGTCCGCTCCCCGGTGCCCGCGGTCGCGCCCTCGACGTGCTGGGGCGTCTCCTTCGCGGTCGGTGAGGGCTCCACGCGCTTGCGGAACCAGATCGTGGCGAGCGGAGGGAGCACGACCCGGGCGGAGGCCGGCTGACCGGAGACGCCCCCCTCGACGGCGGTGACCGAACCGTAGTTGCCGACCCCGGAGCCGGTATAGACGTCGGCGTCGGTGTTGACGACCTCGTCCCAGACGCCCGCCGAGGGGAAGCCGAGCGGGAAGTCACCGTGCGGGACCGCGGAGAAGTTCGAGACGCAGACCAGCTCGGGCCCGCCTCCGCCACGCCGGATGAACGAGTAGACGTTGTGGTTGGCGTCGTCGGCGTCGATCCAGGCGAAGCCGGCCGGGTCGCCGTCCAGCGCCCACAGTGCCGGTGTGGCGACGTACGCGCGGTTGAGGTCACGGACCAGGTCGTGCACGCCGCGGTGGTCGGGGTTGTCCAGGAGCCACCAATCCAGCTCTCGGGACTCGGCCCATTCCGACTCCTGCGCGAACTCGCCGCCCATGAAGAGCAACTGCTTGCCCGGGTGGGCCCACATGTAGGCGAGATAGGCGCGCAGGGTGGCCAGCTGGCGCCACCGGTCGCCGGGCATCTTGCGGATGAGCGACCCCTTGCCGTGGACGACCTCGTCGTGGGACAGGGGCAGCACGTAGTTCTCCGACCAGGCGTAGGTGAGCGCGAAGGTCATGTCGTGGTGGTGCCAGGACCGGTGCACCGGGTCGTAGCGCAAGTAGCCGAGCGTGTCGTGCATCCAGCCCATGTTCCACTTGAACCCGAACCCGAGCCCGTCGTACGACGTCGGCCTGGTCACGCCCGGCCACGAGGTCGACTCCTCGGCGATGGTGACGACGCCGGGTACCCGCTTGTAGACCGTGCCGTTCATCTCCTGCAGGAACTGGACGGCCTCGAGGTTCTCCCGCCCGCCGTGGACGTTGGGCGTCCACTCGCCGGGGCCGCGGGCGTAGTCGAGGTAGAGCATCGACGCGACGCCGTCGACGCGCAGCCCGTCGGCGTGGAACTCCTCCAGCCAGTAGAGCGCGTTGGCGACCAGGAAGTTGCGGACCTCGCTGCGGCCGAAGTTGAAGATGTGGGAGCCCCACTCCTTGTGCCACCCGCGCTGTGGGTTGGGATCCTCATACAGCGGGGTGCCGTCGAAACGGGCCAGCGCCCAGGAATCGGTGGCGAAATGGCCCGGCACCCAGTCGAGGATGACGCCGATGCCGGCCCGGTGGAGCGCGTCGACGAGGTACCTGAAGTCGTCGGGTGTCCCATAGCGCGAGTCCGGCGCGAAGTAGGAGGTCACGTGGTAGCCCCATGAGCCGCCGAAGGGGTGCTGCATCACCGGCATCAACTCGACGTGGGTGAAGCCCAGGTCGGAGAGGTAGGGGACCAGCTCCTCGGCCAGCTGCCGGTAGCTCCGGCCCCGTCGCCACGACCCGAGGTGGAGCTCGTAGGTCGCCATCGGCTCGGCCACCGGCTGCTTGTGCGCCCGAGCCTGCATCCAGTCCTCGTCGCCCCAGGCGTAGCCGGACTCGAAGACGACCGAGGAGGTGTGGGGCGGCACCTCGGCGTGGAAGGCCATCGGGTCGGCCTTCTCCCGCCACTCGCCGTCGGGCCCCAGGATGACGAACTTGTACTGCGTCCCCGACCCGATCCCGGGGACGAACAGCTCCCACACGCCTGAGGTGCCGAGCTGGCGCATCGGGTGCTCCCGGCCGTCCCAGTGGTTGAAGGAGCCCTTCAACCGGACGCCGCGGGCATGCGGCGCCCACACGGCGAAGGACGTACCGCTGACCGGTGCCGCTCCCAGGCCCTCGTAGTGGCGCACGTGCGCGCCGAGCACGTCCCAGAGCCGCTCGTGCCGGCCCTCGTTGATGAGGTGCAGATCCAGGTCGCCCAGCGTCGGCAGGAAGCGGTAGGGATCGTCGAGCTCGAGCGTGTCGCCGTCGTAGGTCACCACGAGGCGGTAGTCGGGGACGTCGGCCACCGGGACGACGCCGACCCAGATGCCCTCGTGCTCGTGGTCCAGCTCGACTTCGTGGGCTCCGGCCGCGTCGGCGTAGCGCACCACCACGCTTCGCGCCAGTGGCTTGAAGGCACGGACGGTGACGCCGCCGTCGTGCGGGTGCGGCCCGAGCACCGAGTGCGGACTGCCGTGCTGGCCGGAGACGAGCAGGTCCAGCTCGGCGCGGTCGATGGTGAGGGGGGTCATGACGCTCCGATCCGGGCGATGGCGGCGAGCGGGATCTCCAGCCAGGCGGGCCGGTTCCGCGACTCGTACACACATTCGTAGACGGCCTTGTCGGCGACATAGGCATCGAGCAGGACGTGCTCGTCGGGGGCGAGCTCCTCGGCGTACGCGACGAGGAAGAAGTTGCGGTTGCGGTTGGCCCACTCGATCGCACGGAGCCTGAGCTGGGCATCCTGCTCGGCGGGGGAGAGGCCGTGGATGACCGCGTGGGGCGCATAGTCGAAGGAGCGCAACATGCCGGCGACGTCGCGCCATCGCGAGTCGGGTGCGAGCCGCTCGGCGAGCGGCTTGGCCGGCTCGCCCTCGAAGTCGACGATCTTCCAGCCCATCGACGTCCGCAGCGTCTGGCCCAGGTGCAGGTCACCGTGGATGGTCTGGACGGTGAGCCCGGGCAGCTGTGCCACCTTCGCGAACGTGGCGCGGAGTGCCTCGGCGTGCTCGGCGAGCTGGGGGACCACGGGGAGCGCTTCCTCCAGCCGTCGGGTCATCGCCGCCGCGAGGGCGGCCGTCGCCTCCGGGCCCCGGTCCTGGGTCGGGAAGTGCTCGGCAAGCGTCCGGTGCACCTCGGCGAGTGCCTCGCCGAGCCGTGCCGACTCACCAGCGAAGTCACCACCGGAGTCGGTGGCGTGCTGGTCGGGCTCGGCGAAGAGGGCCCGGATGCTGGCCAGGGCGAGATCCCACCCGTCGGTGGCCGTACGGAGGAACTTCTGCAGCATCGCGAGCTGCATGGTGCCCTCCTCGGGTGCGACCGTCTCCAGCCAGCCGTAGAGCGGGGCGACATGCTCCGAGCCCGCCTGGGTGAGCACCTCGTGGATCCTGATGTCGGGATTCGTCCCCGGGGTGACCTTGCGGAAGACCTTCATCAGCGAGTCCTCGCCGAAGGCGACCGAGGAGTTCGACTGCTCGCCGGAGAAGAGCGTGGAGTGAGCCTCCACGTCGAGGTCGTGGCCCGGCAGTCGGTGGAAGACCAGGCCGGAGTCGTCGTCGGTGCGGCTGCCGTCGGTCGCCGCGAAGGAGCGGAGCCAACAGGCCATCGCCGCGCGGTCGTGCAAGGCGTCGTAGGCATGCACCCAGCCGTGAGCCGGGTCCTGCCACCAGCCGATGAACGCGTGGTCGAGCCGGCCCTCGGGATGCTCGTAGAGGCTGAGTGGCACCTGGTAGAGCTCGGACTCGGCGCCGGTGGGGGCATCGGCGTAGGTGACCTCGACGAGGTAGATCACGACGTACGGGCTGTCCGCGACCCGGCCGGGGACCTCGGCAAGCGCGATGATGTCGCTGACGTCGAAGGACCGGCCCTTGCCGCCGAACCAGCGGGTGCGCAGCAGGTAGTCGTGGAACAGCTGGCGGTCGAGGTGGTCGGTGGACAGGCTCACAGCAGTGCTCCTTCGTCGCCGGGCTGCCCCTGGCCGATCTCGACCGGCTCGGTCAGGCGGAACCAGTAGAAGCCGTAGCCGCCGAGGGTGAGCAGGTAAGGCAGCTCGCCGATCCGCGGGAACGGCACCCGGCCGATGACCTCCACCGGCACCATCCCCTCGAACCTGCGCAGGTCCAGCTCGACGGGCTGGGGGAAGCGGGACAGGTTGTTGACGCAGATCATGATCTCGGTGGTCCCATCGGGGAAGGTGTGCTCCCGGGAGTAGGAGAGCACCGAGGGATTCGACCCGCCGAGGTCGTGGAAGCTGCCTAGGCCGAAGGCGGGGTGCTGCTTGCGGGCATGGATCATCCGACGGGTCCACTGCAGCAGCGACGACGGGTCCTCCATCTGCGCCTCGACGTTCACCGCCTGGTAGCCATAGACCGGGTCCATCACCAGCGGACGGTCAAGCTTCCCGGGATTCGCTGTGGAGAAGCCGGCGTTACGGTCGCCGGACCACTGCATCGGCGTGCGTACGGCGTCGCGGTCGCCCAACCAGATGTTGTCGCCCATGCCGATCTCGTCGCCGTAATAGAGGACCGGTGACCCCGGCAGCGACAGCAGCAGGGCGGTGAAGAGCTCCATCTGGTCCACGTCGTTGTCGAGCAAGGGAGCCAACCGCCGCCGGATGCCGATGTTGGCCTTCATCCGGGGGTCCTTGGCGTACTCCGCCCACATGTAGTCGCGATCCTCGTCGGTGACCATCTCGAGGGTGAGCTCGTCGTGGTTGCGCAAGAAGATGCCCCACTGGCAGCCGGAGGGGATCGGCGGCGTCTGCTCGAGGATCTCCGAGATCGGGAAGCGCGACTCCCGACGTACCGCCATGAAGATGCGGGGCATCACGGGGAAGTGGAAGCACATGTGGCACTCGTCGCCACCGGACTCGAAGTCGCCGAAGTAGTCGACCACGTCGGCGGGCCACTGGTTGGCCTCGGCGAGCAGGATCCGACCCGGATACTCCTCATCGACGATCCGGCGGACCTTCTTGAGGAACTCGTGGGTCTCGGGGAGGTTCTCGCCGTTGGTCCCCGGGCGCTCGTAGAGGTAGGGGACCGCGTCGAGCCGGAAGCCGTCCAGCCCCATGTCGAGCCAGAACCGCATCGCGTCCAGCATCGCCTCGTGCACCCGCGGGTTGTCGAAGTTGAGGTCAGGCTGGTGGGAGAAGAACCGGTGCCAGTAGTACTGCTGGCGGACCGGGTCCCAGGTCCAGTTCGACGGCTCGGTGTCGACGAAGATGATCCGCGCCTCGGAGTAGAGCTCGTCGGTGTCGGACCAGACGTAGAAGTCGCCGTAGGGACCGTCGGGATCCTCCCGCGAGGCCTGGAACCACGGATGCTGGTCGCTGGTGTGGTTCATCACGAAGTCGATGATCACCCGGATGCCGCGCTCGTGAGCGGCGTCGAGGAAGGCATGGAAGTCCTCGACGGTGCCGACCAGAGGAAGGACACCGGTGTAGTCGGAGACGTCATAACCGCCGTCGCGCAGCGGGCTGGGGAAGAACGGCGGCAGCCACAGACAGTCGACCCCGAGCCACTTGAGGTAGTCGAGCTTCTCGGTCAGCCCCTTGAAGTCGCCGGTGCCATCGCCGTTGGAGTCCTTGAACGATCGGACCAGCACCTCGTAGAACACCGCGGTCTTGAACCATTCCGCCGGGCTGGTGTCGGGGGAGTCCTCGAAGCTGGAGTCGTCCTGAGCGGGCTCGGCGTGCACGGGCGAGGCGGCGGTGCGCTGTTCGCTCGGCGGCCGGGTCTGCTCCTCGGTCCGTTGCCAGGTCGTCTGGTCGGTGAATCGCTCGGTCGACTCGGTCAACGGGGCCTCCTGACCGTCAGGATGTGAGCCGGTTCCTGGCTGGGGTCGAGCCGGACGTAGTTGTCACGCCCCCACGTCCAATCCGCGCCGGTGAGCTCGTCGTGGACGGCGTAGGACTCGGTGTCCTCGGGAAGGCCAAGCGCCACCGGGTCGATCGCGACCATGGTCTCGCGGGCGGCGTGCGGATCGAGGTTGAGCACGACGATCACGGTGTCATCGCCGGCCGTCTTGGAAAAGCACAGGATGTGGTCGTCGCCGGTGTGGTGGACCGTCAGGTTGCGCAGCAGCTGGAGCGACGGATGGGCGCGGCGCAGCTCGTTGAGCCTGGTGAGGTACGGCGCGAGCGTGCGGCCCTCCCGCTCGGCGGCGGTCCAGTCGCGCGGCCGGAGCTGGTACTTCTCGCTGTCGAGGTACTCCTCGCTGCCCGGTCGGACCGCGACGTGCTCGAACAGCTCATAGCCGGAGTAGACACCCCAGCTCGGCGAGCCCATCGCGGCGAGCACGGCCCGGATCTTGAAGGCGGCCGGCCCGCCGTACTGCAAGAAGGCATGCAGGATGTCGGGGGTGTTGACGAAGAAGTTCGGCCGCATCAGGTGGTCGGACTCGAGCGACACCTCGCGGAGGTAGTCCTCGATCTCGGTCTTCTCCGTGCGCCAGGTGAAGTAGGTGTAGGACTGGTGGAAGCCGACCGCGCCGAGCCCGTGCATCATCGCCGGCCGGGTGAACGCCTCCGACAAGAACAGCACGTCGGGGCCGGTGCGTCGCACCTCTGCGAGCAGCCACTCCCAGAACGCCAGCGGCTTGGTGTGTGGGTTGTCGACCCGGAAGACCCGGACGCCGTGCGACATCCACAACCGCACCACGCGGAGCACCTCCTGGGAGATGCCGCGCGGGTCGTTGTCGAAGTTGATCGGGTAGATGTCCTGGTACTTCTTCGGCGGGTTCTCCGCGTAGGCGATCGACCCGTCGGCCCGGGTCGTGAACCATTCGGGGTGCTCCTTCACCCAGGGGTGGTCCGGCGCCGCCTGCAGGGCGAGGTCGAGCGCCACCTCCAGACCAAGCCCGCGAGCCTTCGCGACGAACGCGTCGAAGTCGTCGACGGTCCCCAGGTCGGGATGGATCGCGTCGTGGCCGCCGTCCTTGGAACCGATCGCCCAGGGGCTGCCTGGGTCACCCGGCTGCGGATCGAGAGTGTTGTTGGGGCCCTTGCGGTTGACCTCCCCGATCGGATGGATCGGTGGCAGATAGACCACGTCGAAGCCCATCGCCGCGATCGCGTCCAAGCGCTGCGCGGCGGTGCGGAAGGTCCCGGAGCGGAGCTTGCCGGTCACCGGGTCCGGTGCTGCGCCTTCGGACCGAGGGAAGAACTCATACCAGCTGCCGGTGAGGGCGAGCCGGCGGTCGGCGTACGCCGGGAACGGACCCTCCACCGAGACCAGCTCCCGCAGCGGGTGGTGGTGGAGCACGTCCGCCATCTCGGGCGCCTCGAGCACGGCGAGCCGGGCCTCGACCGGGCGGTCGGTGTCGACGGCGGCCTCGATCCCGCCCTGCACGATCGCGGCCTCCGGCTCGGTGAGTCCGGCGGCGCCGTGCTCGGCGAGCACCCGCTCCAGCAGCAGCCGTCCCTCGGCGAACATCAGCTCCACGTCGACCTCGGCCCGGATCTTGATCGGGGCGTCGTGCAACCAGGTCCCCAGCGGGTCGGACCAGCCCTGCACCTCGAACGTCCAGGGCCCCTCGGCATCGGGCGTCACCCATGCCTCGTAGCGGTCGGTCCCCGGGGCGATCTCCCTCATCCGCCGGGGTGGGCGCCGTACGCCGTCGGGGCCGGTCGCCACCACCTCCGCGCCGAGCCGGTCGTGCCCCTCGCGGAACACGGTCGCGCGGACCGGAAACGGCTCACCCACGGTGGCCTTGGCGGGTTGGCGGCCATTGTCGACGAGGGGGTACACGTCCATCACGGGGATGCGTCCGACCATGGACCCCAACTTATCCAGATCCGGGCGCGGCCATGCGCCGCGAGACCCCACTCTCGGCGAACGCAGGCCGCCTCGCCGGGAAGCGTCAGGCGCAGCAGCCGGCGATGG
>Ga0164242_10009639_pt1 | contig 10395 bp, 10 predicted proteins | sample OricomgcompostMG_FD_108783 | JGI IMG/M metagenome (GOLD analysis project Ga0164242, IMG submission 108783) | Miracle-Growth compost microbial communities from Emeryville, California, USA - Original compost - Miracle growth compost (MG) ... | reverse complement strand
ACGAAGAGGTCATCGGCCGGGCCGAGGAGTCCACTGAACGTGGCTGGCAGCAGTTCCGGCGTACGGTGGTCGAGCAATGGCGGCCGATGGTCGTCTGTGCGGCCCTGGTCATCGCCTCCCAGGTCCCCGACTTCATGGTCACGGGCTACCTGCCGACCTACCTCAAAGTTGTTGTCCACGTGAGTGAAACGACGGCTCTGGTGATGATCGTCGCAGTACTGGCCATCCTGATGGCAACGGTGGTGCTGGTCGCGAGTCTATCGGATCGGATCGGGGTCAAACCGATCATGCGGACCGGCTGCATACTGCTGATCGTGGCATCGGTGCCTGCGTTTCTGCTGATGCATTACGCCGGGATCGTCATGTTGATATTCCTCGGCGTGCTGCTGGTCGGGCTGATGGAGCTGTGTTTCGACAGCACAACACCTTCCGCGCTGCCGGCGTTGTTCCCGACCCGAGTGCGCAATGGCGCTCTGGCCATCTCGTACAACGTCGCGCTGTCTCTGGTGGGTGGTGTCACACCGCTGATCGCTCAACTGCTCACGTCGTCCGCCGCCGGTCCGATAGCGCCCGCCTACATGCTGATCGGTGCGGGTGTCGTGGGCATGGTCGCACTCCGGTTCATGCCCGAGGTCGCCGGTAAGCCATTGCCGCAATGACGGCGATCATCTGATCGCCTGTGCGGTGTGGCCGATCCATGCGAACCGCAGCAGCGGAATGCCCCACACGGTGAGTGCACCCTGGACAGGCAGGGGACCCGGCGGGGGGCCGGTCGTCAGAGTCGGTTCGCCGCGAACTGTGCGGCCTGGTCGACCATGCCGTCGGCAATGTAGGAATTGTGTGCGCCTGTGGGAGGCCCCGGCGGTGCACCGTTGCAGATGGTGTCGCCCGCCGCGCACTGATCGATGGTCTTGGGTACGTACAGGGGTCCGATGGTGATTTGTGGTGCGCCGGCGTCGCCGAGGAACTGGTTCGACGGTTTACCGAACAATGCGACCGCGGCGATGTGATCGGCGATCTCCGGCGGCATCGGGGGCGGCACCAGGACCGTGGGGACACCGGCCGGGATCTCGGCCGAAGTCGTGAACGCCGCCACCGCCGCGCCCTGTGAGAACCCACCGAGCACCATCTTCGTCGTCGGGCACTGAGCCGCCGTCGCCTGAATATGGTTGGTGGCGTCCCGGATTCCGTCGATGACCGTCAGCGCGAACTGGACGCCATCGGCGAAGTCGCCGCTGGCCTGGTAGTTAACCGGGTACACGCCCACCGATTTGGCGCCCGCCTTGGCGCGCACGGCATCGACGAATGCCTGCCCGATACCGCCGACGCCGGGCGGTTCGCCGGTGCCTCGGGCGAATACCACCTCGGCGTCGGGACACGGGTCCGCAGACGCGATCGGTGCCGGCGCGTTCATCAACGCCAGGGCAGCGGACACGGTCGCCAAGATGCCGACCAAGTTATGAGTGCAATCGATGGTGCGCATAGGGAAACCTTTGGGTGCGTAGGGATGCCGATTGCGTGGCTCCGATGTTACGCAACACCGCGTTGCGCCGCGTGGCGCCCGGTAGGTGGTCGAGTCGGTACCGATACGCCGAAACTTGACTGTGACGTTACGTCACATGGTCACCATGGATGTATGAGAGTGAAGGAACTCGCCGACCTGGCGGGGACGACCGTCCGGACCGTCCGGCACTACCACCATGTCGGCCTGCTACCGGTTCCGGCATTGCTCGGCAGGACTCGTGACTACGGGCTGGATCACCTCGCACGGGTGCTGCGGGTGCGTTGGCTTGCCGCCTCCGGCATGTCGTTGACCACGATCGTCGAGACACTCGGCGAGATGGGCCCCGCCCCCGGCGCGCCCGGGCTGACGGAACTGACCGCCACGCTGGTCGACATCGACCTGCGGCTGGCTGAGCTGGGTCGGCAGCGCGAACGAGTGGCCGCCCTGGTCGAACACGCCCGCGCCGGACGTGAGGTGAATCCGTTGCCGCCGGCCATCGCGCGGCTCTACGACCGATTGATCCCGCAACTGCCGACCGAGCGGGCCCGCCGTGCGGCCGACAACGAACGCAAGATCGTGACGATCCTAGCGCTGCGCGGCATGATCCCCGACGGACTTGAGCGGCTCATCGATGAATGCACCGACGAAGACGATCGCGATATCGAAATTATGTACGTCGCGTTCAGCAATCTGGGCCTGTCGGGTGCCGACGAGGACGCGACAGCCTCCGAGCTGACAGATGCGGTGTTGCGGTTCGCCGACCGGCATGAGGGGACGGTTGCTGCGACCCTGCAAGCGGTGCCACGGGGGCCGGTCGGCACCGCGATGTGGGTACTGGTACGGCGGCTCGCAATGCTGGGCTACCCGGCGCCGGCGCAGCGCAGGTTTCTCGAGTCAGTGCCCGACCTGCTGGACCAACGGCCGCGACTGCGTACCGCATTCACCGGCCGTGACGTGTGGACCGTTCGATGAACCCGGTCCAGATCCGTGGTCTGACCAAGCGATTCGGTCAGTTCACCGCCGTTGACGGCCTTGACTTGGAGGTGCGCCCAGGGGCCGTACATGGCTTTCTCGGCCCCAACGGTGCCGGGAAGACCACGACCATCCGCACTCTGCTGGGGTTGTATAGGCGCGACGCGGGAACTGTATGTGTCCTGGGACTGGATCCCGCCGACGCCGCGCCGGCGGTCACCCGCCGGGTTTCCTACGTCCCCGGAGACGTTGCACTATGGCCAAACTTGACGGGTAACGAGGTGCTCGACGTCCTGGGCGGGCTGCGCCGTGCCCGTGACCATGCGGCCGAGCGGACGCTGATCGAGCGGTTCGCACTCGACCCGACGCGGCGGGTGCGCACGTATTCGAAAGGGAACCGTCAGAAATTGGCGCTGATCGCGGCCTTCGCCGCGCCGACCGAATTGTTGGTGCTGGATGAGCCCACCAGCGGCTTGGATCCATTGATGGAGAAGGTATTCGGTGACTGCGTGGCCGATGCGGTCGCTGACGGTCGATCCGTGCTGCTGTCCAGCCACATCCTGAGCGAGGTGGAGCACCTGTGTGGTGACGTGACCATCATCAAGGATGGTCGACAGGTGGAGTCCGGCATCCTCGCGGATCTGCGCCACCTCGCGTCGAGTACGGTGACCGCTCGCGCGGACGTCGCCGGCGTCGAACAGTTGCGATCGGCGCTTGAGACGTTGGGTCTTGATCCGGAGATTGACTGTGACCGGTGCACGTGTGCGGTACCGCGCGACGTGGTGCCAGATGTCCTTGCTCTGTTGTCCGGTCTGCGACTTGCCGACGTGACGTGCACTCCCGCGAGCTTGGAGGATCTGTTCCTGCGGCATTACACGGTGGCTGCACGGTGACCGGGACACTCGCAGTTGCGCGATTATTATTCCGCTGCAACCAATTTCGTCTGGCAGCATGGGTCCTGCCGTTGGTGCTGCTGGTTACGGTCACGGTGCCGGGTTACGCGCCGATCTATCCGTCACTGGCCGAGCGTGGCCCGCTGGTGCACCAGTTGCGGGACACACTTGCCACCAAGGTCCTCTACGGTCAACTCCCGCTTCCCGGCACCCTCGGCCAGCTCGCACAGTGGGAGACAGGAACCTACGTCGTACTTCTGGTGTCGGTGATGGCGGTGCTGCTGGCGATCGCGCTCACCCGGCGCGATGAGGACCTCGGGTACACCGAGATCGTGACCACCGCCGGCGTCGGCAGGTGGGCGCACCCCTGCGCCGCGGCCGTGGTGCTCGCCGGCGCGTTCATGGTGCTCGGTCTGGCTGTCACCGCAGTGCTGGCGGTGGAATCGGTGGGCCATCCCGGCGACCTGACCGTTGCCGGTGCGGCATGTTTCGGTGCGGTCGTGGCACTGGTCGGGATAGGGACCGCGGCGCAGACGATGTTGCTCGCGCAGATATTCTGGGACGCACATTCGGCGGCACGCGCCGCATGGACACTTGTAGTGATCGGTTTCGGTGCAAGAGTTCTTGCTGATTTCAGCCCGATGAGATGGCTGCGGTGGGTGTCCTGGTTCGGGCTCCGAGACCTGGTGCAGCCCTACACCGAAGATCGGGTGGGCCCGCTCGCGGCGTCAGTTGCCGAAATGCTGATGTTGGCGGTGCTGGTTGGGATCGCCCACGCACACAGGGAATTCGGTGCGGGACTCGTGCGGCTGCGCTCGAGTGGTATCCGAAGGTTGACGGTCCGGTCTGCAGCCGGACTCGCGTGGCGGCTCGACCGTTGCCCGCTGGTGCTGTGGGCGCTACCCACGATCGCGGTGGCGGCGTTGTTCGGAGGTATGAGCCACGGGCTCATTGGTCTCCTGCGTGCGGACGCCGCGGCGTCCGGCCTGTTGCGTAGCATCACCGCGACGATAGATCCTGTGCGACAGTACTTTTCGTTCACCTACGTCTTCGTTGCCCTGCTGCCTATGGTCTACGGCGCCGCGACGGTCCTGCGCGTGCGCTCGGAAGAGCGCTTAGGCCTGCTTGATGCCCAGCTGGCGACCGGCGTGGCACGCTGGCGCCCGCTCGCGGCCCGCAGTCTCGAGGCTGCAGTCGGCGCGGTGAGCCTGCTGCTGGTGGGGTCGGCCGTACAGGCACTGACAGCGTACGCAGCGCTGGCGGGCGCGCCGGCCGGTGGCGTCGCAACCTGGGCGTTGTGGGCACCGCTCGTTCAGGCCCCCGGGGTGCTGGCAGCTGTTGGGCTGGCCGCACTTGCGGCAGGATCAACGTCGCACCTGACAGGCGTCGTATGGGCAGTGGTGTCCTGGAGTGGTTTTGCGGTGCTATTGGGGTCGCTTGCCCGGATACCAGCCGGGGTGCGGCGCATTGCGCTGTTGGGTCACTTGCCCGCTGTTCCGCCGGCTCTCACCGGGCCTGCTGTGGCGCTGATGACCGTAGGTGCCGTGGCGGCACTCGGAGGATACGTGTCGATGCGGACCCGCGATATCGTAGTCGGTTGACCGCCATCCGATTTCCTGGTCGCGCTGAACGTCATGATGTTGTGCGCGGGGCACCTCTCCCTGACAGCAGATGTGCTGCCTGACAAACGAATTCGGCCAATCTGGGATGACTGTCGGCCGGCATGCGCTCGGCCGGACCGCTGATCGCGACGGCACCGACAGGACGACCATCGGAGTCGAACACCGGAGCGGCAATGGTCATGGACGGTGTGTCGACTTCGCTACTGGCGGCATAGCCTCGGGCCCGACAGGCGTCCAACAGTGCCAGGAACTGCGCATCCGGCGGTTCGCCGAGCAGTTCGGTCTGTCGCTCAACGCTGAGGAAGGGCAACAGGATTCGCCCGGTGGCGCTGTCTCGGGCCGGAACCACGGTACCGACGCGCGGCGCCATCCGCAGCGGTTGGCGACTCTCAGCCACTTGTGACACCACCAGCTGCGGACCGTTGGATTCATTGAAGATCGCGGTTTCGCCGGTTTGTATCGCGAGCTGCTCGAGTGCGAGCTGGATCGTCTGGCGCAGATCGGATTTGGCGCGCGAGCTGTGGGCGATGTTCAGGATGCGCGCGGTGGTTTCCCAACGGGTCAGCTGGTCCTCACGCGCCTGGATCCAGCCCTGCTCGGCCAGTGTCACCAGTGCGCGCTGCACGGCGCTCTTGTCGATGTTCAGCATTCGCGACAGCTCTGCGACCCCAACAGGCTCGTTGGCGGCCACCGCCTCGAACACGGTCAGTACCCGCGCAGCGGTGGAACTGCCCTTGACGGCCATCGACACCCTCACTAATGTTGAATAGTGAGCCACTATATCAGATATTGATACAACGTCAAACGGTTGGCATCGGGAAAGGAATCGAGCCATGTCACCCATCCACGTCAAACCCCTGCGCGACGACCTCTAGTTCGGTGCCCGGATCACCGGCGTCACCCTCGAGGTGCTCAAGGATCGCGAGGTCCGCGAGCGCCTCCGGCGTGTCTTCCATGAGCGCGGGATGATCCTGTTCGAGGACGTCGATCCGGATGGGGAACTGCAGGTCGAGATCAGCAAGGTGTTCGGGCCACTGAAGGACCACCCGGTGCCGACGGTGCCGCGTGCCGGGGGAGCGCTGCATCCGGGTGTCATCGAGATCGGCCAGGCGCCGCGTGAAGGCAATATCGTCGAGATCGATGGCAAAGAGGTAACCTCCTGGCTGTCTTGGCATTTCGATCACTGCTACAACAATGAACTGAATCTTGCCGGTGTGCTGCGCTGTGTCACCGGTGTCCGCGAGGGCGGCGAGACCGGATTCGCCGACGGTGTCGAGCTGTACAAGCTGTTGTCACCGGCGCTGCGCCGGCAGATGGAAGAGGCCAACATCCTGTACAGCCTGAACCTGCGCTTTGCCGATATGCGCTTCGGTTTGGCGGACGGGTTCCGGGAGATCCAGCCGCATGCCGCGCTGCAACGGACCATCGATTACGGCAAGAAGCTGCCCCGTGCCGTTCATCCCGCGGTCTGGACCCGCGATACCGGAGAGAAGGTCCTGCACATCTCGCCGTGGATGGCCGAGGGCATCGAGGGCGACGAGACGCTCGGTGGGGACGACCTGCTCGAGTCGGTGTGCAAGGAGATGATCGCCTCGATCAACCCGTATTTCCACAAGTGGCGCCCGACCGACATGGTGATCTGGGACAACCTGCGGATGCTGCACGCCGTGTCCGGTCATGATCCCGACGAGCCACGCATCATGCACCGCACCACGATTCGCGGGGACTACGGCCTGGGCTATTTCGAGGACAACGTCGCAGGCGACAAGATCCTGGAGATGACGGTCTGAGTCAGCGCCGCAGCGCCAGTAGATGGACGCTGGGAAAGCGGTGGGCGGCATCCGGTCGGCTCACGATGCGCCAGTCTTCGTCGAAACCGTTGTCGGCCAACACTCGGCTGAGTTCATCGGGATGCCAACGCCAGGCCGGCGCGACCGGATGGTCGAAAGGCGCTGCGGCACCGGGCGTATCGGATGATTGCGAGGCAATCAGCACCGGTGCGTCCGGGCAAAGCCGGTGGGCCCAGCGTTCGACGATCTCAGCGAGTTCATCCGGTGGGATATGAATCAGGCTGAACCGGGCGATGATCGCCGCGATCGGATCGCGTACCCCACGCAGCGTCGCATCATCGTCGATGAACATCAGGTGCGGGTAGGTGCGTCGGGCGATCGCGAGCATCGCCGGACTCGGGTCACAGCCGACGACATCCAAACCGCGGCGGTCAAGATCGGCAGCGACGTGGCCGATCCCGCAACCGACGTCGACCACGACGCCCGGGCCGGCGATTCTGTCCACGAAGGCGGCCACGGCGTGCTGTTCGATCGGCGACTGGTACGGGCCGGGAAACATTGCGGCATAACGATCCGCGAGCGCGTCGTAGCCCGGTTGCGTCATGCGCTCACTATGGCCGACGCCGCACGCGGGTGCCGCCACGAACGAGTCGTGGCAGCACCCCCGGCGTGTCGCTGACGGCTGAGCGGGTCAGCTCGTCCAGACGGCCTTGTCGGTGCCGCCGGCATCGCGGTAGACGACGCTGTCGGGTGCCGTACCGCCGCGCACGTCGAAGTAGACCCGGCCGGTTGCCGAGGTACCTGTCGCAAGCGGTCCGTTCGGCAGGCCGTCGGTCTCATTGCCCTTCATGTCCGCGTAGGTCGAACTGTTCACGGCACGAGCATTGAAGTCGGAGATGTTCGGGGTCGGCGATCCGCTCACGGCCCGGGCCGTGACATCGGAGTACCAGATTCCGTCGTTATGCCCGCTGGGCTGCAGATTGCTCACGGTGTAGCTGATGGCGCCGCCGGGGCCGGGGACCTCCGTCGGCTGGCCGAACTGCAGCGCATCCGGGTCGGCGAATGCCGTTGCCGCCGTCAAGAGTCCAGCGGCCGCGATCCCTACCGCAGCTGCCGTCGTTTTCGATGCAATGTGTGAGAACGCCACGTCAAGCTCCCTTCGTCACCGTCCCGTCGCGCGTGTCGCGCAGGAGCGATTGCTATCGGTCTGCGTGCGGGATACCCGGTGCCGGAAACGTCAAACCCGGTCGCGGATCAGCGGCGGGCGATATCGGGTATGTGTTCGGGTCGAAGTCCGGTGCCGACCACGTAGGCGGGCAGGGTTGCGAGTTGGGGGATACGCCGGAACAGTTCGAGCATCGCGGTCGGTGGGGTGATGGCCGCGCCGGCCAGCACGGGTTTGAGGATGCGGCTGTGCAGAAAGCGCTGAAATGCCTGGGTTGCCACCACCGGCAGTGTCCGACGTCGCTGGACTTTCGCGAGATCTGTTGTGGTGAGCCGTTGTTCACGTAGCGGCCGGTAGAGCAGTCGGGCGGCCGCGGCGGCGTCCTGGATGGCGACGTTGACGCCCACTCCGCCGGCCGGGGACATCGCGTGGGCGGCATCGCCGATGCACAGCAGGCCGTCGCGATACCAGGTGGACAGTCTGTTGAGCTGTACGTTGAGCATCTTCACGTCATCCCACGACGTCAATGCACTCAGATCGGCTTCCGGAATCATCACCGCCAGTTCGGCTTTGAATGCGTCCATGCCGCGGGAGCGGAGCGGACCGTCTTGGCCCTTGGGGATCAGGAACGCGATCTGGTAGTAGCCGACGCGCGGGATCATGATCAGTGCGCGGCCGGGCGCGGTGCGTGGAATCAGCGAGTAGTCGCCGTCCCCGATCCGCGGCAACCGGAACCACCAGACGTCGAAGGGCACCGGGTATTCGCGCGGGATCAGAGCGGCAGCCCGACGCACCGTCGAAGTTCTGCCGTCGCAGGCGAGGGTCAAGTCGGCATGCAACTCGCCGTCGCCGTCGGGACCGGTGTAGCGCACCCCGGTGACCTTGCTGCCGTCCTGTAGCAGTCCGGTGACCTCGGTCTGCATCCGCAGCGTGAAATGTGGTTCAACTCGTCCGGCGTCGGCGAGCATGTCCAGAAAGTCCCACTGAGGTGCCATGGCGACGAACGGGTGTGGCTGGCGCAGCCGACGGAAGTCGACGATGGTCACCGGGTTGCCGTCGACCGGAAAGCTCGCGGTTTCCACCTTACTGTAAGGGATTTGGTCGAATCGGCCGAGCAGGCCGAGTTCGTCGAGCAACCGCATGGTGCTGGGATGGACGGTATCGCCACGGAAGTCACGCAGGAAGTCGGCGTGCTTTTCGAACACCGTCACGTCGACGCCGGAGCGGGCCAGGATCAGGCCCGCCATCATCCCGGCCGGTCCGCCCCCGACGATGGCGCAGGTCGTCTTATCGGTCACGAAGGCCTTACCTTTCTGGTTGTATTTGTTGAAATTGGTTCGGCCGCAACGGCCCTGACGAAGGCCTCGGCAAATATCTCGGCGCAGTCCGCAAGCTCCGGCAGATCGATCTGTGGGACGGTATCGAGCACCGGACGCAGCATGGTGTGCATGGCAATGGGCGCGATCATCTGTTGCAGCAGCACCGGTACCGGCAGCTCGCGGATGCGGCCGGCGGCCACCTCGGCTGCCAGCCAGGGACCAAGGGCCGCAAGTATTTTGGGTGCGGCGTGGCCGAAGAGGGCCTGGCTTGCATCGGTGACCGGGCCGGCGAGTGCCTCGGCCATCATCGCCGGTACCACTCGTGGTTCCTGTGACAGCGACTCGGCCACCAGTCGGTAGATGTTGCCGACGGTGAAGCGAAGATCGGTACCAGCGTCGACGGTCAGCGCTTCGATGTCGACCACCGGTATGTATCGGTCATAGACCGCATGGAGCAGGGCGGTGCGGCCGCCGAATGTGGCATAGAGGCTGTGCACCGAGCAGTTCGCTCGGGCCGCGATCGCCTCCAGGGTGGCGGCGGTCAATCCCTGCGAGCTGATGAGTTCTGCGGCCGCTTGCACCGCTCGGTCTCTGACCGGTACTCGACCACCAGGATCGACACCGGTGGCCCGGATTGCATCGTCGAGTGCCTGGCGGGTGCCTCCGAGGCGCCGGATCAGAGTGGAGCGTGAGATCCCGGCCGCGGCCGCGATGGTCACCAGCGGGACATCGGCAGCGTCTTGACCGGTGTCTTCGGCGACCCGCAGGGCGGCGGCGACGATGTCCGGCGGCACCTCCGATGAATCTGACACATGAATAAGGGTAGTCCGTAATTGAGTATCGCGGCAAGGGATGATCAGGGGAATTGCGGCCAAGGTGTCGTGACGGTTGCAGTTGCGCAAAGGTATCGCACCGCATCCGTCGCATGTGGGGTGACTTCGCCTGTCCACCTTTAGGATTGGCGGCTGTGACCGGACTGGACAACTACGTGGCGCGCTGGCGCAGCGCGCTGTACGTGCTCCTGTCGGCGCTGCTGATTGCGGTTCCGGCGCTCGCGGTCACCCCGGTAGCTCGTGCCGCCGCTACCGCCGCGGCGCGGCTGTCGGTGACCTCGACGTGGCAGACCGGTT
>Ga0164242_10009638_pt1 | contig 10395 bp, 7 predicted proteins | sample OricomgcompostMG_FD_108783 | JGI IMG/M metagenome (GOLD analysis project Ga0164242, IMG submission 108783) | Miracle-Growth compost microbial communities from Emeryville, California, USA - Original compost - Miracle growth compost (MG) ... | reverse complement strand
CTTCCCGTGTTGCTGCGGGATGGCGATCTGGTGCTGCTGCTTGGCGCCGGGGATATCGGTGCGGCGGCGGCCGAACTGGCGCGGCAGGGTGAGCTGAAGTCCGGGGGTGCGGCATGACCACGAGTACCGAGCGGGTACCGGGTTCCCGCGCCAGGCGGATCACCGACGCACGCGACTTCGGTCGGGTGGCGGTGGTGATGGGCGGCAGTTCCTCCGAGCGCGAGGTATCGCTGAACTCGGGGCGCGGAGTGCTGGACGCGCTCAGGGCACGCGGGGTGGATGCGCATGCGATCGACGGCATTCCGGCATTGCTGGATGCGGTGCGCGCGGGCCATTTCGCGCGCGTGTTCAACATCCTGCACGGCCAGCACGGCGGTGGCGAGGACGGCGTGCTGCAGGGCGCACTCGATTCGCTGCACATTCCCTACACCGGTTCCGGCGTGCTCGGTTCCGCGCTGTCGATGGACAAGGTGCGCAGCAAGCAGGTGTGGAGCGCGCTGGGTCTGCCGACGCCGAAATTCCTGCCGCTGCCACGCGGCGCCGATGTGCACGCGTCGGCGCGTGAGATCGGTTTCCCGCTGATCGTGAAGCCTGCCTCCGAAGGCTCCAGCGTCGGCGTCTCGCGTGTATTCAAGGAAAGCGACCTGGACGATGCGGTGGCGCTGGCGCAGCGCTATCCCGGCGATCTGCTGATGGAATCCCTGATCGATGGCGACGAACTCACCGTGTCGATCCTCAAGGACGAGGTGCTGCCCAGCATCCGGATCGTGCCGAAGGGCGAGTATTACGACTACAACGCCAAGTACATCGCCGAGGACACGCAATACATCTGCCCAGGACTGGGCGCCGGCGCCGAAACAGGCTTGCGCGCGCTGGCGCGGCGGGCGTTCGACGCGCTTGCTTGTTCCGGCTGGGGCCGCGTCGACGTGATGCGTGATCGCGCGGGCCGCAATTGGCTGCTGGAGGTGAACACCGCCCCCGGGATGACCTCGCATTCGCTGGTGCCGAAGGCGGCCGCGCAAGTCGGCATCGATTACGCGGAACTTTGCTGGCGGGTACTCGAAACCAGCTTCGATCCGGCACCGGGAGGCGCGCCATGAAAGGTGCCGTCGGACTGCGCTTTGCCGCCTGGATCATCGCGATCGCGCTGGTCGCACTGCCGGTGATCGGGGTGTTGCAGGGTTGGTTCGCCTCCGAGCGCTGGCCGGTGCGCCAGTTGCAGGTCCACGCGACCTTCCGCCACGTGAGCGCGGCGCAGATCCGTGCGGCGGTCGCGCCCAACCTGGGTTCCGGCTTCTTCGCGATCCGGCTGGACAAGGTTCGCGACGCCGTCGCGGCGTTGCCGTGGGTGGCCCAGGTCGAGGTGAGCAAGCGCTGGCCGGATGCGCTCGACATCACCGTCACGGAAATCCATCCGGTCGCGCAGTGGGGGAGTGATGCGTTGCTCGGCCGCGACGGCCGCATCTTCAAGGTGCCGGACGCAGGAGTCGTGAACGGACTGCCGCATTTCAACGGTCCCGATGACCGCGCCGCCGACGTCATGGCGTTTTATCGCACTTCGCTCACCGACTTCGCGCCCTACAACCTGCAGGTGACGGGTGTCGAGCTGTCTGCGCGCGGGAGCTGGAGCCTCACGCTCTCCAACGGCGGGCGCGTGGTGGTCGGCAGCGACAAGCCCGACCAGCATCTTGCGCGTTTCGCGGCGGCGTTGCCCATCCTGATGCACGACCGCAGCGGCGGTTTCGTTTATGCCGACCTGCGCTACAGCAACGGCTTCGCGGTGCGCTGGCCCGAACCGGCGCCCACCCCCTCCCCGAACTCGAAAAACGGTGGCTCCCATGCTGTTGACGGAAACGTTTAGACCCATGAATCGCAAGAGCGACAAGAACCTGGTCGTCGGGCTGGATATCGGCACGTCCAAGGTGATGGCGATTGTCGGCGAATACATGCCGGGCGAGCCGGTCGAGGTGATCGGCTTCGGCAGCCATACCTCGCGCGGGATGAAAAAGGGCGTGGTGGTCGAGATCGATTCCAACGTGCATTCGATCCAGCGGGCGATCGAGGAAGCCGAGCAGATGGCGGGCTGCGATATCCGTTCGGTGTGCGCCTCGATTTCGGGCAGCCACCTCGAGACCCACAACTCGCGGGGGGCGGCCGCGATTCGCGACCGTGAAGTCGCGCCAGGCGACCTGGACCAGGTGCTGGAGTCGGCCAGCGCAGTGGCGATTCCGGCGGACCGCAAGGTGCTCTACAAGGAACCGCAGGAATATCGCATCGACGGCCAGGACGGCATCCGCCACCCCATCGGCATGAGCGGCGTGCGGCTCGAGGCAGGCGTGCATCTGGTGACGGGCGCCGCGTCGGCGGTGCAGAACATCACCAAATGCATCCAGCGGTGCGGACTTGCGGTGGACGACCTCGTGCCCGCCGCGGTGGCCGCGTCGAAGTCGGTGCTGACCGAGGACGAGCGCGAGCTCGGCGTGTGCGTGGTCGACATGGGCGCCGGCACCACCGACATCGCGATCTACACCCATGGCTCGATCCGCTACACGAAATCGCTGCCGGTCGGTGGCGACCAGGTGACCTCGGACATTTCGCAATACGTGCAGACGCCCACCGGCAACGCCGAGGAGATCAAGGTGAAGTACGGCTGTGCGCTCGCCCAGATGGCGCGTGGTGAAGAGACCATCCAGGTGCCGAGCGTGGGCGAACGGCCGCCGCGGCGGCTGCAACGGCAGGCGGTGGCGCAGTCGATCCAGGCCCGGTACGAGGAAATTTTCGAGATGGTGCAGGACGAGATGCGCCGTTCGGGTTACGACAACCTGCTCGCGGCCGGTGTGGTGCTCACCGGTGGCGCCGCCCGCATCGAGGGCGCGCTGTACCTGGCCGAGGAGGTGTTCCACAAGATGGTGCGCCTCGGCGTGCCGCAGCACGTCACCGGCGCGACGGAGGTGATCGCCACGCCTGCGCATGCGTCCGCGACAGGACTGTTGTTGCACGGATCGCGCGACGGCGCGAGCGGCAGTCGCGTGATCGGTGGCGCAATGGGCGACAGCGTCGCGGGCGCGATCGGCAAGGTGAAGGGTTGGCTCACGAGAAATTTTTGACGTCCGAATCGGGCCATCCGCGGCCTGTTCGGACTAGCAATCCGCGCGGCGCCTCGGGACGAGGCGCCACCGGCAAGGCGCCGCGGCGCCGAGGCCCACGAAGGGCCGAGCCTTCCGAGACGGAAGGGCGTTACCACAGCAGCATCACAACAGCGGCATGACTTTTCGCAGCACGGAGGACGGGCAATGTTTGAACTGGTGGAACAACTCGCACCCAATGCGGTGATCAAGGTGATCGGTGTCGGCGGCGGCGGTGGCAACGCCGTCAGCCACATGGTCAATTCATCCATCGACGGCGTGGAATTCATCTGCGCCAACACCGACGCGCAGGCGCTGAAAAGCTCCGGCGCACGTACCACGCTGCAACTCGGCGAAACCGTGACCAAGGGTCTCGGCGCCGGCGCCAACCCCGAGATCGGCCGGCAGGCCGCGCTCGAGGACCGCGACCGGATCGTCGAGGTGCTGGACGGTGCCGACATGGTGTTCATCACCTGCGGCATGGGCGGCGGCACCGGCACCGGCGCGGCGCCGGTGGTGGCGCAGCTCGCCAAGGAAAAAGGCATCCTGACGGTGGCGGTGGTGACCAAGCCGTTCCCGTTTGAGGGCCGCCGGCGCATGCAGGTGGCGTTGAAGGGCATCGAGGACCTGTCGCAGTCGGTCGACTCGCTGATCACGGTGCCGAACGAGAAGCTGCTGACCGTGCTCGGCCGTGAAGTGACCTTGCTGAATGCCTTCAAGGCGGCCAACGACGTGCTGCAGGGCGCGGTGCAGGGCATCGCCGACCTGATCACCCGCCCGGGCCTGATCAACGTCGACTTCGCCGACGTACGCACCGTGATGAGCGAAATGGGCATGGCCATGATGGGCACCGGTACCGCCCGTGGCGACGACCGCGCGCAGGCCGCGGCCGAGGCGGCCATCAACAACCCGTTGCTGGAGAACGTGGACCTGTCGGGTGCCTGCGGCATCCTGGTCAACGTCACCGCGGGTCCGAACCTGACGATGCGCGAGTTCGACGAGATCGGCCGCGTGGTGCACGACTTCGCCAGCGAGGACGCGACCGTGGTACTGGGCACCGCGCTCGATCCCGACCTGTCCGACGACGTGCGCGTCACGGTGGTCGCGACCGGCCTCAACCGGGCGGTGAAGCCGCAATTGCGGCCGGTCGCCAAGCCGGAGATGGTCGAGATGCCGCAGCCGCGGCGGGTGCTCCGTACCGGAACCGACAACGGCGTGGTGGATTTTGCCGGCCAGCCGGAGCCCGCAATGGCCACCCGCCGGGAAGCGGCGCCGGCAGCCAAGCCCGACAAGGAGGTCGCGCCCGGGTACGATTACCTGGACATTCCGGCGTTCCTGCGCCGCCAGGCTGACTAGCGCGATCGCCCATGATCGCAGTGTCGATCCAACGTGAACTGCCGATTTCCCGTCCCGGCAGTTCACGTTGGTGTTGCTGCCCGACGGCATTGCGGGCCGATGGGGCCGGCGAGGTCTTCGGTGGCCGATCGTGCGGCCAGCAGCCGCTCTTGGCGAGGGGTTTCGGCGCCGGCCATCCCTTTTTGCCGTGGTCGGGAACCTGTCGTCATTGCTGCGGTCGGAGACCGCCGTGGGGGTGTATCCGGATCTGCGGGCTCTCTGACCGGCCAGGAGGCCGTGACGATCGTCACGTCCGGCGCCCGCAAGGATTAACTAAACCTGACAGTCCACTTTATTCGGACCGTCAACCGTGGTAGCATCGCCCACGTTTTAGCGTTGTCCTAACAGGATTCCAACGAAAAATGATCAAGCAGCGCACGCTCAAAAACGTGATCCGCGCGACGGGCGTCGGTCTGCACACGGGCGAAAAGGTGTACATGACCCTCCGCCCTGCGGCGGTCAACACCGGCATCGTGTTCCGTCGCACCGACCTTCCCGAACCGGTCAGTATTCCGTCGCGTTGCGAATACGTCGGCGACACGCGTCTTTCCAGCACGCTCATCAAGGACGACGTGCGCGTGGGTACGGTCGAGCACCTGCTGTCCGCGATGGCCGGTCTCGGCATCGACAACGCCTATGTGGACCTGTCCGCGCCGGAAGTGCCGATCATGGACGGCAGCGCGGGTCCGTTCGTGTTCCTGCTGCAGTCGGCAGGCATCGAGGAACAGTCCGCGCCCAAGCGTTTCATCCGCATCAAGAAGCCGGTGAAGGTCGAGGAAGGCGACAAGTGGGCGCGTTTCGAGCCGTTCGACGGGTTCAAGGTCGGCTTCTCGATCGAGTTCCAGCACCCGATCTTTTCGCGCCGTGCTTCCAAGGCCGAGATCGATTTCTCGACGACCTCGTTCGTGAAGGAGGTCAGCCGCGCGCGCACCTTCGGTTTCATGCGCGACATCGAGATGCTGCGCGAGAAGAACCTGGCGCTCGGCGGCTCGATGGACAACGCCATCGTGCTGGACGACTACCGGGTGTTGAACGAGGATGGCCTGCGTTACGAGGACGAATTCGTCAAGCACAAGATCCTCGACGCCATCGGAGACCTGTATTTGCTGGGCCACAGCCTGATCGGCGCGTTCTACGGCCACAAGTCCGGACACCAGTTGAACAACCAGTTGCTGCGTGCCCTGCTGGCTGACAAGTCGGCGTGGGAAGAAGTCACTTTCGACGATCCGGCCCTCGCGCCCATCTCCTACGCGCACCCCGCCCAGGCGGTGTAGGTTGTCGTCCCCTTCCTGATCGCTGCTCCGTTGCAGCGATCGCGGGCGAGCCACGCCCCTTCAGGCATGGAACCCGTTGCGCTCCCGCCGTGGTCAGGCTGCGAGCCGCCGCATTCCGGCGGATGGCCGGCACTCCTGTCCCCGCGATGCTGCCTTCCCGCGACTCCTCGCGTCCGGCCGGATGTATTCGAGACATCGTCACCCGGCAGGTGGGGGGCGGCTTGCCGCAGCCGCGTAGCTCCGCTCACGAGCGCACCGGTTGCTGCGGATTTCACGTTTTGTGACTTTTTTCTGACATTCGGTCGTTCGCACCGCTTCGCCTGTGATATAAGTTTGCCTTCCGCCGCGACGGACAGGGGGCGGAAGGCCTGCGCGGTCACCCGGCGGGGGGACTTTCCGCCACGGCGGCAAGCTCCAGGAACAGCGCGCGCAGATCCGGGTCGGCGACGACCGATGCGGCGGCGCGGATGGTTTGCGCAGCCCGCGGCGTCAGCAACCGTGGGGCGGCGGAGCTGTCGACCGGTGCCCGCAGAGGCATCACCTTGGCCGTGACGGAGCTCGCGGCCAGTCCCAGGGAATGCACCGCGGCAAGGATTCGCGACTGCTCCATGCGCACGCGTGTGGCCCAGGCGGACGATTCGACCAGCAGCAGGACGCGATCGTTGCGCACGCCGGCGAAGCCGACGTGGTCGCGCAGCGGTGCTGGAAGCAGCGGAACAATGCGTTGGCTGGTGCGGTCAACTTCGCGTGCCCTTGCCGCAAGGTCGGCGACCGGGGCGCATTGCGCAAGAGGCGTCGGACCGTGGGTGTCGCGAGGCGGCAGCGGTTTGACAGGAGACAAGACGAATGAAAACCCAGACGGTTCGTTCAACATGGGCATGATACTGGTGGCGCGCTCGCGGCGGTGCGAGTGGTCCAACGCCCATTTCGACGAACGCCGGATCGCCAACCGCAGGTTGCGCTGGCGACTGACTTCGGCCTTGGTGGCATGTGCGGTCGTCACCGCCGCATTGGCAGTGTGGATCGCCAGCCCGAGCAGTCGTACGCTGGCGCAGATCGATTCGATGCGCCAGCAGATCGCGGCGCAAAAGTCCGAGTTGCAGCAGGTGCGTGAAAACGCCCAGCGCGACGTCCGACGCATGGCCATCAAGCTGGGGGAATTGCAGGCCGATTCCGCGCGGCTCGACGCGTTGGGCCAGCGACTGGTGGTGGCGGGGAAGCTCGATCCGGCCGAATTCAATTTCAGCGAGGCGCCCGGTCTCGGCGGGCCCGAGACAGCGGTGCCGCCCACGCGCTCCTTGCCCTACGATCTTTCCGTCAGCATGGAACAACTGGGTCGTCGCTTCGATGCCCAGCAGACCCAGCTGGGCGTGCTGCAATCGTTGCTGACGGACCGCGAGGTCGCCGCCAACCTGATTCCCAGCGGCATGCCCGTCAAGAACGGCTACATCACGTCCCCGTACGGCGAGCGCATCGATCCGTTCACCGGCCGCGAGAGTTTCCACCCGGGCCTCGATATCGGGGTGCCCTGGGGCACCCGGGTCTACGCGGTGGCCGGCGGCGTGGTCACCTATGCAGGCGTGCGGGACGGCTACGGCAAGGTGGTCGAGATCGACCACGGCGACGGTTACATGACCCGCTATGCCCACAACAGCAAGCTGCTGGCGCACGTGGGCGAACACGTGCACGCGGGCGAGGTGATCTCCGACGCGGGCACCACCGGCCGGTCCACGGGTCCGCACGTGCATTTCGAGGTATGGCACGACGGAAAGCTGGTGAACCCGATTGCGTACGTGCGGCGTTGACGTGCGATCGTCGGTGATCGCTGCTTCGCCGAACGGCGCGGCAGCTGGATGCGCGGATCGTGGCGGGCCTCCGGAACGATCATCCATGGCCTGACTTTCCACGACGGTCGCTTCGTGCGGGCCTTCCTGCTGCCCGTTTCCTTGAAATCCGCCGATTTTGTCGCCAACTCTAGGCGCGGCGGGCGTGTCCTTTTATGATGTCCGATTGAGTTTCGTCCGCAGCCCGGAATCGTGAATCCAGTCCGATGCCCAATATCCTGACGAGTGTCTTCGGCAGCCGCAACGAGCGGGTGCTGAAGCAGCTTTCGAAAACCGTGGCGCGCATCAACGCGCTCGAACCCGAGCTGCAGAAGCTCGACGACGTCGCCCTGCGCGGCAAGACGGCCGAGTTCAAGCAGCGCATCGCCGCCGGCGAAAGCCTCGACAAGATCCTGCCGGAAGCCTTCGCGGTGGTCCGCGAGGCCAGCCGGCGCGTCATCGGCATGCGCCACTACGACGTGCAGATGATCGGCGGCATGGTGCTGCACCAGGGCAAGATCGCCGAGATGCGCACCGGCGAGGGCAAGACGCTGGTGGCAACCCTGCCGGTGTACCTGAACGCGCTCGAAGGCAAGGGCGTGCACGTCGTCACCGTCAACGACTATCTCGCCAAGCGCGACGCGGCATGGATGGGCAAGGTCTACAACTTCCTCGACCTTACCGTGGGGGTGGTGTGGCCGGGCATGGAGATGTCCGACAAGGCCGAAGCGTACGCCGCCGACATCACCTACGGCACCAACAACGAATTCGGTTTCGACTACCTGCGCGACAACATGGCGGTGGCCAAGGAACAGCGCTACCAGCGCGGCCTGCACTACGCGATCGTCGACGAGGTGGACTCGATCCTGATCGACGAGGCGCGCACGCCGCTGATCATCTCCGGCCCGGCCGAGGATTCGCCCGAGCTTTACATCCGCGTCAACCGCGTCGTGCCCCACATGACGCGCCAGGCCAAGGAACCGCTGCCCGGGGAGGCGCCGGAGCCGGGCGACTATTACGTCGACGAGAAGCAGAAGCAGGTGCACCTGTCCGAAGAGGGCATGGAACACGCCGAGCAACTGTTGCGCCAGGCCGGCATCCTGGACGGGGACTCCAGTCTCTACGACGCGCGCAATCTGGCGGTGGTGCATCACCTGAACCAGGCGCTGCGCGCGCACGCGTTGTACCAGCGCGACGTCGATTACATCGTGCGCGACGGCGAAATCATCATCGTCGACGAGTTCACCGGCCGCACGCTGCCGGGTCGCCGCTGGTCGGAAGGCCTGCACCAGGCCGTCGAGGCCAAGGAAGGCGTGCCGATCCAGCGTGAAAACCAGACGATGGCCACCATCACCTTCCAGAACCTGTTCCGCATGTACGACAAGTTGTCGGGCATGACCGGCACGGCGGATACGGAAGCCTACGAGTTCCAGCAGATCTACGGGTTGGAAGTGGTGGTGATCCCCACGCACAAGCCGATGATCCGCAAGGACAATGCCGATCTCGTTTTCCTGAAGCCCGAGGCCAAGTTCAACGCGGTGCTGGAAGACGTGCGCCAGTGCCACGAACGTGGCCAGCCGGTGCTGGTCGGCACGGCCTCCATCGAGGTGTCGGAGCTGGTCTCGGGTTTGTTGAAGAAGGCCGGCATCCCGCATGAAGTCCTGAACGCCAAGCAGCACGCACGCGAGGCCAAGATCGTCGAACAGGCCGGCCTGCCGGGCGCCGTCACCATCGCCACCAACATGGCCGGTCGTGGCACCGACATCGTGCTGGGCGGCAGCCTCGACGCCGCGCTGGCCGAACTTCCCGCCGATGCCACCGAAGCCGACAAGGAACGCGTCAAGGCGGAATGGAGAAACCGCCACGAGCAGGTGCTGGAAGCGGGCGGCCTGCACATCGTCGGCACCGAGCGCCACGAATCGCGGCGCGTCGACAACCAGTTGCGCGGCCGTTCCGGGCGCCAGGGCGACCCCGGTTCCTCGCGTGTCTACCTCTCGCTGCAAGACAACCGGATGCGCGTCTTCGGCGGCGAAGGCCTGGTGCGCTGGATGCAGCGCTTCGGCATGAAGGAAGACGACGCGCTGGAAGACCGCCTCGTCAGCCGGCAGATCGAAAAGGCCCAGCGCAAGGTCGAGCAGCACAACTTCGACATCCGCAAGCAGTTGCTGGAGTTCGACGACACCGCCAACGACCAGCGCAAGGTCATCTACAAACAGCGCCTGGAACTGCTGGAATCCGAGGACGTCGCCGAAACCGTGGCGGACATCCGCCATGCGGTGTTCGAGTCGCTGGTCCAGCAATACGTGCCACGCGACACGGTGGACGAGCAATGGGATCTCGCGGGCCTCCAGACCGCACTGGAATCCGACTTCGGGATGAAGCTCGACCTGAAGCATTGGCTGGAGAGCCACGAGGAAGCCGATTCGGAAACCATCGAGCGTTACGTCGTGGAATCGGCCGACACCATGTTCGCCGCCAAGGAACAGCAGGTCGGCGCCGAAGTGATGCGTTCGCTTGAAAAACACGTGATGCTGACGGTGGTCGATGGTGCGTGGAAGGACCACCTGGCGAACATGGATTACCTGCGCCAGGGGATCTATCTGCGAAGCTACGCCCAGGTCGATCCCAAGAAGGAATACAAGCGCGAGGCGTTCCGCCTGTTCGAGGACATGCTGGAACGGATCAAGCGCGAGCTCACCCAGACGCTGGCGCGCGTCCGCATCCGCACCGAGGAAGAAGTCGCGGCGATGGAAGCCGAGCAGCGCCGCATCGCCGCGG
>Ga0164242_10009637_pt1 | contig 10396 bp, 12 predicted proteins | sample OricomgcompostMG_FD_108783 | JGI IMG/M metagenome (GOLD analysis project Ga0164242, IMG submission 108783) | Miracle-Growth compost microbial communities from Emeryville, California, USA - Original compost - Miracle growth compost (MG) ... | reverse complement strand
GTCGGTGAGATCCCCGGTACCGCGGACATCCTGCGCGAGCTGCACGCCGCCGGCGTACCGCTGGCCGGGCTGACCAACTGGTCAGACGAGCTCTACCACGCCCATGCGCCGCAGCGCTTCGACTTCCTCGCCCTGCTGGACCCGGTCATCGTCTCGGGCACCGAGGGGCTGGCCAAGCCGGATCCGGCGATCTACCGGCTCGTCGCCGAGCGCACCGGCCGGCCGCTGTCGGCGTGGGTCTTCGTCGACGACCGCGAGGAGAACGTCGAGACCGCCCGCACGCTGGGCATGCACGGCATCGTCTTCACCACAGCTGCCGCGCTGCGCACCGAGCTGGCCGCGCTCGGGCTGCCCGTAGGCTGATCCCACGGGGTACTGGAGTCTTCGCATCCGCGCAGCACCCTTTCAGCGAACCATCAGAGAGTCTCGGCACAGTGGACGACATGAACGACTTCCCTCCTCCGTCGAACGACGAGCAGCCCGCCGGCGGCCCGACGGGCGAGCCTGCTGGTGAGCCGACGCAGCCGCTGTTCGGTCAGCAGCAGCCGAATCCATTCGGCTACCCGACCACGCCGCCGCCTCCGCCGCCGACCCAGCATCTCTACGAGGGCTTCAACGCGCCCCCGACGTACGCCGCGCCGATCACGGCCGACCGGCCCAGTCGGCGCCGCGGCATCGGGCTGGCCGCGGGCGTGGTCGCGGCCGCGCTGATCGTGGGCGGTGGCGCCGGAATCGGCACCGCCGCGCTGTACCACCACCACGAGGAGAACAGCGGAGGCGTCTTCAGCTCGGCCGGCACCACCTCCACGGTGGTCAACGAGCAGAAGCAGACCGCTCAGCAGGGCTCGGTCGAGGCCGTCGCCGCGAAGGTGCTCCCCTCAGTGGTCAAGATCGAGGTCTCCGGCTCCACCGAGGCGGGCTCCGGCTCGGGCATCATCATCAGCAGCGACGGGCTGATCATGACCAACAACCACGTGGTCGCGATCGCCGGCAAGAGCGGCACCATCAAGGTCGACTTCAACGACGGCTCGCAGGCCGACGCCACCATCGTGGGCACCGACCCGCTGACCGACACGGCGGTGATCAAGGCGCAGGGCGTCTCCAACCTCAAGCCCGCCACCATGGGCAAGTCCAGCCAGCTCGCGGTCGGGCAGAGCGTGGTCGCGATCGGGTCGCCGTTCGGTCTGGACTCGACGGTCACCTCGGGCATCGTCAGCGCCCTCAACCGACCGGTCAACGTCGGGTCGGACAGCCAGGGCAACGCGACCGTCTACCCCGCGATCCAGACCGATGCCGCGATCAACCCCGGCAACTCCGGCGGCGCGCTGGTCGACCTGGCCGGCAACGTCGTGGGCATCAACGCCTCGATCCGCTCCACCACCTCCGACTCCTCCGACGAGGAGGCGGGCTCGATCGGCCTCGGCTTCGCCATCCCGATCGACGAGGTGATGCCGATCATCGAGCAGATGATCAAGGGCGAGACCCCGACCCACGCCCGGCTCGGCATCTCGGTCTCCGACGTCGGCGCCTCCTCCAGCTCGGGCCAGGGCCAGGGTGGAGAGGGCGAGGGCGGCGGCCAGGACCAGTTCCCCGGCTTCCCGCAGTTCCCCGGCTTCGGTGGCGGTAGCGGCGGCAGCCAGGGTGAAGGCGGTGGCGGCCAGGACGACTCCGACATCTTCACCACTATGGGTGCCCAGGTGCAGTCGGTGAGTGACGGTTCCGCCGCCGAGAAGGCCGGGATCAAGAAGGGCGACATCATCACCAAGGTGGACGACCACCTGATCGCCGGCTCCGACTCCCTGGTGGCGACGGTCCGGGCCTACCGCCCCGGCGACACCGTCACCGTCACCTGGACGCACGACGGAAAGACGAAGAGCGCGAAGATCACGCTCGACTCCGACGCGTCCTCCTCGAACTCCTGATAGCTCCCTTTCAGGAGAACCTCCGGACGGCCCCGCAGCCTCGCTGCGGGGCCGTCGTCCGTGAGCGGAGTAGCGTCGCGTCATGGACGTAGATCTGGTGGTGATCGGGGCCGGACCGGGCGGGGAGTCGCTGGCCAACCAGGCGGCCGCGGCAGGCCTGTCCGTCGTCGTGGTCGACAGGCACCTGGTCGGCGGCGAGTGCCCCTACTACGGCTGCATCCCCTCGAAGATGATGCTGCGCGCCGCCGACGCGCTCGCCGAGGCGCATCGCGCCGGGCAGCTGGCCGGCGACGTGACGATCACACCGTCGTGGGAGCCGGTGGCCAAGCGCATCGCCGAGGAGGCGACCGACCACTGGGACGACGCGGTCGCGGTCAAGCGGCTGGAGGACGCCGGGGCGACCGTGCATCACGGCGTCGGCCGGCTCGACGGTCCCCGGCGCGTGGTGGTGGCACCCAGCGACGACTCCCCCGAGCTGACCTACACCGCCCGCATCAGCGTGGTGCTCAATCCGGGCACCCGGCCCGCGGCGCCCTCGATCCGGGGGCTGGCGGGCACGCCGTACTGGACCAACCGGGAGGCGCTGCAGGCCATCGAGCTGCCCGCCGAGCTGATCGTGGTCGGCGGTGGCCCGATCGGCTGCGAGCTGAGCCAGGTCTTCGCCCGCTTCGGCACCCGCGTGACGCTGGTGCAGCACGGCCCCCGGCTGCTGCCGAACGACGAGCCGGAGGCATCGGCCCTCCTCCGGGAGGTGCTCGTCGAGGAGGGTGTACGGGTGCTGACCGACGCGGAGCCCACCGCGGTGGAGTACGCCGAGGGCCGCTTCACGCTCACCCTCGCCACCGGCGAGGCGCCGAGCGCCGACCGGCTGCTGGTCGCCGCCGGGCGCATCCGCAACCTCGACGGTCTCGGTCTGGAGACCGTCGGGCTGTCCCCCGAGACGCTGCGGGTCGACGACTGGATGCGGGCCGGCGAGGGACTGTGGGTGATCGGCGACGTGACCGGGCACGGCGCGTTCACACACATGTCGATGTACCAGGCCGCGATCGCACTGCGCGACATCCGGGGCGAGGACGGGCCGGGCGCGGAGTATCACGCCGTCCCGCACACCACGTTCACCGACCCGGAGGTCGGCGGGGTCGGGCTCACCGAGGCGGCCGCCCGCGACCGCGGCCTCGACGTGCGCGTCGGGCACGCCGACCTGACCTCGTCCTCGCGCGGCTTCACCCACGGCCCCGGCGCGGTCGGCCTGGTCAAGGTGGTCGCGGCCGAGGGCGTACTGGTCGGCGCCAGCGTGGTCGGCCCGGCCGGCGGGGAGATCCTGGCGATGCTCACCCTCGCGGTGCACGCTCGGATCCCGGTGGGGACGCTGCGCACGATGATCTACGCCTACCCCACCTTCCACCGCACCATCGAGAGCGCGCTGGCCGACCTGGACGCGTGAGGTCACACCGCCGCCAGCGCCTCGGTCGGGGCGAGTCGCGCCGCCCGCACGGCCGGGTACAACCCGGCCAGGGCGCCGACGAGGAGCGCACCGAGTACGCCGGTGCCCACCGCGGGCAGCGGGACCACGAACGGCCAGCCGCGGACCGCGGCGTACCCCAGCGAGCCCAGCAGCCCGCCCACCAGGCCGGCGCGGAGACAGCCGAGGTCACCTTGACCGCCGACCCGGTGCCCGGCGGCGCCGAACTGGTCGCCGACCCGGTCCGGCTGCGCCAGGCGCTGGGCAACCTGGTGGTGAACGCGCTGCGGCATACCCCGTCGGGCGACCGGTGGCAGCGGCCTCGGGTTGGCGATCGTGCGCCAGATCGTCGAGGCACACGGCGGGACGGCACAGATCGCGAGTGTGCCCGGGCAGGGCACGACCGTGACGCTGCGCTTCCCCTAGACGGGCGTGCCTAGACAGGCACGGCGTGCCGGGCGCCGTACACCTGGGCCAGCACCCAGCGACGCGACAGCAGGTGCGAGCCGCACTCGCACCAGGCCCGCAGCCCGTCGCCGACGAACGGGTCGTCGAGCAGGTCGGCCTCCGGCTCGCGCGCGTCGGTGTGGCACAACACCACCGGTCCGGCGTCGGTGCCGACCACGTCCGCCAACCGGTGGCCGCTGGCGCAGTCCACCACGAGGAGCTCGGCCGGAGCCGAGCCACTCCGGGCGAGGGCAGCGGCGGCAAGCTGGTGGCTGGAATGGGTCTGCATGACCGGCTCCTCGCATCCGGACGGGCCCACCGAGTCGGGCCCGCACCGGACCAGCATCACTCACCCGGAGCGGTCCGTAAAGAGGCTTCGGCGAGGTAGTCGGCGAGGTGCTCCAGCGACGACGACATGCCGGTCGCGTGGTCGGCCGCGGAGATGCCCTCAGGTACGTCGTCGGCGCGGATCTCGGCCAGCGCGCCGCCCTCCGCCGGGGTGACCGACCAGGTCATCGTCATCGTGCCGGCGAGCGCCGGGTCGTCTGCGATGAAGTCGATCGCCTGGACGATCCGCTCCCCCGGCACGATCGCCACGAAGCGCGCCTCCACCACGTCCTCGTTGGCTCGGCTCTTGCCGTCCAGCGCCGGGTCGTCGTACGCGAGGACCAGCCGGTAGCCGCCGCCGGGGCTCAGGTCGAAACGCTCGAACCGGCCGCTCATGCCGCTCGGCGGCAGCCACACCTCCAGCGCAGCCGGGTCGACCAGCGCGGCATAGACCCGCTCCGGCGGGGCGGGGATCAGCCGGGTGGCGACGTCGGTGCGGCCCATGTCCCCGATCCTGCCCCTTGACGGCCGCCGAAGACAGCCGTAACGTACAACCAAATGGTTGTAGATATTGCCCTGAGCGACGACGAGGTGGACCGGATCTTCCGGGCCCTCGCCGACGCGACCCGCCGCGACATCCTGCGCCGCACCCTGAGTGGCGAGGCGTCGGTGTCGCAGCTGGCCGCGGCGTACGACATGTCCTTCGCGGCCGTGCAGAAGCACGTCGCCGTCCTGGAAGGAGCCGGCCTGGTGACCAAGCACCCGCAGGGCCGGGAGCGCGTCGTCCGCGGCAACCCCGACCGGATCGAGCAGGCCAAGAAGCTGCTCGACCGCTACGAACAGATCTGGCGCGCCCGCATCGACCGCCTCGACGCGCTGCTCTCCGAAGGAGAATGACCATGCCCATCACCTCCGTGACCAAGGACCCGGCCGCCCTCACCCTGACGATCGTGGCCGACTTCCCCGTCCCCCTCGCCCGCCTGTGGCAGGCATACGTCGACCCGCGCCAGTTGGAGCGGTTCTGGGGGCCGCCGACCTACCCGGCGCGGTTCAGCCGACACGACGCCGCCCCCGGCGGCCTGTCCCACTACGCCATGACCGGACCCGAGGGCGACGTCTCCCGCGGCTACTGGGAGTGGCTCTCGGTCGACGCCGAGCGGGGCTTCGAGGTGCTCGACGGCTTCGCACTGGAGGACGGCTCCCCGAACCGGGAGATGCCGTCGATGCGGATGGTCTTCACCTTCGAGCCGACCGACGACGGCTCGCGGGTGACCACCACGACTCACTTCAACACCGCCGACGAGCTGGCGCAGCTGGTGGAGATGGGCATGGAGGAGGGCATGCGCGCGGCGATGAGCCAGATGGACGACGTGCTCGCCGACCTGCGCACGTTCGCCGCCGACCTGCCCACTCACACCCAGATCCTGAGCGACACCCAGGTGCGAATCAGCCGCGTGATCCGCGGCCGCGTCGAGGACGTGTGGCGCGCCCACCACGAGGCCGCGCTGCTCCAGCGCTGGCTGCTCGGGCCGGACGGCTGGACCATGCCGGTCTGCCAGGTCGCCACCGAGGTCGGCGGGGGCTACCGCTACGAGTGGGAGAAGGGCGAGGAGAGGTTCGGCTTCGAGGGCGAGCTGCTGGAGTCGGCCCCGCCGTACCGCAGCGTGACCACCGAGCGGATGATCGGCCTCGACGCACCCGGCACCACCAACGAGCTGACCCTCACCCCGGTCGAGGGCGGCACCCTGCTGGCGCTGGTCATCACCTACCCGAACGCCGAGGTGCGCGACATGGTCCTCGCCACCGGGATGACCGACGGCATGGAGACGAGCTACCGCCGCCTCGAGGACGAGGTTCTGACCCCGGCCTGAGGCGGCGACAGCGCCCGGCGCGCACCCTGAGATCCGGACTCAGGGGAGGACACGGGGCAACCCGCATGGAAATCGTCAGGTTGGGCAGGCGAGACTAGACCCCATGCTGCTGTCTTCGGTGAAGGATCGGGTGCGTAAGCTCGCCCTGCGGTGGGCCATGCGCGGGAAGACCTCACTGGTCCCCGACATCACCACCCTCCGCAAGATCCCCGAGCACCTCACCTACCCGCTGCGCCGCGACGGCGTCGACCCCGTGCCCGCACTCGCACAGGCGCGTGCCGAGGAGCCGGTGACCGTGCTGGGCAACGTGCTCGGCCTCGACATCTTCCTGGTCACCGGACACGAGGCGGCCAAGCAGGTGCTCGCCGACACGCGGTCCTACAGCAACGACATGCGTCACCTGATGGGCAGCAAGCCCAAGACGGAGGCCGAGGAGATCGGCGGCCTGGGCATGACCGACCCGCCGGATCACACCCGGCTGCGCGGGCTGCTCACGCCGGAGTTCACCATGCGGCGGCTGCAGCGGCTGCAGGAGCCGATCGAGCGGATCGTCACCGAGGCGCTCGACGCGATGGCGAACGGCGAGGAGGTCGTCGACCTGGTCCAGGCGTTCGGCTTCGAGATCCCCTTCCAGGTGATCTGCGAGCTGCTCGGGCTGCCGACCGAGGTGCGCGACGAGTTCCACAAGCTCGGGGTGGCCCGCTTCGACCTCGCCGAGGACGGCGCCGCCGGCGCGTTCGGAGCCGCGGCCGAGACCCGCACGTTCCTCATCGACCAGGTCCGCAAGCAGCGCGTCGACCCCGGCGACGGCCTGATCGGCGAGATCATCCGCACCCGCGGCGAGGAGTTCAGCGACCTCGAGCTCGGCGGGCTGGCTGACGGCGCCTTCCTGGGTGGCTATGAGACCTCAGCGGCGATGCTGTCGATGGGCACCTACGTGCTGCTTCAGCAGCCGGAGGCGTTCGAGCTGCTGCGCACCGGCACCCGCGAGGACGTCGACCGCGTCGTCGACGAGCTGCTGCGCTACCTGTGCCCGGTCCAGATCGCCTTCCCGCGCTTCGCCCGCGAGGACCACGAGCTCTTCGGCCACCAGGTGCGCAAGGGCTCGGTGGTGATCGTGTCGCTCTCGGGCGCCAACCGCGACCCGGCGGTGATGGCGGCGCCGGAGCAGTTCGACCTGCGCAACGCCAACACCATGCACTTCGCGTTCGGACACGGCATGCACCGCTGCGTGGGCGCCGAGCTGGCTCGGATGGAGCTGCGCGCCGCGCTCACCGCGCTCGCCCGCCGCTTCCCCGACCTCGCGCTGGCCACCGACGACCCCGGCGAGCTCGGCTTCCGCGATCTGTCGATCGTCTACAGCCTCGACCGGCTGCCGGTGCGGCTCAACGCCGCCTCGGTTCCGGCCTGAGTCTCGCGCGGCGCACCTGACGTTCTGCACGCCGTATCGGCGTGTCGCGGTGTCGAAGGTCAGGTACGCCGGGACTCCAGCACCCGGAAGCCCTTCGCGCTGCCCAGCCGCGTGGTCGGGTAGCCCCGCTCCCTCAGCCAGCGCTGCAGGCTGTCGGCACCCAGGTTCTTGCCGACCACCATCACCGCCCGACCGCCGGGGCGCAGCCGCGGCAGCCAGGTCAGCAGCAGCTCGTGCAGGGCCTCCTTGCCGATCCGGATCGGCGGGTTGCTCCAGATCTCGTCGTACTCCTCGGCCGGAGCGTCGTGCGGCGTGGCCGCGTGGTAGCGGTCGGCGAGGCCGAGGGCGACGGCGTTCTCGTTGGCGAGCAGCACCGCCCGTTCGTTCACGTCCACCGCCGTCACCCGAGCGCCGGGCACCGCGTCGGCGATGGCAAGCCCGATCACGCCGTACCCACAGCCGAGGTCGAGGATCCGGCCCGGAGGCGGAGGCTGGGCCTCCCGGAAGAGCACGGCGGTGCCCACGTCGAGCCGCCCCTTGGCGAACACGCCCGAGCCGCTGACCAGCCGCAGCGTGCGGCCCCAGACCTCCGCCTCGACCGGGATCCGCTCGAACGGCACACTCGGGTCGGCCGAGAAGTAGTGCTCCTCGGTCACAGCTCCTCCTGGGAACGCCGCGCCCGGGTGATCAGCAGCCGTCCGGCGAGCTCGTCGTCGGAGGGATAGCCGACCTCCTCCAGGGTCAGACCGCGCGCGGAGGCGATGTGGATGTCGGAGGAACGGGAGGCGCGACGCAGCATGTCGGCCGCCCAGGTCACGTCCTTGCGGCCCTCGCCGATCGCCAGCAGGCAGCCGACCAGCGAGCGAACCATCGAGTGGCAGAACGCGTCCGCGACCACCGTCATCGTCGCCACGCCGCGCTCGTCCCGAGCCCAGTCGAGCCGGGTGACGCGACGGATCGCTGTCGCGCCCTCGCGGGCCTTGCAGAAGCTGGTGTAGTCGTTGAGCCCGAGCAGGTCGGCGGCCGCGGCGTTCATCGTGGCCAGGTCGAGCGGGCGCGGCCAGTGCAGCACATGGTGGCGGGTGAGCGGGTCGTACGCCGCCGGCGCATCGGCGACCCGGTAGGCGTAGCGCCGCCACAGCGCGGAGAACCGGGCGTCGAACTCCGCCGGCACTACCCGGGCCTCGTGCACCCGCACGTCGGGCTCCAGGATGCCGTTGAGCTTGCGGACCAGCGCCGCTACCGGCGGCACCTGTGCCCGGCCGGCGCTGGCGACCAGGACCTCCTCGGCGACGTCGAGGTGGATCACCTGGCCGCGGGCGTGCACGCCGGTGTCGGTGCGCCCGGCGCAGGTCACCCAGACCTCGGGCCGCCGCAGCGCGACACCGAGGGCGCGCTGCACCTCGGCCTGCACCGTGCGCAGCCCGGGCTGCAGGGCCCAGCCGTGGAAGTTGCTGCCGTCGTACGACAGATCGATCCGGATGCGCACGTGCCGCATCCTTCCATCCGGTCGGGGCAACCGGGGAATGCGTGAGCCTGCACCTGGGGACCTCCGGCTGGAGCTACGACCACTGGGAGGGCGTGCTGTATCCGCCCGGCCTGCCGGTCGGTCGGCGGCGTGAGGTCTACACCGAGACCTTCACCACCGTCGAGCTCAACGCGTCCTTCTACCGCTGGCCCGGTGAGCGGCCGTTCCACCGCTGGGGGCAGAGCCTGCCCGACGACTTCCGGATGTCGGTGAAGGCGTCACGCTGGCTCACCCACGGGCATCGGCTGCGGGACCCGGACGGAGCGTGGGCGCGGCGGCTTGGTGCCGCTATGGAGGCGCTGGGCAAGCACGCCGGCGTCGTACTCCTGCAGCTGGCCGACGACTTCGAGCGCGACGACGAGCGGCTCTCGACGTTCCTCGGGTCGCTGCCGACCTCACTGCGGGTCGCCGTCGAGCTGCGCCATCCCAGCTGGGACGACGACGGCGTCTACCAACTGCTGGAGCACCACCGCGCGGCGTACGTCGTGACGAGTGGGGCTCGACTGCGGTGCGTGCTGCGGGCGACGGCGCCGTTCGTCTACGTGCGCTGGCACGGGCCCTCCGAGCACCACTTGTACGCCGGCTCCTACTCCGCCGACGACCTGCGCTGGTGGGCCGACCGGATCCGCGAGTGGCAGGCCCAGGGCCGTGACGTGTGGGGCTACTTCAACAACGACGGCGCGGGCAACGCCGTCCGCAACTGCCGCGACCTGATCGGGCTGCTGGACGGGCCACAGATCGGGGTGTAACGCCAGGGCGGCTTGGCGACAGGTCTCATTGTCAGGCAGGCACAGACCTGCGGAGATCTCGATCTCGGGAGAAGACACCATGAACAAGATCGTTCGCGCCCTGAGCGCGACCCTGGGTGCCACCGCCATCGTCGGAGGCACCGCGGTCGGGGCGAACGCCTGCGGCCCCTCGCACCAGTCCGGCGGCGACTCGCACCAGTCCTCCAGCCACGTCAGCGGCTACGGCGTGCGCGGCGTGCATCGCCACTTCTCTCGCTTCTCGCACTCACGCGACTTCCGCAACGCCGACTTCACCGTGGGCACGTCGTTCGACCACCACTGGTACCGCCAGCACTGGGCGGGGCACCGTCACCAGCACCTGACGTTCGCGCAGGAGCAGGCGGCCATCGTCGCTCGCCTCACCCGGGCCGACGAGCGACTCACCAACCTCATCACCAGGCTGAGCAGCGCGGCGTCGGACAACCCCGACGGCTGGGCGGCGAAGGTCCTGCCCTACCTCAAGGCCGAGCAGACCAAGCTCGAGTCGCTGATCGCGGCCGTCCAAGCGGCCACCGACGAGCAGGGCATCGCCGACGCGTTCAAGGCGGCGTTCCAGCCGACCGCGCCCGCGGGTGACAGCGGTGGCGGCACCACCGCCTCCTGACGCCCTGCGACGTACGACGAAGGCCCGCCACCCGGT
>Ga0164242_10009636_pt1 | contig 10396 bp, 10 predicted proteins | sample OricomgcompostMG_FD_108783 | JGI IMG/M metagenome (GOLD analysis project Ga0164242, IMG submission 108783) | Miracle-Growth compost microbial communities from Emeryville, California, USA - Original compost - Miracle growth compost (MG) ... | reverse complement strand
CTGCGTGGCGTCGACGTAGCCCGGCGCGAGCTGCAGCTTGCCGGTCAGCTTGGCGCCGGCGTTGGTCAGCTGCGCGGCGACGCCGTCGGCCATCGAGCCCGGTGTGCCGGGCAGTTCGATCATCAGGACGCTCTGGTCCTTCAGCACGTCGGCGACGATGTGCGCGCCGAACGTCGACGCGAACGTCCCGGCCGTGTCGACCTGCCCCTGCAGGTCCTTGACCTGGTTGGCCAGGCGCGTCCGGTCGTTCTTCAGGTCGTTGACCTGGTGGCGCAGGTCGGAGGTCACCGGGCCGTTGAGCGCGGTGGTGCCGACGACGATGCCGATCGCGAGAGCGAGGAAGACCGCGACGAGCGAGACGATGTGATAGCGGAACGAGATCACGAGAACAGGTCCTGTACCCAGTGGACGGCGTGGTCCACGTCGTGGCCGATGGTGGTGAGGATGTCGCGTCCGGTGTTGCTCGCGGCGAGCGCGACGATCACCGCGGCGAGCGCGGCGATCACGAGCAGCAGCAGCGCGGCGGCACTGATGCGGTTGCGGTAGAGGGTGCTGACACCGCGCGCGTCCACCAGCTTGCCACCGACGCGCAGCCGGGTGAGGAACGTGGACGCCATGCCGCCGCGGCCCTTGTCGAGGAACTCGACGAGCGTGGCGTGCGAGCCGACCGCGACGATCAACGACGCGCCCTTGTCGTCGGCGAGCAGCATCGCGAGGTCCTCGCTGGTGCCCGAGCTCGGGAAGATCACCGGGTCGATGCCGAGGTCCTGCACGCGCGGCAGGCCCGGCGCGCGGCCGTCCGGATAGGCGTGCACGATCACCTCGGCACCGGATCCGATCGCGGCGTCGGACACCGCGTCCATGTCGCCGATGATCACGTGCGGCTTGTGGCCGGCCTCGATCAGCGCGTCCGCGCCGCCGTCCACCCCGATGAGGACGGGCTTGAACTCGCGGATGTAGTGCTTGAGCGACTTCAGGTCGGTCTCGAAGTCGTAGCCGCGCACGACGACGACCACGTGCTTGTTCGCGAAGTCGGTGCGCACCATCGGGATGCCGACGCCGTCGATCAGCAGCTCGCGCTCGCGGTTCATGTAGACCGCGGTGGTGGCAGCGAACGCCTCGAGCTGGTTGGCCAGGCCCGCCTTCGCCTCGTGCATCTGCGACGCGACCGAGCCGGGGTTCTGCAGCAGCCCGCGCGCGACCGGCTGCTCGCCGACGTACACGGTGTCGCCGTCGATGCGGATCCGGGTGCCTTCCTTGACCGCGGCGAAGATCTCGGCACCGACGTTGTCGAGCAGCAGGATGCCGCGCGACACGAGCACCTCGGGGCCGAGGTTCGGGTAGCGGCCGGAGATGCTCGGCTGCGCGTTGATGATCGCGGCCGGACGCGCGGCGGCCAGCGCCTCGGCGGCGATCCGGTCCAGGTCGACGTGGTCGATGATCGCGATGTCGCCGGGGTGCAGCCGCCCCGCGAGGCGGGTGGTGCGGCGGTCGAGACGCGCGACGCCGGACAGTCCGGGCAGGGCGTCGGAACGGCGGCGCAGCGTAGCGAGCTTCATGGCAACCCATGCTGCCATCGGGTTTCGGCGCTTCCGGCCTGCGCCACGCGGTAGGTCGCAGTTTTCTCAGTGACAACAACTGTCACAGCCGTTACGGGTTTGGTCAGCCCCGGGCCGGTGTCTTCTTCCGCGGCCGGCGCCCCGCCTTGGTTGTTTCGGCGGCCGCTTCGGCCGCCGGTCCGGCCGGCTCGGCCGCCGATTCCGGCGCGACATCGGCGGTGGCCGCCCGCAGCAGTTCGGCGGCATGCTCGAGCGCGGTGTCGGACGCGCTGCCGCCGAGCATCCGGGCCAGTTCGGCGAGCCGGTCGTCGCCGGTGAGCACCCGGACGTCGCTGGCGGTGACCGCGCTGCTGTCGTCGGCGCCGCCGGTGGCGGTCTGCTTGTCGACCAGGACGTGCCGGTCGGCGAACGCGGCGACCTGGGCGAGGTGGGTGACCACGACGACCTGCCGGGACCGGGCCAGGCGGGCGAGGCGCCGGCCGACCTCGGTGGCGGCGCGTCCGCCGATTCCGGCGTCGACCTCGTCGAAGACCATCGTCGGGACGGGGTCGGTGGCGGCGAGGCAGACCTCCAGGCCGAGCATCACCCGGGAGAGCTCGCCGCCCGATGCGCCCTTGGCGACGGGCAGCGCCGGCGCGTCCGGATGCGGCTGCAGCAGGAACTCGACCTCGTCGACGCCGTCGGTACCGGCACCGACCTGCTCGTCGCCGAGGGTGAGCGCCGGCGACCCGGCAGTAGCGGCTCGGTGGCGCACCTCGATCAGCAGCCGCGCGGTCGGCATCGCCAGGCCGGCCAGCTCGGCGGTGACCGCCGCGCCCAGTTCGACCGCGGCCTCGCGCCGGCGCCTCGAGACGGCGACGGCCTCCGTCGCCGCGGTCTCGGCGGCGGCGTCGCGTGCCGCGGCCAGGGCGGCGATGGCCTCGTCGGACACATCGATCTCGTCGAGGCGCTGGGCGGCGGCCTTCGCCCACTCGAGCACGGCGGCGAGGTCGGGCTGCGGGCCGTCGGCGTACTTGCGGATCAACGTGTTCAGCACCGCGCGCCGCTGCTCGATCTGCTCGAGGCGCGCGGGATCGGCGTCGAGCCGGTCGACGTAGCTGCCGAACTCCGTACCGAGGTCTACAGCCAGGCTGACCAATTCGGTGAGCCGCTGGGCGAGCTCGTCCAGGTTGGGATCGGCGCCCTCTTGCTGTGCCAGCGCACGGCGCGCCTCGCCCAACAGGGACAGCACGTTCGCCGCGTCACCGACCGGATCGTCGGCGCTGCCCATCATCGCGTTGTGCGCCGCGCCGGCAGCCAGGCGCAGTGCGTCGGCCGAGGCGAGTGTCGTCGCGAGGGTGGTGAGTTCGAGGTCCTCGCCCGGCTGCGGCGCGGCCGCCTCGATCTCGGCGAGACCGTGCGTCAGCAGATCCGCCTCGCGGCGCAGTTCGGCGGTGCGGCTGACCCGGTCGTCGTAGGCGGCGCTGGCCTCGCGCCACTCGCGGAACGCGGTGCGGTACGGGGCGAGGTCGATGCCGGCGAAGCGGTCGAGCGCGCTCCGCTGCTCGCCGCGGGTCAGGCGCAGCTGGTCGGACTGGCCGTGCACCGCGATCAGCTGGTCGGCGAGTTCGCCCAGCACGGCGATCGGGGTGCCGGTGCCGCCGACGTACGCCCGCGAGCGTCCGGCCGAACTCACCGTGCGGCGCAGCAGCAGACCGGTGCCGTCGTCGAGTTCTCCCCCGGCATCACGCACCCGCTCGGCGACCGCGGACGCGGCGTCGATCTCGAGCCGGCCGTCGACGCTGGCCTGGTCGGCGCCGCTGCGCACGCGGGCCGCGTCGGCGCGCCCGCCGAACAGCAGCAGCAGGCCGGTGACGACCATCGTCTTGCCCGCGCCGGTCTCGCCGGTGACCACGGTCAGGCCCTTGTCGAGGGGCAGCACGGCGTCGTCGATGACGCCGAGGCCGCGGATGCGCAGTTCCTCGATCACGGCGTCTCCCCGTCCGCGCGCGGCGTCGCCGCCTCGCGGAACGAGCGCACCGGCAGCTGGAACTTGTTCACCAGCCGGTCGGCGAAGTTCCAGCCGCCGACGGGAGCGATGAGGACGGGCTCGGCGCCGCGCCGCACCCGGACCCGGGCGCCCGGGGGGACCTCGAGCGAGCGCCGGCCGTCGCAGCTGAGCACCGCGTCGTGGCCCTGGCTGACCAGGTCGATGTCGACGACCGAGGTCGGCGCGACGACCACCGCCCGGGCGAACAGGGCGTGCGCGGCGTTCGGCACGAGCAGCAGCGCGTCGACGTTGGGCCACATGATCGGTCCGCCGGCCGAGAACGCGTAGGCGGTCGAGCCGGTCGGCGTCGCGCAGAGCACGCCGTCGCAGCCGAAGCGCAGCAGCGGGCGCTCGTCGACGGCGATCGCGAGCTCGAGCATCCGCTCGCGGTTGGTGCGCTCGAGCGAGACCTCGTTCAGCGCCCACGCCTCGGCCAGCACCGCGCCGTCGACGATCACCTGGGCGTCGACGGTGACGCGCTGTTCGACGCCGTAGCGCTGGGCGATCACGGCGTCGATCGTGCTGTCGAGGTCGTTCGGCTCGGCCTCGGCGAGGAAGCCGACGTGCCCGAGGTTGACGCCGATCATCGGCACCCGGGCCGGGCGGGCGAACTCGGCCGCGCGCAGGAACGTCCCGTCCCCGCCGAGCACTAGGACGATCTCGGCGCCGACGGCCGCGTCGGCCGGATCGCGGACGGTGACCGCGTCGGTGCCGAGCGCCGCCGCTTCGTCCGGCAGCATGCGCACCTCGATGCCGGCGGCGGTGAAGCGCTCGATCGCGATCCGGGCCTGCTCGACGATCGGCTCGCGCTCGGTATGCGCGACGAGCAGCACCGACCTCACGACGCACCTCCGGCGGGATCGGCCGAGACGACCGCAGCGCGGATCCGGTCGGCGTCGAGCGGATCGTCCACCTCGCGGCGCAGCCAGAGGAAGAACTCGACGTTGCCGGACGGGCCGGGCAGCGGGCTGGCGCACACGCCCGCCGGATGCCAGCCGAGTTCCGCGGCGGCCGCGGCGACGGAGCTGACGGCCTCGGCGCGCAGCTCGGGGTCGCGGACCACGCCGCCGCTGCCGAGCCGCTCCTTGCCGACCTCGAACTGCGGCTTGACCATCGGCAGCAGATCGCCGTCGGGATCGGTGCACGCGGTGAGCGCGGGCAGCACGAGCCGCAGCGAGATGAACGACAGGTCGGCGACGGTGAGGTTCGCGGTGCCCCCGATCGCGTCCGGTTCGAGACTGCGGACGTTGGTGCGGTCGATGACGGTCACCCGCTCGTCGGTCTGCAGCGCCCAGGCGAGCTGGCCGTAGCCGACGTCGACGGCGACCACCTCGGCCGCGCCGCGCCGCAGCAGCACGTCGGTGAAACCGCCGGTGGACGCGCCGGCGTCCAGGCAGCGTTTGCCGGCGACGGTGACTGCGGGGAACGCGTCGAGCGCGCCGGCGAGCTTGTGCCCTCCGCGCGAGGCGTAGTCGGGATCGTCGGAGTCGACCAGCACGCGCAGCGGCGTGGCGGCGTCGACCCCGGAGGCCGGTTTGGACGCGATGACGCCACGGACCTCGACGCGGCCGGCGTTGATCAGCGCGACGGCGTGCTCGCGCGACCGGGCGAGCCCACGGCGGGTCAGCTCGGCGTCGAGGCGGTGGACACGCGTCGGCATCGGTCGGTTCTCGGCTCTCGGAGTATCGGCGCGGGCGCCGTCACATGCCGTCGATCTCGGCCAGCGCGCCCTGCAGTTCCGAGTGCAGCTGCTGGTAGACGTCGGCGTGCTCGGCGAGCGGGCGCTGCTCGAGACCGGCCAGCGCCTGCAGGGCCGGGAACTGACCGACCGTCTCGCTGCCGCCCGGGTCGCCGCTGGGCTGCGGCGCCGGTGCGGTGCGGTCGGCGTCGGAATGGTCCTCGCTCATCACTGCCTCCGTCCGTACGACGTTCTCGGCCCGACGCCGAGAACGCTACCGCGCGGGGCCGACCGCGCCCGGCGCTGCGGTAGCGTCGCACGCGCCGGTCGCGGACCGGTGCGCATCCGCCCGGAGCGCGCGTCCGCGGGGCACCGACCCCGGTCGAGAGGGGTACCGGTGGCCACGGTCGAGCAGTGCCAGCAGGCCTTCGACGCGCTCGCGGCGCGCCTGGCCGCGGTCGACGAGCAGACCCGCCGGCGCAACTCCCTGGACCGGACGCTCGGTTGCACGCTGCGCGATCTGGGCGTCGCGTTCTCCGGGCGGCTCAAGGACGGCCTGCTCGAGGACATCCACCAGGTCGACGACGCGTCCGAAGCACAGGTGAAGCTGACGATGAGCAGCGACGACCTGCTCAAGCTGGTCGCCGGCGAACTCAACCTGGCCTCGGCCTGGGCCGGCGGCCGGGTGAAGGTGGACGCGCGGGTGCTGGACCTGGTCAAGCTGCGCTCGATCTTCTGAGTCGCCTGCCCGCCGCCCGCCGGAGACCGAGCGCTCAGGCGAGGTCCCAGCGGGCGCATTCCGCGCGCCCCTCGTCGTCGCCGCCGCGGATCGACACGGCGTGCCCGTCGTCGACGATCGCCCAGGCGACCGGAGCCAGCGCCCGCAGGGCGTCCAGCCCGTCGGCGGTGCCGTCGCCGTCTGCAGTCCGGGTCAGCACGCATGCCGAACCGTCCCGCGACACCTGCCATGGCCCGCATCGCAGGCCCCCGTCGTGGGCGACCGGTGCCGGATGGGCGAACAGCAGCGCGCTGACGTCGCGGCCGAGGTAGTCCGGCCGCCGGTTCGCCGGCGCCGCGAGCAGGCCTGCCGCGTCGGTGACCCCGCTGAGCACCAGCAGGCTCGGACAGCCCGCGGCCGTCGCCCCTTCGATGTCGGTGTCGAGTCGGTCCCCCACGACCAGCGGGCGCTGCGCCCCCGAGCGCTGCACCGACTCGCGGTGCATCGTGGGATCCGGCTTGCCCGTCGCGATCTCCGGCTCGCGCCCGGTGGCGTGCCGCAGCGTCGCGACCAGCGAGCCGTTGCCGGGCACCGGGCCGCGCGGTGAGGGCACCGTGGCATCCAGGTTCGTGGCGACCCACGGCAGCCCGGCCCGGATCGCGATCGCGCCCTCGCACAGCAGCTTCCAGTCCATCTGGGGCGAGAAGCCCTGCGCCACTGCGGCCGGGTCGTCGTCGGCGGACCCGACCGGCGTCAGCCCACGTTCGCGCAGCGCGGCCTCGAGCCCGGTCGTGCCGATCACGAGCACCCGGGCGCCCGCCGGAAGACGGTCGCTCAGGTAGTGCGCCGCGGCCTGGGCGGAGGTGACCACCTCGCCGACCTCGGCCGTCACACCGAGACGGTCGAGGTGTTCGACGACGGCCTCCGGCGGCCGGGCCGCGTTGTTCGTCACGAACGCCAGCCGCATGCCCGCGTCGCGCACCTGCCGCAGGGCATCCGGTACGCCCGGCACCGCGTCGGGACCGATGTAGACCACACCGTCCAGATCGAGCAGTGCGACGTCGTAGACCCGGTCGAGCGGCTCGGAACTGCCCTGCAGCGTCGACGGACTCACCCTGCCGATCCTTCCATCCGGCGCACAGCAGCCGTCGGGCGCATGCGAGGGTAGTCCGATGACCGATTCGGCTTCGGGCCTCGTCCTGGCACCGTTCCGTGCGCTGCGCCCCACCGTGGCCGGCGCTCAGCTCGCCGCGCGGCTGTGCCCGCCCTACGACGTCATCGACCCGGCGCAGCGGGCGGCTCTGCTGGCGGCCGACGAGCACAACGCGGTGGCCGTCGTGTTGCCGGAAGCCGACGGCGATGCCGATCAGTACGCGCATGCGCGATCGCTGCTGGCATCGTGGCTGGCCGATGGCACCTACCAGGTCGACGAGACGCCGGCGCTGTACGTCTACGAGATGACGACCTCGGCCGGTGAGCGCACCCGCGGTCTGGTCGGCGCGCTCGGCCTGCGGAACTACGACGAGCAGGTGATCCTGCCGCACGAGAACACGATGGCCGGCCCGGTGGCGGATCGACTCGCGCTCATGCGAGCAACCGAGACCAACGTCGAGGCGATCTACCTCGTCTATGACGGCGGCGGCCCCGCCTCGACGGCTGTGGCCAACATCGACGCAAGTGAGCCCGTCGCCGCCACGACCACCGCCGACGGTGTACAGCACCGGCTGTGGAGCATCACCGACCCGGACGTCCTCGACGGGATCGCTCGCGATCTGGCCGGGAGACGCGCGCTCATCGCCGACGGGCACCACCGCTACGCGACGTACCTGGCGCTGCAGAGCGAGCGTGCCGCGAGCGACGGCCCTGGCCCGTGGGACTTCGGCCTGACGCTGCTCGTCGACTCCTCGAGCTACGGCCCGCAGGTGCACGCGATCCATCGCGTCGTGCCCGGTCACGTGCTCGCGGACGCGGTCGACCGGCTGGCCGCGGCCGGCGCTCACGTCGCCGACCTGCCCGGCGCGGACGCCGTGGACCCCACGGCCGCGCTGGACGCCGTCGCGGCGAACGCGGGGTTCGCGGCGCTCCTCACCGACGGGCAGCGCATGGTCGAGGTGACCGATCCGGACGCCCGCCTGCGCACGCTGGCCGAGCGCCCCGGCGAGCCGGCCGCACTGGCCGACCTCGACGTCACGGTGTTGCACCGCGGCATCGTCGAGGGCGTGTGGCAGCTCGCCGACGACGTCGACGATGTCGGGTATGCGCACACCGTGGACGAGGCGATCACCGCCGCGCGGGCGGGCGGCGGTTTCGCGGTCCTGCTGCGTCCGACGCCGGTCGCCGCGGTCGCCGCCGTGGCTGCGCAGGGCGCGCGCATGCCCCGCAAGTCGACGCTGTTCACCCCGAAGCCGGCGTCCGGAATGTTCATGCGTCGGTTCGCGGACGCCTGATCGCGCGCCGCGCCTTCACCGCGCTGACCGTGACCTCGTAGCGGCTCGCCGGCCCGGCGGCACCGCGCCAGAACCGGCGGTGCAGGCTGCCGCAGACCTCGAGCTCGTCCCCCGCCGAGCAACTCGTCAGGGTGCGGCGTACCCGCGCGTTCGTGGTGGCGCAGTCGATGCTGTCGACCCGCACCCGCTCCCCCTCGGGGCGCGGCACCACCAGCCGGAACGTGCACAGCTCGGCGCCGCTGGGCAGGGTGCGCAGCAGCGGATCGGCCGACAGCCGCCCGCGCAGGAAGACCTCGTTGTCGTCGTGGGACGACCCGTCCGTCGTAGTCATGGCTCCATCGTGCGGAGCCGGCGGACGTCGCGAATCAGTCCGGGACGTGCTGTGGATGCCGGTCGGGGCTGTGCACAGCGCACCGGAAACGGTCGGCCGGAGCTGCTAACGGCCGCCGCCCGAGGTCAGAGCAGGTCGGCTGCCCGCTCTGCGGCGTCGGTCTCACCCTCGACGTCGAGAGCTGCCGAGGCGGCGAAGTACGCGGCGGCGTCCTCCGTGCGCCCGGCGGCGGCGAGGGCATCGGCGTAGGCGTACCAGAGCCGCATCGACCCGGGCCGCGGACGCTCGCGGTCGACGCCACCGCGGGCGAGCACCGCCAGTGCCGCGTCGAGCTGACCGAGGTCGCGGCGGGCGCCGGCGACCACGATGAACAGCTCGGCGCGGGTCTCGGGATCCAGCCGTCCGACGTCCGGATCGCTCAGTGCCTTCAGCGCCTGCGCGGGCTTGCCCAGCGCGCGTTCGGAATCGGCGATCAGCGGCAGGTTGTGCGGCTGGCCGGAGATCCGGCGCGCGGTCCGCAGCTCGGTGATCGCCTCGGACCACTCCTCGGCGTGGTACGCGGCGATGCCGACGGCCTCACGCACCGACGCGACGCGGGCCGCACGCGAGCGCGCCGCGCGGGCGAACGCCAGGGCGCGGTGCGGATCGGAGTCGATCGCCAGGCCCGCGGCGACCAGGTACGCGCCGACGACCTCGGCGTTGAGCTTGCTCAGCGAGCGCAGCTCGGCACGCACCGAGCGGTCGAGCAGGCTGAGGTCCATGCCCTCAGGCACTGGCGGCTCGTCAGCGCGTGACGCACGCGCGGGCCGCGACGACCGGGCCGGGCCGCGGTCGAAGGACACCGAGTCGCGCGCAGGACCGCGCCCGCCCGCGGCACGCGGACCGCGCGGACCGCTGGAGCGACGGTCGTCCGCGGACGCACCGCGACGCCCGCGCGCAGCGTCGCCGTCGCGAGCGGACCGGCCGCTCCGCGAGTCCGACCCGCGGGCCGGACGCCCGTAACCGGACCGCTCACCCTCGGACGACCGGGACGGACGGCGGTAGCCGCGCTCCCCGTCGCCCTCGGACCGGGACGAGCGACCGTAGCCGCGCTCGCCGCCGGCCGACCGGGACGGACGGCCGTAGCCGCGCTCCCCGTCACCCGGGCGAGACGGATGCCCGGACCGACCGGCATCCGGACGGCCCGAACCCGAGCGACCCGAACCCGAGCGGCCCGAGTCCGAACGTCCGAAGCCCGAGCGACCGGCGCCGCCCGCGGACGATCCGCCGCGGCCGGCACCGTTGGCACGCGGTCCGCCCGAACGCGGGCCCCCGGAGCGGCCTGGGGCGCCGGTTCCCGACGGCCGTCCCGGCCGAGAGCCCGATCCGCTGCGCCCGTCGCCCGAATTGCCGCGCGGACGCCCGCTGCCAGAGTTGTTCGAGGGCATCGCCCATCATCCCGATTCGTCGACTGTTGAATTCGTGCGTTAAACGCACGAGGGCCGCCAAAAAATGGCGGCCCTCGTGGAAAGTGTGTCCGGCGACGTCCTACTCTCCCACGCAGTGGCCCGCGCAGTACCATCGGCGCTGAGAGGCTTAGCTTCCGGGTTCGGGATGGGACCGGGCGTTTCCCTCTCGCTATGGTCGCCGAAACT